>JRYL01007171.1_pt1 | contig 12855 bp, 11 predicted proteins | sample 235391 | NCBI WGS metagenome assembly JRYL01 (sample SAMN03074223, study PRJNA261481) | activated sludge metagenome | biome: Wastewater Treatment Plant; feature: Wastewater; material: Activated sludge; isolation source: activated biomass of a wastewater treatment plant treating wastewater from... ... | reverse complement strand
ACCTTGCAGACCCTAGCCTTATTCTCCAGTCACCCCTGCAATGCTCCCTGCCTCATCGTGGCTCCCACCTCCGTCTGCTCCAACTGGTTAGCGGAAATGGAACGGTTCACCCCCGACCTCCGCCCACGACTCTTTGCAGAGACTGAGCGTGAGAGCGCCCTTGACAATCTGAGTGGAAAAGACGTGGTGATCGTGAGCTACGGCCTTTTGGTACGCGAGGTCGAGAAATTCCAACAGATCAGCTGGACCAATCTCGTGCTCGACGAGGCCCAAGCCATCAAAAATCCCGACACCCAAAGATTCAAAGCGGCGGTAGCCCTCAAAGCAGATTTCCGATTAGCTACCACGGGTACGCCGGTGGAGAACCGCCTCGACGAAATCTGGGCCCTCTTCGAGTTCCTCAACCCGGGGCTGCTGGGCACGAGAAAGGCCTTCGACCAGGCCTACAGCGGAGCCGACGACAGCGAGCAAAAACGGGAGAGCCTCAGACGCCTCCTCGCGCCCTTCATCCTGCGCCGGCTAAAGTCCGAGGTGCTCCAAGACCTCCCTCCCCGCACCGATGTGAACCTTGAGGTGAAACTCACCAAAGAGGAGAGACTGCACTACGAAAGCCTCAGACTCCACGCCCTCGAGCGTCTGAGCGACGCCGAAAAGCAGGATGCCATCACTATTCTCGCCGAGATCACCAAGCTTCGAAGAGCCTGCTGCCATCCGCGCTTAGTGGATTCCACGAGTAAACTCGAGGGTTCCAAATTGAAAATGCTCTTGCGTCTCTTGAGCGACCTCAAAGAGGGAGGTCACCGGGCCTTGGTGTTCAGCCAGTTCGTGGGCCATCTTGAGATGGTGAGCGCGGCCCTCAAGACGGCCGGATTTAGCTTCCTCTACCTCGACGGCACAACGCCCGCGAGAACGCGCGGCAAACTCGTAAAAGAGTTCCAAGAGGGCGATGCCGACTTCTTCTTAATCAGCCTCAAAGCCGGGGGAACCGGACTCAACCTCACCGCGGCTAACTACGTGGTGCACCTCGATCCCTGGTGGAACCCTGCCGTGGAAGACCAAGCCTCCGACCGCGCCCACCGCATAGGCCAGAAACAGCCGGTCACCGTCTATCGGCTCATAACCAAAGACACCATCGAAGAACAGATCATCGCCCTCCACAAAGAAAAAAGAGATCTCGCCGACCAACTCCTCGCCGGCACCGACAAGGCTGCGAAAATGTCCGCGGAGGAGCTGATGAAGCTGTTGAGAGAGAGTTTTGGNNCTTGGTTCCTGGGCCACATTGCCACAACTGTAATTAACCGGTCGTGCCGCACGAAAGGGGATCCGAAAGTAAGGGGAAATTGCTATTTTTCACCAGGGAGAGGGTGGCAAAATGGTAGAAAAACTTAGAGAAGACAAAAAGATACTCCTGGTTGCAAACACCGGCTGGTATCTTTACAATTTTCGGCTCCCGCTAGCGCGACGCTTGCGTGACGAGGGCTTTCACGTCATCTTAGTGTCTCCTGACGACACCTACGTGGAGCGACTTAAGGCCGAGGGGTTTGAGTGGAGAGGGCTCCACAACCTAAGCCGCCGGGGGCTCAATCCGTTCTTAGAGTTCTTTGCTCTACTTGAGTTGGTGAAACTCTACCTGAAAGAGAAGCCGAGAGCCGTCCATCACTTCACCATCAAGTGCGTTCTCTACGGAACCATCGCCGCTAAGCTTTCGCGGGTTACGTCCGTGGTGAACGCGGTAACCGGACTAGGGCACATCTTCTTAGGCAAACGTCTAATCACGCGCCTGGTGCGTCCGGGCGTGCGCTGGCTCTACCGAAAAATTCTGCACGCGCGACGGGGACTGGTGGTGTTTCAAAACCCCGACGACCTCGATACCTTTGTTACAAACGGCCTAGTAGACCCCGAACGAACCGTGATCGTTCGTTCCTCGGGAGTTTGCGTTCAGAAGTTTTGCCCTCGCCCCGGCTGTCCGGAAAACCCGGCCCAAAACATCCCCGTGGTGCTGTTCGTGGGACGTCTTCTTAAAGAGAAGGGCGTTCACGACTTCGTGGAGGCAGCGCGAATCGTGAAAAGCCACAGAAACGTCTGCTTTAAAATGGCTGGCGGGCTCGACCCCGGAAACCCTTCCTCAGTGACGGCGGCCACTCTCGAGGCCTGGAGAACCGAGGGCGCGGTAGACCTTTTAGGGCACGTGGAGGATGTAACCGGGGTGCTGGACCTTGCTACCATGGTGGTGCTCCCCTCCTTTCGAGAAGGAACGCCTCGCACACTGTTGGAAGCCGCGGCCATGGCCAAGCCCTTGGTGGCCACCGACGTGCCTGGCTGTCGCGAAGTGGTTCGAAACGGGGAGAACGGCTACCTGGTGCCCCTGGAAGACCCGGCTGCTCTGGCAGCGGCCATTGAGCGTTTGCTAGACGATCCGGAGGAGGCCCGGCGAATGGGTCTCAACGGCAGGAACATGATCGAGCGCGAGTTCTCCGTGGACTCGGTGGTGAACCAAACCATCGGAGTTTACGAAAAAATAGGAGTCCTATGAAAATCCTAGTGACCGGCGCCGCCGGATTTATCGGGAGCCACACTTCCGATGAACTACTGAGGCGTGGCCACGAGGTAGTCGGCATCGACAACCTCAACGATTACTACAGCCCCCAGCGAAAGCGGGCCAACGTAGCTGAAGTGACCGCTTCCAGTTCTGAGAACCGCTTTCGCTTTCTGGAGATGGACATTCGAGACCGCGGGGCGTTAGAGCGGTTGTTTGAGGAACACGCCTTCGATTCCGTGGTGAACCTTGCCGCCATGGCGGGCGTGCGCGTATCCATAGAAGATCCCCACCTCTACTGCGATGTTAATCTCACCGGCACCCTCAACCTCTTACTGGAGTGCGTCAAACACAACACCGGAAACTTCGTGCTGGCCTCCACCTCGTCGGCCTACGGCAACACCGAGGTGATCCCGTTCCTGGAAACCGACCCGTGTGACCGGCCACTTGCTCCTTACGCGGCCAGCAAGCGCGCTGCCGAAATGATGGCCTACACCTATCACCATCTGTTCGGGATAAACGCCACGGTTTTGCGCTTCTTCACCGTTTACGGTCCCAGAGGGAGGCCCGACATGATGGCCTACAAAGTTTTGGATAACATCTTTTTCGAGAAGCCGTGCCAGCTTTTCAACGGAGGAGAGATGTGGCGAGATTGGACCTACGTTTCCGACATCGCTCAAGGGGTGGCGGCCGCCGCCGAGCGACCGCTAGGATACGAAGTGATCAACTTGGGGAGGGGAGAGATGGTGAAGCTCTCGGACTTTCTCCTGCTCATTGAGGAGTTGGCCGGTAAAAAAGCCGTGCTGGAGACCGCGCCCAAGCTCGCCGCCGACATCGACCGATCGTTTGCCGATATCGGCAAGGCCAGACGGCTGCTCGACTACGAGCCCAAGGTTAGCGTGGCTGAAGGCGTGAGACGCTTCTTTGAGTGGTATCAAAGCGCGGTACTTTCGGTGAGGGCTTAGCCACAGAAGTATCGGGCGTTTTTCGAGGACATCTTCGTCTCTTTCGTGAACCGCAAGCTCCTTTGAAAGGAGCGTGGACAAGTTCATGCGCGTAGGAATCGTGGGCACAGGATACGTGGGGCTGGTTACCGGTGCCGGATTGGCCGAAATGGGCAATCAGGTGATCTGTGTAGACCTCGACCAAGAGCGGATTCGGAGCATCAAAAAGGGCGTACTCCCGTTCTACGAGCCGGGGCTGCCCGAGCTTGTGGATACCAACCTTCGAGAGGGGAGGCTGGAACTCACCACCGATCTCAAGCACGCCGTGCGCAGCTCCGAAATCATCTTTCTCGCCGTTGGCACTCCCTCGGGCGACGACGGAAACGCAGACCTCTCGGCCGTCCACGAAGTGGCCACCTCCATAGGAAAATACATGTCGGGGCCCACCCTGGTGGCCACCAAAAGCACCGTTCCCGTGGGTACGGCCAACGTAGTGAAGCGCCTCATCGAGGAGCAAACCAAACACAAAGTATACGTGGTGGCCAACCCCGAGTTCCTAGCCCAGGGGAGTGCCGTCAACGACTTCCTCAAGCCTGCCCGCATCATCATCGGCTCAGACGATGAAGAGGCCCTCTCCATCTTCAAAGAACTCTACTCGCCGTTTTTGAGAACCGGGAACCCCGTGATCACCATGGACCTGGCCTCAGCCGAGATGACAAAGTACGTCTCCAACGCCTTCCTCGCCACCAAGATAAGCTTCATGAACGAAATGAGCAGGCTGTGCGAAAAGGTGGGGGCCGACATTGAGTCGGTGCGAGTGGGTATCGGTGCCGATCCGAGAATCGGAAAGCAGTTCATGTTTCCAGGAGTGGGGTACGGCGGATCGTGCCTTCCTAAGGATAACCGAGCCCTCCTCCATATGGGGCGCGAGCACGGAACCGAGCTACCTTTAGTTCGGGCAGCGCTCACCAACAACGATCTTCAGCGGGATAACTTCCTAGCCAAGCTCCGGGGGCTTTTCGAGGGTGGAGTGAAAGGGAAAAAGATCGCCGTTTGGGGCCTCTCCTTCAAGCCTCAAACCGATGACACCAGAGAAGCGCCGTCACTCAAGATCGTAAAGGAACTCATCGAAGAGGGAGCGGAGGTGCGGGCCTACGACCCGCAGTCGTCCAATCGGCCGTTCGAGGAGTTCGGCAAGAAATTTCGTCGCATGGATCACTCCTACGAAGCCTGCAAGGGTGCCGACGCCCTAGTGATCCTTACCGAATGGCACGAGTTCCGGCGCCCCAACTTCGATCGCCTCTTAGACCTGCTCAAAAACCCTTGGATCGTGGACGGTCGCAACCTCTACGACCCCGACCGCATGGCCCAGAGAGGCTTCGTGTACCTTGGAGTGGGGCGGAGTGCTGGCGGCTCGGGCTAGCTAACTCCGATAAAGCGGTCTAAAACCGTTTCTTATCACCATAGATATAGCGCTCAATAAGGCCGGAATCTCGCTGGGGTACCGGTGTTTCGCGATCTAGGGTGATGCTATTCGTGGACCGGCTGTCCTCAGGATCGTTTCCGAAAAGGGATGGGGAGGTTCCACTTTGGTGAAGCCGTGAGTTGTACCCATAAGCCTCGGCCCGTCCTAGAATTCGAGCGGCCGAGGCTAGTGCGAGTTTTGCGTTGGCCGAGGTTTCGCGGAGATCGCGTTCTACCTCTGAAGTGTGCTTCGTGGTGCGAAGGTCGAGCGCGATCCCTTGAATCTCTTCGGCGGCGTTTCTAAGATCTTTCACGGCAGCGATGGAGTTGTGATCGAGGTCTTTTCCCTCAGAGAGGAGTTCGATGGCTCGAAGCGCCTTCTTGATGGACGAGGCCGTGTCTTTAAGGTTTAGCGCGAGAGAACTCACCTCAGTGCTGTCGCTCGGAGCGGCATGGGCGAGGCTTGAGAGCACCTCGCTTCCAGTCTCTCCCTCGCCCGACACTCCCAAGATTCCTTGATCCACGCGAGTGATCACGGTCTCCAACGAGTCTGACAGGCGCTCTCCTTTCTCGTTGAGACCAGTCACCACGTAACCGGCATCGCTCGAAGCAGCTTTGAGATTTTCGGCCACCTCTCGAAAATCGGCCATCACTTGTCTGAGGTCGCCCTGTTGGGCGGGATCCGACGACATGGAGGTGAGCGCTCCCACGGAGGCATCCAACTTGTCGAGAATCTGGTAGCCTCTCTGAGTGAGTTCGTTGAGAGTGAGAGGACGCTGACCCGCCACGCGAGCGCCGGACTCCAAGGGGATAGCCGTGGGCGGGACTGACCCCGGTAAGATCTCTATCCAGCGATCTCCCACGGAGTTTCCATTAATGGTGTAAACGTAATAGCTCCCAGGCGGATCTTGGCCAGGCTTTTGAGCGCGATACATAGGGGCGTCGGGTCTTAGAACTGAGATAGTCACCCCCACTCGGCGGGAATCGATAAAGTCGATTTTCTTGACAAACCCCACCGCTACCCCGGCCAGATATACATTGGCTCGTTCCTNNACACCGCGTATCTACCTCAAACTCTCGGGAGGCAGATTCGCGGTGTTTACTCACGTACCACCCGGCCAACGCAAGCAATGCCACGGAGATAACCGTGAACAATCCCACTTTTGCTTCTTGAGTCCAACGCACGACCGGGTTTAGTTTATCCTATAACCAACGATGCAGGTATCATTAGGCAAGGTTAATGGTGCTCCTGTACAGACCCTGAGTGACACTCGTACAGTGCTTCGGAAAGGTTTTGCGACCGCGCTCGCATAACAGAGTCACCACATGCTGCCGATCCATCAAGTTGCACCGAAACTATTTCGCGCCCCTCAGCCCGACTTCGAAGACTTCTTAAGCTTTCCAGGGCGAGGTATAAGAGCCTTAGTGAATCTGCGCGAGGAAGCCATCGAAAGCGAATTCTTCGCAAAGCAAGCCCAAGTGGAGTACCTCTATCTGCCTGTGGTGGACTGGCAGCTACCGAGGGTGGAGCAGGTGCAGAGGTTTATCCGATTTGTGGATGATTCAGGGCCGGTTCTGGTGCACTGCGCCGCGGGCGTGGGGCGTACCGGCACCTTCGTGGCCTGTTACCGAATCAGCCAAGGAATGGGTGTGGAGGATGCGCTCCGGCTCACCAATGCGGAAACTCCTCTCCAAGGCGTCACGATGAACCGGATTCAGATGGATTTCGTAAGAGAGTTCGCTCTTAGTCCGGCCTGAGCAGCCCTACTCAAAAGGAAATATCCCTGAACCGCCTTGAAATAGCCCCCATATGGGTTTTCGGGCTTCCTTAATCTCAAGCAGCACCTTTTGCTGATGCGGGGTCCATGGCTTGTCTGCAGCAGCCACGCAGATAACTGCTTCCACATGTTCGAGTAGAACTTGAACTGGCGAATCGAATCCGGCCTCCACAATCAAAGTCCCGTTTTTTGGCGGGCTCAGAAGCTGAGCCAGGTTGTCGCTTGCTTCAGTGGGAATGTCGGCCAGAGTGCACATTCCGGCGGGGGCAAACTCAATGGTAGTGCCTGAGAGCGGAGCCAGAAACTCTTCTGGCGGCACCTTCAGAGATGCGAGCAGGTCGGCAACGCCCGCGGTGTGATAGTTTCCTAGCTTAAGGCTCAAAAGCTTGTCTTGAAGATCAAAGTCCACTAGGCGCACCAACTCCCCTTTGGCCGATAGCGTACCGGCCAGCCGCACCGTGGTGACGGGGCGAGAGTCTCCCCGGGAACTCCCCAGCACCAGGTACCGTTTGGCTGCGCTGCCGTGTTGATTCTTGATAGAACCGAGTAGTTGAAGAAGGTGGGGTTCGGGTTCAAAGGGGTGGGATTCAGCGAGATCGACAGCTGAAATACGGTGTGGTTGTCCTTTTGCGTCCGAGCCTGGAACGATCGAGGGCGAGTGGCCGTCGGAGCGCTGTTCCGGTCGAAAGAGGCTGAGCAACAAGAGCACCGCAGATGAAAGCCACAGCGCCATCCGTAGCCAGNNAGCAGTGCAGCGGACTTTTGAGCTGCACTCTCCTTCTCCAAGCTCTCCGCCGTAGCGCTCAGCCAGTCATCGGAAGAGGGTGAACGGAAGCCGTCTTCGAGGGGCTCTTCGGCCTTGGCGCGGGCCGCCACATTACTCTTAATGGTAGCGAAGGCTTTCTCTTCTAACTCATTTAAATCGGCGCGATACGAGGTTAGCAGTAACTTGGTGAGATGAAGCTTCTCCTCACTGAGCGCACTCCTCAGGCGACCAACTTCTAGTTCCTGCGCTTTAACTGCCCTCGATTGGGGGGTGAAGGTTTTCTGGAGCCGGATGAGTTCACTTTCGGCCTTCCGTAGATCGTTTTCCGTTTGCTGAAAAAGCGAGCGGTCTAATCGGCCGGCCAGCCAAACCGGCTCCCTTCCTCCCTGCAGATGGTGAGTGAGGTCGTCGATCTCCACCCTGAGACGGAGTGCGCTTTGGTGCTCTGCGCGCGTAAGTGCGGGCTTCTGCTCTGGAGTCTCGGGGAGAGCGCGCCTGCGCTCCTTGGCTTGAGGTCTTTCGATCTGTCGAAGTTTTTGTGCCGTTCGCTCCGTTTCAGCCGAGGCTAGACGAGTGAGGATGCCGTTGAGCGCCTCGATAGCCTCGTTCATTCGCTCCTCGACCTCTTCAGGCTCGGCCACCCCTATCTCTAACCTTAAAAGAGTGGGATCTTCGTCTACCTTTTCTAGATCGAAGCGACCTCGAAATTCCTCTCTGAGCGACAGTTGAGAGGCTTTGATTATCACGGCGTCCGCGGGGACGGTGTTACCGAGAACCAGGCTTCGGAAGGTGGCTTTCGCTCCATAGCTGCCGGTTTCGTGGGTGAACTCGAATCGCTGGAAATAGAGGGCTACTAAGGCGCAGAGTAGCGCCAAGCCTACCAGTACAGATTTTTGCCGTTTCTCGCCCCTCATCTCAAGAGTAGAACTATATCTGCCGCCAGTGAAAAGTTCAACGTTTAGCGGTGATTTGCGAAATTGCAGTTTGTAATTATTTGCCAGGTTTAATCTTTGCTGATTGAGTGCAGGAGAGAGAACTGTTGCCCGCTCTTGAGTTTCATGAGATAGTTAGACGCTCGAATGGGGTATAGCTTGGGATGAGCACGGACTTGGGAATCGAAGAACGCATCATATTACTAAGGGAACCGAACTCTCCCATTGCCGAGAGCTATCGGTCGCTGCGCGCAGCCCTCTCCAGAAGCCTTGCCAAAGGGAAACGGGTATTTACGGTAGTGAGCTCTTGGGGAGGCGAGGGGAAGTCCATGGTGAGTGCCAACTTAGCCGTCTCCCTCACCCAGCTTCTCATGGACGTTGTTCTAATTGACGGAGACCTCAGGCGTCCCACCATCTCTCGTGTGTTTGAGCAGGATGATAAACCCGGAGTATTAGAACTGTTGGAGGCCGAAGGCGACCCCAACAAATTTGTTTGCGATACCTCCATCGAACGGCTCTACCTGTTACCGGCTGGAAAGTCTGCCATGAACCCGGCCGACCTTCTGGGGGCAGGCCGATTCAAGAGCCTAATAGACCAGCTTCGGGCCGATGATCTCGCCATGGTGATCGACACCTCGCCTATTAGCGCCTGTAGTGATGCACTCCTTATGGCAGAGCACTCCGACGGGGCGATCATGGTGGTGAGCCCAGATAAGTGGCAGGGTGAGGCCGAGGCCCATTTCGCCCAAGACCTGGAAGATCAAGGGGTGGAACTTCTAGGTGCCGTGATGAACAACGCGGGGCACAAGGAGCTTCTTCCGGGCAGCGGCTACGGAAACTACGGCCAGTACGGACAGTATGGTTACGGCAAAGGGTACGGGATGTACGGCACCTATGGCCAAGAAGGGGAGCAGATCGCAAAGTCGAGCAAGTTTTCCATCAGTTCACTTTTTAAGCGAAAAAAGTAACAGCAGGAAGTTGAGAGAGACCGGTCAACTCCTTTAGAGTGAGACAATGAAGCGAGGGGTATTGATATGGACATAGCGCGCGCGCTAAAAATCTTGCGAGCCAAATGGGGGACCGCGGTTCTTGTCGCATCACTCGCTTTCGTCGTGGTCTTACTCGCGCCCAATCCGAACGCAAGTCTTAAGCCGCTCTATACGTCCAAGGCCAAAGTCTTGATCACCCCGCCCAGCGGCAACGTGCGCGCTTACGGTGGGCAAGCCGCCTCCTCCACGGTAGATTTTTCGTGGTTTTCCGACCCAATCGTTCTTGGAGAGTTGCTTCGAAGCGAAGAGTTGCTGGAGCGAGTTATCGAGCAGTCTCAGGTTTCGCTTGACAAGCTAACACTGGCAGACTCAATCACGGTTGTTCCTCTTTCTCAAGGCCGCTCAGAAGTGCGGCTATTCTCCCTTAGCGTCCAATACCCCGACCCGCTCGTTTCCCAGAAGCTGACGAGGCTTGTCACAAACGAGTTCGTTCGATACGTCGAAGACCTCTCAGCGCGGGAGTTCGCTAACACTCGACGCTATATCGAGGAGTTGGTGGTGGAAGCCGAATCCAGACGCGACGAGGTGGAGACGGCGCTCCTCTCCATACGAGAAAAGTATCTTCAGGCCACTTCCGACGAAGAGATTAAGATGCAGGCTACCGGCCTTGAATCGAGACTGAACGAAGCGGAGCGTGAACTGACCGGTCTTCAGGGTGAAGTGAGCCTCCTCCGAGACTACCTGGACGGAACTAGCGCCAGTCCGCCCTGGACTGTGCTGGAGAAGGGTGACGGCTCTCTCGGTACACTCAACGCGAACGTGGCGGAAAGACGCCTGGAGCTCTCTCGTCTAAGAGAGATCTATACCGATCAAAACGAGAATGTGCAGCGTGCCGAGCGCCAGCTAAAGAGCGCGGAGGCGTTCTACGATCAGGCTGTACGCGAATCCGTGGAGTCCCTCTACAAAGAGAAAGCAGCGCGCCTCAGCGCCTCACAGGGTACGCGCAGTTCCCTTCTTTCGGAGCTAAACTCGCTCTTTAAGAACAGAATGTCTGAGGAAGACCGGCGACTCATCGCAAAGTACGAGAGAGAGCTTGAGGTGTGGGAGCAGAATCATCTAAACCTTCAGCAGCAGCTCTATCAAGCTCGAGTCGTGGAGCAGAGTTCTAGGCGCTCGGGCGCGGTAAACGTCTTGGAGCAACCGAACACGGGAATTGTCGACCCCGCAAACAGGCAAGCTGTTTCTCAAAGCAGCGTGAAGCGGGCTCTCATGGCTCTCCCCTTCTGTCTCGTGCTCGGAATCGGAGCTGCCTTCGCTCAGGAATATCTCAGCAGTTCCACCAAGCTGCGTCCGAGAATCGAAGAAACTCTCGAGCTTCCGGTACTTGCAGTTATCCCCGCAACGCCTTCAGAGCTGACCATAGATTGGGAAAGCTTCAAACGGCCAGGCCAACGCGAGGTAATAAAGCCTCTAGTCTTGGCATCCCATAGAGCTTCAGGCTTCGAGGAGCGCCAGCGCCGGGCAAAGGAAGCGGCGGGAGTCAACGGTAAGGACTCGACGTCCAGTGGTCCTGGAACATCGGCTGGTGGCGGGTTTCAGTTTAGAAATCAGAAGTAGTTCGGGCCCTGTTTGAAGACTGTCGTTGTTACCGGAGCCGGTGGATTTATTGGTGGCTATTTAGCGCGTTACTTTTCGGCTCTCGAAGGCTTTAACGTTGTCGCTACAGGTCGTGAAGTTAAGGTTGAGCTTAAAGAGGCTCTGTCGGAATGCGAGTTGTTAGAGTGGGACGTCTTGGGACGAGTTCCTGCACTATTTTCGGCTGACATAATTATTCATACTGCAACTGCGAATGATATTGTCTCACGCGAGGCTGAGGTTGGACTGAGCCTCTCCGGAATCGGAACCCGGAACGTATTAGAAGCAGCCATTGAACTAGGAATTCCTCGAGTGATCATTTTTTCGACGTTTCAGGTATATGGCCGGGAGCTCCGAGGATACATTGACGAGCGTTCGCAGCTTTGTCTGGAAAACGACTATGCGGTAAACCATAGAGTTGCCGAACTCTACGCAGAGATGTATTCAAGAACAACGTCGTTGCATTGTGCCATAGTGAGGCCATCGAACGTCTTTGGAAGATTTGCCGTGCCTACCGCGAGCAGATGGACTCTCGTTCCGGCTTGTTTCTGTAAGGAGGCCTTCTCCACTGGGGCTATCTGCATACATTCATCGGGGCGTCAGTGCCGCAACTTTGTCAGCCTACAGAATGTATCGCTGGGATGTGAGGCTATCATTGGGTCTAATTTTGAGGGCTGCGTTACTTATAATCTTAATTCATCGCAAAGTTATTCTGTTCGACAGGTCGCTGAAATAGTGAGGCGCGTCTATGAATCTCGTTATGATAAAAGACTAGAAGTAAGGATCCTATCCGAAAAACCACAAGCAGGAAACGATTTTGAATGCAGTCAAGCAGCCCTTAGTTCACTAGGCTTTTCTGAAGACGGCTCATATACATTGGAGACCGAAATCGAATGTCTGTTCGAATATTTGGAGATAGAGGAGCGCAGGGTTGATTGACCTTAGTAGTTTAAGAATAGGCTATGTGCCGTACTCTCCCAGCCTAAGTGCAGTCTGCGACCGACGAAGGTTTCCATATTATGCAAAGAGCCGTGGCCTATCGTTTGAAGTCTTTCGACCTGGTGGGACCTATGATTTGGTCGTTTTGAGTACTCAAGGAGATCTCAGCTATTGGGCGAGAGGGTCAAAGAATTGCCCCCTTATACTCGACATGCCTGATGGTTATCTGAGTAATCCACTGGATGGCCTTGTCGATAAGGCCAAGGCGCTCTATAAGTTTGCCACGGGTTCCTGGAGATATTTTGAGAGTTCTTTTCATGACGTTTTGAGCCGTGTCGCTGAAAAAGTTGATGCGGTTGTATGCGCAAATCCAGAGCAGGCGGCAGACGTTTTGCCTTACAACAGCAACGCCTTTCACGTGCTCGATTTTCATGGTTCTGACTTCACTAGAAAGAAGTCCTCCTATGTTGCTCAGGNNTGACAGCCTACAGGGCTTTCGGAGCGCGGCAAAGGGAATCGCGGAAGCCGCGAGCGGGCGGTCGCTTGAGCTGCATATATTGACAGATCTCCGCTTCCGCCCCATCAATCGCCCTTTCAAGGTATGCACGGCCCGTCTCGTGGAGGAGTTGTTGCCGGATGTTAGGACGTATTTGTACCAGTGGAACTTAGCTTTTTTTGGGGAGATAGTGACCAACTGCGATCTTGCGGTGATACCTATGCTGCCGAACAACCCCATGACTCGCGTGAAGCCGGAGAATAGACTTCTTCTCTTTTGGAAAATGGGATTGCCGGTGCTGACCTCCGACACGCCGGCCTTTGATCGGGTCATGAAATCAGTTGGTTTGTATACGTGCGGCTCCCAAGAAGCTTGG
>JRYL01002222.1_pt1 | contig 12884 bp, 10 predicted proteins | sample 235391 | NCBI WGS metagenome assembly JRYL01 (sample SAMN03074223, study PRJNA261481) | activated sludge metagenome | biome: Wastewater Treatment Plant; feature: Wastewater; material: Activated sludge; isolation source: activated biomass of a wastewater treatment plant treating wastewater from... ... | reverse complement strand
GTTCCCAAGCAGAGCGCCTGGCCGCTGATCGGCTCCATCGGCATGTTCACGCTCGCCGTGGGAACCGCCAACTGGTTCAACGGCCACCTCTGGGGCAAGGCCGTCTTCTTCCTCGGCATTGCGATCATGATCGGCATGTTCATCGGCTGGTTCGGCGCGGTCATCCGCGAGTCGGTGGCCGGTTCCTACAACCGCCAGGTCGACGTGTCCTTCCGCNNTTCTCGGAGGTGATGTTCTTCGCCGCGTTCTTCGGCGCGCTCTACTACGCGCGCAACTTCTCGGTGCCGTGGATCGGCGGCGAGGGCCACGGGGTGATGACCAACGCGCTCCTGTGGAGCGGCTTCGATCCGGCCTGGCCGAGCAACGGCCCGGCGCAGGTGGGCGGCAGCTTCCAGACGATGTCGGCCTGGGGCCTGCCGCTGATCAACACGGTGCTGCTGCTCACTTCCGGCGTGACCCTGACCATCGCCCACCACGCGCTCAAGGCCGGCAACCGCAGCAAGGTGCTGCTGTGGCTGGGGCTGACCGTCCTGCTGGGTGCGACCTTCCTGTTCTTCCAGGTCGAGGAATACATCCACGCCTATACCGAGCTGAACCTGACGCTCGGCTCGGGCATCTACGGCTCGACGTTCTTCATGCTTACCGGCTTCCACGGTGCACACGTCACGCTGGGCGCGATCATGCTGACGGTCATCTGGTTCCGCGTACTCAAGGGGCATTTCACCGCCGACGACCATTTCGGTTTCGAAGCGGTGGCCTGGTACTGGCACTTCGTCGACGTGGTGTGGCTGCTGCTGTTCCTGTTCGTGTACGTGCTCTGAGGCCGGGATTCGGGAATCGGGAGCTGGGAATCGTCGAGGGCGTCGGGGTGGCTGAACCTTTCACTCCGGCATCAACCTGCTCCTGACCCTTCCCGATTCTCCATTCCCGGCGTTTGAATCAGCCGCCCACGCCGTGCGGCGAGATCATCCCGGTCCAGATGCCCAGGATCAGCAGGACCACGAGCGCCACGCTGAGGCCGACGCGCCAGCTCAGGGCGTTGACGGTGCGCTTGGTTCGACCCTTGTCCACGATCATGTAGTACAGCCCCGCGCCGAGGTTGTAGAGGATCAGGACCAGGAACGTGAAGATGATGACTTTTGGCCACATGGTGATATCCGACTCTGCGTGCGTGGGGTGGCGGCCAGGTGCCCTGGGCGGGAACTTCGACCGGACAAACGATTTTCGCACGGCGGCGGGCGCGCGCGCGTGAACGCCGGTGCGCGCGTCGCCTGGGCCGCGCTGGCCCTGATCGTGGCCGGCGGCTTTGCCTCGCTGGGATTCTGGCAGGCGGGCCGCGCCGACGAAAAGACGCGAATGCTGGCGGCGCGCGAAGCGGCGCAAGCGACCGGCCCCGCACTGCTCGCCGATGCCTTGAGCGCCGATTCGCCTTCGTTGCCGATGCGGGTCGAGGGCGAGGTCGTGATCCGCCCGGCACCGCTGCTCCTGCTCGACAACCAGCAGCGCGACGGGCGCGTGGGCGTGCGCGCCTATGTCCCTGCCGATGCCGGGAGGGGTGGCGTGGTGCTGATGGAGCTGGGCTGGCTGCCGCTGGCGGCCGACCGCACGCTGCCGGCGGTGGAAGTCCCCGCCGGCCGCCGCCGGATCCAGGGGCTGCTGCTGCCGTGGCCGGGGCAGGGCCTGCGTCTGGCCGACAATCCCTGGCCGGAAGGCGCGGACACGATCCTGCTCGCCTTCCTGGAGCGCGATGACATCGCCGCGCATCTTGACGTCCAGGTGTGGAACGGCATCCTCCAGCCCGATCCGGCCGATCCGCTCGGCTACGCGCGCGAGCCCGGCCTCCTGCCCGACCCGATGCCGCCCGAACGGCACCGCGGATACGCGGTGCAGTGGTGGGGCCTGTCGCTGACTGTCATCATCACCTATTTGCTGCTGGCCCTGCGCCGGAAATCCCGATGAACCAGACCCTGCCCTTCGATCCCGCCCGCCGCCGCCGCAACCGCATCATGCTGGTGCTCCTGGTGCTCTGCTTCGTGCTGCCCCTGATGGTTGCCGTGGCCCTGCAGCAAAGCGGCTGGCGCCCGGAGCACACGGCCAACCGCGGCACGCTCCTGCAGCCGCCGGTGGCGCTGGCCGACCTCGCGCTGCGCCATGCCGACGGCAGCGAGTACCGCTATGCCCCGCAGGAAGCGCGCTGGCAGATCGCCGTGGTGCCGCCGGCCGACTGCGGCGCGGCGTGCGGCGAGCTGATCGACAGCCTCGCCAAGGTCTGGCAGCTGCAGGGTCGGCGCGCCGACCGGCTCCAGGTGCTGTGGTTCGGCCCCGTGCCGGAACAGGCCGACGGTTTCCGCGCGCTGCTGCCGATGCAGGTCGATCCGGCGCTCAATGCGCGCCTGCCCGGGCTGGCCACGAGCGGGGCACCGTCCGCCTACCTGATCGATCCGCGCGCCTTCCTGGTGATGCACTACGCGCCGGGCTTCGATCCGGGCGACCTGCGCGCGGACGTGGCCAAGCTGCTGAAATGAGCCTCATGACACCGCACCGCAACTTCCACCGCCTGGCGTGGATCGCGACCCTGCTTGCGCTGTTCGTGATCGTCTTCGGTGCCTTCGTGCGGCTCTCCAACGCCGGATTGTCCTGCCCGGACTGGCCGACCTGCTACGGCAAGGCGACCTGGCCGGTGCATGCGCACGAGATCGACCGGGCCAACGACGCCTTCGACCGCCCGGTCGAATCGCACAAGGCCTGGCGCGAGCAGGTGCACCGCCACCTGGCCGCCACGCTCGGGATGCTGGTGTTCGCGCTGGCGTTCCTCGGCTCGCGCCGCCTGCGCGGCGGCAAGGCCGTCGTGATCGGGGCCAGCCTGCTGGTGGGGCTGGCGATCCCGCTGTACATGCGCGGCGAGTACGGGCTGTCTTCCGCGCTGGCCGTGGCCGGAGAGACGATCCTTCTGGGCTGGGCGCTGCGCCCGGGCAGCGTCGCTTCGTCGCGCGGCGACTATTCCCGTATTTCCGCGCTGCTGCTGGCGGTGATCGTGTTCCAGGCGCTGCTGGGCATGTGGACGGTGACCTGGCTGCTCAAGCCGGTGGTGGTGATGGGGCACCTCATCGGCGGCATGACCACGATGGCGCTGCTGGCCTGGATGGCCTGCCGCGCCTCGCCGCAGGCCGCACTGGCGCTTCCGGCGGCGTGGCGGCTGCGCCCGCTGCTGATCGGTGCGATCGCCGTCGTCGCCATCCAGATCGCGCTGGGCGGCTGGGTGTCGGCCAACTATGCGGCGCTGGCCTGCGGCATCGATTACCCGACCTGCCTGGGCCAGTGGTGGCCCGAGCACGATTTCCGCGAAGCCCTGGTGCTGTGGCGCGGCATCGGCACCGACTACGAGGGCGGCGTGCTGGACGGGCCGGCGCGGGTGGCGATCCAGATGATGCACCGCCTGTTCGCGCTGGTGGCGCTGGGCTGGCTGGTGTGGCTGGGGCGCAGGCTGCGCGCGGTGCCGGAAATTTCCGGCTGGGGCACGACCGTGCTGATCCTGATCGGCCTGCAGTTCGGCCTCGGCATCCTCAACGTCATTTCCGGCCTGCCGCTGAAGATCGCGGTCGCGCACAACGCGGTGGCGGCGCTGCTGCTGTTCGTGCTGGTGGTGCTGTTGGCGCGGCTGCGCCGGCCCGAGGCGGCTGCCTGATGGGCCCCAAACTGCGCCAGTACTGGACGCTGACCAAGCCCGGCGTGGTGGCGCTGATCGCATTCACTGCGGTCATCGGCATCCTGCTGGCGGTGCCGGGCCTGCCGCCGCTGGTGCCGGCGCTCGCGGGTCTGGTCGGCATCTGGCTGGCGGCTTCGTCGGCCGCGGCCATCAATCATCTGATCGACCAGCGCATCGACGTGGTGATGGCGCGCACCGCGCACCGGCCGCTGCCCAGCGGCCAGCTGCGGCCGCGCCAGGTGCTCGCGTTCGCCTGCGCGCTGGCGGCGCTGTCGATGACGGTGCTGGTGCTGTGGACCAACGTGCTCACGGCGGTGCTGACCTTCGCCTCGCTGATCGGCTACGCCATCGTCTACACCGCCTGGCTCAAGCGCGCCACGCCGCAGAACATCGTGATCGGCGGCCTGGCGGGCGCCGCGCCGCCGCTGCTGGGCTGGGTCGCGGTCACCGGCGAGGTGCATCCGCACGCGCTGTTGCTGCTCCTGATCGTGTTCGTCTGGACCCCGCCGCACTTCTGGGCGCTGGCGATCTTTCGCCGCGACGACTACGCCCGCGCCCTGATCCCGATGCTGCCGGTCACCCACGGCGTGGTCTACACGCGCTGGCACGTGCTGTTCTACACCCTGCTGCTGACCGTGGCGACGATGCTGCCCTGGCTCACCGGCATGAGCGGCCCGTTCTACCTGGGCGGAGCGCTGGTGCTCGATGCGGTCTTCATCTACTACGCGATCCGCCTGCTGAATCCGCCGTCGGAGCGTTTCGCGATGGCGGTGTTCGGCTATTCGATCGTCTACCTGATGCTGCTTTTCGCCTTCCTGCTGATCGATCACTGGCTGCCGCCGCCGGCCTGATCATCCGCCGGCACCTGCTGCGCGAAGCGCTGCGCCAGCACCGCGCAGACCATCAGCTGGATCTGGTGGAACACCATCACCGGCAGCACGATCATGCCCAGCGTGGCCTGGCCGGCGAACAGGATGTTGGCCATCGGCACGCCGGTGGCGAGGCTCTTCTTCGAGCCGCAGAAGAGAATCGTGATGCGGTCGGCGCGGCTGAACCCGAGCCGGCGCGTCGCGCTCCAGATCAGCCCCATCACCAGCGCCAGCAGCGCGCAGGCTACCGCCACGAGGCCCAGCAGCGTGCGCCCCGGCACCTGCGCCCACAGGCCTTCGATCACCGCGTGGCTGAAGGCGCCGTAGACCACCAGCAGGATCGTGCCGCGATCGGTCAGCGACAGCAGCCGCGCGCGCCGCTGCACCCAGCGCGCGAGCCAGGGCCGCAGCAGGTGCCCCAGCACGAACGGAGCCAGCAGCAGGAGCAGGATGTCGATGATTGCGCGCCAGGGCGAACCCATCGCCCCGTGCGTGGCCAGCAGCAGCGCCGCCAGCAGCGGGGTGAGGAAGACCCCGACCAGGTTCGAGACCGAGGCCGCGACCACGGCGGCGGCAATGTTGCCGCGCGCGATCGAGGTGAAGGCGATGGACGACTGCACGGTCGAGGGCAGGGCGCACAGGAACAGCACGCCCAGGTACAGCTCCGGCGTCAGCAGCGCGCCGGCCAGCGGCTGCACGGCAAGGCCCAGCAGCGGGAACAGCGCGAAGGTGGCGGCCAGCACCGTCGCATGGAGCGGCCAGTGGCGCAGGCCCGCCACCACCGCCTCGCGCGGCAGCCGCGCGCCGTGCAGGAAGAAAAGCAGCGCGATGCCCGCCGTGGTGAGGTGCGAAAACCAGGTGGCCGCCACGCCCGCGACCGGCCACAGGCTCGCCAGCACCACGGTGGCGATCAGCGCCAGCGAAAACCGGTCGAACAGGAAGCGCAGGTTCATGCCGGCATTGTGCCCAAGTGCCGCAGCGTCGGGCGCGGTTGCCGCGCCGCGCAGGCTAGAATCGCGCAACACGAATCGGCGGAGGACGTGATGGATCGAACGAGCGAAGGGCGCGCCGCCAGCCGCGCGCGCAGGGGCTTGCCGGACAGCAGGTCCACGTCGCAATCCATCGCCGCGGCCCGCCCATGCCGACGCTGACCTTTCTCGGCGGCGCCGGCACCGTCACCGGCTCCAAGCACCTGGTCAGCGACGGCGACACCCGCATCCTGGTCGATTGCGGCCTGTTCCAGGGCCTCAAGAACCTGCGCGAGCAGAACTGGGAGCCGCTGCCGATCCGCGCCCGCGACGTGGACGCCGTGGTGCTCACGCACGCGCACCTGGATCACTCGGGCTACCTGCCGCGGCTGGTGCGCGACGGGTTTTCCGGCAGGGTTCACGCCACCCCGGCAAGCTGCGAGGTCGCCGCGCTGATCCTGCGCGACAGCGCCCACCTGCAGGAAAAGGACGCCGAATACGCCAACCGCAAGGGGTTTTCCAAACACCATCCGGCGCTGCCGCTGTATCGCTCCGGCGACGCGGAGCGCGCCATCGGGCGCTTCGCGCCGACCGCCCTGCACCGCGAGTTCCGCCTGCCGGGCGAGGCGAGGTGCCTGCTGCGGCGCGCCGGCCACATCCTCGGTGCCGCCACCGTGCAGCTCGACATCGGCGGCCGCCGCCTGGTGTTCTCGGGCGACCTGGGGCGCTACGACGACCCGGTGATGTTCGATCCCGAGCCGGTGCCCGAGGCCGACTGCATCATCATCGAATCGACCTACGGAGACCGCCTGCACGAACGCATCGATCCGGTGCAGGCGCTGGGTGCGGTGATCGAGCGCACCGTGCGCCGCGGCGGCACGGTGGTGATTCCGGCCTTCGCCGTGGGCCGCACCCAGTCGCTGCTGTGGTACCTGTGGCGTCTGCGCCAGGACGGGCGGCTGAACAACACGCCCGTGTACCTCGACAGCCCCATGGCCACCAGCGCCACCGAGCTGATGCGCCGCTGGCCCGACGACCATCGCCTCGATCCGGCCGACTACGAGGCCGCCTGTGTCGCGGTCACCTGCGTGCGCGACGTGGAGGAGTCCAAGGCGCTGTCGGCCAACCCGTATCCCAAGGTCATCATCTCCGCCAGCGGCATGGCGACCGGCGGGCGCGTGCTGCACCACATCGCGGCCTTCGGGCGCGACCACGCCAATACCCTGCTTTTCTCCGGCTACCAGGCCAGCGGCACGCGCGGACGCGCGCTCCTGGCGGGCCGGCGGGAGGTCAAGATGTTCGGCCAGTGGATTCCGATCGCCGCCGAGGTGACCGACCTGCCCATGCTTTCGGCCCATGCCGACAGCGACGAGCTGATGCGCTGGCTGTCCGGCTTCCGCCGCCGTCCCGAACGGGTCTTCATCGTGCACGGCGAGCCGGACGCCTCCGAAGCCCTGCGCGTGCGCATCGGCAGGGAGCTGGGCTGGAACGCCTGCGTGCCGCGCGAGGGACAGCGCTTTTCCCTGTAGCCACGAAGGTGTGCGTACCGGACCCGAAGACCGAACCGGGGTGCCGCGGCACCCCGATGTCCGGTGCCGGATGGCGTTATTGGGGAGAAAACCGCGCCGTCATCGCCATGGGCCGGGAAATGCGCACGCGGCAGTGGCCGCCGACGATGCTGTCGCACTGGCTGGGCATCCATCCGAGGAAGCGCGAACCGGCGCCGGGCGTGGCGATCAGCTCGTGGGTGGCGTCGGGCGGCCCGAGGCGGCAGGGATACTGCGTGCAGGTGCCCAGCGTCTCCCCGGTGGACAGACGCTTCACCAGCACGGTGCCGTTGCCCGAACCCTGGCGTTCGATCGTCAGCGCCGGGCTGTTGGGCCGCGACATCACGAAGCGCGCGGTCAGGCTGCGTGCGGCCGCGAGCCTGATGCGGCAGTAGTTCGCGCCGGGCCGGCTGTCGCAGACGCCTTGCCACTCGGCGAAGCTGGAACCGAACGCCGCGGTGGGGATCAGGTCAAAGGAGATGTTCTCGGGTACGGCGACCGTGCAGGGGAAGGCGCCGCAGGTGGCCAGGGTCTCTCCGGTGGCCGCGCGCCGTATGGCCACGCTGCCGCCGCCCAGGCCCGCCCAGCCTATGGTGAGCTGCCGGGTCGGCACGAAGGGGGTGTAGTTCGCGGTGAGGGTCAGCCCGCTCACCGCCGCCTCGGCGTGCAGCATGACGTAGTAGGTGCCGGCGGCCGGCGTGGCCGTGGCGCAGGTCTCATTGCTGCCGACCAGGTAGGGACGGCAGTCGAAGGTGTCGAAGGTCGGCACGCCGCCGCGGCGCACGTACAGGTCCGCATCGCCGCTGCTGCCCTGCATCTTGATGCTGAGGTCGGTGGCGCCCTGGGGCACGGTGAACCGGTAGTAGCGCGCGCCGTCCGCCGGGATCGACACATTGCGCACCGGCGCGTTGCGGGCCAGGGAGCTGCCGCCGTTCGGGCCGGCGGTGTAGCGGGTCCGCAGCTGCACCCCGCTGAAGCTGCCGTCGGCGGAAATCATCGCGAAATACCGCCCGGCCACGGGCGCCTCGAAGCTGCAGGTTTCGCTGTTGCCGATTTTCCAGGGCCGGCAGTCGAAGGTCTCGCCGTCCGTCGTCGGCTCCGCATCGCGGCGCACGTAGAGGTCCGCATCGCCGCTGCCGCCGCTCATCTCGAACGCCAGGTTCGTGGCGCCCGCCGGAACGTCGATGGAGAACATCAGCTTCCTGCTGCCGGACGCCGCCAGGCCGGTGCGCACCGAGCCGTTGCTCATCGCCAGCACCGGGATCTTGAAGGTGGCGAAGACGGCGTGCCCCCGCGTCATGGCCAGCTCGCAGGTGCGCGACGTTCCCTGGCAGGCGCCGGCCCAGCCGGTGAATTCGTAACCCTCTTCCGGAGTGGCGCGCAGGGTGATCGTGGTGTTCGCATCGAACCGGCTTGCGCACGAAGTTCCGCAGGTGATGCCCAGGGGCAGGCTCGTCACCGTACCCGCACCGTTGCCGTAGATCGCCACGCTCGCCGGGAACGCGTAGAAGGGCCCGCCGCGCACGCGCCGCACCGCGGCGGCCGCATCGACGATGCCGGTGCCGCAGCCGCCCAGGCAGTAGCTGGGGAAGGGGCGCGCGGTGTCGCGCAGGATGCCGGCCACCTGGTCGGGCGTGAGCGCGAGGTTGCGTTCCAGCATGAGGGCCACCACGCCGGCCACGTAGGGCGCGGCCATGGAGGTGCCGTTCATGCCGGCGTAGGTGGGCGAGAGCGGCGTGGTCCGGCCCGAATTGACCGTGGAAAGGATCATCCCGTCGCCCGAGCCCTCTCCGCCCGGCGCGGCGACGTTCACCGCCAGCCCGTAGTTCGAGTAGTCGGACTTCTTTCCCTCGCGGTTGTTGGCCGCCACGGTGATGACGCCGCTGCAGTTGGCCGGGCGCGCCAGCGCGGCTGCCATCGAATCGTTGCCGGCCGCGACCACCAGCACCGAGCGGCGTGAGCGCGCGCTGTCGATCGCGCGCTGATAGGTGGTGCCGCATTCGCCGCTGCCGCCCAGGCTCAGGTTGAGCACGCGCGCCGGGGTGGGGTTGGTGGGTACGCCGCTGACCTGCCCGCCGCTGGCCCAGATGATGCCTTCGGCGATGTCGGCCGTGGTGCCGCCGCACCGGCCCAGCACCCGTACGTGCTGGATCGCCGCGCCCGGCGCGGCCCCGGCGATGCCAAGCCCGTTGTGGGTCAGGGCCGCGGCGATGCCGGCCACGTGGGTGCCGTGCCAGCTGGAATCCTTCGCCGGCTCGCCGGCGCCGCACTCGCCGGCGCCGTTCCAGGTTCCCATGTCGGATGGATCGCTGTCGCGCCCGCTGCCGTCGCGCGCTTCCGCCGCGTTGCTGATGAAGTCGTAGCCGGGCACGGTCTTGGCATCGAGATCCGGGTGCGCGGTGCGGCCGGTGTCGATGACCGCGATCACCACCCCGCTGCCCACGGTGTGGTCCCAGGCCGGCTCGATGTTGAGCCCGCCGGCCGCCTCGCGCAGCCCCCACTGGCTGGGATACCTCGGGTCGTTGGGCACGGCGGTGGGCCAGTGTCGGACGTTGGGCTCGATCGACTCGATCGCGGGGTTGGCGGCCATCTCGCGCATGAAGCGCGTCGCCGCGCTCTTGCCCAGCGCCTTGGAAAGGCTCAGCAGGTGGCCGCCGGTGGCCAGGCGGCGTTCGCGTTTGGCGCTGACGGACAGCGCCGCGTTGACGCGCGCCAGGTCCTGATCCACCGCCCTGCGCGTATCCACCGCGGCCTTGGCGGCCTCGTCCCCGGGCGCGGCGTCGTCGCGGTAGTAGACGATGAATCCGCCGACCGCCTCGTTGTCGGCCCCGGCGTCGAGCATCACGCGCGGCGCGGCCGCGGGCGGCGTGACCGCATCGGGCACGGCCCCCGCCGCGCCACCGGCGGGCAGGAGGGTGGCGGCGAGAATCAGCAGGGTGGGGTTCACGCTGGGGCGGGCTGCGGGTTTCATGCGGCACCTCGGTCTGAGTGAAGGGGCGGGCGCATCGCGTCGCGTCCGGCAGGGAGAGAAGGCGCAAGACCGCGCCGAACCGGCTCACCCATGGGATCAGTACGCAATCGGCGACGGATCGTGTCACGCCGCCGCCGGCGTGCGCAGCGGCGCTCGGGCGTGCCGCACACGCGGCTCCTCCACCCCCAATGCTCCGGACTGTCTAGTCTCGGGACTCAGCCGGCAGTTCCCTCTCCCCCATGCAAATGGGGGAGAGGGTCGGGGTGAGGAGGAACTGTCCGTGATTAAAGCAACCGAACCTGCGGCGCTTTCCCTTCATCCCAAGAAACCTCTGAACGAGCTGCTGCAGAAAATCTGGCAGCCAATACTGTTCGCGCGAACAAGGCGCACGTCTTTGACTACATCGATGTCTACTACAATCGAATCCGGCTCCATTCGACTCTGGGCTGTCGAAGCCCTGAGCAGTTCGAGCCATCCCGTGTCGCTTAAACGGGTGTCCGAGAAACAGGGGCAGGATCAGATCACGAGAGAGCCCAAAAGTCGGAGCGGTTCGGGGTCTATGGGCCATTCAAGATCAACAGGAGATATTCGTTCAGCCTGGATACCTCGCCAGGTGGAACCATGTGTTGACGAAGGAACATCTCATAGGATGTATAGCCACATGCTCCAGTCCCTGTACATATTGAATCCAGGACAATCGAGCCTGGCCCGCAGTTTGCGCCCGCCTGGCAGCCAGCAATGGCCCACGCGGCCTCGGAAATCGGGTCTCCAACCAGCATCGAATAGGGCATGTCCAACGATCCATCAATACCTTTTCTAGCCAAGGAGGACATGGCGAGCATGGCATCTGGATCACGACTCGAAATGACCTGGGCGATCAATTCTTCCATCTTCTCGGCCTTTATTGGCTCAATGGAATGCGTCTCCACGTCTATCTGCGCAACCAAGTCGCCACCCTGTGCAGCGGACTCCATCAGATGGCGTATCTCATCGATTGAAATGGGCTTGCCTCCATTTGCTCCGAGGCAACGTTGATCAGTACGGGATTTCAGGCTTTCAAACGGTTGCCTATGACCTCCTGAATGTGCAGCAAACGCATCTATCATGGCGAAATGGGCATCTGGATCAAGACTATACCCGAAGCATGCGCCATAAATCATGGCGAGCCTCCGCCGGGCTATTACAGAGCCGGCTGCGGCTTTTGCTTCCAGGTCTGCCACCTCATGTCTCAGGTCTTGGCTTTCCCCCAAGGAATAATCGGGCGCGCTACCAGTCGCAGTTGATTGGTGGCTATCGTGTATGGTGCTTACCGGAGTCTGACTGGCCTCCCTTGTGCCAGATATGGCAGCGCTCTCAGGCTCCGTCTCAGAGAAGAATCCGAATAAATTCCCCCATGCCATTAGCGACAGAACCACGAGCACGAGCACGAAAAGCGCCACAATCTTTAAATTTTTATTTCTTGATACGGGCATCGTCTTCTCCTTAAGACAAGTCAGACATCTCGACGACTTCAAGTTCCTAAGTAATTACGCTATAATACGTATTAATTTTCAATCAACTGTCGATCATAGCTTTGCACTTCCCCATACACCAATCTTGAAGTCTCTAGACACAAACAACGACGACTCCAGTGGATTCACCTCTTGAGGAACAACCGGAGTGAACCAGCAAAATCAATTGGTTACGCAGGCATGGACGACCGGGATCTGGCTGTTCCTCTGCGAACGCCTGCCCCGTGTGCAGGGTTGAGAAGCTGATTAGCGTCGAATCTCAGTGGTGCCTCGGATCATCTTCCCACGAAATCAATAGATTGCATGTTTAGGGCCGTAATGAAAATAATCCACAGGCAGGGCAGGATTAACCTGTTGCCCTGCCCGGGACTAAACTCACCTCATCCCAACACCCAGCGTCATGGATGCTCTAATTCCCCAACTTCAACCGTACCACACCCACTGCCATAACACCCCGGAGGAGGCAGGGGTGGATTCCAGGGAGGAAGACCGCCGCCGCCGCCGCCACCACCGCCACCACTCGGTGGTGGCTGCTGTGTATTAGCTATTGGCTGCACACAATAGCTTCCTATCAAGCAGACGACAGTAAATTTTTCTTTTGAGCCATCCTGATATGTAACTGTGACAACAGTGCCAACTGGGACTGACAAGGCACCATGTGTTGTTCGATACATCCCTACTAGCCCTAGCCCGGCTGCTATGCGAAGATCGTTCATATCACCTATACCAATCCCCTGAACCGGGGCAACTTGATTATACGGTGAATTCCTTGCGTCAATGGATATACCTTGCGAATATGCCGGAGCAGAAGCGAAGAGCAAAAAAAGAACTGCGAAAACTATTCTAACCATCTACTTATCCCCAATCAATTAATTAATTGAATCCCCTGTGGAGCTTAATCTACCCAGCCTCTAACGAGCTGTCAACACTACAAGTTATCCTGACCAGCTCCGGCCGGGGAAAAGCGGGCGAAAATGCTGCGCAGCGGCAGTCGGGACGAAAGAATCGGGGCCATGGGGAAATACCTCCGCAAGCGGCAAAGAAACTCCCCCGTTCCCGCAGCCTAGCCCATGCGCGCCGGCTCGTCCATTACCCGGATGGGGTGGGGGGGCTTGATCGGCCTCGAATCTCAGCTCGATGCCCCGGAATTCAGCTGCCGTCATTCTGGCGCGGCGCTCTACAAAAACTGAAAGGCTTGCCAAACCGGAATGACGCCAGTTTTTTGAGGTGCCCAGAGGTTCCTCATTTCGGTCCCGTACCCCGGTTCGGGTGATCGGACGGCAGGCCGCCGCCTCGTACCTTCGTACAGATT
>JRYL01000350.1_pt1 | contig 12911 bp, 9 predicted proteins | sample 235391 | NCBI WGS metagenome assembly JRYL01 (sample SAMN03074223, study PRJNA261481) | activated sludge metagenome | biome: Wastewater Treatment Plant; feature: Wastewater; material: Activated sludge; isolation source: activated biomass of a wastewater treatment plant treating wastewater from... ... | reverse complement strand
CAGGCGGCCAGCAGCGACACGGCGGTCACCAGCAAAAGACTTTTCAGGATGGATGCAAATTTCATGGGTAGTCTCCGCGAACCGGGTCGCTTCCTGCGTTTAAGTATGAAAATCTGTTGGGACCGGCAGCTCAGCTGCCGCGAGGGCCGCCGACGTTGAGGATCTTGGGCGTGACGAAAATCAGCAGCTCCGCCTTGGTCGTGCCCTTGTGCTTGTTGCGGAACAGGTTGCCCAGCACCGGCACATCCCCGAGGAACGGAACCTTCTTGATGTCCTCGGCGCTGGTGAACTCGTAGACGCCGCCCACGACGACGGTCTGGCCGCTGTCGACCAGAACAGCGGTGGTGACTTCGCGCTTGGCCAGTTCCGGCGTGGAGCCGAGCTGACCCAGGTTGACGTAGCCGATGATCTCGTCCTTCTTGACCGCCATGCTGAGGAACACGCGGCCGTCCTGGGTGATGGTCGGGGTGACCTTCAGCTGCAGCAGGGCTTCCTTGAAGTTCACCGTCGGCGTGGCGTTTGCGCCGACGCCGCTGGTCGTGACATAGCCCACTTCCCGGCCCTGGTTGATGGTGGCCTCGCGTTGATTCGACGTGATCACCCGCGGGCTGGAGACCACTTCGCCACGGCCTTCGTTCTGCAGCGCGGAGAGCTCGAGATCAAGCAGGTAATCGGAGCCGAGGATCGCGAAACCGATCGCACCAGCCGGGTTGGCAACCGGCAGATTGACGTTCAGCCGATCCGAGCCCAGACCCGCGCCGATGCCTGCCAGCGGCGGCCGGCCGGACAGCCGGTTGTCCAGTGCGGCACCCGCCATGCTCGACGCGGCCCCGAGCGAGCCGGAGGTGCCGATGATGGTGTTGCTGCCTTCCTGACGCGCGCTGCTGATGCCGAAGCGGGCACCCAGATCGCGCGCGAAGCTCTCGGTGGCGATCACGATGCGGGCCTCGATCAGCACCTGGTCGACCGGGCGGTCGAGCAACTTGATGAGCTCCCTGATCTCCACGACCTTTTCCGCAGTCTCATTGAGCAGGAGGGTGTTGGTGCGCGGATCGAAGCTGACGCTGCCGCGCGGCGAGAGGAAGCCGCGCTGCTGCTGTCCCGCCTGTCCACCGCCGGCACCGCCCTGGCTCTGCTTGGCGTCCTCCGTGAGCAGGCTGGCAATGTCCGCGGCACTGCCGTAGTTGATCGCGATGTACTCGGTCAGTAGCGGCGCGCGCTGTTCCATGTCCAGCCGTGCCTCCGCGATGTCCTTTTCGTACTTGGCGATTTCGCTCTGCGGGGCGACCCAGATCACGTTGCCGTCGACGCGCTTGTCCAGCCCCTTGGAGCGCAGCACGATGTCGAGCGCCTGGTCCCAGGGCACGTTGATCAGGCGCAGGGTGACGTTGCCCGTGACGGTATCGGCGGCGACGATGTTCTTCTGCGAGACTTCCGCCAGGAGCTGCAGCAGGGTGCGCACCGGGATTTCCTGGAAGTTGAAGACCACCGGCTCGCCGGTGTAGCCCTTCTGCTCGTCCTTGCCCAGCCCCGTCACGGCATCTTCGGGAGCAATTTCTTTCTTGGGCGACACTTCAAGCACATACTGTCCGCCGGTCTGGTAGGCCAGGGTCTCGAACTGACCGTTGGCACGAACAGTCACGCGCGAGCCGGACGGCCCCTGCGTGGTTTCGATGAACTGTGCCGGAGTCGCGAAGTCGGACACGTCGAGCTTCTGGCGCAGGGACTCTGCGACATCGACATCCTTGAGGTCGATGATGACGTTCGAACCTTCCGTGCGCAGGTCGACGATCGCGTTCTCATCGCTCAGGTCGAGCAGGACGCGCGCGGCACCTTCGGGCGTGCGGCGGAAATCGACGTTGGTGATGGCCGCATTCTTGCCATTGATGCGCTTGGCCGGATCGGCGGCCAGTCCCGGGGTCGCGTTGGCGGCCGCACCTGCGGTGCCGGCGATCTCGACAACATAGGTGCTGCCGTCGGCGTACGCCTGATACTGCGCCTTGTTGAACAGGTCGATCACCACGCGGGTGCGGCCCCCGGCTTCGACGGCGCTGATCGAGTTCGCCGCGCCATTGCCGACGGCGATGCGGCGATCCACCACCTGGCTGGCCGTCGATGGGAGATCGATGGCAATGCGCGGCGGATCGTCCGTCGTGAATGCCTGTGCTCCGGAAGCCGGTTCGGCCAGGTGCAGCACCACGCGGACGCTGCCGTCGGCCGCCGTTGCGTAGCTGATGTCCTGCAGCGTGTTGGCCGAGGCAAGGCCACCTGCGATGAGGGCGATTGTTCCAAGCAACCCGGCGATCTTGTGCTTCATCTTCGGCGCCATTCCCTGGAGTGTGTGGTTCGTCGAGGTCATCGTGCTATCCCCCATCCCTATTTGTCGTCCAGCGCCACTTGGGCCTGGCGCTCCATCCATCCGCCAGCACCATCCGGCACCAGTTCCGTCAATTCAATGCGATCCTCGTGGATCGAAGTGATGCGACCATCGTTCTGGCCCATGTACTGCCCGCCCAGAACCTGATGCACCACGCGTTCCGGATCCATGATCAGCCCGATCATGCCCGGGCCGGTACCGATCGTGCCCACCATGTCGAGACCATCGAGCGGGAAGGCCTCGAGCGGTTCCTTGCGTCGCGTCGGATCAGGCCGCAGGCCTGAGTCGGCTCCGCCGCTTTCCTGATCGGCCGCGGGTCCGCTGAACGGGTCGCGCATTGCCTGGGCGGCATATTCGAAGGTCTCGAACTGCTGCATTATCGGCAGCGGGTCCAAGGGCTTGGGTGGCCGAGCTTTCACTTCGGACACCCATGTCTGCAGATCGGACATGCCCGGGGCGCAAGCGGTAAGCGTTGCTGCCGCAGCGAATGCCACGAGCAGCAGCCGCCGCACGGCGCGGAACGGGCGATTGGCATGCATGATGCTCATCGGCGGGCTCCTGCCGGGGCCGGCGTTGCGGGGACGGTCTCGTCCTCTTCCAGATAGCGGTAGGTCTTGATCGTGCCTTCCAGGACCAGCACCCCGCCGGCGCGCTTGTCGTCGCGCGGCTTGAGCGAGATGTCGTGCATGGTCATGATCACCACGCGCGGCAGCGAGGCCACGCCGCTGACGAACGCGCCGAACTGGTGGTAGGTACCTACCATCCGCAGCGCGATCGGCTTCTCGGCGTAAAACTCCTTCTTGATCTCGGGTTGCGGCTGGAACAGTTCGTTCTGGAGGCCGGTGGCCAGCGCCGTCTGGGAAATGTCGACGATGAGGTCGGCCATTTCGGTGCGGCCCGGCAGCTGGCGCAGCATCTGCTGAAGCATGGCCTCCATGTCTGCCAACTGCTGCTTGAGCGGCTCCAGGTTCACGGCGCGCGCCTGCTTGGCCTCGAAGTCGTTGCGCAAGGACTGTTCCTTGGCCTTTTCCCCGGTGAGCGTGTCCTGCTGCTCCCGCACGATCAGATACCAGCCCAGGAACAGGATCAGCGCCGCGAGCAGGGCACAGAAAAAGAGCTTGACCGAACCAGGCCAACCGCCCGGGTTGCTGGTGTCGAGGTTGCGAAGATCGAATCCGCCGCTCATGGCGCACCTCCGGCGATCTGACCGTCCTCACCCTCACCCTCGGCATTGGGCCGAACCAGGGTGACCTTGAGGTTGAAGATGTAGGGCATGCTCTTGTCAGCCCCCTTGGCTTCGATGATCGAAAGATCCGGGCGCGACATCCAGCCGGAGCCTTCCAGCGCCCGGATGTAAGAGGACACGCGCGCGTTGGACTGGGCGAGGCCTTCGAGCGTGAGCAGGTCGCCGGCCTGCTTGATCGAAGTCAGGCGCACGCCCTCGGGAACGGTGCGGACCAGTTCGTCGAACAGGTGGACCATCTGCGAGCGGCTGGCCTGGAGCTGCTCGATCACCTGCTTGCGCTGCAGGAGGCTCGCGCGCTTGCGGTCCAGCTCCTCGATTTCCTTGATTTTGGCCTCGACCGCGACGATCTCCTGCTGCAGGTAGGCGTTGCGCGCCTGCTGCGCCTCGATCAGCGAGTCGTAGTACATCTTGAGCCCGAACACGGCCAGCACCGCAATGATCGCCGCCGTGCCCAGCATCGTGTAGAACTGCTTCTGGCGCTGCTTGCGACGCTCGGCACGCCACGGGAGTAGGTTGATCCGTGCCATCAGTCGAAGCTCCTCATGGCCAGGCCGCAGGCGATCATCAGTGCCGGCGCATCCTGCGCCAGCGCCTGTGCCTGCACGCGTGAGGACAGGGACATGTTGGCGAGCGGGTTGGCCACCACGGTCAGGATGCCGATCTGCTCTTCCACCATCTCCGCGATTCCGGGGATCGAGGCGCAGCCGCCGGCCAGCACGATCTGGTCGACGCGGTTGAACTCGCTGCCCGCGTAGAAGAACTGCAGCAGGCGGCTGATCTGCTGGACCATCGCCTCCTTGAACGGCTCCAGCACCTCGATTTCGTAGCTTTCCGGCAGGCCGCCCTGGCGCTTGGCCAGCCCGGCCTCCTCGTAGGAGAGCCCGTAGCGGCGCATCACCTCGTCGGTGAGCTGCTTGCCGCCGAAGACCTGCTCGCGCGAGTAGATGCCGCGCTGGTTGCGCAGCACGTTGAGCGTGGTCATCGTGGCGCCGACGTCGACCAGGGCCACCAGCGCGTCCTTGGGCACCGAGAGCTGATCGGCGATCAGACGGAAGGCGTTCTCCATCGCGAAGGCCTCCACGTCGATGACCTTGGCGGTCAGCCCGCCCAACTCCAGCGCGGATTGGCGTACCTCGACGTTCTCGGTCCGGGTAGCGGCCAGAAGCACCTGGACCATCTCGGGATTGTCCTTGACCGCGCCGAGGATCTCGAAGTCCAGGCTCACTTCCTCGATGGGATAGGGAATATACTGCGCGGCCTCGACCTGGACCTGATCTTCCAAGTCGTCTTCGCTCAGGTTCGCCTGCATCGGGATGACCTTGGTGATGACGGCCGAACCGGCGACCGCCGCGGCGGCCTGCTTGAGGCGAGAGCCGGAGCGCGACAGGGCACGCTTGATGGCCTCGCCGACGGCTTCCACCTCGACGATGTTCTTTTCGACCACCGCATTGGGCGGAAGCGGCTCGACCGCGTAGTGTTCCACGCGATACTTGCCGCCCGCTTGGCCCAGCTGCAGCAGCTTGACTGCCGTGGAACTGATGTCCACGCCAATCAGGGGTGTTGTGTTGGTAGCAAACAGCGCCACGATTTCTCCCCTTCCGACGGAGTCTTACGCGCAACTCCTGTGTTGGCACATTAGATAACGAGTCTTAACGGTTTGGCAACAGTGTGATGCATCGAACCCCGAACCCCACGTCCCCACCCCACCCCACAAGCTTCGCCATCCGACCTTCACAGGCATCTACGGCCACATTCTATACTCTTCTTTAAGAAGCAACGCAAACCCATGGTATTCCCGCGAAAATGTCTCTGCTGCGCCGCCTCCTGAAGTGGTCCCTCACCCTCGGCCTGATCCTCGCTCTGTGCGGCGTGGCCACGCTCGCGGTCCTCTATTGGCTGCTGGCGCCGGGACTGCCCTCGGTGCAGGTGCTGCGCAACGTCGAGTACCAGGTACCCCTGTCGGTCTACAGCGCGGACGGGCGGCTGATGGCGCTGTTCGGCGAGACGCGGCGCACGCCGGTCGCCATCGCCGACGTGCCGCAGCGGGTGCGGCAGGCCTTCATCGCGATCGAGGATGCGCGCTTCTACGAACACCCGGGCGTCGACTGGCGCGGTACCGCGCGCGCGGTCTGGCTGCTGGCCACGACCGATGGCCAACGCGTGCCGGGCGGCTCGACGATCACCCAGCAGGTGGCGCGGATGTTCTTCCTGAGCCCGGAGTACAGCTACACGCGCAAGTTCCGCGAGATGCTGCTGGCGCTCAAGATGGAGCGCGAACTGGAGAAGGACGAGATCCTCGGCATCTATCTCAACAAGAGCTTCTTCGGCAACCGCGCCTACGGCATCGTCGCCGCGGCGGAGTTCTACTACGGCAAGCCGCTCGAGCAGCTGTCCCTGGCCGAAGCGGCAACGCTCGCGTCCATTCCCAAGTTCCCCTCCAGCGGCAACCCGATCATCAATCCCGAGCGCGCCATGATCCGGCGCAACTACGTGCTGCAGCGCATGTTCGAGCTGGGCTTCGTCGACGAGGCGGATTACCGTGCGGCGGTCGCCGAGCCCGACCGCTCCACGCCGCACGAGCCGCCGGTGGAGCTGGAGGCCTCGTATGTGGCCGAAATGGTGCGCCAGCGGATGGTGGATCGGTACGGTGCCGACGCCTTCACCGGTGGATACCAGGCCTACACCACGATCGATTCGCGCATCCAGGAAGCCGCCAACGCCGGCATCCGCACCGCGCTTCTGGCCTATGACCGGCGGCACGGATGGCGCGGCGCGGAAGGTCATGCCGAGCTTCCCGATGCGCTGACGCCGAGCGTTGTGCAGCAGGCGCTGCGCGACTATCGCGCGCTGGGCGGCCTGCAGCCCGCGCTGGTGACTTCGATTGGAACCGATGCGGCCGAGGTCACGCTCGCCGACGGCCAGGAAGCGCTGCTGCACATGGACCAGCTGCGCTGGGCCGCCCCCTATGTGTCCGCCGACCGGCGCGGTGGCGCGCCGCGCAAGCCCGGCGACGTGCTGGCGCGCGGCGACATCGTGCGGCTGGCGCGCGGGGCCGAGGGCGAATTCGAGCTGGCCCAGATCCCGGCGGCGCAAGGTGCCATCGTGAGCCTGTCGGCCGAAGACGGGGCCGTTCTGGCACTGAACGGCGGCTTCAGCTTCGGCCTCAACAAGTTCAACCGCGCCACCCAGGCGCTGCGCCAGCCCGGTTCGAGCTTCAAGCCCTTCGTGTACGCGGCGGCGTTCGAGCGCGGCTTCCATCCCGGCTCCATCGTGCTCGACGCGCCCGTGGTGTTCCACGACCGCTCCTCCGGCACGTCCTGGCGGCCCTCCAACGACAACAACGTCTTTTCCGGCCCGATGCGGCTGCGCGAGGCCATGGTCAGCTCGCGCAACCTGGTGTCGGTGCGCATCCTCGACGCGATCGGTGCCAGCTACGCCAAGCGCTACATCCAGGGTTTCGGTTTCCCGCCGGAAAGCCTGCCGGAGAACCTCTCGCTCGCGCTCGGGACAAGCTCCGTGCCGCCGCTCGCGGCAGCGCGCGGCTATGCGACATTCGTCAACGGCGGCTATCTTATCGAGCCCTACGTGCTGGCGCGGGTGCTGGACAGCAACGGCACCATCGTCCACGCCGAGCACGCTCCGCGCGCCTGCCACGACTGCCCCGAGCGCCTGGCGGCTACCGGCACGCGCGGCGGCGGTCAGGTCGCGGGCTTCAATCTGGGTGATACGGCCTCCCCTCCCGCTGCCGATGAGGCAGCCGGACCGACGCAGACGGTCCTGGCACCGCGCGCCATCGACGAGCGCACCGCCTTTTTGATCCACTCGCTGCTGCGCGACGTGATCCAGCGCGGCACGGGCCGCGGCGCACGCGTGCTGGAGCGCAGCGACATCGGCGGCAAGACCGGAACCACCAACGACCATCGCGACGCCTGGTTCTCCGGCTTCGGCGGCAACATCGTGACCAGCGCCTGGGTCGGCATGGACGACTTTTCCACGCTCGGCACGGGTGAGTTCGGCGCGCGCGCCGCGCTGCCGATGTGGATCGACACCATGCGCGCCGCGCTGAACGGCGTGCCCGAGGTCCACCCCATGATCCCCAACGGCATCACCACCGCGCTCATCGACAGCGGATCGGGCCTGCTGGTCCCGGCCGGCACGCCGGGCGCGATCAGCGAGTACATGAAGACCGAGGACGCGGCGCGGCTCGAAACGGCCAGTGCCGGCGCAAACCGCAACGCGACCAGCGAGCGCGAATCGTTCGACATCTTCTGATGCCTCCGCGCCGCGCCGACACCACGCGCCAATGGCTGGCCGAACAGGCGGCGCGCTGGATGAGTGAACACGCCGTTGACGATCCCCTGCTGGCGCTCAGGCGCGTCCTGGCACGGGACGGTGGCACGCCGCCAGATCGTCGCCAGTGGCCGGGGGCCGGTGAGATCCGCGAGGCGCTGCAGGCCTACCAGAGGCTGTTCCGGGGAAACGACCAGCACGCGGCGCTGCAGGCGCGCCGCCGCGCCGCGGTCGAGGCCATGCGCTTCTTCGCGCCGTTCCGGCCCGCCCTCGTCGGTGCGGTGCTGGATGGAACCGCGGACGCGCACTCCATGGTGCAGCTGCATGTACACGCCGAAGAGGCGGAGGCGGTCCTGGGCGTGCTGCGTGAGCAGGGCATCGCACACCGACTGGGCGATCGCCGCGTGCGCCTGGACCCGCGCCGGCAAACCAGCGTGCCGCACGTCGCCTTCGACGCCGACGGCATCGGGTTCGAACTGTGGCTGCTTCCTCCGGCCTGCGAGCGCAATCCGCCGCTGGACGCGGAAGGGCGCGCGCCGATGTCGCGCGCCAGCCTGGACCAACTGCTGCGGATGATCGACGCGCAGCCGGCGCACCCGCCGCACTGAAGGGCGTCCTTCCGACGCCACCCGGCAGGGCACACCGGTCGGTGTTGTCCTGCCGGGTGGCGCGCAGTCTTCAGGCGCGCGCGTCGATCGGGCTGTAATCGCGCGGCGTGGCGCCGGTGTAGATCTGGCGCGGACGTCCGATGCGGTTCTCCGGATCGTTCTGCTGCTCCAGCCAGTGGCTGACCCAGCCGGCGGTGCGCGCGATCGCGAACATCACCGTGAACATCTCGGTCGGAATGCCAAGCGCCTTGTAGATGATGCCGCTGTAGAAATCCACGTTCGGGTAGAGCTTGCGCTGCACGAAGTAGTCGTCGTGCAGGGCCGCCTCTTCAAGGCGCAACGCCACTTCCAGCAGCGGATCGTTGACGCCCAGCTCGCCCAGCACCTTGTGGGTCATTTCGCGGATGATCTTGGCGCGCGGATCGAAGTTCTTGTAGACGCGATGGCCGAAGCCCATGAGGCGGAAGCCGGACTCCTTGTCCTTGGCCTTGTCCACCGCCGACTGCACATGCTTGGCATCGCCGATCTCCTCCAGCATCTTGAGCACGGCCTCGTTGGCACCGCCGTGCGCCGGCCCCCACAGCGCGGCCACGCCCGCCGCCACGCTGACATAGGGATTGGCACCGGTGGAGCCCACCAGCCGCACCGTCGAGGTGGAGGCGTTCTGCTCGTGGTCGGCATGCAGGATGAAGAGCAGATCCAGCGCCTTGGACACGATGGGATTGAGCTCCAGCGGGCCGCTCGGCACCTCCTTCATCATGTGCAGGAAGCGCGTGGTGTACTCGAGATCGTTCTTCGGATAACGGATCGGCCAGCCGATCGAGTAGCGGTAGCAGGCCGCCGCGATGGTCGGCACCTTGGCGATCAGGCGGATCGCCGCGAGGCGGCGCTGCTCGGGATCGCGCAGGTCCAGGTCGTTGTAATAGAAGCTCGAGAGCGAGCCCAGCATCCCGGTCAGCATCGCCATGGGATGGGCATCGTGGCGGAACCCGTACAGGAAGGTGCGGAACGCCTCGTGCATCATCGTGTGATGCGTGACCTCGTGCTCGAAGGCCCCGAACTGCGCCTTCGTCGGCAGCTCGCCGTGCATCAGCAGGTAGGCCACTTCCAGAAAGCTCGACTTTTCCGCGAGCTGCTCGATCGGGTAGCCGCGGTACAGCAGCACGCCGTTGTCGCCATCGATGTAGGTGATCGCGCTGCGGCAGCTGGCGGTGGAGCCGAAGCCCGGGTCGTAGGTGTAGTAACCGGTGTCCTTGTGCAGCCGGGCGATGTCCAGCGCGGGACTCCCGAGGGAACCGCGCTGCACCGGCAGCGTGCTGGATTTGGCGTTGTCGGAATCGGTCAGGACGACCTGGGTGCTGTCAGCCACGGGGTATCTCCCAAGAGCATGTGATTCGGAATGCAGCGGATCGCCGGCACCAGCCCGTGCGTTCGGCGGCTGGCGCGATGCCGGCACTTGGCGCGCATGGCAATCCGCTGTCGGCAAAGCGACGATTATCGCATAGCAAAACGCCGCCGGTCAGGGACCGGCGGCGTTCGACTTTGGTGCAATGGCGTTCGGCGCAGGCGCGCCGTCGCGTCACTTGCTGGCGTAGCGGCGGCGGAACTTGTCCACCCGACCGCCGGTATCGACGATCTTGTGCTTGCCGGTGTAGAAGGGGTGCGAACGGGACGACACTTCGACCTTGACCAGCGGGTAGGTCTCGCCGTCTTCCCACTTGATCGTTTCCTTGCTCGTCAGCGTGGAGCGCGTAAGGAACGAAAGGTCGGACGAAAGGTCCTGGAACACGACGGCGTTGTACTTCGGATGGATGTCGGCTTTCATGATGATGACCTGTGGCCAGTGGTGGGCCAGAGCGGCCGGGAAAAGAGCGGCATTTTACTGCGTTCGGCAGCGTGGCGCAAGGCCGGCAGCCGCCAAGCCCGGCGGCTGCACCTGCCGCACCCGCCCGGTGGAAGTGACGGTGCCGGCGGCATCGGAATGCCGGCCTTGGTGGAAATGCCTCGCCACCCGGCCCGGGCGCGGGGCGATCAGATCTTCTTCTTGGGCGCGACCATCATGATCATCTGGCGCCCTTCCATCTTGGGGCGCTGCTCGATGACCGCCTCGTCCTTGAGTTCTTCCTCGATGCGCCGGGTCATCGCAAGGCCGAGCTCGGTGTGGGACATCTCGCGCCCGCGGAACCGGACGACGACCTTGACGCGGTCGCCCTCGGCGAGGAAGCGGCGCATGTTGCGCAGCTTGATCTGGTAGTCACCGTCATCGGTCACCGGCCGGAACTTGAGTTCCTTGATCTCGACCTGCTTCTGTTTCTTCTTGGCCTCGGAGGCCTTCTTCTGCTGCTCGAAGCGGAACTTGCCGAAATCCATGACCTTGCACACGGGCGGATCGGCATTGGGCTGGATCTCGACCAGATCCAGGCCCTCATCCTCGGCCATGCGCAGGGCCTCATCGCGCGAAAGCACGCCGATCATCTCGCCATCGGAGCCGATCACGCGCACGCGCGGCACGCGGATCTCGCCATTTTTCCGGTTCAACTTGTCGGTACTGATAAAGGTGTCCTCTGATGAATGAATCGCGAGCCGCCGCCTGTCTCAGGCCAGCGGTCCCTGTTCGGCGCGCAGCCGGGATGCAAAGTCCTGCAATGACATCGACCCCAGATCTTCCCCTGATCGCGTGCGCACCGCCACGGCTCCATTTTCCTTCTCGCGGTCGCCGATGACCAGAAGGTAGGGGATGCGCTGCAGCGTGTGTTCGCGGATCTTATAGCCGATCTTCTCATTCCTCAAGTCCGTCGTCACGCGGAATCCTTGATTTGCAAGGGCTTTTCCAGCAGCGGCGACGGCATCGGCCTGGGCATCGGTGATGTTGAGCACGACCGCCTGCACCGGGGCGAGCCAGGAGGGCAGCTGGCCGGCGTGGTGCTCGATCAGGATTCCGATGAACCGCTCCATGGAGCCCACGATGGCCCGGTGCAGCATCACCGGGTGGCGGCGCTGGCTGTGCTCGTCGATGTATTCGGCACCCAGTCGACCCGGCATCATGAAATCGACCTGCATCGTGCCCAGCTGCCAGGTGCGCCCGATGGCATCCTTGAGGTGGTACTCGATCTTGGGACCATAGAACGCCCCCTCACCGGGAAGCTCCTGCCACTCCACGCCCGAGGCACGCAGCGCCGAGCGCAAGGCGTGTTCGGCCTTGTCCCAGGTGGCGTCGTCGCCCAGACGCGGCTCGGGGCGCAGCGCGATCTTGATCTGGATGTCCTCGAAGCCGAAGTCGGCGTAGACCTTGAGCGCCTGGTCGTGGAAGTCCCGCACCTCCGCCTCGACCTGCTCCTCGGTGCAGAAGATGTGGCCGTCGTCCTGGGTGAAGCCGCGCACGCGCAGGATGCCGTGCAGCGCGCCGGACGGCTCGTTGCGGTGGCAGGAGCCGAACTCGCCGTAGCGGATCGGCAGGTCGCGGTAGCTGTGCAGGCCCTGGTTGAAGATCTGCACGTGACCGGGACAGTTCATCGGCTTGACTGCGTAGGTGCGCTTCTCCGATTCGGTGAAGAACATGTTGTTCTGGTAGTTGTCCCAGTGCCCGGACTGCTTCCACAGTTCCACGTCGAGGATCTGCGGGCAGCGCACCTCGCCATAGCCGGTATTGCCGTAAACGCGGCGCATGTACTGCTCCACCACCTGCCAGATCGCCCAGCCCTTGGGGTGCCAGAACACCAGGCCCGGTGCCTCTTCCTGCAGGTGGAAAAGGTCCTGCTGCCTGCCGATGCGGCGATGGTCGCGCTTCTCGGCTTCCTCGATGCGCTGGATGTAGGCCTTGAGCTGCTTTTCATCGGCCCAGGCGGTGCCGTAGATGCGCTGCAGCTGCTCGTTCTTCGAATCGCCGCGCCAGTAGGCACCGGACACCCGCATCAGGCGGAATGCCTTGAGGAAGCGCGTGTTGGGCACGTGCGGGCCGCGGCACATGTCCACGTATTCCTCGTGATGGTAGAGGCCCATGGCGGTGACTTCCGGGCCCATGTCCTCGATCAGGCGCAGCTTGTAGTCCTCGCCGCGCGCCTTGAACACCTCGATCACCTCGGCGCGCGGGGTCACGCGCTTGACCACGTCGTAGTCCTTCGCGATCAGCTCGCCCATGCGCTTCTCGATCGCTGCCATGTCCTCAGGGGTAAAGGCGCGTTCGTACCAGATGTCGTAGTAGAAGCCGTCCTCGATCACCGGACCGATCACCATCTTGGCGGTGGGATACAGCTGCTTGACCGCGTGCCCGACCAGGTGCGCGCAGGAGTGGCGGATGATCTCGACGCCCTCGGGATCCTTGGGCGTGATGATGGGAAGGCGCGCGTCGCGGTCGATCAGGTCGGCGGCGTCGACGTGGCGGTCGTCGACC
>JRYL01001336.1_pt1 | contig 12924 bp, 13 predicted proteins | sample 235391 | NCBI WGS metagenome assembly JRYL01 (sample SAMN03074223, study PRJNA261481) | activated sludge metagenome | biome: Wastewater Treatment Plant; feature: Wastewater; material: Activated sludge; isolation source: activated biomass of a wastewater treatment plant treating wastewater from... ... | reverse complement strand
GCGTGATTTTCGCCTGATCCGTGAAGGGAAGCCAGCAAAGTGGCTGGAGGCCAACAGCATCAAGACGCGCACTCAAGTCATGCACGAGCGCATGGGCACCACACCGGCGATGGAGACGCGAGATATTCTGCGGGGGCGTGGCTTTGGAATTGAAGGCGAGCTGCTGACAGGGCAGAAGACGATACGCAAATTGCCTGGTGGCACGTGGTTGGAGAATCTTGCGGGGAGCAGGTTCGCACGCGACTGGGGCGCAGCGATGGATATGATGTACCGCGAGACGATTGAGTACACCGAGACTGTGCGGAATATGCGCCAGTTCTATCCGGACTTCCGCAATGCCCAGGTGAATCGCATGATGGACTGGCTAGGCATCGATCAGATTGAGGCGAGGCAGCTATGGCGAGAATTCGAGGATGCGCTTGGCACGAATTGGGAGTTTGGGTACAACGACGTTGTTGATCACTTCGCACCGATACTGGGCAATGGCAATGCTCGTGTAGGGCGTGGCCGTGCTGAGCGGATGGGGCGTGACTGGAAGCAGGTTCTCAATCAGAACCAGAAGGATGTGCGTGGCAAGATTCGGCACCGGGCGATGGCGCAGGGGCAAACACGGGCGGACCTGGTGGCGCAGCGCTTGCTGGCGTTCCACTACTTCCAATCGCGGCAATGGTGGTTCATGGCGAACCAGATGGCGTCGCACCCGTTCATGATCAACCTTTACTTCAACGCGGTTGAGGAGCTGAACGATCTGGCGGAACGGAATAATTGGCCTCCGTACATGCGTGGGTTTGTGAAGATCATGACGGGGCCTGGCGGTCGTTCCTACTTCCTCAATCCCTTTGCGCTGCTGTCTGCCTACACCTTCTTTAACCAGGAGAATACTTTCCGGTACGATCAGGAAGGGGAGCATCGCAATCAGGTAGAGAAGTGGATTTACGACTGGACGGGCTTCGATATTGACTTGCAGGATATCGGCATCAGTCCGGTGATTGACAAGGGCATGAATGTCACCGGGTTGGCGGGGGATACGTGGTCGCCTGACCTGTTGCACATTGGGCGAGAAGCGGAACTTTTCACATTGATGATTAATACGGCGCGAGCGTACGGATTGATTGGCGACGACCCGCGCCCTATTGGTAATCTCAATGAGGATGTGAATCGCAATATTCGTGAGATGGTGAGCCGTGCCAATCCGTTCGCGGACACGGTTGAGTCACGGAGCAGCGAGCAATCCATGGATCGAGAGATTCGCGCGATCATGGTGGATATGCTGCAGGCGCGTGGTGTGGATGTTGAAACCAATGAGGGCCGCGCGATGTTGGCGTTGGCCGAAATGGATCCTGATTCGGAGTTGTATCAACAGGCGCTGAAGCAATGGATTCGGGGTGAATGGGGAGAACAGGTGTTCCGGACGGTTGCCGGGCCATTGCGTCCACGGACGCGACTGGAGGCATCTGACGGGAGCGACCTGATGACCAACCTGGCTGGCAAGGCAAAGCAGGCGGTGAATACCCCCGAGCCGATGGTGACGCTCTTCCGCACGCAGTCGGATGGGTACTACGAGCTGGGTGATACACGTTCGCGCTTGTTGTTGGGGCTGTGGAATGATATCGCGAATGGGGATGTTCGGGGTGACCTGACCGTGAATGGCATCACTTATACCGAGGCTGAGATTAAGGCGATGAATCGGGATCAGCGAGTTGCGATTGCGAATGGCCTGATGGCCGAGCGAAACGCCATGGGGCGCATCAACACATTGCGGGATGATCGTTCCAAGTTTCTGGCGCAGCCAGAGAACAAGGACTTCGCCCAGTTCGTGCAGTGGCGCGGTGAGGTTTATGACTGGCCTGGTGGCCCGGAGGAATACTGGCAAGCACTGATTGCTCATAACCCTACGGCCAAGGCGTATTATGATACCTTTATTGCCGACGCCGTGGATGATGTGGCGCGCAACCGTGCGATGACAAGCCAAAATGCCTTCTTCTGGATTCACGGGTGGGATACGTATGTATTCGACAAGCCATTGGCTGGATACGAGAGCCCCGCAGTGGTTTGGGATCCGGCGGGGGTAGTGAACACAGGTGCGAGACCGATCCCATACGAGGAGAGCAATGCCGATTTCAAGAACGAAGTGCGGCGGTTGCCGGTATTCGTACACGAGATGGAAGAGTGGGACAAGCTGACGCGGGACAAGAAGGTGAAGTATGGCTTTGATGCCGATACTCCCTTCTCGTCACTGCCCAAGGCCACGCGTACGAAGATCGAGAACGAACTGAAGGCTGAGGGGCATACTGAGCCTTCGCCATCGTGGCAGATCGAGCGCTATCTGGAATGGGTAGCGAAGCAACCACCGGAGACACCTCCGGAGCAGCTGACGATTGAAGCATTTTTTGCAGCAGACCAGGAGCAGTACTATGAATCGTTGCCGGGGGCGACAGATACGAAGGTGCGGACTCCGAAGCCGATACCGGGGCCTGATCGTTATGGCAACAACCCGGCATCCTCTTCAACAGATCAGTTCTGGTCGGAGCTTTTCGACTTGTTGAATGAGCATGATCACAATCGGTACAACGACCCATGGGTGAGGCCATGACCTGCGGATAGGAATTGCACAGGCACACACTACCCTCCGTACCAGAGCCACAGCCAGGTGGCTTGTGTACGGAGGGTTTTGTCTACGTGGACACATCTTTTTCGCAACCCCCGGTTGAAGCTGCTCCGCAGGCAGCGCAGCCGGTGACAGCATCTGTAGAACAACACGACGCAGCGACCACAGCGGATATCTTCGGTCTTGTCCCACAGGGAGAGCAATCTTCGGTAGCGGCAACACCGGAGCAGATCGCGCCTGGTAGCGATGCCTCGGTTCCCCAGCCGCAGTACGACATTGAAGCGCTGCTGCAAAGTCAGCGCGAGTTGGATGAGGCGAGGGCAAAGCTACAGGAGCAGGAGTCGGTGATGGCGCAAATCAAGCGCATGGCCGACGAGCAGAAGGCACAAGCGGCCAATGCCCAACTTCGCACTGAGTTGCAACAGGAGGTGATGAGCCTGCTGACGCGTGCCGGTGTGGATGATGAGGATGTTGCTGCTGCTATTGCCGAGAAGGTGTACAGCCGCCTGGATGGTACCCGTCAATCGTATCAACAGCAAATGAGTGAGTGGCAAGAGCAGGTGCAAGCCTCGTATCAACAGGGTTTGTGGGCGGCGACTCGCGATGGGTTTGCTGAACATTTGATCAAGGGAAAGAATCTCAATCCGGTTGTGTTGCCACACCTGCGGCAGGCGCAGAATGAACAGGATATGGTTCGGATTGCGAATGTGTTGCAGCAGACACAGCAGTATTATCAACAAACAGCAATGACGAACAGGGTCGCAGAGCAAGAGGGGCAGCGTCGATCTTCGGGGGTGGATGTAATTGCTGGCACGACATCCGGGCCAGTGTTGCAGGAGCCATTGAAGCCGGGACGGAACCTTGATGTGCTCGGTGCGATTCTCTCCAGCGTATAAGGAGTAACCCATGCCAGCGTTTGCATTCAGGGCCCCAGAGAATACCTATCTTCAGAACACCAGCGGCGGCACGATTGCCACTGCTGCCAGCAAAGACCTTGTGGTTGAATGGGCGAAGGCGCTCGAGCCGCGCAAGACCCCGATCCTCGATCGCATTATGAGCAATGAGGAATTTGATCAGGAGCTGCACCAGTGGGGGCAAAGTTTCCGCATTCCGATGCGCTCGAAGCTTGCCTCTGCTGCCAATAACAGCATCGCCACACTGACTGTCACCACCGGGGAGGGCAGCTTCTTTCAGATTGGCAGCGTAATTGAGGTGTACACCCCCAAGACCGGGACGGACATTCCGGATCCGTCCACGTACGAGCAGTTGATTGTGACGGGGATCACCGGCGACACACTGACTGTCGCGACCCGAGGTACTTCTGGCACCTCGGCATTTGCGCACTCGCAGAATGATGTTGTGCAGATCATTGGTACAACTGAAGCATTGAACGGGGCACACACAGAGGCCCCCCGCTATCGTGGCATCCGAGCATTCAATTATCCGCAGCGTTTCCAGGCGCAATTGACCGCAGACAAGCGCGCGCAAAACATGAGCACCTGGGAGAATCCCAGCAACCCGTTGCTTGCGGATTTTGCAGAAGAGATGCTGAAGCAAAAGCGATTGCTGGAAGAGAGCGTCTTCAAGGGACGTCGCCTTGCTGGTATCGGCAGTGCTTCTCCTTCTCGCTTTGGGGGGTTGGATTACTTTATTACGAGTAATGAAGTCAACCTCAACAGTGCCAAGCTCACGGGTGATGACCTCGATGATGTTATCGCCGATATGTGGCTGGAAAGTGATGAAGTCGATCAGCTCTCGATTGTGTGCAGTATGAACACCGCGCGCATTCTGGACATGACAATTGATCCGTCAAAGCGCGAGGCGCAGATGGATACCGATGAGTACAACCGTGTCGTGCGAAAGTACCACTTCCGCACGGGCACCTTCGTGGTAGAGCCGACACGCCATGTGCCGGACGGGACGGTGTATCTCCTCAACTTCAATGACATCAAGGTGCGGCCATTCAAGGGGCTTAACTGGCATGTGAGTGGCAAGGATGGTGCTACCCATGCCGTTGATCACGATGTGAAGGCCGTCTCTGGTGACTTCACGCTGGAGGTGCAGCGTGAGCATGGGATGGCGCGGATTACCGGATTCGAAGGCCGCATCGGCGAGTATCCATAGGTGGCGTTAGTGGCAGGGGCGACAAGATGTCGCCCCTGCATGTGAATGGAGATAGTACATGGCAGCGCCAACGAAGCAAGAGGCGATGACGTATGAGCCAGTGACGTTCTGGCTCGCTGACCCGCGGAACAATGTGCGCATTGCTGTGCCCGAGCGGCGGGGGGAGTGGATTGTATTCCACAATGGCCACTATACGGCGCAGACGCAGGATGAATACGATGCCATCCAGTCTGCGATTGGCTACAAGGTGTGGGAGCAGAACCGCAACAAGGCTCCTAAACCGCATCCTATCAGTGGCTATGCGCCATTGTCGGATGAGGCATATGAGGCGCACGTTGAGCTGGTCACAACGGTTCACGGGTAATACCAGATGGCCCGGAATGTTGTTCCCCGACCATTGCCTGTTGATCCTGACGGCACATTTGATACCCGCTACTGGTTGCGTAACGATCCGCTAGCGATGGGTCCGCAAGGCCCGGATGGCCCTGCCGGGCCGCAAGGCATTCCTGGGCCGCAAGGCGATCAGGGGCAGGCTGTTCGCATCCGCTGGACAGTAGCAACAGCAGGAAGCCTGCCCACTGGACCGTCGGTGCTGATTGGCGACGGGGCGCTGGTTGGTTCGGCAGCACCGTACAGCCTGTATGTGTATGTAAATGACCCGCCTGTTTGGATCAATGCCGGGGTGATGAGTGCAGGCCCGCAAGGGCCGATTGGCCCACAAGGGCCAGCTGGGCCACAGCCGACATTGGCAGGAAGCGGATCAGCTTCAACGGCGGCGCGGTCTGATCATGATCACGCGGGAGTTTATAGCCCTACGAGCCATAATCATGATGCGGTGTACTCCAAGCTAAACCATGATCATGCGGGGGTTTATGCCCCTGCAAGTCACGATCATGACAGTGTGTATTCGAAGCTAAGCCACGATCACAGTGGTGTGTATAGTCCGGTGGCGCATACGCACGCAGGGGTATATGCGCCGGCATCACATGAGCATGNNACACACAAGACGAATCGATCGACAACCGGGAGATCCGAGCCAGAGGACACGTCATACAGCTTTGGCTCGATTGCCAGTGATACGTCAGTGATCGTGATGAGCGATTACAACATCTTCTCTACTGGAGTGAACTGGCGACAGACATGGGTGCCTGGGCGGGGCATTATGTATTTGAACATTGACCACTTGACCAAGATATCGTAGGTGATGCCGTGTCGGTACCAGGTGATACCCTCGTAGCTCGAATATCTCTCATTGATGCATCTGGGGCACCGATCACCGGAGCGGCCTTCACGACCGTGGGCAAGAAGCCGGATGGCACGGCGCTTGCAGTGAACCCGGTGGTTGATCTCGGCGATGGTATCTACGAAGTGAGCGCCGTCACTTCTATTGCCGACCCTGTTGGTAGTTTCTATATTCAGTCTGTGAGCAATACAACGCCGCCTGCGGTGTTCGAGAGCGAGTGGTTGGTGAAGCCAATTGGCACACGCGAGCGCTGGGCTCCTGGTGATGTGTTGCAGGATTTTATCACGGTGATCGCGCCGGACGGTTCTCCTGTTACGGGCGATACCTTTACGATCGTGGCAACGAACCCGGCCGGGACCCGCTTGCATGTTCCGGCACCGGTTGATTTGGGCAATGGTGTGTATCGAGTGGCGGTGGCCACGAGCCGGGTTGACCCGCCGGGGTTGTATTACATTCGGTTGACATCGACATTGCAGCCATTGCAGGTATACGAAGTCGAGTTTGTCACGGGCCCCCCGGTGAACATCACCGGTGGTACGAGCTTGCGGCAGCTGCGCCGGCGGGTGATGAGCAAGTTCGGCGATCTCTTGATGTGCACTGCAACGACAGGGACGGATGGGGGACAGTTTGTCGATGCTGACAATCTTGTGGGTGAGCCCAGTCGGTACGCAGGCCGTGATGCATTGATGGTGACGGGCGCAAATGCGGGGCAGCGTCGCCATATTCGCGGCAGCAGTCGCGACACTTCCTCGGTGTTGTTCAATCGGCCCTTGCCATTCCCGGTGCTGGAGGGCGACCAGATGGATATTACCAATGCCTTTGGTGTTGGCATTACCTTCCAGGCGGCAGACAGCGCGATCCGGGAGGCGATGGAGGTTGCGCGTTTGCGCGCCCATGTGCCGATTTCCTACACCATCCATGCCTGGGATGGTGCGCCGATTCCGATTCCGGTGAATGCAATTGGGATCAATGATGTGTATGGCGTGGATGAGAACGGGGTGCAGCATCACATCCGTCGGGGGAACACACGCGCTAATGGGTGGATGGTAGACAAGCCCAGCCGCACCATTCGCATTAGTGGTTACGAGGCAACGCAGGCGATGTCCTATGACATCGTCGTGAATGCGCGTGAACTGCCAGGGCTGCTGATGAATGACGATGATGTCACGATGGTGGATGCGGAGTGGATTGTGACATATGCGTGTGCGCAGCTCTGCCTCGATGTATTGCTGAGCCGCCAGGCAAGCGGTGACTGGGGGAGCAAGGGCATGTTGTACAAGCAGGATGCCGAGCGCATGGTAACGCGGCTGACGCCAAACATCGGTGCCAACTACCAGGCGGTGACCTGATGGTTGATGCACAGATTATCAACTATGGCGATGAGCGCTTGCAGGCAGAGGCCGATGAGATTGTTCTTGATGGCATCTCTATTCCTGCTGTGACGCTTACGGAATCGTACACCTCCCGCTTTGAGAACAAGGTCGTGTTTGGTGATTACAGCAAGGATTCTGACCAGCTGCTCTCGACGTGGGTGCAAAGCAACTGGTCAGGCGGCTTGCTGACAGACAAGCGGCTGGAGGGAGCCACGGACGAGCGGGGGCGTTGGGGTAAGGCGTGGACGATGAACGCCGAGCAACTGGCGTTGCCTCCGCGCCATGAGCGATTGCAGTTTGGGCCAGTGATAGCGAGTGGAAATGCAGATGCTCGTGGCCCGATCTCCATGCCGCTGATTGAAATACAGGGCGTGTTGTATGTTGCCATGGGCAAGGAATTGTGGAAGGTAACGGCGTCGCCTCACATCTACAGCAATGTACTAACCACCATGGTGGGTGACCTGACCGGGTATGCGCAAGGCCGTGCAGTTTTTGCCTATCCGCACGATGATACTGAGTTCATGATTCCCCTGGGGGGAGATGGCGTGGCACTGGTGCATTCTCATACGCATGGAGCAACGCCGGATACGGTTGCATCGACTGATCCTGCGATCCATGCATTGGCCATGGAGTGGTGGGACGGGAAACAGTTCGCCTTGACACAGGAAGGGTATTTGCGCATTCGCTTCGTCGGCAGTGGTTGGGATGCTGCATCGGATGATATGCGCCTGTTCTCGGGAGAGCAGCCACGTAATCTTACGGTGTTCTTCAACAATGCGGGTGAGACTGCGATCTATCTGGTGAGTGATCGCAGGCTGTGGGCTTATGACCATGAGGTCGGGAAAATTTATCCATCCACATTGACATGGCCGAAGCATCATAACAATGGGCTGGGCTTCACTGCGTGGCGCGATGATGCGTTGTATGTCTCCAGTGGTCTTGCGGTTACGCGGTATACCCGAGATGGTGTGCGCACGGACATGGGGCTTGATCGGGACGACGGCATCCCCAGCNNGCGATCACAAGCATGGTGGCTTCGCAGAACTTTATCGCGGCCACGGTGCAATTGGGGGGCGCAGTTGGCGCTAGTGGCGGATTCCCGTACGCGCTGTGCGTATGGAACGAAACCGGATGGCATGTGCTGGTGGAAGATATGCTGCCCTATCAAGAAGGCACGGGCAGTGGCCGCTATCCAACCGGACTCTATGTGGCGGAGATGGTCGGTGGCTACCGCGTGTGGTGGGGAGAAGGTGCCATTGAAGCGAGCGGCACCCCTGCGACCGCTGCGTACGATGGCCAGCCCGTGTTGCACAGCATTGGCGTGCCGCGCAGCTTCCACGGGCCACGACAGCAGGTGCTGGATAACATNNTACGAGACTGGTTGGTTTGATGCGGCCATGGAGGGGTTCCAGAAGACGTGGAGCCATCTGGAGGTGAACTGCACTGACCCCGGTACAGGCGACCCCTTTGCCGGAGCTGTTGATGTCTTGTATCGCACGGACGATGCCCCGGGCACATGGAGCGTATTGGGCTCGGTGACGCAATATGGGCGCAATGTGATCCCGTTCAATGTCGATGGGGATGGTTTGCCGCGCGGCATTACCAGCAGGGCGATTGATTTTCGTTTTGAGATGCATACGCCTAACGCTGCGGTGTCGCCCATCATCTCCAGTTATATTCTGAAGTTCATCAAGCTGGCCCTCCCGGGACGCGCCTGGCAGATTGTGGTGCCGATGGACTCGGAACAGTGGCGAGGAATGGGGCCAAATGAGCTTGCTGCGTTTATGGCGAGGCTCTCGTATGAGGGTGGGTTCTACTGGCTGATGGTGCGTGACAAAAAGTTCCGTGTGCGTGTATCGCAAGTACAACGGATGATTCCGACGGGACCAGTGCCCTATCAGCAAATACAAATAAACCTGATTGAAGTCACCATCCCTGGCGACCCTGATTGGGGAGGTGAGGCGTGAGCAAGTCTGGTCTCCCAGAGATTGCGCAGCGGCGCAGGCCGGTACGGCCACCACGGCTACGGAGTATCCCGACGATCCCCAAAGGGCCGCGCATGTATCGTCAGCCACCCGGCAGTGAGTTTATGTCTGGGCCGGGGGAGCCGCCGCCGGGGTTCATTATGCCAACGAACAGTGTGAGTGAGTGGTGGATTTACTGGGCGTTGAGCAAGGTGTTGAAGTATCCGAAGGATCCACGGGTGGGGCCATTCATTGGATACCCGGGAGTGTGGAGTTACCAGGCGCCATTTGAAGGTGGGCGTGCGATGCGTGGTGGTCAGGTGATTGACTTTATTGTGGACTCTCCGAGCACCAACTATGGCACGCTTGCATTGCGCATTCAGACCGAGCGGTACCACATTATGACCAGCGAGCGAAAGCGTGCCCAGGAGATTATCCTGGGCGCACGTATCGCACGGCATGTGCGTATGGTGGATATCTACGAACAGGACTTCATGATGGGGCCGAACGCACATAGTGGGCTGGCGGCCATCATGGAAGTGAAGCGTGCGCTTTATGGCGGCACGGCAACTGACCCGTTGAAAGCTGCAACTGCGAGGAGGATTCGGTGATGGAGAATGTCCCGATCCTCACCCGCGTGGCGCAGATGATCGATCGCTGGCGGCAACGAGAGGCGGTTGTTACTGCGGTGCAGGGAGCTTTGGTGCAAGTGCACGTGGCAGGAGAGGATGCTCCGCGAATTGCCTGGTACCGATGCACCATGGCCATGCCCGAGGTGGGCATGACTGGAGTGCTGTTCCCACTGAAGCGCGAGCGCGAGGGGTTGCTTGTCGTTGATGCTGTGCCTGATTCTTCGGTGAAAGTGGAGGCGGCGGGGGCATTTGTGGGCACAGCTTATTCATCCGGAGATACCACACTGGGGACACCGGCACTTGTGCTTGACGGATTGGTGCCGAGTGCGATGTATCAGGTGAAAATGGATGGTCAAATCATCGCCCAGGGCAGCGGTGGCGCAGCGACCGGCTCTTTTGGATTCAATATTAACGGTGCTACACCCACGCCGTACGGGAGCAATGTGACGCTCCCGATCACACGGGGCGCGTATCCCCTGGCATGGGGCGGAGCATTCGCAGCTGATGCGAATGGTGAGATTTCCGTAAAGGCGCGTGTGGTATGCGATAGCGGAACAATATGGGTGGACGCGGTCTATCTCACGGCCATTTTGGTTGATCAATAGAGGAGGTGATGCGATGCAGGCGGTTGATACCGGTTGGCTGATGACGCTCACGGTCGCGCTTATTGGTGGCGTGGGCGCGATTTACAAGCTGCTTGGGCGGAGTGCGCAGGTGGAGCAGCTGGCGGATCGTGTGTCCGAGATGCAGCGCGAAATCGACCGGCTGAAAGACAAACTCGATGAGCTCTATGACGAACGGAGCGGGTTTCAGGGGCAGATCGCCACGTTGAGGGCGGAGAATGCCATTCTGGAGAAGCGGATATCGGAACTGGAGGCGTCCAACCAGCGCCTGTGCGAAGAGAATCGACAGCTGAAGGAAGCGCAGCGGGGGTTGCTATGAATGTGACCACGCCGGTGCCTGTGCAGGAAGAGCGATGTCCACACTGCGGAGGGTTGCTGTTCAAGTGGCGACCCGCATCAGGCGTGCGTATCGAAATCAAATGCCGTCGCTGTCGGCATGACGATACCATTGTGATAGAGAGAAAGAGCAAAGACGCGGCCTGATAGAATAAGGCCAGATGAATACAAGGCCCAAAGAGGCCCGGCGTGACCCAAGCGGGGTGCATGGCCGGGTTTTTGCGTTAAGAGAGGTGCCACGATGGCGTACAAGAAGTATCAGTTTGTCGGCTCGAAAGTGGATTATTGGCTCCCGGACGATGTGACGGTTGAGATCTCCATCGTGCCAGCCGGTGTGACCAATGTGCGCTCCAACCAGTTTAGCCTTGACCAAACATCGCTCACCATTCACGAAACCGCCAACTTCAACGCTGGTGCAAACGCTGACATGCACAAGCGCTGGCTCCACAATGGCGCAGGTGGCGCGTACGTCGGGTTCAACTTTGTGGTGGATGACAAGAAGATCATTCAGCTCACGCCGTTGAACGAAGTGACGTGGGCGGCGGGGACACCGGCAGGAAACCGCACATCGTGGCACATCGAATCGTGTGTCAACAGTGATGCTGATCTCGACCGCGTGCGACGCAACACGGCAGCACTGGCCGGGGCCATTCTGGCGGCGCAGGGTTGGGGCATGAATGACCTTGTGCAGCACAACGTCTGGTACGGCAAGGATTGCCCGGCACTGATGCGACGCAATGGCATCTGGGCAAAGCAGTTTGTGCCCATGACCGACACGTTCCGTAAAGAATCAATTGCTGCCTCGAAGGGCGTGGCACCAACGCCGAAGCCTGAACCTGCTGGCAAGACGTTTCTCCTGCGATTTGAGACGCCATTCCGTACCACCGCCGGATTCTGGGACTACGAGAAGAACCAGCCGAACGTGATGAAGAATATGGCTGCTGGTACACGTGGTGAGGTATTGCAAGGGCCGGTGGAAGTGGACAAGGTGAACTTCTACGAAGTAAAGGTTGGCAACCAGACCGGGTGGTTGCAGGATCAGGTGCTGCATACGTTGGAGATTCGGTGAACGACGAAGCCGTGCTTGGTAGCTGGCACGCGCAATGAACTATTCGGGATTCCCGAATTGCTGAAAACGGAGAACGCACAATGCGAGACGCACTTATCAGAACAATACGAACATTCGTTCAAGCGTGGCTGGGCACGTTCGCCGTGTTGGCCGTGCCGTTCCTGACCGATGTGATCAAGGCGGCGGGGGATGCTGAGGGCATCATTCGAATTGACCTGACGATGCTGGGTAATGCCGCGATTGCCGGGCTGGTGGCCGGTGTGATTGCGCTGATCTCATTCGCACAGAACACATTAGAAGATTCTACCGGCAAGAAGGCGCTGAAGTAGGAGGCCAATGATGACAACGATCTTTTTGGACAAGTGGTCGCAGGCGCAGACGGTTCTGGATGCGGTCGTGGCGGCGACTGCTGACCCGTCCGGGGCGTCTACCACCTATCGTCCGAACCCGAACGCTGGGGGAGTGATCGCTTTTGTGTCATTCTCGGGCACGAGCACGGCGACACTACAGCTATGGGTAGAGGATGCGGGGCAGTGGTACAAGGGGGATAAGGCATCGCTCAATAGTGCGGGTGGCGATATTGCGCTCATGTTCCCCGTGTTCTCTCGTCCTGGCATTACGTTTAGCCTGACCGCCAAGAGCGGAGCTGGGGCGATCACCGTGAAGGTGCTATAGGAGGCAGCCATGGCAGTTAAGTATGGGCAAGCTGGGGATGGAGGCTTGCCAGAGCAGAGTGGGAATGCAGGTAGCTTTCTCAGTACAGATGGCTCCGAAGCGTCCTGGCAGCCAATTATTGATACTGACCCAAACCTGACCGCAAATAGCGATGCATTGGTGCCGAGCCAGAAGGCCGTAAAGACGGCACTGGCTAGTAATGTTGCCGCAACCACCCATGCCGCACCGAGCAAAGCAACGCCGGTCGATGCAGACGAAATCCCACTGGCAGATAGCG
>JRYL01002623.1_pt1 | contig 12958 bp, 15 predicted proteins | sample 235391 | NCBI WGS metagenome assembly JRYL01 (sample SAMN03074223, study PRJNA261481) | activated sludge metagenome | biome: Wastewater Treatment Plant; feature: Wastewater; material: Activated sludge; isolation source: activated biomass of a wastewater treatment plant treating wastewater from... ... | reverse complement strand
GGTTGACGAGTGAAGAAACTCTAATAGTTGAAGCAAAATAAAAGGTTTTGAACATTTTGTTTTTCATTAAAACTTTCACTTTTGTAGATAAACGAGGGGTATTTTGCTAAATTTGCCGTATGTTTTACAGAAGAAAAATCATATTGGCTTTATTACAGCTTTTTGATGGACAGATAGATAAAATTAGTCTTCAAAAATTACTTTTTTTATTTACAAAGAATCAAGTCAAGCCTAATTATGACTTTATACCGTATAAATACGGTTGTTATTCGTATTCCGCTAACGCTGACCTAACAGCAATGGTGAAAAGAGGAATGTTAAACGAAACTAAAAGTCATTTTACAAGTAATGAAACAACAAACTATTTTAATACGCTCAAGCCTGAGGATAAAAAGTTGATGTTGTATGTCAAGGATCAATACGGAAACATGAATGCTAATGCTTTAATGAAGCATACTTATCTGAATTTTCCATATTGGGCTATAAATAGTATAAAAGCACAGGAAATTTTAAATTCTGAACAATTAAAGGAAGTAAATAATAGTCGCCCGAAAAATGAGAAAACAATCTTATTTACAATTGGTTATGAGGGAATTTCATTGGAGGAATACTTAAATCGTTTACTTAAAAATGATGTGAAAATGTTTGGTTGATGTTCGCAACAATCCGTTGAGTATGAAATACGGATTTAGTAAAAGTCAGCTACAACGCTATTGTGGAAGTTTGGGAATTGAATATGTGCATTATCCCGAAGTAGGCATACAATCAGAACAAAGACAAGAGTTAAACACACAAGCTGACTACGACAAATTATTTGCTGTTTATTGTGAAAACAATTTGACCAAAACCATTTCTTCGCAAGAGAAAATATTGAATTTACTCAAAGAACACAAACGTATTGCTTTGACTTGTTTTGAAGCCAATATTTGTCAATGTCACCGCAAACATTTGGCAGAAGCCATTAAGAATTTACCTAATTTTGATTACGAAGTAAAACACATTTAAAATGGCAAAGACAAAAGTTTTAATTACAGTTAAAACCTATCCAGCAATTTCAAGCAAATATGATGAATTAGTTTGTACCGCAGGTTTTCTTGAAGATGGTTCTTGGATTAGAATTTATCCGATTCAGTTTCGTAAAAAATCGTTTGAAGAGCAGTACAGAAAATATGATTGGATTGAAATTGACCTTGTGAAAAATAAAAGCGATTTCAGAAAAGAAAGTTTTAGACCAGTTTCTTACGATACAGAAATTAAAATATTAGACCATTTGGACACAAAAAGTAATTGGCTGTTACGGAAAGAAATTGTTTTCAAAAATAAAGTTTATAATGATATTGACGAACTGATTGCTGAGGCAAAAAACAGGGATGTCTTGACATCTCTAGCTACTTTTAAACCAACTGAAATTTTAGATTTCACGATTGAACCAGTAGAAAGAGAATGGGATAAAAATAGACTTGAAAAACTCAAACAAGACAGAAGTAGTAACCTTTTCGCACAAGAAGACGAAGACTTGTTTGAAGTTGTTAGAAAACTACCCTACAAATTTTCTTATGTTCTACTTGATTGCAATGGTAAACAAAGCAAAATGATGATTGAAGATTGGGAAATTGGGCAACTTTATTGGAACTGTCTTTCCCGACACGAAGGCAATGAAGCAAAAGCAGTTGAAGACGTAAAGAAAAAATATTTTAACGATTTTGCAAAAACAAAAGATTTACATTTATTTTTAGGTACTTCACAACTTCATCATCTAACAGGAAAAAATCCATTTATGATTATAGGGACTTTCCACCCGAAAATTGAAATACAAGCCACACTATTTTAACTTCATTTCATAAAGTTAATAAATTGTTGATAAATAAATTTGGTGTTTTTATTAACTGTAAGTAATATTTCATTATATTTGCATTGTAGTTCTTTGAAAAATGTTTTGATGTCTATTCTCTTAATGGAGTTCACTTGACTGTCTGAAAAGACAACCTTAACGGGTAAATCAACGGAGACACAATCAATAGCCCCTGTCAAACCGCTATAACAGCAGATTGATAAGATTATAATTGTTCAAATCCTTGTTATGCTATTATTTATATTTAAAAGCAGGAAATTTAAGTGGGTGTATGAGAACATTGTTTACACATTAAGAGCTTAGGCTTTAACTACCATTTTATTAAAAAAACATTGTTGAATAAGCAGGACAACAATGTCGTTGTTCATTAAAAACAAAGTAAAATGAGTAGATTAAAACAAAATCAGAACATTGATAACTTGATACAAAGTATCAGAGTTATCACAGAGAGCCAGTGTTCTCTTTCGGAGCAAGATAGAAATATCTTGAATGAAGCGTTAGAAAAACTTCAAGAACTGAAACGGAAAAAAGGGAAAACTAATCAGCAAATTCTTGAAGAAGTTGCAAAAGTAATTGAGTTGTTAACCAAGTTTTTCGTTTGAAAACAGTAGAAGTCCATAGATGCCGAGTATAAAATCCGAACACTCCTTATTTTTTTTCAAAACAAAGAAAATGGACTTAGGAAACGTTATAAAAAATACAAGAAAACAAAAAGGGCTAACTCAAAACGAGTTTGCTTCTTTGTGTGGTATTACACAAACTTATTTATCCCAAATAGAAAGCAATCTAAAAGAACCTAATCTTTCAACACTTAAAACAATTAGTAAAAATCTAAAAGTACCTTTGCCCATTTTGTTTTTTCTTTCTATGACGGAAGAAGATATTCAACCAAACAAAAGAAAGGCATTTCAAATTGTTAGTCCGTCCGTAAAATCATTAGTTAATGAATTCTTCTCAGTTTAAAAAGAATGAAATCAAAAAACTATCTGCGATAGTTGGTTTTAAACCCGATTTTATTGGGCAATTAACCAATAATATTGACAATTATTACAACGAGTGGGTTGAAGTAAAGACGGACAAAAAAACAGGGAAACCGAAAACTTTTAAAGACGGCACAATAAAAAAACGAGTAATTAGACCGTCAAAAGACGAGTTAAAAATCATTCAAACAAGAATTAAAAACAGAATACTTGCAAAAATAGAATTACCTAAAAATGTTCACGGCGGCGTGAAGAAACGTAGCAACATTTCAAACGCAAAACCACATCAAGGAAACAAGTATCAGTTTACAACTGACTTACAAGATTTTTATCCTAGTATTTCATCAAAGCAAGTTTACAACACGTTTTTAGAATTAAAATATTCGCCTCATTTTTCACATTTAGTTACAAAACTTACAACGTGGAAACACGAATTACCACAAGGCACACCAACAAGTACACACATAGCAAATCTTGTTTTTCTGAAAACAGACATTGCATTAATTGAGTTGTGCAACAAGTTTGGAATTACATACACACGTTATGTTGACGACTTAACTTTTTCTTCACAAAAAGACTTTAAACAACATTTGGACACCATTTTGGAAATTGTTAAATCAAGCGGTTTCAATATCAGTTACCGAAAAACACAATATTGCGGTAATCAAACTATTACAGGCATCAACGTATTTATTCACAAAATAGATGCACCCGAGAATATCATTAAAAAAGCAGAACAAGAAAAAACATCTAATTCAGAAATGAAACCATTTACAAATTACCTTAACAATATTAGAAAAACGAATAAACAAAAGGTAAAAAGATAGCACAGCCACCAACAAGCGGTTTGAACGCAAGGCGAGATAATTGCTTCGATTGAACATTTTCGATAAGAAAAAAAGTATTATCTTTGTATCAACATTTATCGGTAAAATTCGCCCTGCGTCAAGCCGCCAAAACGTTGTACACCATTTGATGCGAACGAAAATTCATACAACCAAAAAACTTGAAAAGTCGGTCAAGAAATTGATTTCGACCGACCAAAAATCCGAAGATGGAATTTTGGGAAAATGGAACGCAACAATATTTTACGTTGAGAGGAAAAAATGTTGGCTAATCACAAATGGACTGACAAAATACAATGTAATCCTGACCGATATAAAGTCATCGGATTTAAAAAATATCGAGCAAATATTTAAAAATGCACTTTACGGACAACTGACCTACGACGGAATAATTACGGACTTTGGAACTCTTGACTCGATTATTGGAGGACTGGATTTTCTACCGACCGACAATGACAGAAGTACAACTGGATTTCAAAATCAAAGACTTTACGAACTGGATTGGTGGAAACACGAATTCGAGAACTTGGAAAATATGCCGATTAAGGATTTGACGAACAGAATGAACACGAGCCCGATACACATCGGAAAAGGAAGGAAAATGTCCGACTACACAAATTCGATAAAGGAAATGAAAAAAATATTGGCGGAATGAAAAAACGGTGTACAACAATGTATAACCGCAATTACGGCGGATTCGACTACGCCGAATCTACTCTGTAATTGCTAACTTGAGTGCCAATCCGAAAATTATTGTATATTTAATCCGTAACTGCGGTTATACATAGATCGTTAGCAGAAAATTTTAAAAAACTGAACGTAAAACCAAAAACCATATGAAAACCAAAATTCTATTTTTATTTATTTTAATTTCAACCTTAATCACATCTTGCAAATCTAAAGAGCAGGAATTATCCGAACATTTAGGAGTAATGAAAATTATGTATGATATGGATGGTCCGAGAAAAATGAGTGATGAAATAACTATTGACAGTATAGGTGTAGAAGTTTCTCCAAAACCTTTTAAATTTATCAATTATATTAATATTAAAGTAGATGATTTGGAATTTGCAAATTCTTCTGATTTTAAAAATATCCTAGATAATTACAAATCTAGTGTAATTAAAGATTTAAAAAATCAAGATGAATACAAATTGTATAAAGAAAATGATTTGACACTTGAATATAATATTTACACTAACAATAAATACAATTCCAAATTCATCATAAAAAGTAACGAGTATTAAAAATAAAATTATGAAATCATTTTTAAAAATAATTGGCTCAATAATAATCGTTTATGTAATTGTTTTTTCTTGTAACAAAATTATTTCAAATAAACTTGAAAAAAATATAAATGAAGATTTAAAAAATATAAATACTGCAAGTTTTACTAATGAAAGTTTTGAAAATAAAAACTCAACTTTGAATTGCGAAAGAGAGCTACTTTTCGATAGTAATAATTTATGTTTTCCAAAAATTGAAAACTGGAAAGAATGTAGAATTGACAAAAATCTAAAATCTGATGTTGATAATTTAGAACTCAATAACAAAATATTAGCATTCTATATTCCAATCGAAATTTACGAAAAATCAAAAACTGAAAAAATAGTAAATTATCCAGTAATTAGTTTGTTTGTTCATTCAAGTACAATTGGAATGAAAACAACGAAAGAAGCACTTCCTATGGTTTTTGCGGGTTTAAAAAAATCATTTGAAGTTCAAGACTGGAAATATGTTGAAGATTTACTTAAAACCAAAACTAATGCAGAATTCATAAAACCAGTATTATTTGACAGTTACGATATTACAAATAAAGTAAAAACTTGTGTAACAATAAACTCATCAAAATTTGAAGGTAAAGTAATTCAGAGAGTTTCTTTCATCAATATTTTAGATTTAAAACAGAGAATTGTAATGTTAAACTATTCAAAAGAAATTGGAAAGAATTTTCAGTATAGTAAAATGAAAGTTGAGAATGATATAATTGTTAAAAAAATCACAGAAGCGAATTAAATCTTCTGCTAACCGCCGTTTGGCAATATGGCCGATTTAGGCTTAATTTGAAGTTGGTTTTGTACTTGTAAAATTAGTGTTTAACCGAAATTTAAGGCTTCTTTAATCCGCCACATCGCCAAGCGGCCAAACGTTATAGGGCATTTTAAGAAAAACCGCAAACAGACAGAATAATGGGAACTTGGAATACGAAAATAAACGGAAACGACACCTTTCAAGACATATATCAAAACTACTTTGACTTATACAATCAAGGACAAAATCCTGTGGACGTTTCTAAACAAATTCAAGGAGACTTTGCTGAAATGTTTAACGACTATGACGACCGTAACAACAGTTTATTTGGACTTGCATTGGCACAATGGGAAACAAAATCCCTTGACGCGACAGTTTATAAAAAAGTTAGAGAAATTATTGAAACAGGTAACGACCTTGAAGTTTGGAAAGGACTTGGTGCGGACAACAAAACAATAGAAAAACGCAAAAAAGAACTAGACAAGTTCCTAACTCAAATTTCAACAGAAAGGGAAAAACCAAAACGAAGAGTTAGACCGAAGTTTGAATTTACGCAGGTTGACTTAGTAAATTTAATGGCACCTGATAACAAAAAGCGATTTACGATAAGCGAACATTTTACAAATGGAATTTATGGACAGACAGGTTCATTGATGATGTGGCAACCAGGAGTTGACAAAGTATTCATAAACGGAGGCGGGGGTTCAGTCTTGTATTTTACAGGACAAGGGAAAAAGATTTCAGCGAAATGGATTGACAGTCAAACATTAGAAGTAACTCACGACAAAGACATTGAATTTACAAAGCAAGACGAACGAGTATACTTTTGTGGGGACGACATTAAAATAATTTACAAGCCACAATGACGACAGAAAGAAAAACGCCCTATAACAGCACCTACCCAAAAGTGGCGGCTCAGTGGTTAAATCAAACTTTGTGCTTCTATCAAAGTTTGTGCTTGGTTGACAGTGAAGTGCTTCGAAATCGCCACCTTCGGGTAGCTGCAAAACGTTACCTTCCAATTGTTGATGGCGCTTTCATTTTTGGTAACTCTGAAGTCAAGCCCGAATTAATTGCAGATAAACAACTTGATGCTAAACTTAATATTGTAAATTCTGAAAAATTTAATTTTTTAAAAAGCTATTATGACAACAACTGAAAAACACATAGAAGAAAAAAATAAAATTCTAAAAGGACTCGAAAAGGTCTATAAGAAACTGATAGAATTTGAGAAATCTAAAAACAGCGAATTGGTTATCTTACGAGATAATAAAATTATAAAAATAAGGCCTGAATAAATACACAGTCGATTAACGCTTTAGCAGGCAGAACAGATTCGATTAAAAATTTAATCCAAAAAAACCCAAAAGATCATTTTACAATTAAAATCTTCATTGTATTATTGCAATAAAGGAATTGGGGAATTAAATCAGTATCTTTTAAATTTTCAATCCAAATTGAATAATCGGGGAAAATAATTCTATGAATGTAAAAATGAAGTTTTTGGACCGTTATTTAACGGTTTGGATATTTTTGGCAATGGCTGCCGGAATCGGATTGGGTTATCTTTTTCCGACCATTTCGGCAGGCATGGACAGGGTTTCAGTCGGAACAACCAATATACCTCTGGCCATTGGTCTGATTTTAATGATGTACCCGCCACTGGCAAAAGTAGATTACAGTCTGTTGCCAAAAGTGATGCAGGACAAAAAAGCAATCACCGCTTCATTGATTTTGAACTGGATCATCGGAACAGTCGTCATGTTTGGTCTGGCGGTTTTGTTTTTAAGAAACGAACCTAAATATATGACCGGTCTGATTTTGATTGGTTTGGCAAGATGTATTGCAATGGTCATTGTATGGAGCGATCTGGCAAAGGCAAATCGGGAATATACCGCGTTATTGGTGGCTTTGAACAGTATTTTTCAAATTGTATCTTACAGTTTCTTTGTCTGGCTGTTTATCAAAATTTTGCCCAACTATTTGGGTCTGGGAAATTTTGATGTAAGCGTTTCAATGTATGATGTGACGAAAAGCGTATTGATTTATCTGGGAATACCGTTTGCCGCAGGATTTCTGAGCAGATATTTTTTGATCAGGAAAAAAGGAGCTGACTGGTACAACCGCAAATTCATTCCCAAAATTTCACCGGTTACGTTGATTGCACTTTTGGCAACCATCGTGCTGATGTTCAGTCTGAAAGGCAATCAGATCATTGAGCTGCCGTTTGATGTGATAAAAATAGCAATTCCGCTGATTCTTTATTTTGTTCTGATGTTTTTCATCAGTTTTTTCCTCAATATGGCATTGAAAATTCCGTATGACAAAAATGCTTCGATTGCGTTCACAGCAACAGGCAACAACTTTGAACTGGCGATTGCAGTGGCGATTGCTATTTTTGGTTTAAATTCACCTCAGGCATTTACAGCGGTAATCGGTCCTTTGGTTGAAGTTCCGGTACTGATTCTGCTGGTCAATGTGAGTTTAAAATTGAAACAAAAGTATTATCCAAAATGAAAAAGAAAATTTTGGTGTTATGCACCGGAAACAGTTGCAGAAGTCAAATGGCGGAAGGCTATCTGAGATACTTTGCAGCCGAAAAAGCAGATGTATTTAGTGCCGGAATTGAGGCTCACGGAGTAAATCCCAAAGCCGTTCAAACGATGAAAGAAGACGGAATTGATATTTCAAATCATACATCAAACAACCTTGACGAATACAGAAATCTGGTTTTTGACTTTGTGATAACGGTTTGCGACAACGCCAAGGAACAATGTCCTTATTTTCCGAACGATGCAAAAAAATTTCATCATAATTTCCCCGATCCTGCAAAAGCAACCGGAACAGAAGTAGAAATCAATGAACAATTCAGAAAAGTCAGAATTCAAATCAAAGAATATTGCAAAGACTTCGCTGATTCAAATCTGTAAATAAAAGGATCCGACTGATAACGGGCGGTTTGATTGCAAGAAAGTTAAAGTGTTTTGAGTAAAAATTTTGTTTAGATTTGAAGTCACTACTTTGTCGTCAAAAGGACAAAAAAAAGACCCTGCCGCTTCTGCAACAGGGTCTGTATTTAATCAGTGATTTACTTTTTTAAGCTTCACCGGGAGGGCCGAAACTCATCGGCATTTGCGCTGACTGGTTGTCTTTGATGTTGCCGTATTGTTTTTCAAAACGGCCCACATTTTCAGCCAGTGCGGCAGCCAGCCTTTTGGCATGTTGCGGAGTCAGTATGATTCTTGACTTCACTCTTGCCTTTGGCACTCCGGGCATCATCTGAATGAAATCCACCACAAATTCTGTGGGAGAATGATTGATCACTGCCAGGTTTGAATAAACCCCTTCAGCGGTCTGATCATTGATTTCTATATTGATGTTTTTTTGTTCTTCTGCCATCAGATTACAGTTTTTTCGGTTACCATTTGCTCATATTCCTTTTGAGACCCGACGATGATGTTCTGATAATCTTTCAGTCCGGTTCCGGCAGGAATCAGGTGTCCTACAATCACATTCTCTTTCAAACCGTTCAGATCATCCAGTTTTCCGGCAATCGCAGCTTCGTTCAAAACCTTGGTGGTTTCCTGGAAGGATGCAGCCGACATAAATGATTTGGTCTGAAGCGAAGCTCTGGTGATACCCTGCAGCATCGGTTCGGCCGTTGCCGGCATCGCCTCTCTTGCAGTAACCAGATTTTTGTCTTCACGTTTGAGAATTGAATTCTCGTCTCTCAGTTCTCTGGCGGTGATGATCTGTCCGGGTTTCAGGTTTGAACTTTCGCCCGCATCTTCAACCACTTTCATTCCAAAGATTCTGTCGTTTTCTTCCAGGAAGTCGTCCTTGTGCTCAAGACTGTCCTCAAGGAATCGGGTATCTCCCGGATCAACGATTCTTACTTTTCTCATCATCTGACGTACGATGATTTCAAAGTGTTTGTCGTCAATCTTCACGCCCTGCAGACGATATACATCCTGGATTTCATTGACCAGATATTCCTGTACAGCGGTCGGTCCTTTGATTCTCAAAATATCTTCAGGTGTAATTGCACCGTCAGAAAGCGGCATACCTGCTCTCACAAAGTCGTTCTCCTGAACCAAAATCTGATTTGAAAGTTTTACCAGATATTTAAAGATTTCGCCGGTTTTTGATTCCACCATAATTTCGCGGTTACCTCTTTTGATCTTACCGAATGAAACCACACCGTCAACTTCTGCAACAATTGCAGGATTCGACGGATTACGCGCTTCAAACAGCTCGGTCACCCTTGGCAGACCACCGGTGATGTCACCCGCTTTTGCAGATCTTCTCGGAATTTTAACCAGTACCTTGCCCGCTTTGATCTTCTCACCGTCATTGACAATCAGGTGAGCGCCCACCGGCAGGTTGTAGTTTCTTTCTTCTCCGCCTGTCACCATCACTTTCAGCGTTGGTATCAGTTTTTTGTTTTTGGATTCTGAAATTACTTTTTCCTGGAAACCGGTTTGTTCGTCAATCTCCAGCTGGAAGGTTGATCCCTGTTCTATATTTTCATATTCGACCTTACCTGCAGATTCTGCAATGATCACCCCGTTGTACGGATCCCAGCTTGCAATCACATCTCCTTTCGAAATTTTCTGACCTTCTTTGACATGAAGTACAGAACCGTAAGAAATATTGTGATTCATACGAACGTTTCCAGTTGCGTCGATCAGCTTCATTTCGGTTGATCTTGATACCACAACTTCTACCTGCTTGCCGGATTCGTCTTCAGACTTAACCGTTCTGAGGTCTTCAAATTCGATATGTCCGTCAACTTTTGCAATGATCGATGACTGTTCGGATACGTTACCTGCGATACCGCCGACGTGGAAGGTTCTCAACGTCAGCTGAGTACCCGGTTCACCAATCGACTGTGCCGCAACCACTCCAACCGCTTCACCTTTCTGAACCCTTTTACCGGTTGCAAGGTTTCGGCCGTAGCAGCTTGAACAGATTCCCGATTTGGATTCACAGGTCAGCGGTGATCTTACTTCAACCACATCAATACCTGCTTTTTCGATCGCTTCACCGATTTCTTCGGTAATCACTTTGTCTGCAGCAACGATCAGGTCTCCGGTATTCGGATCGGTCACATCGTGCAGTGAAGTTCTACCCAGAATTCTTGAAGAAAGCGATTCGATGATCTCCTCATTTTTCTTCAGTGCAGTCACCTCGATTCCTCTCAGCGTACCGCAATCCTCTTCGGTAATGATCACATCCTGAGCCACGTCAACCAGCCTTCTTGTCAGATAACCCGCATCGGCTGTTTTCAGTGCGGTATCGGCAAGACCTTTACGCGCACCGTGGGTTGAGATAAAGTATTCAAGGATCGAAAGTCCTTCACGGAAGTTTGAAATAATCGGGTTTTCGATGATCTCGCCTCCGGTCGCACCTGCTTTCTGCGGTTTTGCCATCAGACCTCTCATACCTGCCAGCTGGCGAATCTGTTCTTTCGAACCTCTCGCACCCGAGTCAAGCATCATATACACCGAGTTGAAACCATCCTGGTCTTCGGTCATTCTTCTCATCACCATCTCGGTCAGTGTCGCGTTGGTATTGGTCCAAACGTCGATCACCTGATTGTAACGTTCGTTGTTGGTGATCAGACCCATGTTGTAATTGGTCTTGATGCCTTCAACCTGTTCAATCGCATTTGCAATCAGATCCTTTTTCTTGTCCGGAATCAGGATGTCACCCAAACTGAATGACAGTCCGCCCTCAAATGCACTTCTGTATCCGAGATCTTTCATCTTGTCAAGGAAAGCCGCAGTGGTTGGGAAATCGGTCAGTGCAAGGATTCTGCTGATGATCGATCTCAATGATTTCTTGGTCAGCAGTTCGTTGACAAAACCAACCTGTGTCGGAACAATCTGATTGAACAGTACTCTTCCGACGGTGGTTTCAACCAGTCTTTCAACCAGTTCCTCACCTTCTCTTACTTTGGTTTTCACCTTGATAACCGCATTCAGATCAACGCTTTTTTCGTTGTATGCAATTTCAACTTCTTCTGCAGAATAGAAAATGATTCCTTCTCCTTTTGCTCCTTTTTTGGCTTTGGTGATGTAATACAGTCCCAATACCATGTCCTGAGACGGAACCGCAATCGGCGAACCGTTTGCAGGATTCAGAATGTTTTGGGAAGCAAGCATCAGCAGTTGTGCTTCAAGGATTGCTTCGGGTCCCAAAGGCAGGTGAACCGCCATCTGGTCACCNNGGTGTCCTTTCAAAACATTTTCAAGAATATCATAAACCACCGGCTCTTTTTTGTCGATGATCTTTTTGGCTGATTTAACTGTTTTTACAATTCCTCTTTCGATCAGTTTACGAACGATAAACGGTTTGTAAAGTTCTGCCGCCATGTCTTTTGGCAGACCGCATTCATACAGTTTCAGACTTGGGCCAACGACGATTACGGAACGAGCCGAATAGTCAACCCTTTTACCCAAAAGGTTCTGACGGAAACGTCCCTGCTTACCTTTCAGCGAGTCTGAAAGCGATTTCAGTGCACGGTTACCGTCTGCTTTTACTGCAGAAGCTTTTCTGGTATTGTCAAACAGTGAATCGACAGATTCCTGAAGCATCCTCTTTTCATTTCTCAAAATCACCTCAGGCGCCTTGATCTCCATCAGTCGTTTCAAACGGTTGTTTCTGATGATCACACGACGGTACAGGTCATTCAGGTCAGAGGTTGCAAAACGTCCTCCGTCGAGCGGAACCAATGGTCTCAGCTCAGGCGGAATCACGGGAACAACTCTCATCACCATCCATTCGGGACGGTTCACATGATGAAGATTTGATTCTCTCAGCGATTCTACCACCTGCAGCCTCTTGAGCGCTTCTGTTCTTCTCTGTTTTGATGTTTCGTTATGTGCTTTGTGTCTCAATTCGTACGACAGATCGTCCAGATTGATTCTCTTCAGCAAATCTTCAAGTGCCTCGGCACCCATTTTCGCGATAAATTTGTTCGGATCTGTATCTTCCAGATACTGATTGTCTGCCGGAAGTGTATCCAGAATGTCCAGATATTCTTCTTCGGTCAGGAAGTCCAGCTGTTCCAAATCACCACCTTCTGGCGCTTTTGCAATACCCGGCTGAATGACCACATATCTTTCATAATAGATGATCATATCCAGTTTCTTTGACGGAAGACCGAGTACATAACCGATCTTGTTCGGAAGCGAACGGAAATACCAGATGTGTGCCACCGGAACCACCAGATTGATGTGTCCGAT
>JRYL01000011.1_pt1 | contig 12979 bp, 7 predicted proteins | sample 235391 | NCBI WGS metagenome assembly JRYL01 (sample SAMN03074223, study PRJNA261481) | activated sludge metagenome | biome: Wastewater Treatment Plant; feature: Wastewater; material: Activated sludge; isolation source: activated biomass of a wastewater treatment plant treating wastewater from... ... | reverse complement strand
GGCGGGGCTCGCTCTCGTCTGTTTTGTGGCTGGGGGGGGTGGGGGGGGGGGGGTTCTTCCCCGCCCGCCCCCCCCCCCCCCCCCCCCCCGGGGGGGGGGGGGGGGGGGGGGGCCCCCCCAAACCTCGCCTACCGTGGACGCACGCAGCCCCTCACCCCAGCCCTCTCCCCAGAGGGGCGAGGGAGCCACAACCGAATCTGACGAGGCTGACGTCGCGTTCTTTCCCCCTCTCCCGCTGGCGGGAGAGGGCAGGGGTGAGGGCGCGCGCAGCGCCGACGCCCAGGCCCTCAAGCTGATCCTCGACGAGATCGGCACGCGCCTGAAATACCTGTGCGAAGTCGGCATCGGTTACCTCACGCTGGATCGCCAGAGCCGCACGCTGAGCGGCGGCGAGGTGCAGCGCATCAACCTGACCACGGCGCTGGGTACCTCGCTGGTCAACACGCTGTTTGTGCTCGACGAGCCCAGCATCGGCCTGCACCCGCGCGACATGGACCGCATCACCCAGGCCATGCAGCGGCTCAAGAATGCCGGCAACACGCTGGTGGTGGTGGAGCACGACCCCGCCGTGATGCTGGCTGCCGACCGCGTGCTCGACTTCGGCCCCGGTCCCGGCGCGCAGGGCGGGCGCATCGTGTTCGACGGCACGCCCGACCAATTGCGCGCGGCCGACACGCTGACCGGCGCCTACCTGGGCGGGCGCAAGTCCATCGGCCTCGGCTTCTCACGGCTGGTGGCGGCCAACACGCCGCGCCTGATCCTGGAAGGGGCGACCGAGCACAACCTGAAGCACGTCAATGTCGAGTTTCCGCTGCAGCGCTTGGTCACGGTGACGGGCGTCAGCGGCTCGGGCAAGTCCACGCTGATCCAGGACGTGCTGGCGCCCGCGCTGCTGCGCCACTTCGGCAAGACCACCGAATCGCCCGGCGCGCACGACCGCCTGCTGGGCGCCGAACAACTGGCCGACGTGGTGTTCGTCGACCAGTCGCCCATCGGCAAGACGGCGCGCTCCAACCCGGTGAGCTACGTCGGCGCGTGGGATGCGATCCGCGCCCTGTTCGCCGCCGCGCCGCTCGCCCGGCAGCGCAGCTACACGGCGGCCAAGTTCAGTTTCAACAGCGGTGACGGGCGCTGCCCGACCTGCGGCGGCTCGGGCTTCGAGCATGTCGAGATGCAGTTTCTGAGCGACGTGTACCTGCGCTGCCCGGACTGCGACGGCAAGCGCTACCGCCCCGAAATCCTGGAAGTGAAGATCGAGCGCCCGGTCAGGAAACTGGTAAGAAAACTGGGGTCGGATTTCGATTTCCAGGGCGCAGCGGATCGCTTGTCTGCCGCCGCCGATGGGAAATCGGACTCTGACCCCAATTTTCTGGCCCACCACCGCACGCGATCGCTCAACGTCGCCGACGTGCTCGACCTCACCGTGGCCGAAGCCGCGCAACTGTTCGCCGCCGACCGCGACGTGATCCGCGCCTTGCAGCCCATCGTCGATGTCGGCCTCGACTACGTGAAGCTCGGCCAGCCCGTGCCGACGCTCAGCGGCGGCGAGGCGCAGCGCCTGAAGCTCGCCGGCTTCCTGGCCGAGGCGGCCAAGAGTACAACCGCCAGCCGCCAACCCACCGCGAAGAAGGGCACGCTGTTCCTGTTCGACGAGCCGACTACCGGCCTGCACTTCGACGACATCGCCAAGCTGATGCGCGCGCTGCGCAAGCTGCTCGACGCTGGGCACTCGCTGGTGGTGATCGAGCACAACCTGGACGTGATGCGCGCCAGCGACTGGCTGATCGACCTCGGCCCCGAGGGCGGCGACGCCGGTGGCCAGGTGGTGGCGCAGGGCACACCCGACGACCTCGCGCAGCACCCCACGTCGCACACCGGCGCGGCGCTGCGCGCCTATGCGCAGGCGCTGGGCGAGGGCGGGCACGCGGTGCAGGAAGCGAAGGCGCTCTATAAAACGGAGCTGCCCGCGCCGACTGCACCAGCGCCCAAGGCCGAAAACATTGAAATCGTCCATGCCCGCGAACACAACCTGAAGAACCTCAGCGTCGACATCCCGCGCGGCAAGTTCAACGTCATCACCGGCGTCAGCGGCTCGGGCAAGAGCACGCTGGCCTTCGACATCCTGTTCAACGAAGGGCAGCGGCGCTATCTCGAATCGCTCAACGCCTACGCGCGCTCCATCGTGCAGCCGGCGGGCCGGCCGGAGGTGGACGCGGTCTACGGCATTCCGCCCACGGTGGCCATCGAGCAGCGCCTGTCGCGCGGCGGGCGCAAGTCCACGGTGGGCACGACGACGGAGGTGTGGCACTTCCTGCGCCTGCTCTACGTCAAGCTGGGCGTGCAGCACTGCGTGCACGACGGCGCTGCCGTGCAGCCGCAGACGCCCGAGCGCATTGCGGCGCAGATCCTCACGCGCTTCCGTGGCCAGACCATCGGCCTGCTGGCGCCTCTGGTGGTGGGCCGCAAGGGCGTCTACACCGAACTGGCCGACTGGGCGCGCCCGCGCGGCTTCACGCACCTGCGCGTCGATGGCGAATTCCTGCCGACGACGAACTTCCCGCGCATCGACCGCTTCAAGGAACACACCATCGAGTTGCCGGTGATGAGCCTGCAGGTGACACCCGGCAACGAGGTGCAGCTGCGCGAATCGCTGGCGCGTGCGCTGGAGCACGGCAAGGGCGTGGTTCACGTGCTGCACGACATCGCCGGGCTGCGCAACGCGATGGAGACTGGCCAGCCCACGGCACGCATCGGCCAGGTGGCAGTGTTCTCGACCAAGCGCGCCTGCCCGGTGTGCGCCACCAGCTATGCCGAGCTGGACCCGCGCCTGTTCTCGTACAACAGCAAGCACGGCTGGTGCCCCGACTGCGTGGGCACGGGCGTGAAGCTGACGCGCGAGCAGCGCAAGGCGCTGGACGACTCGGTGCTGGCCGACGACCAGAAGGGCCGCGAGCAGACCTTTGCCGAACCCGAGGTGGAGGATGTGGGCGACACGGTGTGCCCCACCTGCCAGGGCACGCGGCTGAATCCGGTGGCGCGCGCGGTGCTGCTCTTTGCTTCTCCCCCCGCTGGGGGGAGGCAGGGAGGGGGGCCACCCGGTTTACAAGACGCGCCGCCGGCCCTCTCCCCAGAGGGGCGAGGGAGCAAGACAGTGACGCACCTCACCGCAGTGGAGTGCTCACGAATTTGCCACCTCTCCCGCTGGCGGGAGAGAGCCTGCCCCGGACCCGATCCGGGGGCCGGGGTGAGGGTGGTGTTTCCATCACCCAACTCGCCCATCTCAGCGTGCGCGACCTGCGCGCCTGGTTCGACGGCTTGGCGCTGGAAGGCCGTGACGCCGACATCGCGCGCGACCTGATCCCCGAGATCAAAGGCCGCCTCGACTTCCTCGAACAGGTCGGCCTGGGCTACCTCACGCTGGATCGCGGCGCGCCCACGCTCAGCGGCGGCGAGGCGCAGCGCCAGCGCATCCGCCTGGCGGCGCAACTGGGCAGCAACCTGCAGGGCGTGTGCTACGTGCTCGACGAGCCGACCATCGGCCTGCATGCACGCGACAACCGCATCCTGCTCGATGCGCTGCACACGCTGAGCGACAAGGGCAACACCTTGGTGGTGGTCGAGCACGACGAGGACACCATCCGCCGCGCCGAGCACCTGATCGACATCGGCCCCGGCGCCGGCGTGCGCGGCGGCCGGCTGGTGGCCGAGGGCACGGCGGCTGACCTGGAGGCCGCGGCGGATTCGGCCACCGGGCGCTATCTGCGCGACGCCATGCGGCATCCGATGCAACCTCGCCGCGTGGTCTTACCCCCTCTCCCGCAGGCGGGAGAGGGTGGGGGTGAGGGCCAGCGCGCCAAGTCAAGGAAGGCGGTCAGCCAAGCGGCCCAGCCCCTCACCCCAGCCCTCTCCCCAGAGGGGCGAGGGAGCCACTCCGCCGATGCGCCGGCGAGCTGGCTGCACCTGTTGGGCGCCCACCTGCACAACCTGCGCGACGTCGACGTGGCGGTGCCGCTCAAGCGCCTGGTCGCGGTGACGGGCGTCAGCGGCTCGGGCAAGTCCACGCTGGCGCGCGACGTGCTGCTGACCAACGTGGCAGCCTGGGTGGGCCAGCGCGCCACCAAGGCGGGGCGCGAGGCCATGGACGCCGGCAAGGCGCCCGCATTGGTCGGCTGCACCGGCCTGCGCGGCTTCGAGAGTATCGACCGCGTGCTCGAAGTCGACCAGACGCCCATCGGCAAGACGCCGCGCAGCTGCCCCGCCACCTACATCGGCTTCTGGGACACGGTGCGCAAGCTGTTCGCCGACACGCTGGAGGCCAAGGCGCGCGGCTACGGCCCCGGGCGCTTCAGCTTCAACACCAGCGACGGCCGCTGCCCATCGTGCGAAGGGCAGGGCGTGCGCACCATTGCCATGAGCTTTCTGCCCGACGTGAAGGTGCCGTGCGAGGTCTGCCATGGCGCGCGCTTCAACCCGGAGACGCTGGCCGTCACCTGGCGCGGCAAGAACATCGGCGACGTGCTGCAGATGGAAGTCGATGAAGCAGTTGAATTCTTCGCCAGCATGCCCGCCATCGCGCACCCGCTGCAACTGCTCAAGGACGTGGGCCTGGGCTACCTCACGCTCGGCCAGCCGTCGCCCACGCTGAGCGGCGGCGAGGCGCAGCGCATCAAGCTCGTCACGGAGCTCAGCAAGGTGCGCGACGACGTCGGCCGCCGCGGCCAGAAGGCGCCGCACACCCTGTACGTGCTCGACGAACCCACGGTGGGCCTGCACATGCAGGACGTGGAAAAGCTCATCCGCGTGCTGCACCGCCTGGTCGATGGCGGCCAGAGCGTGGTCGTCATCGAGCACGACCTCGACCTGATCGCCGATGCCGACTGGATCATCGACTTGGGGCCGGAAGGCGGCGACGGCGGCGGCCAGCTGGTGGCCGCCGGCACGCCCGAGGACGTGGTGCGCGCGGGTACGCAGACCGGGCAGGCGCTGGCGCCGGTGCTGTCGAGGAGGTGACTCGGCACGACTGACGGTGTCTGGCGCATGGGCCGCTGATCGGGTTCAATAGTGGCCTTGATAGGAGACAAACACCATGCACCGTCGTCAACTCATTGCCCTGACATGCGCCACGCTATGCACCGCGTGGGCCTTGCCCGCATCGGCGCAGGCCTTTCCCAACAAGCCGATCAAGCTGGTCATCGCCTTCCCGGCGGGCGGGCCCACCGACATCACCATGCGCGCGCTGGCCGAGGGCGCAAGCAAGGTGCTGGGCCAGCCGGTGATCGTCGACAACAAGCCGGGCGCCGGTGGCTCGCTGCCAGCGCAGGCCCTGCAGTCGGCCCCCGCCGATGGCTACACGCTGGCACAGATTCCACAGAGCATCTTCCGCCTGCCGTACACCACGAAGATGACCTGGGATCCGGTCAAGGACATCAGCTACGTCATCAACGTCACCGGCTACGCGTTTGGCGTGGTCGTGCCCACGGCTTCGCCGTTCAAGAGTTGGGCCGACTTCGTTGCGTACGCCAAGGCCAACCCCGGCAAGCTGAGCTATGGCTCCACCGGCAACCTGACCAGCCCGCATCTGACGATGGAGCACGTGGCGCAGAAGGCTGATATCAAGCTACTGCACGTGCCCTACAAGGGCAGCGCCGACCTGATGCAGGCCCTGCTGGGCGGGCACCTGATGGCCGCGAGCGACTCCACCGGCTTCGCGCCGCAAGTCGAGGCGGGCAAGTTGCGCGTGCTCAACACCTGGGGCGACAAACGCCTGGCCAAGTTCTCGGACGCACCGACCCTGAAGGAACTGGGCTACGACATCGTGCAGAACTCGCCGTTCGGCATTGGCGCGCCCAAGAACACGCCCGAAGCCGTGGTCAAGCGCCTTCACGACGCCTTCAAGACGGCGATGGAGCAACCCGCCTACGTCGATGCGCTGCACCGCTACGACATGGTGCCGATCTACATGTCGTCAGCGCAATACCGCCAATTCGCGCAGGACACCTTCGCACGCGAGAAGACGTTGATCGAACAACTCGGGCTGTCCAAGCCGCAGTGAGGGCTATGGGCGGACGTGATCAGCCAGCAGGCGCTGCGCCACTTCGACAAATCCCGCGCCGCGCTCGCCGAGCGTGACATGGCGCGGCTTGAAGCGCAGCTGTTCCTCGAAGCGCCGGATGTTGGCCACGCCGACGCTGTGCGGGAAGTGCTCGAACATACGCTGATCGTTGGTGGAGTCGCCCACGTACACCCAGCGGTCGATCTCGGCTGGCAGATCGATGCCCAGCAACTCGCGCGCGATCCAGCACGCGCCCTGCCACTTGTCGTTCTCACCGATCCAGCCGTTGATGTGGATGCTGCTGACGGTGGCGTTCAGCCCTTCGTCCTGCATCACCGCCACGACCTGCTCGATCTGCGCTTCGGACAGGTGGGTGAACTCGCTGTGGTCGATGGCGATGTCGGTTTCCCGTCCGGCAGAGTCTCGCGCCAGCATCGTGCCGGGCACCTCCTGCAGCACGCGAGCCGCCGCGCGCTGCAGGCGGGCAAAGTTGGTTGCCCGTCGATGTTCGTCCTGTTGATATATTTTCGATAGCTTGCCGCGCTGATTCAGCAAGGCTACAGCGCCGTTTTCAGCCACAATGGCCTGCAGCGGCCAGCTCAGCGCGAAGGGCTCGCTCCAGCCCACCGGCCGACCTGTGACCGCCATCACGGTCAGGCCTGCGGTGTGCAGGCCGTGCAGTGCGGCCAAGGCATTGGGCGTGATGGCGCCGTCGCTGGTGAGGGTGTCGTCGATGTCGGTGAACACGCCAAGGACCTGCGACCAGGCTCCCGGTGCGAGTTGATGGAGCGGGATCAACGAGTGCGTCCGTGGCAGGGCAGCATGGGCCGAAGGCTGAAGGCGCGCTCAGGCCTTGGGCGGCGAAAAGCGATCGTCGTCCAGCTCTGCAAGATCGTTGCTGAGCGGCTCGGTCGGCACATGCTCCACGTCGTGGTGCAGGAACGCGATGATGAACTGGATGCCGATCATCAGCGGCAGCGCCGCCAGCATCACCGTACCGCTGGTGGCCGGCGCGCCGGTCGACAGGCTGCGCAGCCAGTGCCAGCCGCCGAACAGCACGCCCAGCACGCACAGCGCCACGCCCAGCAGGCTGTACAGGCTGCCCAGGTTGAAGTCACGCAGCAGATAAAGGTAGACATAGCGCTTGAAGAAGCGGTTGATGTGCTTGAGCATGAACTCGGGCAACACCTTGGATACCTTCAGGCTCGACTCCTCGTCCGCATACACCGCGTCCATGGGCACGTCGTGCACCACGGCGCGAATGGTGTTGAGGTGGTAGAGCATGTCGGTCTCGAAGAAGTACCGTTGCTCGAGCTTGTGCAAGGGCAGTTCGCGCAACACGGCGGTGTGGATGGCCGTGTAGCCGTTGGTCGGATCCATGATCGACCAGTAACCCGTGCTGAGCTTGTTGATGAACGACAGCGCCGCGTTGCCGAACAGCCGGATCGGCGGCATGCCCTTGAGGGACTCGGGCCGATAGAAGCGGTTGCCCTTGGTGTAGTCGGCCCGGCCGCGCTCGATGGGGCGGGTGAAGTGCGGAATCAGGGCCGGATCCATCTGGCCGTCGCCATCGACCTTGACCACGATGTCCATGCCTTCTTCCAGTGCCGCGCGGTAGCCCGTGCTGACGGCACCGCCCACGCCCTGGTTCTGCTCATGAAACAGCACGCGCACGCGCGGGTCGTGGCACTGCTCCTGCACGAGCCGGCCGCTGTCCTGCGGGCACTTGTCGTCCACCACGTAGATGCGCTGCACCTGCGGCGGGATGCGCGCGATCACGTCGAGGACATGGGCGCGAACCTTGTAGCTGGGGATGGTGACGGCGATCTTGGCCATCGCCTCACCCATGCCCGCCGAACGATGCCAGCGTCACGCCGGCGAGAATCAATCCGCCACCCGCCAGCGTCTGCCACGTCAGCGGTTCGCCCAGCAGCGCCCAGGCGAGCACTGGCACGATCAGGAAGGCGAGACCCATGAAGGGGTAGGCGACGTGCAGAGGGGCGTGGCGCAGGATCCAGATCCACAGCAGCGTCATCGCGGCATATAGAACCAAGGCTGCCCACAGCCAGCCATTGATCATCAGCCCATGCCAACCGGCCAGGGCAGTGCTTGCGGTGGCGGCTTGCTTGAACAAGAGCTGGCCGCAGGCTATGCCTGTCACGCACAGTACTGTCAGGGCGATCGTCAGTGAATTCATGAGGCGAAAGTGAGAACTGGCGCGAGGATCGTGGTGACACGCTCCCTGAAAACAGGTGCGCTCGTGCGCTGATCCACTGGCGCGTGAGGATAGTTCATCATGGTGCTGCGCTGGGTACCCGGCCGCGAATCTGTTCGTCGTCCTTGATCAGGTACTGCCAGGATTGCACGAAAGTGGAACGCAAGAAACTTGCGCGTTCCCATGTGATCTCGGTGCCGGGCGGGCACCGGAATGCAATGCGAAGATCGCCTGGCCCGACCGGGCGGAGGTTGTGCGTGCCATGGATCAGGTAGTCGTGCATTTTTCCATCGGATCGCAGGGCGATGAATGGAGGTACTCGCGAGCGGCCAGGACTTGGATGGGTGACTCCTATTTCCGCGCTGCGGCAGTTTGACGGTGCGGGCGTGTCCACCGAGAAGCGAAACCTCCAGACATCGTTGTAATTGTGCTGAGGATTCGCGATGGACTGCGGGGGTGTGAATGGGATCACAATGGCCGCCGGATTCGCGAGCAACCTCCAACGGCCACTGTCCAGACGCTGGATGTGGTCTGCGGGGCGAAGCGTCGTGGCATCCAGTTCCAGCAACGGCTGCATCGGACCGGTGCGGTGTGGATCGATGGCGGGGTGCTCCTTCTTCGCTGACCACGAGGCTGTCGGCCTTGGGAGGGCGACCAGTGCCAGCAGTCCGAGGAGAAAGCCAGCGATGGCCAGGTTGCTGCCAGCGCTGACCCGCCAGTTCCAGGAACGGTATGCGCCCAGAGATTCGCGCGTGAAGCTGAACGGTCGCGTCAGCACGCCCCAACTGGCAGCGCAGAGAACGATCAGAAACGGCTCCAGTAGGCCAGTGCTGTAGCGACTGTTGTACAGAACCAGCAGCAACTGGCTCAGGAGCATGACGAAGATGAGCAGAACCGCCGCAAGGAATACGACCATCCTCTTGGCCCGGCTGGGATGGCTTTCGTTGGTCGCGGTTGCCGCACGCTGCCCGTCGCGGTGTTGCCACATGCGAAGCACCCCGCCCCGTCCTCCGGTCACCATGCTGGCGAGGACGAGAAGGCCCATCGCTGCGATGCACATGATTTCGAACACGCGAAACGCGCGCAGTTGCGTGCCGAATTCGTTCAAGGCCATTCGGTGGTGAAAAAGCCACCACCAAAGTTTTCTTCCGAAGTACTCCACATGGTCAATCAGGCTCATGTCCCGCAGGATCGACAGCGCCACCGTGCGTTGCAGTGCATCGGCATAGATGTTCAGGTGGTCGCCCCGCGTCCTCGGGTCCAGCCCCGCCAGCGCATTGGTGTCGTAGTCCATGCCAAGGAAGGCAGGCTCCGTGCCTTGCGTGAGCGGGTGCACACCGAGGTAGAGGCCGGTGCCAGCGCCGGTCCCCAAGGCCCAGAGATCAAACACGAGCCCGTTCTTGATGATCACGAGGATTGCGGGGCTCGCTCCGAGCGCGAGTATCAACGAGAGACTGCGCGCGATGTGCCTCCAGCTGCTTAACGCTCTGGCCGGCCAGTACGCGACCATAAGGGAGGCCGCGAGCAACATGGGGACGATCAACTGGAGAACAGGCCTCGCCAGCAGGCACATCGCCAACCCCAGAGCTCCGCCTGCGATCCATCGCTTCGATGAGCTTTGAGCCGGTTCGATCATGACGGTCGCGCACGACAGCAGGAACAGGATCAGACCGAAGACGTAGGTGGGTTCAGTCAGTTCTCTCGGAAAGTACGTGATCAATTCGGGGTGCGCGACGAACAGCAGGGTCGCCAGCAATGCAGCCCTGGCGCCGCCCGCCAACTTTCCCAGCTGCCAGAGCATGAGAATGCACGCCATGAAGAGCATGCTGTTGGCCAGCCGAATCAGTTGCGGCTGGGCGCCCCACAGCGCGGGCCAGATGAACGCCAGTGGTGCTGTGCGAGAGCTTTCTGGATCGAGGAAGAACTGCCAGCCCTCATCCAGCAATCGACGGGCAGCCGGAAGGTAGTTGTGCTCGGCGTCGAAGTGGACAGGTCCGGATGCCAGCTGGTTCAGCGTCAGGGCACTCCAAGTCCACAGGATGCCAAGCCAGAGCAGTGGCCAGCCGTTGAGCGATTTCTTGGTCATTTCACGTCATCAGGCATCTGCGCGTGTTCATCGGTCCGCCTGCAACGCCAACCCCGCATGCTCCCGCAGCGGATGGAAGTGGATCTTCGGAAACCGCTCCTGTGCCAGCCGCACGTCGTAAGGCGACGTGCACAGGTAGGCCAGCGCATCCGCCGCGTCATGCGCCATGCGCAGGGGGTAGGCGTTCTCGAACTCGCGCAGCTCGGCCGGCGTGTCGGCCGTGATCCAGCGGGCGCCGGTGTACTGGCTGCCTTCCAGGCGCACGTCGCAGTCGTATTCGGTCTTCAGGCGGTGCTGCACCACCTCGAACTGCAACTGCCCGACGGCGCCCAGCATCATGTTGCCGCCGGCGTCGGGCTTGAAGACCTGGATCGCGCCTTCCTCGCCCAGCTGTGCCAGACCCTGCTGCAACTGCTTGGTGCGCAGCGGGTTCTTCAGCACCACGGTCATGAACATCTCGGGCGCGAAGAAGGGCAGGCCGGTGAACTGCAGGTTGGCACCGTCGGTGATGGTGTCGCCCAGCTGCACGCCGCCGTGGGTGGTGAAGCCGATGATGTCGCCGGCGTAGGCTTCATCCACCGCCTCGCGCCGCTGGCTCAGGAAGGTGACGACACTGGTCGGTCGCAGTTCCTTGCCCGTGCGCTGCACCTTCAGCTTCATGCCCGGCGTGTATTTGCCGCTGGCCACGCGCACGAAGGCGATGCGGTCGCGGTGGTTGGCGTCCATGTTGGCCTGCACCTTGAAGACGACGCCGGCAAAGGTCTTGTCCTCGGGCTGGATCACCTGCTCCTGCACCTGGCGATTGACCAGCGCGTGGCTGGTGCGCGGACGCGGCGGCGGCGCCATGTCGACCAGCGCGTCCAGCACTTCCATCACGCCGAAGTTGTTGACGCCCGAGCCGAAGAACACCGGTGTCTGTTTGGCGGCCAGAAAGGCCTCATGGTCCCACGCGGGCGAGGCGCCCACGGCCAGTTCCATGCTTTCCTCGGCGGCGAGAAACGCATCGCCGAAGCGGGCGACGAGCCGGTCGCGCTCGGCCAGCGGAATCACCTCGAAGTCCTCCGGGCGCTTCTCGCTGCCCGCCTGGAACACCGTCATGGCCTGCGTGCGCAGGTTGATGATGCCGCCGAAGCGCTTGCCCTGGCCCACCGGCCAGGTCATGGGCACGCAGGGCATGCCCAGTTCGCGCTCCACTTCATCCAGGATGTCGAGCGGGTCGCGCACCTCGCGGTCCATCTTGTTGACGAAGGTGATTATGGGCGTGTCGCGCTGGCGGCAGACCTCGATCAGGCGGCGCGTCTGCGCTTCGACGCCGTTGGCCGCGTCGATCACCATCAGCGCGCTGTCCACCGCCGTGAGCACGCGGTAGGTGTCCTCGCTGAAGTCCTTGTGGCCGGGCGTGTCGAGCAGGTTGATGACGTGGTCGCGGTACACCATCTGCATCACGCTCGACGCGACCGAGATGCCGCGCTGCTTCTCGATCTCCATCCAGTCGCTGGTGGCGTGGCGGCTGGCCTTGCGGCCCTTCACGGCGCCGGCGATCTGGATGGCGCCGGAGAACAGCAGCAGCTTTTCCGTCAGCGTCGTCTTGCCGGCGTCGGGGTGGGAAATGATGGCGAAGGTGCGGCGGCGGCGCGTTTCGGCGGCGTGGGTCAAGGCAGAAAACTCCGGGCGCGCAGTGCAGCCCGGGCGGGCGGCGCGCAAACGGTGAATTATCGCCCGCTCAACGCCCGAAAATGCACGCCACCGCTATAATCGCGGCCTTTCCGAGGAGCGTTGCAGCGCCTGCACAGTGCAGCCAGGCGTGAGGCTCGGAAGCCGATTTCTTCGCAACGACGCTCACCCACTGATCGCGTGTGGTGAGTTTTTTCATCCCGTCAGTGGTTTTTTCAAATGCATCGCCTTTGGAGCAAACCATGAACGCCCCCCTGAAAAACCCCGTGGCCGCCGATTCGGCCATTGCCGACATCAACCTGGCCGACTGGGGCCGCAAGGAAATCGCCATCGCCGAGACCGAGATGCCCGGCCTGATGGCGATCCGCGAGGAATACGCCACGAACCAGCCGCTGAAGGGCGCGCGCATCACCGGCTCCCTGCACATGACGATCCAGACCGCCGTGCTGATCGAGACGCTGAAGGCGCTCGGCGCCGACGTGCGCTGGGCCTCGTGCAACATCTTCTCCACGCAGGACCACGCCGCCGCCGCCATCGCCGCCGCCGGCACGCCGGTGTTCGCCATCAAGGGCGAGTCGCTGAAGGACTACTGGGACTACACGCACCGCATCTTCGAATTCGGCAAGAAGGGCGCGAAGGGCGAAGGCCCCAACATGATTCTGGACGACGGCGGCGACGCCACGCTGCTGCTGCACCTGGGCCAGCAGGCCGAGACCAACCCCAAGGTGCTGGCCAACCCGAAGAGCGAAGAAGAAAAGGTGCTGTTCGCCGCCATCAAGGCCAAGCTGAAGGAAGACGCCACCTGGTACAGCCGCAAGAGCGCTGAAGTGCTCGGCGTGACCGAGGAGACCACCACCGGTGTGCACCGCCTGAAGGAGATGAGCGCCGCCGGCACGCTGCTGTTCCGCGCCATCAACGTCAACGACAGCGTCACCAAGTCGAAGTTCGACAA
>JRYL01002402.1_pt1 | contig 13032 bp, 9 predicted proteins | sample 235391 | NCBI WGS metagenome assembly JRYL01 (sample SAMN03074223, study PRJNA261481) | activated sludge metagenome | biome: Wastewater Treatment Plant; feature: Wastewater; material: Activated sludge; isolation source: activated biomass of a wastewater treatment plant treating wastewater from... ... | reverse complement strand
ATGGCCTGCAGCGCAAAGACGCCGTTGCCGTGGATCGGCGAACGGCGGCATTCGATGGACTTTTTCATTCGGGATCGTTCACGCACCAATCGCCCGAACTCTAGCAGTTTCCCGCGCCACCCGCGGGTGCCGTTTTGCACCTACACTCCGCCCATGGGAGCCAGGGCGCGCCAGCTGGGGGCGGCAGCGATTCTGGTCAGCGCCTACGTAGCGCTGGCCTGGACTTCCCTGCTCGCCACCGGCCCCACCGAAGTCACCCTGATCTGGCCTCCCACCGGCATCGCCTTCGGCGCGCTGCTGTACTTCGGCCCGCGCTGGTGGCCGCTGCCCGCCATCGCGGTGCTGCTGGTGCACTTGACGGTCGCACCCGTGCCGCCTTCGTTCGTGCCCTGGTCGATCGCCGCCAACGTGGCCGGATGCGTGGGCGGCGTCCTGCTGGTGCGGCGGCTGCGTCCCGATGCGGTCAGGCGCTTCGACATCGCGTCCGGCAGCGCAATGATTCTCGGCGGGATATTTGCGGCAGTCAGCAGTGCGACGCTGGCGACGGCAGGCCTGCGGGTCAGCGGCATGACGAGCGCCGACGCGGTGTTCGCCGATGCCGCGCGCTGGGCCATGGGCGACCTGTTCGGCATCGTCACCATGACACCCGCCACGCTCCTGCTGCTGCACCATGCGTTCGAACGTCGCAGTCGGCCGCTGTCGCGCATGTCCCTGCGCTACGCGACGCGTACCGAACTGCACGCGTGGATCCTCCTTACCTGCCTGATCCTCCTCGGCGGGATCCTGATCGTCCGGGCGCTGGAAGCACACGCGCTGGCGATGGTCGGCCTGCCGCTGGCGGCCCTGACCTGGGCGGCGGTGCGGCTGCCGCCGATCGTGACTGCCGTCGCCAACGCCGTGGTGGCGGTGCTGCTCGCCACCGCCGTGACGCTCGGCCTGGCCGGCCCCGCACCGACAACGCCGATCGAGGCGACCATCCTGGCGGCCTTCCTGTGCGTCATCGCGATCATTCCGGTCACCCTCGCGATGGGCATGCACCAGAGCCGGATCGCGTCTGCACGGCTCCTGCGCCGCGCCACAACCGACCCGCTGACCGACACGCTCAACCGCAGCGCCTTCGAATACCAGGTGCGACGGGCGCTGCAGGTGCGACCGCTGCCGGCGCTGGCGCTGGCCTATATCGATCTTGACCGTTTCCGCCTGATCAACGACGCCTTCAGCCACGCGGTGGGCGACGACCTGATCTGCGCCGTGACCGGAGTGCTGCGCGCCAACCTTCCGCCGGGCGACGACCTGGCCCGGATCGGCGGCGACGAGTTCGCCGTGCTCATGCATGAGGTGGGTCCGGAAGCCGCCACGGCGCGGGCGCAGCGCCTGTGCGAGGCGGTGGCGGGCTACCGGTTCCAGACCGGCGGCCACGTAGCCGCCCCCACGATCAGCATGGGGCTGGTTCCCGTCACCGGCGGACAGACTGATTTCGGCAGCCTGCTGGCACTGGCCGACACGGCCTGCTTCGCGGCCAAGGAACAGGGCGGCAATCGCGTGCAGCGCGTGGAACCGGGGCAGCGCGACATCGTGCAGGCGAGCTCGGACACGATGCGCTGGGCGCTGCGCCTGGGGCAGGCCATCGAGGTGGACCACTTCGAGCTGCACTGCCAGTCGATCTCGCCGCTGCAGGCGGCCGCCGATGGGCCGCGCCACTTCGAGGTACTCATCCGACTGCGCGAGCCGGGGCAGAAGCTGGTCCTGCCGGGGCAGTTCATCGCGGCCGCCGAACGCTATGGCCTCGCGGCCCGGCTCGATCGGCACGTGCTCGACACGACCCTGCACTGGTTCAACCGGCATCCCGAGCATACGCGCGGAGTCCGGCTGTGTGCGATCAACCTGTCGGCCAGCTCGCTGCAGGACGAGCACTTTCTCGACCACCTGGCCGCCCGCCTGGCCGCCAGCGCCCTGCGCCCGGATCAGCTTTGCTTCGAACTGACGGAAACCAGCGCCCTGGTCGACCTGGCCCGCGCGCAGCACTTCATCGCCGCGGTGCGTTCGCTCGGCTGCCGCTTCGCGCTGGACGACTTCGGCACCGGATTCTGCTCGTTCGGCTACCTGCGCTCGCTCGACGTGGACTTCTTCAAGATCGACGGCAGCTTCGTGCGCGAGGTGGAACACTCGCCGCTGGCCTACGCCATCATCCGCTCGATCACGGACATCGGCCGGGTCATGCGCAAGCAGACCATCGCCGAATGCACCGAGAACGAGGCGGTCCTGCAGCGGCTGGCCGACCTGGGCGTCAACTACGCGCAAGGCTATGCCATCGACCGCCCCACGGTGATCGATCGCTATTTCGACGAGGTCGCGCCGACGCACGCGCAGGCCGGCGCGTGACGCGCTACGGGTAGCGCGACTCCATCGCTGCCGCCTCGAACTCCAGCCGCGTTCCATCCGGCGCGATGAGGCGCATGTGCTCGCCTCGCGCTGGAGGATGAAAGGGTGCGCCAGCAGAGGCAGGAAGGCGCGCTCGACCTCGCCGCCCTCGCCTTCGCAGTACCTCTTCGTGCTGCCGGGAGTGCCCAGGTCGAGGCGGTTGCCACGGAGCGTGTAGCCGGAAAAGTAGCGGTTGCAGCCGGCGTAGCCGAAGGCACGGCCCTCGCCGAAGCCGAGCGTCACCGTGCGCGCATGCGCCAGTTCGGCCAACGGCCCGCGGCTGACGATGCGGGCGCGGGTCTCGGTCAGTTGGCCTTCGGCGACCTGGCCGTCGGCGCGGTACAGCACGTCGGCGATCGCGAAGTTGAGGAAGCCGTCGCCGAGGAACTCGAGCCGCTCGTAGCTCGGTTTGCCTTCGTTGCCCATCGACGCATGGGTCAGCGCGCGATCGAGCAGGTCGAGGTCGTCGAAGCGGTGGCCGAGCCGCGTCGCGAGTTCGCGAAGCGTGCGGCGGCGGGCCTGCTGCTGGACGGGCGTCGGATCGACCATCGGGACCGGGCAACGTAGGGAACGGCGGCCCGGGAGGCTACCCTTTGCCGCCGATGAGCCTGTCCGAACCGGCCGGATCCCGTGGCGACGGTGGTGCGTTCGCACCGCCTTGGTGGTCGACGCTCGGCCTCTGGGCGGCGGCGCTGCTGCTGTACCTGGCGACCGCGCAGGAACGGCTGCACGGCACCGATTGGCGCTATCTGGTACTGTGGACCGAGGCGCCGGGCTACGTACATCCGCAGCACCCCGGGTACCTGGTCCTGGCCAAGGTGGCGGCGAGCTGTGGGGCGTGGTTCGGGGTCGGCACGGTCGCCGCGCTCGGCGTGCTGTCGGCACTGGGCGGCGCCGTCGCCGTGGCGCTGGTGCAACGCCTCGCGGCGTGCGTCGGGGGTTCCTTGGCCGCCGCGAACGTCGCCGCCCTGCTGTGCGCGCTGCTGCCCGGCTGGTGGCACCACGCCACGGTGGTCGAGATGCACGCGCCGTTCCTGGCCGTGGCGGTGGCGGCGTCGCTGCTGGCGTGTCGGTGGTGGCGAGGCGGTGTCCGGCAGGCCGTGGCGGCCGGCGCCTGGACCGGTCTGGCAGCCTGGCTGCACGCCACCGGGCACTTCCTGCTGCCGGCGTTCGCGCTGGCGGTGTGGTGGCTCGGCGGCCGGTCGCGGCGGCGCGTCGGCGAAGGCCTGGTGGCGGGCGTCGCGCACGCCGCGGTCTGGGCGGTGCTGTTCTTCGGCGCGCGCGCGTTCGGCGAACTGCCGCCCGAAGTGCTGGCCGCGCCGAAGGACAGCCTGCTCGACGCCAGCGGCGGGCCGCTGGGGTATCTGCTGCGCAGCTTCGCACAGGTGCACGTCGCCGCGGCGGCGTGGCCGACCCTGCAGCGCGAGTGGCTCGAGCCGTTCGCGCCGGTGGCGGTGCTGTGCTGGCTGGCCTGGCGCGCCACGCCGCAGCGCGGCGCGGTCGTGGTGCTGTTGCTGGTCGCGTGCGCCTATCTGGCGATGGCGATGGTGATGCTCGATGCGATCACCGACGAACGCGGCGCGTACCTGCTGCCGCTGGCGGTGCCGGCGGCGTGCTTGACGCTGGTGGCCGTCGGCCGGCGCTGGTGGCCGCTCCTGCTGGTGGCGGCGCTGGTGGCGAGCTGGCAGTGGCGCGGCGAACCGGGTCGTGCACCGGCCGACCGGGCGTTCGGTCGCCAGGTCGCGGCGGCAGCCGCTGGGCTCGACGCGGTCTGGTTCGTCGCCGACTACGCGCAGATGGACGGTGCGCACCTCGCCGCGCCGCGGTTGCCGCTGCTGGTCGCGCAGAAGGAGTACGCCGACCTCCTGGCGCAGGGTTGGCGCGACCCGGCCGAAGAGCAGATCGCCGGCTGGCTGGCGCTCAAGCAGGCCGAAGCGGCGCGCGAGGGGCGGCGGCTGGTCGTGCTCGCCGCGACGCACGCGTACCTGGCGGCGCGGCTGCCGCAGTTCGCGGCGGGTTGGCAGCGTTTTGCAACGTTGGTGCAACCGCGGCGGTTGCCGGCCTCGACGGGGCTCGATGGTTGGTTGGTCGGCGGCTGAACCGTGGCAGAATGCCCGGGTGAGCCTCTCGCCCCGCGTTTCGTTCGTCGCCGCCCTGCTCGGTGCGGCGACGCTGTTGCCAGCCCAGCGCCGCCACGCGGCCGACCATGCCGACCACGGCCTGCCGCACGCCGAGGCGGTCTGGGCGCCGTACCACGCCGATCCGGCCCACGTGACCAACCGGATCTTCCGCGCGTTCTACCTGCAGCGCGTGGTGCCGAGCGAGGTCGCCAGTGCGCTGCCGAACGAACATGGCGACGCCGCCGGGTACTTCGTGCCCGGTTGGTACTTCGGCAAGCGGCCGGGTGCCGCTGCCGATGCGCGGCTGTTCGGCGGGGATGGTCGGCAGTTGCCGCGCGAAGGCTTCGCGGCCGACGAGGCGGCGGCGCTGCGAACCGACCTCGACGGTCTCGATGCGGCCACCGTCGCCGAGTTGCAGCGGGTGCCAGCGCTGGCGATCTGGTTCCAGCACGACCTGCTGCGCATGGCGCGTCGGTTGCTCGACACCGGCGAGAACCAGGACCTGTTGGCGCCATTGCACGCCGCGGCGCGCCGCGTGGCGCTGCCGCGTGCACGCATCGCCGCGCAGGAGTTGGCGACGTTCTCGCTCGCCGACGTCGCCAAGGTGCGGCCGGACCTCGACCTGGCGCGGTTGGTCGAACTCGAACGCAAGTCGACGCGGCTGTTCGATGCCGAGTTCATCCAGCTGTGGTCGAGCGTCTACGTCGGCATGCCCGGTGGGCACGACCTCGCTGCCTGGCTGGAGCCGAAGGCGCGCGACGCCAAGGTCGCGGCCGTGCCGATCGGCACCCACGCGGTGCTGGTGCAGGGCATCGTCGCACTGGCGGACGACGGCACGGCGGTCGCATCGCCGGTCGTGGTCGAGGTCCGCATCCAGGACCTGCGCAACCGTGAGCCGCTGGCCGCCACCAACCGGACGACCACGCGCGACGGCGTCGACTTCGCGATCTGGTCGCTGGAACGCGAGACGCTGCGGGTGCGCGGCGGCAAGGCCGGCTTCGCCGACTTCCGCCAGCTCGACCTGGAAGCGCAGGAGCTGTTCCGCGACTACGGCACGCGCAAGCACACGACCTACGCCGCCCAGTGCACGCTCTGCCACCGCCGTTCGAACGGCCCCGAGGAAGAGCTCGGCGGCTTCTCGGTGCTGCGGCCGCACGTCGGGCCGCGCCCGGTGGTCGACCCCGGCGAGCGCCAGCGCAAGGCCGAGGTCGAGTTCGAGAGGTTCGTCGCGGCACTGGCGAAGCAGCACTAGTCGCCAGCGCCGCGCTCGACGTCAGTTGACGTCGAGCACGAGCAGCATCGCGTTGGAGGTCAGCGCGCCGGTGGCGTTGATGCCCGGCACCAGGGCCACGGCTTGCGTGATCACCGAGATGCCGGCGAACGCCGGGCTGCTCGGCAGCGCGAACGGCGTGCTGCCGGCGCCGCCGACCGGGATCCACACCTGCGACGCGTCGGCGGTGCCGTACTGCGAGCAGCCCGGCATGCCGATCGGCGACAGGTCGACCGGGCTCGGCAACTGGGTCAGACCGAACACCGTGGCGCCGAGCAGGCCGGCGGGGGGCACGTGGTTGGTCTGCAGCGTGATGTTGGTGCCGATCACCGGGCGGGCGCTGGCGCTGTGGGCCAGGGCCAGGCGGTCGTTGTTGCCGATCAGGATCAGCGACGCCGTCGACAGGTCGGTCTGCGGCGGGGTCAGCGCGTTGTTGCCAGGGCTGAAACCGACGGCACCGGCGGTGGCCGCGACGTTGCCCCAGCGCAGCTCCATCGAGCCGCTCTGGTAGAACACGTACTGGAAGTCGTTGGTGTTCGTCGTGCCGAAGTCGGGCACGCCGGTGAACGTCACGTAGGCGATGCCGTTGACCGGGTCGGTGTCGAACTGCACGGTGCCACCGGCCGCGGGGTTGAGGTCGCGCCACTTCGCCGCGATGCACGGGCTGCCGCCGTTGAAGAACAGCGCGGCGTTGAACGCGCAGCAGCCGGCGTTGGTGTTGGCACCCAGGTGCACGAAACCGTTGCTGCTGACCGCGAGACTGGTCGTCGTGCCGCCGGTGTACGGCAGCGTCCAGCCGAGCGGGAACTGCAGGACCACGTCGTCGCCGATCGACACGGGGGTCGAGGATTGCGGCGCGATCGGGGCCGTGCCCGGCAGGCCGAGGTAACCGGTGCCGAGGAAGTTCAGCAGCAGGCTGGTGTTCGACAGGTCGAACGCGGCCAGGTTCTCGAAGAACGAGCTGAACTCGTCGCCGCAGCCCGAGCCGACCGAGTTGGCGCGGGCATAGCCGGCCGGTGGCACGTAGCCGACCTCGACGACGACGCCGTGGTCGAGCGCGCTGCCGTTGGCGTTCGGATACAGCGAGCTGGCCCAGATGCGGCCGGCGTTGGAGCCGACCCCCTGCACGTCCATCTGGCCGACGGAACCACCCGAGAAGCTGCCGTTGGGGTAATCGCAGTCGATCACCAGGTCGCCGGCCGCCGGGTCGTAGAGGAAGGGCGTCGTCAGGTTGATGTCGATGCACCACGAGGTCACCGTCCAGGCGCCACTGCCCGGCGTCGGCGTGTGCACGACCGGGCCGCTGTAGACGGTGGTCAGGTCGGGGCCGTGGTTGGTCGCGAAGTTCGTCGTCAGGCCGGTGTAGTCCATCGGCGCCGTCGACAGCCGCACGTCGGCGGTCGCGAACGTGCCGCCGGTCACCGCTGCGGCATTGTTGTCGGGCCGCCAGCGCAGGCGGTTGATCAGGATCGGTCCGCTGATGCTCTGGCTGGTGAAGTTCGACGCATCGTAGATGCACATCAGGCGCAACCCGGGCCAGGCCGAGGCACTCGTGCCCCACGGGAAGGCGTTGCTGGAGTTGCCGGGGTTGACGTCGGTACCGGCGGGGATCACCACGGCGAGTTGGGCGGTGGCGGTGGCGGCGAGCAGGGTGGCTGCCACGGCCGAGAGCAGGCGTTGCATGGGGGAGACTCCGGAGAGGTGGGGTGCGGGCGCGACAAGGGCGACGCGCCGCGCCTGTTCCGACGAGTCGGCAAGCCCTTCTGGTTCCCTGGCTTGTGCAACAGCGCGGTATCGCAGGCGAGGCGCTATAGGGAAAACCCGTAGATCGGCCGCGCAGCCTGCAGCCGGCTGCCGGCCGTCGGCGTCAGTTGAGGTCGAGCACCAGCCGCAGACCGTTCGACGTCAGGGCCCCGGTCGGGTTGATGCCCGGCGCCAGCACGGCCGCCTGGCTGATCAGCACGAGCCCGGCGAAGGCCGGGTTGGCAGGCAGACCGAAGGCCGTGCTGCCCGTCCCGCCGACCGCGACCCACACCTGCGACGCGTCGATCGTGCCGTACTGCGAGCAGTTGGTCATGCCGAGCCCGGACAGGTCGAGCGGCGGCGACAGTTCGGCGAGCCCCAGCAGCGTCGCGCCGAGTGGCGCGCCGGCCGGCAGCGAGGTCGTGTCGAGGCCGATGGCGGTGCCGAGCACCGGCCGAGCGCTGGCGGCGTGGGTCACCGCGGCGCGGTCGACGCTGCCGGTGACGATCACCGGCGTGTTCGACAAGTCGATCTGCGGCGGCGTGCTGGCTTGCACGCCCGTCGTGAAGCCGGCGGCACCGGCCGTCGGCGCGCAGCTGCCCCAGCGGACTTCGAGCGTGCCGTTCTGCTGGAACACGTACTGGAACGTGTTGGTGCCGGCGCTGTTCGTCTCGACCACGTTGGTGAACGTCACGTACGCGACGCCGTTGACGACGTCGTTGGTGAACTGCACCGTGCCGCCGGCGGCTGGGTTCAGGTTGGCCCACTTCGCCGCCAGGCACGGACTGCCGCCGTTGAAGAAGGTCAGCGGATTGAACAGGCAGCAGCCGGTGTTGGTGTTGGTGCCCAGGTGTACGAAGCCGTTGCTGCTGACCGAGATCGTCGTCGTCGAGCCGCCTGGATAGGGCAAGGACCAGCCGAGCGCGAACGAGCGCACCTCGTCGTCGAAGAACGGCGTCGGCGCCGTGCTCAGGGTGGCCACCGGCGTCGTCCCGGCCACCGCGACGTAGTTGCCGCCGACGAAGTTCATCTGCAGGCTGGTGTTCGACAGGTCGAACGCCGTCATGTTCTCGTAGAACGAACGGTATTCGGCGCCGCAGCCGCGGCCGATCGGCAACGCGTAGCCCCAGCCGCTGGGCGGCGTGTAGCCGACGTCGACGACGACACCGTGGTTCAGGGCGGTGCCGTTCGCGTTCGGGTAGTTGGCGCTGGCCCAGATGCGGCCGGCGTTCGAACCGGTGCTCTGCACGTCCATCTGGCCGACGGTGCCGCCGGCGAAGCTGCCGGTGGGGTAGTCGCAATCGATCACCAGGTCGCCGGCCGTCGGGTCGTACAGGAACGGCGTCGTCAGCTGGATGTCGACGCACCACGAGGTCACCGTCCAGGCGGCGCTGCCGGGGGTCGGCGTGTGCACGACCGGGCCGCTGTAGACGGTCGTGAGGTCCGGGCCGTGGTTGGTCGCGAAGTTCGTCGTGATGCCGGTGTAGTCGATCGGCGCCGTCGACAGCCGCACGTCGGCGGTCGCGAACGTACCGCCGGTCACCGCTGGGGCGTTGTTGTCGGGGCGCCAGCGCAGGCGGTTGATCAGGATCGGGCCGGGGACGTTCTGGCTGGTGAAGTTCGCGGCGTCGTAGACGCACATCAGCCGCAGGCCTGGCCAGGCCGAGGCGCTCGAGCCCCACGGGAACGCGTTGCTGCTGATACCTGGTGCGACGTCGCAACCGGCGGGGATCACGACCGAGAACTGGGCGGTGGCGGCAGCGGCCGCCAGGGCGACGGCCGCGGCCGTGCGAAGGGGTTGGATCATGAGAGGCGCAGAGGGCAAGGGATGCCGAGGATCATCCCCCTCCGGCCACCGCCGGCAAGGCCCGTCGCCCGTTCGATCTCGGCATCTGCCCCGGGATCTTCGCCCGCTGCTGCGTGCGCTGCGCATCGACGCTGCAGCGCAAGTCGTCTCTCAGACCGATTCCTGCCGCCGCTCGTTGCGCTTGCGATCCGTCTCCTTGAGATGGAACTTGCGCAGACGGACCGACTTGCTGGTGATCTCGACGAGCTCGTCCTCGCCGACGTACTCGAGCGCGTCTTCGACGTTGAACGCGCGCGGCGGCGGCAGTTTGACGAACGTCTCCTTGTTCGAGCTGCGGATGTTGGTCGCCTTCTTCTCGCGCACGATGTTGACGACCAGGTCGTTGTCCTTGCAGTGCTCGCCGACCACCATGCCCTCGTAGACCTCCGAGCCTTCCGGCACGAAGAACGAGCCGCGGTCGCGCAGGCCGTCGAGCGCGTAGAACGTCGCCTGGCCCTGCGCCATCGACACCAGGACGCCGGCGGTGCGCTCTTCGATCGCGCCGCGGTACGGGCCGTAGCCGTGGAACACGTGGTGCATCGTCGCCTGGCCGGCGGTCGCGTTCAGCAAGCGGCTGCGCACGCCGATCAGGCCGCGCGCCGGCACCGTGAACTCGATGCGCGTGAAGGTGCCCTTGCGGTCCATCTTCAGCATCTCCGCCTTGCGGTTGCCGAGGATCTCGATCACCTTGCCGACGGTGTCGGCCGGCGCGTCGACGGTCAGGTACTCGATCGGCTCCTGCTTCTCGCCGTCGATCTCCTTCATCAGCACCTGCGGCTTCTGCACCGCGAACTCGTAGCCTTCGCGGCGCATCGTCTCGAGCAGGAAGCCGAGGTGCATCACGCCGCGGCCCGACAGCTTGAAGCTGTCGGCGCTGCTGCCCTGTTCGACGCGCAACGCGACGTTGACGCGCAGCTCCTTCTCGAGGCGTTCGCGGATGTGGCGCGAGGTCATGAACTTGCCGCCGTCCTTGCCGGCGAACGGCGAGTCGTTGACGCGCATGACGATCGTCATCGTCGGCTCGTCGATCGCGATCACCGGCATCGCCTCGGGCTTCTCGAGGCAGGCGAGCGTGTCGCCGATCTCGATGTTCTCGATGCCGTACAGGCCGCACAGGTCGCCGGCCTCGACCAGCTGCGCTTCGGCGCGGCCCAGGCCGACGAAGCTGTAGACGCCGCGGACCGTCACTTCGCGCTGCACGCCGGTGCGCGAGATGTGCACGACGCGTTCGCCCGGACGGACCTTGCCGCGGTGCACGCGGCCGATCGCGATGCGGCCGACGTAGTCGCTCCAGTCGAGCGTCGTGACGCGGAACTGCAGCGGCTCGTCGGGGTCGTCCTGCGGGGCCGGGATGTGGTTGACGATCGCCTCGAACAGCGATTGCAGGTTCTTGCCTTCGCCGCCCTGCTGGGCCGCGGCGAGGTCGGCGGTCATCCAACCCTGCCGGCCCGACCCGTAGAACACCGGGAACTCGAGCGCGGCCTCGTCGGCGTCGAGGTCGATGAACAGGTCGAACACCTCGTTGACGACCTCCTGCGGCCGCGCTTCGGGCTTGTCGATCTTGTTGACGACGACGATCGGCTTCAGGTGGTGGTTGAACGCCTTCTGCAGCACGAAGCGGGTCTGCGGCATCGGGCCTTCGGCGGCGTCGACCAGCAGCAGCACGCCGTCGACCATCGACAGCACGCGCTCGACCTCGCCGCCGAAGTCGGCGTGGCCCGGCGTGTCGACGATGTTGATCTTGGTGCCCTGGTAGCTGACGACCGTGTTCTTGGCCAGGATCGTGATGCCGCGCTCCTTCTCGAGCTCGTTGCTGTCCATGATGCACTCGCCGACCGCCTGGTTGTCGCGGAACGTACCGGTTTGGCGGAGCAGGCCGTCGACGAGCGTGGTCTTGCCGTGGTCGACGTGGCCGGCGGTGCCGATGAGCATGAGGAGGTTTCCTGTTACAGAGTCGACGAACTGTTCCAGCAATATATTGATGGTCGGGTCTTCCTGTCGCCACTCAGGCTTGCCGCTGCTCCCCGCGTAGTTATTCCGCTGTGATACGCACAGGCTTGCCATCCTTCACCATGACGATTCCCGTATCGGTCTGAATGGCAGTCTTGTGCGCCATCTCCGCTGAACGCCGCATGGCGACCAGTGAGGCACGTAGATCCGGGTTGGTCGCCTTGGACAGTTCCTGCTGTGTCATCAGTTCTCTCCCCATTCAAGCATTACAGGTTCGATTTTGGTGTTGTTGTACGAGGCCCAGTCGTTCACCGCCTGACGATAGCGTTCGCGAACATTGCACAGGCCGGAGGCAAAGCGGTGCTGTATGACGGGTTCCGGGATGCCGCGCCCGCCTGGGCGTACTCGTTCCGTCACCCGCGCAATGCTCATGTCTCGCTTACCCCGCCAGTAGATCGACATAGGCCTGATAGCTGTAGCTGCGGTTTTTCTTCTGACCCGTCAGCTCGGTCACGATGCCCAGGGCTTCCAGCGTCCGCACGGCGGCATTCGCCGTCGGAAAAGTGGTCTCCAGGCGTTGCCGCGCCAGTTCCACCGTGAAGCGCGGCATCATCGGCAGCCGTTCGAACAGGCGATAGCTGGCCGGGCCGGCCTTGGGCGATTGCAGCAGCTTCTTGCGGTCGGCTGTGATCAGGCTGGCGATGGCGATGATGCTGCGTTCGGCCTGGGCCGCTGCGACCGCCACGCCTTCCAGAAAGAAGGACACCCAGGCTTCCCAGTCGCCATCGGTGCGGATGCGGGACAAGCGGCGGTAATACTCCGCCTGATGCTGCTTCAAGTAGCCGCTCAGATACATCAGTGGCTCGGCCAGCAGATTCCAATGTTCCAGCAACGCAGCGATCAGCAGACGGCCGATGCGTCCGTTGCCGTCGAGAAACGGGTGGATGGTCTCGAACTGTGCGTGCACCAGCGCGATCTTCACCAGCGGCGGCAGGTTGCCTGCCTCCGCATGGATGAAGCGTTCCAGATCGGCCAGCAACTCGGGCACACGCTCTGGCGGTGGCGGTACGAATGCTGCATTGCCCGGCCGCGTGCCGCCGATCCAGTTCTGCGAGCGGCGCAATTCACCCGGCTGCTTGCCCGCGCCGCGGACACCATCGAGCAGCAGCCGGTGAGCGTCGCACAGCAGACGGACGCTGATCGGCAGGCCGTTGGGGGCGCGCAACTGTCCCTGCACGAAACGGAATGCCTGCAGATAGTTGCTGACCTCGGCCACGTCTTCGGCATTACCGATTTTGAGGCCCGCCTCGTCGTCGAACATATCGGCCAGCGTGGCTTGGGTACCTTCGATCTGGGAGCTGAGCAGCGCTTCTTTGCGCACCGTGCTGTAAAGCAGCCAATCCACTGACGGCACCAGACCGGACACGCCCGACAGCCGGGCCAAGGCCAGTTCCGCCTGCTGGTTGAGCGCGGCGAAAGATGCCGCCGCCAGTGGCGGTTTGGCCGGAGGCAAAGGGCGCGGCACGAAAGCGCGCACCGGCTCGCCCAGCGTGGTGGTGGTGAGGTAGGTACCTGTGCTGCGAGTCATTGAAAGCAGGCTTTCATGGATGTTCATAAATTAAAGCCCACTTTAAAATGATTGGCAAGCAGTAAAGCCGGCTTCAATGTTCCGGTTTCGCTGG
>JRYL01001699.1_pt1 | contig 13046 bp, 13 predicted proteins | sample 235391 | NCBI WGS metagenome assembly JRYL01 (sample SAMN03074223, study PRJNA261481) | activated sludge metagenome | biome: Wastewater Treatment Plant; feature: Wastewater; material: Activated sludge; isolation source: activated biomass of a wastewater treatment plant treating wastewater from... ... | reverse complement strand
GGAGAGGGCGGGGGTGAGGGTCGGAGATGCATCCTCCCGTAGCTGGCTAATCGATCAGGCGCTTTTGAATTGATAGCGGCTTGCGCTTGTCCATCCGTGATTTCAAGCCGAAGCCATCTGAAACCATTGATTGACCGGCGCAAGCAGCTATCTTTATTGATGTTCGCCGCCCCGCCCGCCGCGCTATGCTCGGGGCCTTGACACCCACCGATCCACAGGAGACTTCCCCATGACCCTCAAGCTCTACTACGCCTCCGGCGCCTGCTCGTTCGTGCCGCACAGCATGCTGGAGATGGCCGGCGCCACTTTCGAGCCGGTGGCGGTGAAGCTGCACCGCAACGAGCAGAACAGCCCCGAGTACAAGGCCATCAACCCGCGCGGCCAGGTGCCGGTGCTGGTGGACGGCGGCGAGGTGATCACGCAGATCATGGCCATCATTGCCTACATCGACGCCAAGTTTCCCGAGGCCACCTTCATCCCCAAGGACCCGCTGGCGCGCGGCCGCTTCGTCGAGGCGCTGGCGTGGATGAACAACACGGTGCACCCCACCTTCACGCACATCTTCATGCCGGGCAAGTTCACGCCCGACGAGGCGGCGCAGGCGGCCATCAAGACCCACGCCGTGGGCCAGTACCGCACGCTGATGGGCGAGCTGCAGGACCTGGTGAAAAAAGCCCATGCGGCGGGCAACGACTGGCTGGGCGGCGTGCACTGCGGCCCGCTGGACACCTACGCGCTGACGCTGCTGCGCTGGGGCACCATCGCCGGCATCAACCCCGAGGACTTTCCCGAGCTGTGGGCGCATGTGCAGCGCACCGCCCAGGTGCCGGCGGTGGCGCGCGCCATGGAGCGTGAGAAGCTGCAGCTGAGCCTGTACAAGCCGGCCTGAGGCGGGCGGAGCGGCCGCTTCGATCATCCTGGCGTGCAGAGGCGCTGCATGGCGTCGGTGCGAGCGGACTGTAGGGGGGGTATGTGGCTCCAGCGCCCGCCAATAGGGCGCTGGCGGCTTACTTATAGGGGAGTATGTGGTGACCGCGGGCTGTGGGAGCGGGCTTGCCCGCGATGCGGCGTCGCCTCGCGTTCAGCGCTTCATCGCGGGCAAGCCCGCTCCCACGAAAAAGCCATCGAGCCGTGGCCTGCCTGGCGGGGCGATGATGCCCGAATCCTGCGCCGACGCCCGCCCGCCGGGCGCCTCAAGCTATCGACAAGATAGCGCCATCAACTTGCCCGAAAACGCACCGTGAAGCACGCGCCCGGCGGCTGCTGGCCGGGGTGGGCGTCGTCCACGCTGACCTGGGCGCGGTGCTGCGCCGCGATCTCCTGCACGATGGGCAGCCCCAGGCCCGAGCCGTGCACGTTGGTGCCCAGCGCGCGGTAGAAGGGCTGGAACACGCTGGCGCGCTCGGCCTGGGGGATGCCGGGGCCGTTGTCCTCCACCTGCACAGCCAGCGCGCGGCTGAACGGCTCCACGCGCAGCCGCGCGGTGACGACGCCGGGCGATTCGGGCGTGGAAGGCGTGTAGTGGATGGCGTTTTCCACCAGGTTGCGGATCATCTCGCGCAGCAGCGTGGGGTTGCCCAGCAGCGTCAGCTCGGGCGCGCCGGGCGCCGGGCCGTCGTAGCCCAGGTCGATCTGCTTGTCCATGGCCTGCGGCACGGCCTCGCGCACCACGTCGATGGTGAGCTGCGCCAGGTCGCACGGCTGCTGCGCCATCACGGCGCCGCCGGCCTCGGCACGGGCCAGCGCCAGCAGCTGGTTGACGGTGTGCGTGGCGCGCACGCTGGCGTGGCCGATCTGCTGCAGCGACTGTTTCAGGTCGTCGGCGCTGGCGTCCTCGCGCTGCGCCAGGTCGGCCTGCATGCGCAGCCCGGCCAGCGGCGTCTTCAGCTGGTGCGCGGCGTCGGCCAGAAAGCGCTTCTGCGTGGCGATGGAGTCCTTCAGCCGCGTCAGCAAGTCGTTGACCGAGCCGACCAGCGGCCCCACCTCCTGGGGCACGGCGCTTTCGTCCAGCGGGCTCAGGTCGTCGGGCTTGCGCGCGCGGATGCGCGAGGCCAGCGCCGACAGCGGCCGGATGCCGCGCACCAGCGCCAGCCACACCAGCAGCACCGCCAGCGGCAGGATGGCGAACTGCGGCAGCATCACGCCCTTGATGATCTCGGCCGCCAGCACGCTGCGCTTCTCGCGCGTTTCGGCCACCTGCACCAGCGCCTGGGCGCCGCTGTCGCCGATGGGCACCCACAGGTAGGCCACGCGCACCGGCAGGCCGCGGAATTCGGCATCGCGCAGCTGTGGCTCTTCGGCCAGTTCGCCCGTGCTCGGCTCGTGGCCCGCGCGCGGCGGCGCGGGCAGTTCGCGCTCGCCCGACAGGTATTCGCCCTTGGCGCCCAGCACCTGGTAATAGACGTTGTCGGAGTCGTCGGCGCGCAGCAGCTCGCTGGCCGGCTGCGGCAGCAGAAAGCGCACGCGCTGGCCGGGCGTGACCTGGATGAACTGCGCCAGCGCCTGCACGTTGTAGACCAGCGCGCGGTCGAACGGCTTGTTGGCCAGGTTCTGCGCCACCAGCCAGGTCAGCGCCAGGCTGACGGGCCACAGCAGCAGCAGCGGCGTGAGCATCCAGTCCAGGATCTCGCCGAACAGCGAGCGCTGGGCGCGTTGGAATATCTTCACTGCATTGCTGCTGTTTCGGTAGCTGCCAGCGCTTGCCCAGCAAGCGCTGGCGCCTGATTCAACCCGGAATCTTCTCGAGGCAGTAGCCCAGCCCGCGCACCGTGGCGATGCGGATCGGCCCCTTCTCGATCTTCTTGCGCAGGCGGTGGATGTAGACCTCGATGGCGTTGTTGCTCACCTCCTCGCCCCACTCGCACAGGCGCTCCACCAACTGCTCCTTGCTCACCAGGCGGCCGCTGCGCTGCAGCAGCACCTCCAGCAGGCCCAGCTCGCGCGCCGACAGGTCGACCATCTTGCCGTCGATGCTGGCCACGCGGCCGGTCTGGTCGTATTCGAGCGGGCCGTGCTTGATGGTGGCGCTGGCCGCGCCCATGCCGCGCCGCGTGAGGGCGCGCACGCGCGCTTCCAGCTCGGTCAGCGCGAACGGCTTGGCCATGTAGTCGTCGGCGCCGTAGTCCAGGCCCTTCACGCGCTCCTCGATGCTGTCGGCCGCGGTGAGGATCAGCACCGGCAGCGTCTGCCCGCGCGCGCGCAGGCGCTTGAGCACCTCCAGCCCGTGCAGCCTGGGCAGGCCCAGGTCGAGGATCAGCAGGTCGAACTCGGTGTTGGTGAGCAGGGCGGTGTCGGCCTCGGTGCCGGTGGCCACGTGGTCCACCGCGGCGCCGTGGGTGCGCAGGCTGCGCATCAGGCCATCGGCCAACACCTGGTCATCTTCGGCGATGAGGATGCGCATGAAAGTCTCCTGTGGCGGCGCCGCGCGCCGCATCGTTGTACTGGGCGTTGGCAGCAAATTCTAGAGCGCCGCCGCGGGGGCCGCGCTGGGGTTGACCCCCGCATCGGCGGGGTGGGCATGCGGGTGTGCGGATGGTTGCGCGGGGCGAGCAGCGCAGGCCACGCCATTCGCTATCAACAAGATAGCTATCGGCGCTTGCTGCACAAGCGCTGGAGGCCGATTTCGCCTGAAACATCAGGCCGCATACGCCTCCAGCCCCAGCGCCACCACGGTGGCGACCTCGTCGCCCACGGCGGCGCGGAACTCGGCCTCGGCCTGCGCCACGGCGTCGCGGAAGGCGGCCAACCAGTCCAGCCCCGTCGGCGTGAACACGATGCGCCGCGCCCGGGCGTCGCGCGGGTCCGGCTCGCGCGCCACCAGGCCCCAGGCTTCGCACTGGTCCACCAGATCGCCCATGGACTGCTTGGCTATGCCGGCCCAGGCGGCCAGCTCGGTCAGCCGCGCGCCGCCCAGCGGCAGGTGGCGCGTGATGTGGATGTGCGCCGCGCCCACCTTGTCGCGCGCCGCCAGGTTGGCCAGCGCCAGCGGCGCCTGCTCGCTGGCCGCCATCAGCTGCAGCACGCGCTCGTCGAAGCGGCGCATGGCGTGGCCGAGCAGGCGGCCGAGGTGCGTCTCGCGCCAGCGGTCATCGTCGGGCTCATTCATGCGCTAGATAGTAAGGCAAACTGACCATAAATCGGCTTTACGGCAATCAATGGATTGATATACAGTCCTGTTCAAGCATCCAGTTGATTCGGGTGCATCCGCTTCAACCCATTGATCTCAAAGGAAAAATCATGGACATGGCCGTCGCCGACAAGACCGAAAAAGCCAAGGCCCTGCAGGCCGCGCTGGCGCAGATTGAAAAGCAGTTCGGCAAGGGCACCATCATGCGCCTGGGCGAAGGCGAGGTGGTCGCCGACATCCAGGTCGTCTCCACCGGCTCGCTGGGGCTCGACGTGGCCCTGGGCGTGGGCGGCCTGCCGCGCGGCCGGGTGATCGAGATTTACGGCCCGGAATCGAGCGGCAAGACCACGCTCACGCTGCAGGTCATCGCCGAGATGCAGAAGCTGGGCGGCACCTGCGCCTTCATCGACGCCGAGCACGCGCTGGACACCGCCTACGCGCAGAAGCTGGGCGTGAACCTGCAGGACATGCTGATCAGCCAGCCCGACACCGGCGAGCAGGCGCTGGAAATCGTCGATTCGCTGGTGCGCTCGGGTGCCATCGACCTGGTGGTGGTCGACTCGGTCGCCGCGCTCACGCCCAAGGCCGAGATCGAGGGCGACATGGGCGACAGCCTGCCCGGCCTGCAGGCGCGCCTGATGAGCCAGGCGCTGCGGAAATTGACCGCCACCATCAAGAAGACCAACTGCACGGTGGTGTTCATCAACCAGATCCGCATGAAGATCGGCGTCATGTTCGGCAGCCCCGAAACCACCACCGGCGGCAACGCGCTGAAGTTCTACGCCTCGGTGCGCCTGGACATCCGCCGCATCGGCACCATCAAGAAGGGCGACGAGGTCATCGGCAACGAAACGCGCGTGAAGGTGGTCAAGAACAAGGTCAGCCCGCCCTTCAAGCAGGCCGAGTTCGACATCCTGTTCGGCGAAGGCATCAGCCGCGAGGGCGAGATCATCGACATGGGCGTGACCGCCAAGGTGGTGGACAAGAGCGGCGCCTGGTATTCGTACCAGGGCGAAAAGATCGGCCAGGGCCGCGACAACGCCCGCGAGTTCCTGCGCGAGAACCCCGATCTGGCGCGCGAGATTGAAAATCGTGTTCGTGAGTCGCTAGGCATCGCCGGGCGACCCGCAGCGGTGGAAGCCGCTGCGGAAGAGGCGTGAGCCTCTTGAACACGATTTCAGTGCAGGCTCATATTGGCGCAGCCTATGTGAAGGCCGCGTCAGCGGCCGTGCCGAAATTAAAACAAGGTGCGCGAGTCGCTCGGCATTGCCGGGCGACCGGCGGCGGCGGAAGCCGCCGTCGATGAGGCGTGAGCCGAATTCGCACCGCAGTTTCAGCGCAGGCTCATGTGCGCGCAGCGCACGTGAAGCCGCGAAGCGGCGTGCCGAAGCTAAAACCGACGTTCGTGAATCGCTCGGCATCGCCGGCAGGAGGCTGACGCTCTCTTATTGGGAGCTGCTCGCCCCTTCTGCAGGCGGATTTCATAGTGATTTCATTATGAAATCAAGTGTGAATCGGCGCGAACAGCCATCAAATTAATAGCATCCAGCAGCCCATGACCCCACGCCCCGCGCAGACCCTCTCCCTCAAGGGCCGCGCCCTGCGCTACCTCGCGGCGCGCGAGCATTCGCGCGCCGAACTGGCCACCAAGCTGTCGCGCCACGTGGCGCCCGAGGACGACCCGGACGCCGTGGCGCGCGTGCTCGACGAACTGGCCGCCAAGGGCTTCATCGACGAGGCGCGCGTGGCCGAGTCCGTGCTGCACCGCCGCGCCGGGCGCCTGGGCGGCGCGCGCGTGCTGCAGGAGCTGCGTGCCAAGGGCCTGCCCGACGAGGTGGTGGCCGACGCCGCCGCGCAGTTGCGCAGCACCGAACTGGCACGCGCGCAGGCCGTCTGGCGCAGAAAGTTCGGCCAGCCGCCCGCCGACGCGGCCGAGCGGGCGCGCCAGCTGCGCTTTCTGGCCGCGCGCGGCTTCAGCGGCGACGTGGCGCGCCGCGCGCTGGGCGGCGCTGCGGACGACGACGATTTCTGACGCCGCGCGCACCCGCCACCACCCCTTCAAGTGCGGGCTTGACAGCCGCGCGGGTTGCCGCTGCAATCACCCCGCCAGCGTCATGGTGATGGAGGCCCTTGGGCCGCATCCACATGGGCTGCAGGGAGAACAAAACAATGAGAATCGTCTACGCCTTGAGCGACAAGGGCGCGCGCGAGTGTGCCGCCGCGCACAGCACCTTGCCGGTCGAATTGCATGGCTTGCTGCGCATGGTGGATGGCCGGCGCACGCGCGAGGATCTGCTGGCCGCCACCGGCAAGAGCGCGCTGACCGCGGGCGGCCTGCGCTGGCTCAGCGCCTCGGGTTACATCCAGCCTTCCGAGATGGCCGATCTGGACACGCCGTTGGCGCCGGCCCCAGCTCCAGCCGCGGCGGCAGCGCACAGTGCACCCACGCCCCTGTCGCGCCGCCCCGACGACGTGTGCCACGCCATGTCGAACTTCATGATCCGCTCGATCCGCCGGCACCTGGGCCGTTATGCCTACGAGCAGCAGATCGCCACCGCCACCACGCTGGGCGAGTTGCTGCCGTACCTGCACCCGCTGATCGACGCCATCGTGGCGCGTGCCGGCACCGAGGCCGGTGCCGAGTTCGCCGACACGGCGGCCTTTCTGCTGCAGCCGCCGCGCCGGGCGGAGCGGCGCTGATCCTGCGCCGCCGGCGCCGATTCAGCGCTCGCAGGTCACAGCCCCAGCATCAGCCGCAGGTTCTGCACCGCCGCGCCGCTGGCGCCCTTGCCCAGGTTGTCCAGGCGCGCCACGCACACCGCCTGCTTGGCCTCGTCGTTGCCGAACACCCGGATTTCGAGCTGGTTGGTGTTCTTCAGCGCCACGGCATCCAGCTTGCCGGATTCGGGTGCCGCTTCCACGCTGACGGCCTCGGCGCCCGCGTAATGGGCACGGTAGGTGTCGAGCAGCTGCGCGGCGGTCGGCTGGCCGGGCAGGGTGTCAAGGTGCAGCGGCAACTCGACCAGCATGCCCTGGTCGAAATTGCCCACCGCCGGCACGAAGATCGGGCGGCGCGTGACGCGACCGTACTTCATGATCTCCGGGATGTGCTTGTGCTTCAGGCCCAGCGCGTACAGCTCGTAGGCCGGCGCGCCGCCGGCTTCATAGGCCTCGATCATCTGCCGGCCACCGCCGGAGTAACCACTCACCGACGGCAGTGCGACCGGGTGGTCCGGCGGCAGCATGCCGGCGTCCACCAGCGGGCGCAGCAGGGCAATGGCGCCGGTGGCGTAGCAGCCCGGGTTGGCCACGCGCTCGGCCGCCTGCACGGCGGCGCGCTGGTCCTTCGACAGCTCGGGGAAGCCGAAGGTCCAGCCCTCGGCCACGCGGTGCGCCGTGCTGGCGTCGATGATGCGCGGCTTGCGGTTCGGCAGGGCGTCGATCATGGCCACCGACTCGCGCGCGGCGTCGTCGTGCAGGCACAGGATCACCAGGTCGACCGCGGCCATGATCTCGCGCTTGGCCTCGGGGTCCTTACGGCGCGCGGGGTCGATGCTGACCACCTCCACGCCCGGCATGCCCTGCAGGCGGTCGCGAATCTGCAAGCCGGTGGTGCCGGCCTCGCCATCAATGAATACCTTGGCCATTGCTTGAATCCTTCCATCGCGGGGCCTGCGTCATGGCAGCGTAAGGCCCTCGCGCACAATTGGTGCGTCGCACCATGATACATTCGCCGAGGCGGCCCGCTGGCCCTGCGGCAGTGCGGCGCCCGACGGCCCACCGGTGGCCCGACCGTTTTCTCTCTCATCACACCAACACTCCTCAGAGGGGCCTCATGAAGATCCACGAATACCAGGGCAAGGAGATCCTGCGTCAATTCGGCGTGCCCGTGCCGCGCGGCATTCCCGCATTCACCGTTCAGGAAGCCGTGGAAGCGGCGCAGAAACTCGGCGGCCCGGTGTGGGTGGTCAAGGCGCAGATCCACGCCGGCGGCCGCGGCAAGGGCGGCGGCGTGAAGGTGGCCAAGTCCATCGAACAGGTCAAGGAACTGGCCACGCAGATCCTGGGCATGCAGCTCAAGACGCATCAGACCGGCCCCGAAGGCCAGAAGGTGCGCCGCCTCTACATCGAGGACGGTGCCGACATCCAGAAAGAGTATTACGTCTCCGTGGTCACCGACCGCGCGACGCAGAAGATTGCCTTCATCGCCAGCAGCGAAGGCGGCATGGACATCGAGGAAGTGGCGCACAGCCACCCCGAGAAGATCATCAAGGTGTTCGTCGATCCGCTGCAGGGCATGACCGACGCGCAGGCCAAGGAACTGGCCGACGGCATCGGCATCCCGGCCGACAGCACCGCGCAGGCTGTGGACGTGTTCAAGAAGCTCTACACCTGCTACATGGACACCGACGCCTCGCTGGTCGAGATCAACCCGCTGAACCGCGACAGCAAGGGCAACATCATCGCCCTCGACTCGAAGTTCAACTTCGACAGCAACGCCCTGTTCCGCCACCCCGAGATCGTGGCCCTGCGCGACCTGGATGAGGAAGACCCGGCCGAGATCGAGGCCAGCAAGTTCGACCTGGCCTACATCAGTCTCGACGGCAACATCGGCTGCCTGGTCAACGGCGCCGGCCTGGCCATGGCCACCATGGACACCATCAAGCTGTTCGGCGCCGAGCCGGCCAACTTCCTCGACGTGGGCGGCGGCGCCACCCCCGAGAAGGTGACCGAGGCGTTCAAGATCATGCTCAAGAACCCCAAGGTCAAGGCCATCCTGGTCAACATCTTCGGCGGCATCATGAAGTGCGACACCATCGCCACCGGCGTCATCACTGCCAGCAAGGCGGTCGACCTGAAAGTGCCGCTGGTGGTGCGCATGAAGGGCACCAACGAGGAACTGGGCAAGAAGATGCTCGCCGAAAGCGGCCTGCCCATCATCAGCGCCGACACCATGGCCGAAGCGGCTCAAAAAGTGGTTGCCGCCGTCAAGTAAGGAGCCCTGAACATGTCCATCTTCGTCAACAAAGACACCAAAGTCATCACCCAGGGCATCACCGGCAAGACCGGCCAGTTTCACACCGAGAAGTGCCAGGAATACGCCAACGGCAAGAACTGCTTCGTCGCCGGCGTCAACCCCAAGAAGGCTGGTGAGTCGATCTTCAACATCCCTATCTTCGCCAGCGTGAAAGATGCGGCCAAGGAAACCGGCGCCACCTGCTCCGTGATCTACGTGCCGCCAGCCGGCGCCGCCGCCGCGATCTGGGAAGCCGTGGAGGCCGACCTCGACTTCGTCGTCTGCATCACCGAGGGCATCCCGATCAAGGACATGCTGGAAGTGCGCAACAAGATGAAGCAGAAGGAAGAGCAAGGCGGCAAGAAGACGCTGCTGCTCGGCCCCAACTGCCCCGGCATCATCACGCCCGACGAGATCAAGATCGGCATCATGCCCGGCCACATCCACAAGAAGGGCCGCGTCGGCGTGGTCAGCCGCTCCGGCACGCTGACCTATGAGGCCGTGGCACAGCTGACCGAGCTGGGCATCGGCCAGTCGAGCGCCGTGGGCATCGGCGGTGATCCGATCAACGGTCTGAAGCACATCGACGTGATGAAGGCCTTCAACGACGATCCGGATACGGATGCCGTGATCATGATCGGCGAGATCGGCGGCCCCGACGAGGCGGAAGCCGCCCGCTGGTGCAAGGACCACATGAAGAAGCCCATCGTCGGCTTCATCGCCGGCGTTACCGCACCCCCCGGCAAGCGCATGGGCCACGCCGGCGCGCTGATCAGCGGCGGTGCCGACACGGCCGACGCCAAGCTCGCCATCATGGAAGAGTGCGGCTTCACCGTCACGCGCAACCCGTCCGAGATGGGCAAGCTGCTCAAGGCGCTGCTGTAAAAAAGATCGGGCACATCACTTCAAGAGCATGGCAGCCGGATGGGCGTTTGGGCGCATCCGGCTGTTTGTTGTCCAGTAGGGCGCTTGGGCACTTAGCCAGACGAAAGAGACACGCGTGGAAGAATTTCTGACCCCTCAATTCTGGGTGGCTGTCGGTCAAATCATCATGATCGACATCTTGCTCGGGGGCGACAACGCCGTGGTGATCGCGCTGGCCTGCCGCGGCCTGCCGGCGCACCAGCGCACCAAGGGCATCATCTGGGGCACGGCCGGTGCCATCGTGCTGCGGGTCATCCTGATCGCCTTCGCGCTCGCCCTGCTGCAGGTGCCCTTCCTCAAGTTCGTCGGTGCGCTGCTGCTGATCTGGATCGGCATCAAGCTCATCGCGCCGGAAGAGGAAGACGCGCACGGCAGCATCCAGGGCAGCGACAAGCTGTGGGGCGCCATCAAGACCATCATCGTGGCCGATCTGGTGATGAGCGTCGACAACGTGATCGCCATCGCCGGTGCCGCGCAGGGTGCGGGCGAGCAGCACCAGCTGCCGCTGGTCATCTTCGGCCTGCTGGTCAGCATCCCGATCATCGTCTGGGGCAGCCAGCTGGTGCTCAAGCTGATGGACCGCTTCCCCATCATCATCCTGCTGGGGGGCATGCTGCTGGGCTGGATTGCCGGCACCATGATGCACTCGGATCCGGCGCTGGTGCCCTACATCCCGCAGGACAAGACCGTGCACTACGCCATGGGCGTGGCGGGCGCGCTGCTGGTGCTGGCCATCGGCAAGTGGGTGCAAAGCCGTCGCAGCCCGCCGCCGGCCTCGGCGGCATGAGGGCCCGTTGCATGTGGCTTTGCCGCTCGGCCCCCGGTTGATCGCAGCGGCGCGCTGACATGGAGTTCGAGTACGGCGCACTGTCCGACGTGGGGCGCGTGCGCACCAACAACGAGGACGCCGTGATGGTCGACGCCGCGCACGGCGTGGCCGTGCTGGCCGACGGCATGGGCGGCTACAACGCCGGCGAAGTGGCCAGCGCGCTGGCGGTCGACCTGATCGCCGGCGAGATGGCGCGCTGGCTGCACGAGGCCTCGCCCGTGGCCACGCTGCGCGACGTGCGCCGCGCGATGGAAATCTGCGTCGACAACGCCAACCGCGCCATCTTCGACGCTGCCAACACGCACGCGGCCTATGCCGGCATGGGCACCACGCTGGCCATGGCGGTGGCGCATGGCGGCAAGTTCGTGATCGGCCATGTGGGCGATTCGCGCGCCTACCGACTGCGCGAGGGCGTGCTGGAGCAGCTCACGCGCGATCACTCGCTGCTGCAGGAGCAGGTGGACATCGGCCTGATCACGCCGGAAGAGGCCGCCGCCTCCGGCAACCGCAACCTGGTCACGCGCGCCCTGGGCGTGGAAGACACGGTGCTGCTGGATGTGCGCGAGGTCGACGTGCTGTGCGACGACCAGTTGCTGTTGTGTTCCGATGGCCTCAACGACATGGTGCGCGACGAAGAGATCGCCGAGATCCTGGCGGCCGACCTGACGCTGGATGCCAAGTGCCAGCGGCTGGTGGGGCTGGCCAACGAACGCGGCGGGCGCGACAACATATCGGTGGTCATCGTCAAAGCCCATGAACCGCCCAAAAAGTCCGGGATGATGGCCAAATTGTTGAGAAAATAGGCAATAGTTGGCTTGTCGGCGCCCCAGCGGCTACGCTCCAATAGGCCACTCATACCAGTACAAGCCAGAAAACGGGAGCCGTTCATGCCGAAGTTGATCGTTTCGATCGACGGTGTCGTCGTCAAGGAATACCAGCTGATCAAGGATCGCTCGACCATCGGTCGGCGGCCCTACAACGACGTCGTCATCGACAACCTCGCCGTCAGCGGCGAGCACGCCGTCGTGCAGATGGTGGATGGCCGCGCCGTGCTCGAGGATCTGGGCAGCACCAACGGCACCTACGTCAACGGCAAGGCGATCAAGAAGCAGGAACTGGCGCACGACGACACCATCGAGGTCGGCAAGTACAAGGTCAAGTTCGTCGACGGCGACACCATGTCTGCGCCGGTCAGTCTGTCCGGCGCCGGCCTGTCGGTGCCCATGGGGGTGGATGTCGGCTTCGGCCCCGAAGCCACCGGCCCGCGGGTGCACGTGCTGAACGGCTCCGCCGCCGGGCGCGAGCTGCCGCTGACCAAGGTGGTCACCACCATCGGCAAGCCCGGCCTGTCGGTGGCCTCCATCACGCGCCGCGTGCATGGGTTCGACCTGGCGCAGGTCGAGGGCACGCACGTGGCGGCCGTCAACGGCGTGGCCGTCGACGCGGGCCCCATCACCCTCAAGAACCGCGATCAGATCGACCTGGGCGGCATCCGTCTGGAGTTTGTCGACCGCTGACACGGCGCCCCGGCGCGGGCGATGACAACGCATGGCTTGGGCTGGCTTGAAGCGCCATCGAAAGCGCACGCTGGCCACAGCGGTGCTGGTGCTGCTGGCGATCCTGCATGCATCCGGGGTGTGGAGTTTCGCCGCGCTGCACCGCGTGGACGAAGCCCTGTACGACCTGCGCCTGCGGCTGACGATGCCGCAGACACTCGACGAACGCATCGTCATCATCGACATCGACGAGCGCAGCCTGGCGCGCCTGGCCACCGACCGGATCGACCTCTACCTGCTGCACTGGCGCGGGTCGGTGCCGCTGGCCGAGACCGTGCGCGGCTTCGAGGACCTGCGGCGCGCCGGCAAGATCCGCCACTGGGGCGTCAGCAACCTGGACGTGCGGGACATGAAAGCCCTGTTCGCCGAGCCGGAAGGTGAACGCTGCGCCGTCGATCAGGTGCTCTACAACCTGTCCCGCCGCGGCATCGAGTGGGATCTGCTGCCGTGGCTGCGCGAGCGACGACATGCCGGTGATGGCCTACTCGCCGCTGGAGCAGGCGCGGCTGCTGCGCAATCGGGAACTTGCATCGCTTGCCGCATCGCGGGGAGCCACCGCCGCCCAACTGGCGCTGGCCTGGCTGCTCCATCAGG
>JRYL01007996.1_pt1 | contig 13074 bp, 10 predicted proteins | sample 235391 | NCBI WGS metagenome assembly JRYL01 (sample SAMN03074223, study PRJNA261481) | activated sludge metagenome | biome: Wastewater Treatment Plant; feature: Wastewater; material: Activated sludge; isolation source: activated biomass of a wastewater treatment plant treating wastewater from... ... | reverse complement strand
ACTACGGAATTTCGGTGCACCGGCGAAGCTGCGTGCTAGCGACTTTGCCCGACGGACCTTGCCCTTTAGAGAACTATTGCGAATGACTTTCAGGTGGTTTTTGGAGTTTTAGGTGGGTTGGGGGAGAGGGTGGAGGCTAGATTTTATGGGATTGAGGCTGGTGCCGTTAGAATTCGACTTTGGGAGAATTGGGAGAGTTTTAGTTAGTTGGCACACATTTTGGCACACCCCGCGAACAGCGATTCCTGGCATCTAGTGGGTCAGCAAAGCTCTGCCAAGAGTTAGTTACTCGCGACCTCTTGACGAGGAGAATGGTACACTGGATGACGAATTACTTTCTATCCACTTGCCATGAGACATTATAATAATTACGCAGATGCCAGGCTCCTTGGGTACGGCTGTATCTACTGTGGTGCGGTTGCAGATACCCGCGAGCCTGTGCCTTCGAGAGTTTTACTNNCCCGTGGTAGAGGCTTGCCACAACTGTAATCACGGGTTTTCACTTGGCGAGGAATATGTTTCCACGATTGTCGAATGCACTTTGTCAGGTTCCGCTAGTCCTTCTGCTCAACGCCGCCCAAAGGTGGCGAAGACACTGCTGCGTAACACAAAGTTGAGGGAGCGCATACAGCTTGCGCGAGTGGAATCGTCAGGGGAGACCTCTTTTATCGTTGAGGTTTCACGAGTACACAATATTCTAGTTAAGCTCGCGAAGGGACATGCTGCTCATGAACTCGGTGTTGGTGGGCTCGGAGAACCCGATAGCGTAGGCTTTCAGCCGATTCCTTGCCTCGAGGAGAAGCAATGGTGGGGATTCGAGGCCCCGCCCGTCCCTGACGTCTTTCCGGAAGTTGGTACCAGAGCTTTCCAGCGGCAGTATATCAACAGTGGTGGTCGGCCTGAGTGGGTCATAGTACAGGACGGTAGATACCGTTTCCTCGCTTTTGAAGGTGACGAAGGGTACGTGGTCAGAATGGTTCTCAGCGAGTACTTGGCGGGCGAGGTCATTTGGAAGGACATCTAAATGCGTGGTGTGTTTCCAATCCTAAAAGCCAGTGGAATGAACGCATCAGCGATACAAGAACTCTCTGAACTTGAGCAGCACAGAGTCAAGGCTTCCTTCGGTGCCTCTGACGAATTCGGGGCTGGCTATCGATTGGCCTTACTGGAAATCAATCGTGTCGCAGACGCGAACTACCTATTGAGACTCGAATCGGCTTAGCGAACTTTACTAAAGTCGAGCCGCTTGATGCAGTAGGTACTTCAAAATACCGGCCCTTTTCCAGTGTTCCTTTCGCTGCCTCTTTCCCTCAGTATTCGCGCTGGGCGGTCTCTTCACTCATTATTTAGGTCGAGTGACAAGGCTATGCCTGCCGCTTTCCAAAAGAATGATTTCCTGGGCAAAGAGAGTAAGTTTTTCAGACTACGATTTCTGGGCGGGAGAACGCAATGCAAGATCCTATCGGATGCTATCTTCGAATTCGAGATTTTTATTTAACTTACCTGGACACTGCATTCCGAATTGGCAATAAGGAGGTGGCCCTTGAGCGACGAGAACTACTAGAACGACCGGGAACCCTCTGCACAGAGCCCTATATAGAACCGATTCCCCGTTACAAGCACTCGGATTTGGGCTTCTTAGATTTGCTGACCGAAATGGGTGCCTCTAACCCCCTGTCTGGGTATTCTTACGAGAGTCGGAAGTCGTTTGTCGAGCTAGTTTTGAGTGGCCTCTTCCCATCTGATGCGAACCAGTCAACCGAACCGACACGACGGACGCCCCGCTTTCGGCCTTATCAACACCAAGTTCAAATGCTAGAACGAGGGGTGAAGGACGGGTCCCCTGGCATTGTAACGTCGGGCACAGGTTCGGGCAAAACAGAATCGTTTTTGTTACCAGTCTTTGCAGCATTAGCACAGGAGGCTACTACCAAATGGGCGCGGCCGGCTGAAGGCTACCTAAGGTCCCGCTGGTGGCACGACCCCTCTAGCGGTACTGCCTACGAGCAATGGGGCGACTTCGGCAGGGACACTCCAACCAATACTAGACCTTACGCTACCCCTGTTCGGCTTCACCGTGCCGGTGAGAAACGACCTGCAGCCGTTCGGGCACTTGTTCTCTACCCGATGAACGCCTTGGTCGAAGACCAGCTTGTCAGGCTTCGAAAGGCTCTAGACTCCCGAGAAGCCCGACTTACCATGGAGACAGAGTTTCAGGGAAATCGGATCTTCTTTGGCCGATACACTGGGAACTCGCCAGTGACTGGGCACCACTTGGACCCTGGAATGGTTCGCTTATTCGATTTACGCTATCGGGATACTCGACTTGAAGAAGTTGTTGATACAGGTTTAGGCTGCAACGGTGTTACACTCGGCGATCTTCGAAAAAAAGCGATCAATCGACGAAGTCGAAAAATCAAAGAACTCTTTGTGAAGATGAGGGAACTAGAGCAAGGGCAACAGCAAGCGCGAAGATCAGCTTTCACTAAGGAGTCACAGAGTTCCGTCGAGGAGTTCGACCCGACGGTGGCGGCCGGAGCTTTTGGTGATGATGACTCCCCGTTCATGTTTCCGTCCGTCGATGGCGCCGAACTCATCTCTCGTTGGGACATGCAGGAAACGCCTCCAGATCTGCTTATTACGAACGTCAGCATGCTTTCAGCTATGTTGACGCGTGAAGTTGATGCTCCCATGTTTCAGAGAACGAGAGAATGGCTTGAAAGCGAGCCTGATTCGTATTTCTATCTTGTGCTCGATGAGCTTCACCTGCAAAGAGGGAGCGCAGGAACCGAGCTGTGTTATCTGTTGAGGATGCTATTTGAGAAGTTGGGATTGACTAGACTAAGACCGAAAATCGGAACAAGCTACGAATCCTAGCGTCAAGTGCTTCTTTACCGGCTACACCTGAGCTGGAAGCTCGCAATAGCGCATCGTTTCTTTGGGATATGTTTGGCCGATATGGCCTCAATAACTCGGTTTCAAGTGAAACTGTCGCACGAGAAGCTTGGTTGGCTGCGATTGTGCCGGGCCAGGAGATTGAACCGCTCAAAGAGCGTCGCTTTCAAATGAATTCAAAACCTTATCTGGATTTGTTGAACTACAGTTTGCAAGGGCTCGATGTCGTTTCCGGTATCGCTACGGCTGCGAACCCATCGGGGCCGCAGGTGAAGGAATTGTGGAGGACGATCGGAGCAGATCTTGCAGTCGCCCAGGACGAGAGGCTTATACCTAGTTGCATCAAGGTCATTGGAGAAAGGCTCGCTGCCGTCTGTTGGGACGACTCGGAAAAGCGCGTACGAGCAGAGAGCGTTTCAACGATAGCTGCCCGTCTGTTCAGGGATTTGAAGAAGAGCACTCCCGAAGACGCTTCAGTCTGCTACAAAGATACGCTTAGTGCAATTAGAGCGTTACTTTTCGTTAGGGGTTGCGGGGATGGGCTAAAGCCCGTTTATGGGCCAATTAATGCCCCATCATTCAGAGTCCATACCTTTTTCAGAAGCATCGAGGGGCTCTATTCGTCGGCTGTGGAGTACAAAAGCAGCGCCGAATCGTCGAATTCACCGCGATTCGTTGGGAGTCTAAGCATCGAAAAGGAAGGACTTGCCCGCGCCTCTGATTCTTCCGACGAGCCTCCACGGAGGTTGCTTGAGGCTTTGTACTGCGAATGTTGTGGTGAGCTCTTTTTTGGCGGCCACCGTTCGCAGAGCAGTAGTCGGGGTGACAGGCGAATAGAGCTGATTCCCAGCCAATCTGAGATTGAAGGGCTACCAGACATAACAAGTGGACNNCTCCGGTGTGCGAATGGCAAGCAGCGGCTTTGGACCCAATTACCGGTGTTGTTCGGTATGGTGCAGCGGCTTCGGACGAGGTTGGTGGTTTCATATATGAACGCGCACGTATAGGGGACCGCCACGGAAGAGGGTGCCACTCGAAAGAGTCCCACGTATCCTACGCTTGCCCCAAGTGTGGTACAGATTACTTTCAGCGTAGGCGGGGTCAGGGACGCCACTCTCCGATTAGGAATTTTCGCGCCGGTTTCGCCAAAACAACTCAACTTCTATCAACCGAGCTGTTTGATGTTCAGCGAATTTCAGACACAACTAATGCTCCAAAACTCGTGACCTTTTCCGACAGTCGTCAGGATGCTGCACGGAGCGCTCTAGGAATAGAACGCAATCATCATCAAGACTTAAGACGGGAATTACTTTTTGTAGAAATTCGACGAATACAGAGTACTAAGTATTCGCGCCTTGCCGAAGCGCGTACGAGACTTGCTGAGATCGAGAGAAAAACGTCAGAGTTCTTCAAAGCTGGGGCTATGCACGAGTTGGTGGCCTTTTGTGATGAAACAAAACAGGAACGGGAAGCGCTTGAGCTACGCGCTCAGGAATGTGAGTTAGCTTCAGTCGCGCTGGTCGAGCTGATCGAGAACCCACAGTCCCCGAATCTAAGTGTGAACCGAGAAGTGCCAGTTCTCCCCGTAATTTCTCATATGGTTCGACTTGGTGTGCATCCTTTTGATGATGTGGGTATTAGACGAGCTCGTGGAACGGTAGAGGGTGAAGACTCTACTCAGTCCTACCCCTGGTATGAGTTGTTTGATATTGCGGACGATGATATCGTTTGGCGCGCGTTTCCCGGCAATGCTCTTTCGCAGATGAGTGCTCGGCGCGATCTGGTCGCTAGATTTTTGCGTGTGATGACTGACGTGCTGTTTAGCAAAACATACTTTTCCCCCGAGGAAGCAGGGCTCGGATACCTGACCGTTTCCTGTTCGAACATTGTTGATTTGGAAGCCCGGGAGCAAACCGAGCAACGCTTAGCAGCACTTATGCGTGTTATAGCCGACTCTTACCGCTACAGCCCCTCACCGTATTTGAGAGACGGGGAGGAGCATCCACCCTGGATTCAGTGGGGGAACATAACCACGAGGCGAGTTAGGGCCTTTGTTCAGGCCCTGTGGCCAGAAGAGAGCTGTGAGCAAGAGACCTTGAGGTGCATTGAGCAGCTTGCAGCTGAAGGACATTTGGGTGGAGTTTTAAGCCTCCCAGCCTTGCGAATAAAGCTTGTTGAACCTGATGACCAGTATTGGCGCTGTGGTGTTTGTTCACGCGTACACCTTCACCGTGGAGCCCACATATGTACCCGTTGTCACGCGCCTCTACCAGCAGAGAGCGCAGGATTGGTCCTTGAATTAAGGAGTGGCAACTTTCTTGCAGAGCGAGTAGAACGTGCCAGTGCTCACGACACGGGCGGAACATCAGTAGCACCTTCATTCAGGCTACACTGCGAAGAACTTACCGGCCAGACTGACGACCCAGCAGCTAGACAACGCCAGTTCCGGGGCATTTTTGTTGAACCCGACGAAGACAACCATTCTAACGAAGGCGACGATTTGGCACCTCCCCGCGACCCCTTTAGGGAAGTTCGAGAAACGATTGATATGCTAACCGTTACCACCACTATGGAGGTTGGTATTGATATCGGACCATTGCAGGCCGTCATGCAGGGAAATATGCCACCCCAGCGTTTCAACTACCAGCAGCGAGTAGGCCGAGCTGGACGCCGAGGTCAAGCCTTCTCACTCGCGTTAACGATTTGTAGGACGAAGAGCCATGATATCTTCTACTTTCAAGAGCCCAGGAAGATGACAGGAGATGTCCCTCCAACGCCATTTCTCACGAAGGGCTTGGAGAAGATCGCTCTTCGCTTTCTGTGGAAGCGCTGGTTGATCGAGGCGTTTCGTCGGATTCGGGAGAACGTCCGAGCCGACGGCCTAAGTATATATCCTGGGGACATGATGTCTCCACCCGATATACACGGCGAGTTCCTGCCGGCGGCTCTTATGAGAGATGAGCAACTACCTTGGCGCCAATTGCTCCAAGAAGCACTCTCCGCAACTAGACTGATCGCGGGAGAATTCTATGAGGCTATGCTTGAAGGGGGCAGGGTAGAAGAACCAAGCCAGATCCCAAGTTCAGAAGACATTGTAGAGAGAATAGTCGCTTTGCTGCAAAGAGGAGCGGCATTTGGACTGGGGCACCAACTGGCGGAATTCGGAATGCTGCCAATGTTTGGGATGCCAACGAGGACACGTGATCTCTATCACACTCTGGACTTTCGGGCTGACCCAGCGGAGACACGCACCATCGATAGAGATCTCGATATCGCGATCTATGAGTTCGCGCCCGGTGCTATTGTGATAAAGGACAAGCATGCCTACAAATCAGTAGGTTTGACGCCGAGTTTTGCTCTCCCGATCGCATTAAGTCAACGGGAACCTCGTTCGATAGTTACATTTCAACCCAGCGCTGTTGGTGACTCGTTCGACCTTGTTCAGTGTGCAACTTGCAGTGCTTGGCAAGAAGTTATGAATATGGATGCAGACTTGGAGTGCCCGGCGTGCGAGAACCAATTAGGTTTGCAAGAGGTTCAGCGATGCGTGGTACCAAACGGATTCAGAACTAACTATTGGCCAAGTGACGTCGACGGTGAATCAACAGGTACTCGGCACCGAGCCGTTCAGGCACAAGGGCGACACATCGATCTCTCCTGTCATCGAATGTCAAGTCCGTTTCTACCGTCTTGTTCTCTCCAGATGGCTTTCGAGCAGGAGGCGAGAACCTACCGTCTCAACAGGGGCGAGCGTTCTGAGGACGGCGAGTGGCTGGGCTTCTCTCTCCAAGAAGGGGTTGAGACACGCTCCTATGGCCGCAAGCAACTGCAATTGGAGTTGCAGCAACTCGTGCTCGAAGAGTACACTCCGGGCAACTGGACCGATACTCAGGATCTCGGGAATGTTTGGTTGGCTGCACCTAAGACGACTGATTCGCTCTTCCTGGCACCGAGCCAGATAAATGATTCACTCGCACTGGGCTCTCTACCAGTTCAGATTTCATCAACAGAGTCAAGTTTCCAACAGGGGCAATGGCAAGGTCTGCGAGCAGCGGCGCTCTCGGCCGCGTTCCTCTTGGTATCAAGGGCTGCTTTGGATCTCGATATTGACCCTGAGGAATTCGAAATTCTGGAACCGCGCTTATATGGCAGTCAACCTCGCATACCTGTTCTCCAAATCACCGATCGGCTGTTAAATGGCGCTGGTTTTTGTAGATACCTTGCTGATGTGGTTGACGGTCGCCCCAGAGTCCTTTCCACAATTCATTCTATGCTCACCGAGCCCGCAGCATTTCCGCAATCAGTTCTTATGCATGAAGCGCACGTGATGCGTTGCGATACGGCGTGTTACAACTGCATGATGCGATATGGTAATCAGCAGTATCATGGGCTTTTGGATTGGCGACTGGGTCTGGCGTATTTGCAGGCGATGATAGACCCCAGCTTTTCTTGCGGCTTGGATGGCAATTTCGAGCCCATTGGAATAAGAGATTGGAAGAATACGGCGATGGGGCTCGCGCGGTCAATGGTGAGTCTGTTCGGTGGAGAGTTTAGAATGTTTGCGGCAACGCAAGTACCAGGCTTCAAACTTAAAATAGCGGGTCGAGAATCTCCGTGGATTTTGATTCGCCATCCCTTCTGGAGTTGGGAACCCGAACGGTTACAAAAAGGCACGATCCTTTATGAGGCTGTTGCTGAGTGCCGTAATACCCAGAGCCAGGTACTCTGTGTCGACACGTTCAACCTTTCCAGGCGAAAAGTAAAAGTTCGTGAGTGGATCAAGAATGAGCCTCGCCACTAATTCGCAGATATCAGTTGTCGATCTGTTTTGCGGAGCGGGTGGATTGACCCGGGGCTTTCTTGATGCAGGACTTGATGTCGTAGGTGGTTTTGATCTCGATCCATCCTGTAGGTTCGCTTACGAAGCGAACAATGCAGTCCCTTTCTTCGAGCAAGATGCTGAACTGCTAAGCGGAGAAACGCTATCAGCCTTATACAATAAAGGGACAGTTCGGGTGCTGGCAGGCTGCGCACCGTGTCAACCGTTTTCAAACTATACACAAGGACCCAAGCGCTTGTCACGGGACGACCAACGTTGGAACATGCTAGTAGAATTCCTTCGGCTTGTTCGAGCGGTTATGCCAGAGATTGTTTGCATGGAGAATGTGCCACAGTTACATGCTAAGAGTGCTTTCCGGGATTTCTTTTCTGGACTTGTTGAACTCGGATACGCTGTGGAGGCCGAGGTTTTAGATTGCACAGCCTTTGAGGTCCCACAAATGAGAAAGCGTTTGACTCTCCTTGCTTCACTTCGAGGTCGTATTAAAATTCCAGTGTCCTCGGGTTCCCAAACCCCGAGGACAGTTCGGGAGACTATTGCTCACCTGCCAAGAATCGATGCAGGGGGTAGCTGCCGGACTGACAGGTTGCATCGTTGTATGGGACTTTCGAAGACAAACAAGCTTCGCATTGGCCAATCGAGACCTGGAGGCACCTGGAAGGACTGGGATGACGAGCTGGTTCTTCCATGTCATAAGAAGTTCTCAGGCAGGGGCTACGGCGGTGTGTATGGTCGCATGGAGTGGGATAAGCCTGCACCAACCATAACAACTCAATGTCTCTTTTACGGAAGTGGGAGATTTGGTCATCCGGAGCAAGACCGTGCAATATCATTGAGGGAGGCAGCATTACTACAAACCTTTCCCGAAGACTACCATTTCTTTTGCGAAACAAGGTCCATCGCCCAGCGCGACATTGCTCGTTTCATCGGTAATGCGGTGCCGGTGAAGGTTGGGAAAGCCTTGGCTGTAAGAATTGCCGAGCATGTTACAGAGCACTATTGTTGACGGTCCTCTTCTTGTTGCGAGTTCTGATTTTGCAGTCTATAGGCGAGTACATTGACAATGGCATTTTTCGAACCGAGACCATCCTGAACCAAGCGGTCGGCCCGAGCTGAGCGAGCGCTTGAATTCAGCGCTATTAGAAGTTCCATCGTGAGCATCTTGTCACTAGTCTTCGACCCTCGAATCGGAAGACCCAACGGAATGTCTCTGCCCTGAAAAGGGTAGCAATAGTGAAGAAGATATCCGTTCTCGGTAAAGATTGGACCAGGGGCTGCTTTTCCGGTAATGCTGCAAAGCCGCCCCAAAGGCAACGGAAGGAACACATTTGGCAGCATCGACTTGAGACCAAACCTTGACCACTGATATGGCAATCCACCGAACTGTTCAAGGTGCGCTGAAATGAATATCCAGTTCATTACGAACGACCAATGTTTGTTTAGCCCCCTTCTCATCACACTGTAAATATTCGATAATCGCTCATTGCGGTGACATGTGACGAATGTTCCGCTATCCCCGGGGACATTACCGAAACCTCCACGTTTGATGTCCCAGCACCAACCCCCCCCGAAGCCACTCGGTAGCGGCGCATCCGAAAAACCTTGATTCTCGACCGCCATTAAAGCACAGGCTATATCACGGCCCCAATTCAGCTCAATTGGGTCTCTGAAGTTAAACAAGGAGGAGACTTGTGCGACGACACTATCATCTCGTGGATAAACTCGTAATACCTGCGGTGACCAATCTGAGTGCGATTTAAAGACCTTTGTTTTAAGGCCGATTTCATCTGAGTGGTCCAATAGGTTCGCTAAGAGGCCGCGATGTGCCAATCCCACAAGTGAGGCACAGGGTCCGTGAACTGTTTTGTACTGAACGAATCTAGGTCGCCTTGGCGCCAACTGATAGTTCCGATATCCTTGCCGAATGACAAGGTCGAATGAGCCACTTTCGACCCAACTGCGCAAGATGGCCCGTGAGATGGAGCGATCAGCATTTGGAAGGGCCTCTTCGATTAGCCTTCGCGCCTCGGCCAGGGGAATTCCACCCCGTCTAAGAGCCATCGCTGCCAGTGATGTAGCAAACATATCTGCATCATCAGAGCGTTGGCTAGTGGTGCAAATGTGGTCCGGGCACTCCCACATCTGATTTGGGGTGTCGGGCAGTTCACTCACGACCTTAAGAGGCACGTCGGACTCAGGTCCGCCATCGTGTTGCCCCTCTGCTGGGCTGGCCGATTCGAAAGAATAGCGCCCCTTGTTAAGTGACTTATAGTCCCACCGCAATATGGAATCAAAGAATTCAATCGTCCCGGTGACGAGGGTGCGGCTTTCACTGGTGTTAACCTTGATGCTATACGAACCGTTAAGCTCACAATTAGGGAAAGACCAAAGATCGTCCGTCAATTTATCCAAGTTCAACAGGCGATCATCACTCTGTATTAGAATGGCTTGGGCTTCAGGGAATCGAATCTGCGGCCTATTGTGTCGAGTATTAAGGAAGCCGTGCTCCACCCGGATCCCGCCAACGAATGTAATGGCGAGGGGCTGCATCGACTCAGACAAATGATGAACGTCTTCAAGCCCGGTCGGTGGTTTCTTTTTTATTTGGATTTTGCAATCGTGAATTTCGGACCAGTTCATATAGGCGGATTCCTCTACCGTGCCCTCATATGCCCGTGTGAAGGCACTCACTCTATCGTTTCTAACAAGTGCAAACCTGGCACCGTGAGCCTCTGACCCCCCAACTAGCCGGAACAGGTCCGTGAACTCTTCACGCATTATCAGCACGCCCCGCTTTATATGGACACTTGCGACTGTGACTCTGATCAACCCGTTTTTTAGTGCAGAGAAGATAGATGGTTTAGGGTCTTTGTTACTTTTTAGCTCATGTGTAAGGGACCCAAGAGGAAACTCCAGTGGCTCTACCTTGAACTCACTGAATCTGGCACAATTCGAATCTTTTACTGCGAGGTGAAGCGTAAGCTTCTCGCCCAGGTACGACCCTATCAACTCACCATTCAGCGTTCTAGCCGTGTCTTCTAATGGCACAAAGGTTAGGGCCGCCTGCCTCACCGCACGCCAGAAAGCTGTCTCCCTGGCGCTCTGGCTCTTTTCTATTCGTGTGACAAAGTTGTGAAAATCCTTCTGAAACTCATCGCTAAATCCCGCGATGTTTCTGCGCAGCTTTTCGATAGTGANNAGAGACGTCCCAGGACACGTCGGTCTGAACTGTGAGGAAATGCTAGGAACCAACTATGACCTATATTTGAGCGAAAATGGTCGTAAGGTGGCAGCACCAGGAGGCGGTATACGTTCAGATTGGAAAGCCATTCCGCTAGGGATTCCCACAGATCGGGCAAGATGGTGACGAATTTCCCCTGCTCTCGCTCAAAGACTCTAGGCAAACGATGATGAAATCCTTTCTTATTGTCGGGATAGCCATAGGCTATATGGCAAGTTAACCACAAAAAGGCAAAGAAACGAGGCATTCGCTGGATTGTTGTGGCCCTAGAGGTGTCTTCAGTGCAGAAGCGGTAGAGGCTCTTGCCTTTTGGAACCTGCTGTTTTACTACGTTGATGAATCTGTCTCGAATTTCTTGCGCCGGTGTAATGTGGTCATTCGCAATGTCACAGAACTCCTCGACTGTTGCCGGAATTCGCTCTACGGTCTCAGCTGGGTCCCCAAGAAAACAGTGGTTAATTAAGGCTCTGTTCCAGTCTGCGTACTTCCAGGATGGCCATTTAATAGATTCATTGCTCATAGTCGGCAAGCCACTCGTTTTGGGGGGCACTGAGTAAGTACATGGCCTCGTTTTGATTTAAGTAGATAGCTTTTGCTACCTCAAGCATGATACTTTGAGAACTCTTCCGTCTTACTGGGCCACGCTGTGGGCTGGGAGGGGAAAACCAAGAGTGCCAGGACCTGGGATTTATAGCAGGTTGTTGTGCCCGCTTTGCGTCACTAGGCTTGCCGAAATTGACAACCTGTTTCTGGACGGCAGCGACGCAGGTGAGAAGTTGTGCACAGAGAGGAAAAGAGCTTTNNTAGTCCACATTTCTGTAACCGAACGATTTATCTCCTGAATAAGAACAATCCGCAGTATCTCAGCATCGTTTAATGCAGCTTCCCAGATTTCGGCGAGACTAGTTCTCCAAGCATCTTCGAAGGAAAGCCACGTAGGTTGGGCAGCAACTACATGAAACTTTGCGGTCGGTCCAATCGCCTCAGCAAGTGCCTTCGGCCAAAACGGGCTCGGTACAAATAGCCACGGACAGGCACAGGCCACACAAAGAAAATAGTCAGAATTCCTACGTTCGGTTTCTCCAACCCACGCTTCCATCGCTGGCGGTAGATAGTAATCAGCAAAATCAAGAATGCTGACTTCAGCCTGCAGAGCAACCGTCGGGTGGTGTTTCTCGGCCGACTGTGCATCTTCCAGCTGGGCCTTCGAAAGATGGGCCAGTTCGCAATTAATTCGATCAAGTTCTATCTGTTTTGCTTTGCTTTCCGCTATCACATTAGAAAGCTTCTCTGTTTCTATTGATAGCAACTCATGGAGATCTTTTTCCGCCTGCACATAGGCTTTACTCTCAGCATTCCTGATCGCTTCGCTCTCCANNGGAGAGCACGGGCTCGATTAGCTCCAGACGACTCAGGTAAAGTGATCTCTGCCTGGGGTCGGCAAGTTGTTCAAATCGCGCTCTAAGTAAAAAGTTCCACTCTGGTGGAAGCTCCGCGATCCACTCATTGAGAACGCTTGAACCAGCTTTAGAAATTTGGTCCATGAACCAAGTGCAAAGTGACTCAGCTGAAACGGGATCGACCCACCTTGAAATATTCTCTTCTTGCTGAGGAAGAATGTACTCTTGGCCATTGACCTGCAATATTGAGAGCGGGTGGATGTCCTCGATCAAGAGTTCCCCAACCAGCTTATCGTCTCGAAGAGGGACTAGTTTTCGCTCACCCGCTTGCTCCTCGGATTTCCACGGACCGATCAACTCTCTGCTGGTCTTGCTTTCTCTGCAATAAACCTGCTCCGCTTTCAAAAGACCCTCTACAGACCTTTGCTCGGATTTCCAAAGGTCGTTAGGAGCTGCGACAATGCGGTATCCTAAACGTTTAGATTGCAGTGTTTCATTATCTTCGCACAATTGCGCGTGATACCAACTAAACTCTGGTTCGGTTAGACCATACTCTTCGGTTTGGTCTCCGATCTGAAACAAGATTGGAGTGTTTATCTCAATCTCTGTCGGGATCTTGGTGTTGACGGGAATGGTCACTTGGGCAAGGGGACCAAGGTCCTTGAGAAACTCCACAGCCTCAGTTACAAAGTCGCCCG
>JRYL01000082.1_pt1 | contig 13096 bp, 9 predicted proteins | sample 235391 | NCBI WGS metagenome assembly JRYL01 (sample SAMN03074223, study PRJNA261481) | activated sludge metagenome | biome: Wastewater Treatment Plant; feature: Wastewater; material: Activated sludge; isolation source: activated biomass of a wastewater treatment plant treating wastewater from... ... | reverse complement strand
CGCCTCTGCTTCGGCGGCAATGCGTGCTTGTTCTGCAGCTTCTTGACGTGCTTGTTCTTCGGCTTTGGCTTTAGCTTCAGCTTCTCTTCGTGCTTTTGCTTGGGCTTCAGCTCTTCTTCTAGCTTGTTCAGCTATTTTAGCTTTAGCTTCCGCTACTTCTTTGGCCATTTGTTCAGCAACAATTCTTTCCTCTTCAGCTTTGGCTTCTGCCTCTTGTTGCGCCTGCTCTTCAGCAGCCAGACGCGCCTGTTCTTGTGCCATTTCGTCGGCTTTTGCTTGTTCTTCTGCTTCAGATTCGGCTTTCAGACGTGCATATTCGGCTTCCTCGTTAGTATCCGGCTCTGCTTCTGCTTGAACCACAGGTTTGGTTCTGGCATCTGATGTTGTTGATTTACGGGAAATTGGCTTTCTTTTTCTCTCAAATGAAATAACAGACCCAACTTCTCCTTCTCTACTATATTTGTAATTTTTTCTGTTTTCGAACTTATATGCCAATGTAACTTCATGCGATGGACCAAAATCCGTTAGGTCTCCCATAGCTTTTTCAAAATTATATTCTATGGAAAACTGCGGTATTATGTTGAGCCCCAATCCACCTGACAGTCCGTAAACACTGTTGTAACCGGCTTGTACCCAAATACCCCTTGGTACGGTGATCATGGCTGCTCCCGAAAATGCTGTCTTTTCTTTACCAAACTCTGATCGTAACAATGCAGTGAATTTGCTCTCATCAAAGAAACCGTTACTGCCTATAAAGCCTGTGTACATGATATGGCCCTGAATACTTTGTTGCGGATCTTCAGATATGAGTTCTGATGCATTAACATTGTAAAGCACGGCATTTTTTACGGCTATTCCAAAATCAAAGAATGCAGTTCCATAATTGATACCGGGGGTTATGGCCATCATCATATTGGAGGGTACATTTTCCAAAGATGGATCAAAAACATTGGTTTGGACCCGACCGGTGCTTACCCCGCTTTTATAGGCGCCTAAATTCATACCAAAGGTCAAATTGCTTTCTTTATCCAATTGTACATTGTATGCAAAATTGATAATACCACCAAAGGTTGTAAGCACGCCATAATCTTGTTGGAACAGCCCGATACCAGCGCCAATGTTTTCATCAAACCTACCGGAATAGCTTGCCAAATACGTTTGTGGTGCATCGTCAAACTGCACCCATTCTCTTTTGTTGGTTATACTGATATACTTGCTGTGCTGTCTTACAAAACTGAATGTGGGATTAATAGTATATTGATTGAATGTCAAAGAATTGCGAATTGGCATAGCAAGCGAGACCACTCCGTCTTCTTGGGAGTGGAATGTCTGGACAGAACAGAACAGGATGACTATTGCCAATAGGTATTTCATGCTATTTTATGAGAGTTATGGAGCCTTTTTTGGTTTGGTTGTCCGTGGTTGTTATGATATAATAATAAACTTTGTTGACACTGGTCAGATTGGGTTGTTCCATAGGCCAATTATTTTGATAATCATTGGTTTGCAGGACTACCTCACCCATACTGGTCATGATAGTAACCTGGGTACCTGTGCCACTGACATAGCGCTGGGGAAGCATCCATGTATCATTGATACCATCGCCATTGGGACTAACAATATTGGGGATCATATCCACATTGGGATATTGCTCATAAGGTTCTCCCATTTCAAAAGAAAATACGGTAACGGCATTACAACCCGAGGTTTGTGTAATTACCACTTGGTAGTTGCCCCACTGGGACACCAAGTAGGAATCACTGTTGGCACCCGGTATTGGGTTCCCGTTATAGAACCATTCAAAAATGGGATTTACGGCATCGGTGCTGACAATGACAAGAAAGGTCTCCCCATCTGCAAGTTCATACACTTCGGGTACATTGATTGAACTTTCAAAGCCTTCACTAACCAAATCAATGCTGCCTGTTGCTTCACAATCACCCAGATTGACAGAAACAGTGTAAGTGCCAGAATCAGAAGTTTCATAAGTTTGTTGCGTTGCGCCAGAAATCAAAACACCATTTTTGTACCATTGATATGCGATACCGGATATGGTTGCCAAAGTGGTTGGACCGTTCTCCGGACAAAAAGGATTGCCAAGACTTGAAGTTACGGCTGTGGTTATTCCTGAAGTCGCTTCACTAACCGTAACACGGTTTGAATACGAATCGGATGTGCAAGTTCCATAATCGGTTTCTACAAAATAAGTGCCCGGCGTATTAACAGAATAGGTGCTGCCCTGCCCCACCAATACCGAAGTTGTCGGGCCGGTTTCCCTGAACCAATTGAATGTCAATGACGGATAATTTAATGGCGAATCGTTGTTTCCCGTGCCAGGGTTATCAATGGTAAGCAGATAGCTGGAACCGGAACAAAATACACCCGTTGGTACCATATTATTAATGGTGAACGGACTGTCTTGCATTTTGAAATATGCTGCAAAACTTATAGAACCCGAACTTGTGGCCGCTGGAGCAGTACTTTTTACCCTTAATCTGTAATTTTCTCCAGCCGTGTCGGTTGGTAAAGAAAAAGCAACCGTTGCGGGAGTAGCCGTTATTGCTCCGGGTTCTGATGTAAAGACCGTTACTGCATCAGCAAAATTGCCATCGGCATCGGACATCTCTATAATAAATTGATTGGTGGGTGCCAAACCCGTAGGTGGAGAAAACACAAAAGACACATTATAACTGTTGAATGCTTCATTGGCGCATGCCTGACTAAAACCCAGACTTGGTGTACCAATGACAATCTGTGCAAAAGAATTCCAGGTCGTTGTCAGGAAAACGAAACAAACAAGGAAGTACAGTTTTTTTAAAATAGTAATTTTTTGCATTCAATTATATTTATAACATTCCTTATGGCATTGCCAACACGCTATTGTATTCTGATAATCTTCTGTGAAAATTAAGCTGCTTGTGCCGAGTTCTATTCTGTCCGCAAACAGCACCTCCTACTTCAGGCACAAATAGTATCAATCATCAATTTCGCTCGAGTTAGAAGCGATGATCTTGTTTATGCGCAACCTAAAATCGGGACGTCGCTCATTCTTGAGGTCAATGAATGTCTCTTTATCAGAACCTTTTGAATAAACATTAAAAAACGCTCGGTTACCATACCAGTTTTCAAGGTCTTCGTTATTGGAATTGTTCTGAACAAAAATGTTCCCTTTACATCTGTTAAAGTACATTTCGCTAAACTTTATTTTTCCAAGGCTCTTGCTGTTGACAGATATCTTGTCCTCTAATATAACTGCGGGGTTAAATCCGGAAATGACACTTTTGCGCATTTCGAGCGAAGTGTCATCTGCTATGAAAACTGCTTCTTTTACCAGGCCTACCTTAATATCCGATTCAAGATTGTCGCTAACATTGACCAAAGTAAGGTTTACAGCATTGACATGTGTTTGCTTTTTGGCAAAATCCACTTCTTCCTTTTTATTGTAAGAGGCCAAGTACATACATACCGATTTACCGGAACCCGACACATAGGGCGATCTAATGGCCAAGGAATTTGAAATATTACACTGTGCGCCATAGTTGAAATTGTAATCTCTTCTACTTGATCGAAACGATACGGCTTTGCTCAAGTTTAAATCGCCGCCTATAATATCAAAAGAATTACCCGCACAGTAACTAACCATAATATTCTCAAGTAAGGTAGAGCTTCCCACCCCGGCAAGGGTCAATGCGCTAAAATAGCCATAATCTTTCGTGCGTTTTCCTGCAAATTCAATCCGTACGTATCTAAATATGCCCGAATTGCTGTAAATGTCCGGGCCTCCATAGCTGATGTTCTCATAAGATGATGGCCTCAACCCGTAATCTATGGAAGAACCATTGCCATATTTGTTGATCGGCGCATCACCAAGGATAATAATACCGCCCCAATCGCCTTCTTTCTTGACATTTTGGTTTGATGTAAAAACTATCGGGTCGGTCTCCAGCCCTTCAGCCATAATTTTTGCCCCTTTACTTATGGTCAATGTACCATTGGTCTTTGAATCGCCCATGATGACGGTTCCGGGCTCTATGGTCAAGGTTGCATTATTGGTCACAAAAACGTTACCGGTCAAAAGATAGACGTGCTTTTTGTACAGCTTTGTGTCGGCAACAATGTCACCGCTCAAAATCTGTGTTGGCTCTCCATAATCAACGTGCATCGGCCTGAACTCCGACCAAGGGTTGAGCCAGTTGTTATTGCCGATGATGCCCTTTTCTTGTTGTGCGTGGGCACCTAACGTCATTATAAAAAATACAAAGAATAAACGTGTAAAGTTTTTCATAGTAGGATGTTTTTAGTTTTAGATTAAGGATTTAATTTTATGAATCAAACATAGAAATTTATCCTATGAAATACAAAAAAAGTCGATGAAATACATCATTTTGGGGTATTTTGTATAAATATTCTTACATTTAATAAAGAAAATCCATTTTGAACGTTTCAAATGGCGAAAAGCACATTTTTAAGCTGATCAGATTGATTGAAAAACTGAAACAAAAAAAGCCGAAAATAGTATCTTCGGCTCAAATCGGTTTCCAAAATTCAAAATGGACAAAGCCATCAGAATTTGTTAAACTCATTATAGGTGTGCAAAGACTTGAGCGTTTCTTCATAGAACAATATGGCCGCTATGAGGTTTGATTTGTCAGAATAGGGCAAAATCTTGTTCTGGTACTCCAATGTGTTCGAAAAATAGGTATCAGTAGCCTTTTGCTGGTCTTCTAACGCTTTCCTGTGCTCCTTTGTATCCGGAATACCCAACGATGCCATTGTGACACCAGGTTTTGTGGCAAAAGCGATGTTTGGCAATATCTTGACAATAATCTCGATACGCTCCACGTACAGTGTCAGAAGTTCGCCTTTGGTCATCTTATCCAATTCATCTCGATCGTGATACTTGGCAATGGAAACCTTACCGGTTATGATACCTTGTGGGCTGCTTTTTTTTTGTGCAAATGCATTGCCACCTAGTAAGAGCAATGTTAAAATTAGGATTGTAAAATTAGCTTTCATAGTTACGAATTAGGGTTTGAATTTAGCAAATGTATGTAATTTAGCGAAAAAAACAAGCGTTTTGTCGATTTTTTATGCTAAATTTTATTTTTTGGCAAAATTGGCTTTCACTCAATATTAAAAAATGTGGGACACAAGAACACCATCACGCTTTTGAAGCGATTGGATAATACCATGCAAAATCCGTAGATATCCGAAAAAAACCAAAAATGGGCTTTCCTATAGGCATGTTACACTTTATAAAAGGAAATCACAGAACTTTTTTTCATCTTTGTAGCCAATTTACAAGCCATGCGCATCGACATCATCACTATATTGCCCGAACTTATGAGAAGCCCATTTGAAGCTTCCATCCTAAAAAGGGCCATTGAGGCAAAACTGGTCAGCATCCATTTCCATAATCTGCGTGATTATACGACCGACAGGTACAAATCTGTTGATGACACCCAATTTGGCGGTGGCGCGGGCATGGTAATGCTAATAGAACCGATAGATAAGTGCATTTCCAGATTAAAATCCGAACGACACTACGACGAAATCATCTATATGACCCCAGATGGAGAACGACTCAACCAGCGCATTGCCAACAGTTTGTCGCTCAAAGAAAACATCATTATCCTTTGCGGACATTACAAAGGTGTGGATCAGCGCGTTCGGGACGCCTTTATCACCAAGGAAATCTCAATAGGCGACTATGTGCTTTCTGGGGGCGAGCTTGGTGCAGCTGTACTCTGTGACGCCGTTATCCGACTGATACCCGGTGTATTGGGCAACGAAACTTCTGCCCTTACAGATTCGTTTCAGGACAATCTGTTGGCACCACCTATTTATACAAAACCTCGTGAATACAAAGGGATGAAAGTACCCGAAATCTTGTTCAGTGGCAATTTTGCCGAAATTGAAAAATGGCGGGAAGAGCAAGCTTTGAAGAGAACCGAAGAGCGCCGCCCAGATCTATTGGAAGATTAGTTGCTTGTTGTTGAGATGTTGGGCAACCTTGGTTTCGTTAAGCAAGAAGCATTTTTTCCAATAAAACAAAACAAATAATCGACTTAAAGATTGTAAATTCTGAAATAATCACTAATTTTGCATCCAATTTCGGACCAACCTCTGGCGAGGTACGTGAACGTTGGTTTGGACTAACCTTATTAATTGATAAAAGAAATGAATTCTTTAGTGAAATTTGTACAGGACGAGTTTGTAGAAAAAAAGGAAATCCCTGATTTTTCTGCCGGAGACACCATCACTGTATATTACGAAATCCGTGAAGGCGACAAAAAGAGAACACAGTTTTTCAAAGGTGTCGTCATCCAACGCAAAGGTTCTGGAAGTTCAGAAACCTTTACCATCAGAAAAATGTCAGGAAGCGTGGGCGTAGAACGTATATTCCCCATCAATCTACCTGCACTACAAAAAATTGAAATCAACAAAAGAGGTAAGGTACGACGCGCCAGGATTTACTATTTCCGAGGACTTACTGGTAAAAAAGCACGTATCAAAGAAAAAAGAGACTGACAGTACTCCAGTGACCAATATGAAAAGCCCCGTAAATTCGGGGCTTTTCACATTATTAACTTTTGTTGATAACTATGGTTTATAAACAGTTGAAAAATTAAGTTGCACAAATTTTGCAAAACGACGCCTTTTTTTGTAATTTAGTGCAACGGTTAAGCAATAGCCCTTATAGGGTTAGTTTCAGCGTCGAAAATTGAATTTGTGCCTAATCGTGTAAGGAACGTTCTTTATTATAATGTAATTGTTTTTTGAGGTTTTGAGGAAGCACGTGTATGCGTGACGGTCCAAAAAAACCATGAAGCCAAAAAAGGCAGCACTTGGTTCTCCATTTGATGCCCAAAAGGCAGAAAGTTTCCACAAAGGTTCGCCAAAGCGACCGTTAAAGGAATCAATGTCCAGGAAGTCACAGGTCGTGAAAGCGAAATGCGACAGAAAGAACATCAAGGAAAACAATGCATTGGGAATGTCCGGAAGACAGGTCAATACATTTTGATAGTCAGAAGGCGTTTCACCTGAAATGGCAACATCAAAATCCATCGGGACACCGTGAAACTTAAGTTTCAACGAGAACCCAACGTAACAAAATGTTGCGCGGATATGATGAAACCCATTTCAAAAAGCCATGTCAAAGTAGTCTTACTACAGTGATATGGCTTTTCTTTTTTTTCCACTTTTTATTGGCTTTTCATTTATTATATTTGTAAACTTTGACAAATTACCTAACTTCTTTTAAACCTTAATTTAATGACCAATAAATCCACAATTTGTTATACAAAGACAGATGAGGCTCCAGCCCTCGCAACAGAATCATTTTTACCTATTATCGAAGCGTTCACAAAATCATCAGGAATAAACATCGAAGTAAAGGACATATCACTAACAGGACGTATCCTTGCCAATTTTCCCGAATATCTGGAAGACAACCAAAAAGTGGGCGACGCACTCAAAGAACTCGGCGAATTGGCCAAACAACCCGAAGCAAACATCATAAAACTTCCCAACATCAGTGCCTCCATGCCACAATTGGAAGATGCCATCGCTGAATTGAAGTCCAAGGGATACCGCATCCCCGACTACCCCACCAACCCCAAAAACGAAGAAGAAAAAAACAACAAGGCAAAATACGATAAAATAAAAGGCAGTGCCGTAAATCCTGTACTTCGTGAAGGAAACTCCGACAGACGCGCACCCAAAGCCGTAAAAAATTATGCCAAAAACCACCCACATTCCATGGGCGATTGGTCAGCAAATTCCAAAACCCATGTTGCCACCATGGATCATGGCGATTTCTACCATACCGAAAAATCCGTAACCCTTACAGAAGCCACTAACATAAAAATTGTCCACACAAACCTTCAAGATACCCAAACCGTTCTAAAAGACAGTTTTTCGTTGCAAAAAGGTGAAATCATCGATGCTTCAGTGATGAGCAAAAAAGCATTACTGACATTTTTGGAAGCCCAGGTAAACGATGCCAAAAACAGTGGTATCTTGTTTTCACTTCACATGAAAGCTACCATGATGAAAGTTTCCGACCCAATCATCTTTGGACATGCCGTTAGAATATTCTTCAAAGAATTATTTGAAAAGTACAATGAAACCTTTGCCGAAATAGGTGTGGAGGTGAACAATGGCTTTGGAAATCTCCTTGAAAAAATCCAAAAACTGCCCGTTGCAAAAAGGGAATCCATCGAAAACGACATACAACAGGCATTAAAAAACAGACCTGCACTGGCCATGGTCAATTCAGACCAGGGTATAACAAATTTGCACGTTCCCAGTGATGTTATCATCGATGCCTCCATGCCTGCTATGATACGTACTTCGGGAAAAATGTGGAATGCCGAAGGCAAGCTTCAAGACACTAAAGCCGTCATTCCCGACAGTAGCTATGCAAGGCTTTACCAAGTAACGATAGATTTTTGTAAAAAACATGGCGCTTTTGATCCAAAAACCATGGGAAGCGTACCAAACGTGGGACTGATGGCCCAAAAAGCTGAAGAATACGGATCGCACGATAAGACTTTTGAAATCCAAGAACCTGGCACTGTAAAGGTTATAGACACCAATGGCAATGTACTGATAGAACATCCCGTTGAAAGTGGCGATATCTGGAGAATGTGCCAAACGAAAGATGCACCGATACAAGATTGGGTAAAATTGGCCGTTGCCAGAGCCGAAGCCACAAAAGCACCAACTGTATTTTGGCTTGATGAAGATCGTGCACACGACATTGAACTGATCAAAAAGGTAAAAAAATACCTCAAAGATCACAATACCGAAGGTTTGGACATCAAGATCCTGTCGCAAGCAGAAGCTACAGAATACACGCTACAACGCGTCAAAAACGGAAAAGACACTATTTCCGTGACAGGAAACGTACTACGGGATTACCTTACAGACCTGTTCCCAATTCTCGAATTGGGTACCAGTGCCAAGATGCTTTCCATAGTGCCGTTGATGAACGGAGGTGGCCTTTTTGAGACCGGTGCCGGTGGTTCTGCACCAAAACATGTGGAACAATTTCTCGATGAGAACCATTTGCGTTGGGATTCTCTAGGAGAATTTTTGGCATTGGCAGTGTCTTTAGAACATTTGGCCAAGCACACCGGTAACCAAAACGCACAAATATTGGCCGATTGCCTGGATGAAGCTACGGAAAAACTTTTGGAAACAGGAAAATCTCCTTCACGTAAAGTCAAGGAACTTGACAACAGAGGAAGCCATTTTTATCTGGCTATGTATTGGGCAAAAGCTCTAGCCAACCAGTCCAATAGCAAGGAACTCCAAAACGAGTTCAGACCCATTGCCGAATCTTTAGTGTCCAATGAAAATACCATTGTTTCTGAATTGAACGACATACAAGGACATGCCGTAAACATTGGAGGCTATTACAAACCCGATGGAACTTTGGTTAGCCAAGCTATGAGACCCAGTGCAACATTCAATAAAATCATGGAAAAACAATAGCAGCCCTTTGGCAACAGACATGGCCTTTACCAAAACCACAGAAGCAGAATCACATTACGACCATCTTGAAAAGATGGAATTGCAAGATTTGCTCATCAATATTAATAATGAAGACAAAACAGTTCCCATAGCTGTTCAAAAAGCCATTCCACAGATCAAAGCACTGATAGAAGCCGTCGTTGCGAAGCTACAATCTGGAGGACGGTTGTTTTATATCGGTGCCGGAACCAGTGGGCGGTTAGGTATCGTTGATGCTTCTGAATGTCCTCCAACATTTGGCGTTCCCCAAGATTTGGTCATTGGACTGATAGCGGGAGGCGACTCCGCCATACGAAAAGCAGTCGAATTTGCAGAAGATTCTACCACGCAAGGTTGGCAAGACCTAAAGGCCTTTGACATAAACACAAATGATGTGGTCATTGGCATTGCGGCTTCCGGAACCACACCTTATGTTATCGGTGCATTGCAAAAATGCAACAAACATGGTATCCTTACCGGCTGCATCACTTGCAATCACGATAGCCCGCTGGCCAAAACAGCAAAATTCCCCATAGAAGTCATCGTAGGCCCAGAATTTGTCACCGGAAGTTCCCGAATGAAAGCAGGTACAGTGCAAAAATTGGTATTGAACATGATCTCAACGGCTACTATGATTAAGCTCGGAAAAGTTAAAGGCAACAAAATGGTAGATATGCAATTGAGCAACAATAAATTGGTAGATCGTGGTGTAAAGATGCTCATGACCGAACTCCATATTTCACAAACCGAAGCGCAACAGCTGCTGGACACGCATAAGAACGTGAGAGCTGCCATTCAACATTTTACTAATGAAAGAAAAGAAAACCGATAGGGATTTATTGGTCAAAGGCATCAAAAATTTGGCAGGTGCATTGGCCTTGCTATTCTTGGGACCAACTTTGTTGTATATCGCTTTTAGCAACCTTGACAAACCGACTTATCCTTTGGTATTGGGTATCGCCCTTATTATCTGTGCCTTGGCTGTTTTTTTTGTTTTTAGGGGCATACGCATTGTGATGAAAAGTATGTTTGAAAGCTAAATTGTTTTCCCGATCCAAATTGTTCAACATACAACCCAATAAAAAAAACCACTGACGAGTGTCAGTGGTTTTTAGTTTTGTTGAAGAATCTTATATTATTTTCTTCGCTGTTGCCTTAAAATATATTCAGGCGATTTCTCTTTACCTTTTCTTGGGGCGAATAGCTCTTGCTGCTCAATTGCCCTTTGTTTTAGGTAAGCTTCTTTTTCCATTTCACTGCTAAACATAGGACGTTTAGGAGCGGCAACCCTATCAGAATCAATGCAGGTTAGGTTTATCACATAATTTCCTGTAGCACTATTATAGCCACCTATATAGATATAGTAAGTTACACCGGTCACCGCAGAGAAAGTTACCTCTGAAGTATACCATGGAGAGTCGCCACTGTCATCATCATCGACAACACAGGTATAGTTACCACAGCTACCCGTAAATACTTTTAGGTGCGTATCATAGTTACTACCAGAGGTGGATACCACTACATCTCTATCCTGTGTGGCAGTATAAGTGTACCAAACACCTTTGACGTTATCTGATCCATAAACATTATCAGAACAACCAAAAGAAGTCAAATCTTCTGCAGTTGCCAAATTAGTATTTCCAGTATCACTACCACCACACGCAATGGCAAAGGCACCAGAGCAATCGTCATTATCTGGAGCAGTCGGCAGAGAATCACATTGTACGTTCAAAACATAAGAGCCATTGTTAGTAGCATAGCCAGTTACATAAAAATAGTAAGTAGTACCTGCCATCGCATCAAAAGTAACCTGTGAAGTCATGCCTCCCGTATCATCATTACCGCCTACACAAACAAAACTACCACAAGATCCTGTAAACACACCCAATTTTGTATCAAAACTGCTGCCATGTGTATCTACTGTAACAGACACGTTTTCATCCGGTGTAAAATTGTACCAAACTCCAGCTGCAGTATTCAACGTAGTATTACAAGTCCCTGGGGCATTTGCATTGGTACCCCCTGTGGTTGTTCCCATTGCAGAATCACCGCACAAAATAGTTGTTGTATCACAGCTTGGTTCTACAAACTCTTCAACACTCAAATAAAAAGTTCCAGCGGCAGTATTGTAACCACCCACGAAAAAGTAATAGGTTTCGCCTGCCAAAGCAGTGAAGTTCACCAAAGACCTCAAAGAGCCTGCGCTGTCATCATCATTGTCCACACAAGTCAAATCACCACAACTTCCGGAAAACACGCGTAGCTGCGTATCAAAATTTCCACCATTGGTATAAACATTTATATTGATATCGTTTTCTGAACTGAAGGTGTACCAAACACCGATGCCATCAGCCGAACCAAACAAATTTTCATCACAAAAATCTGGAGTATCGCCGTTGGTAGCAGTAAAGCTTGGATCAATATAGGTATAACCTATCAACGTTTCGCCAACAGCAATAGGAAGAGCGCCAGAACAGAAGTCATTTACTATAACCGAGCCGTCATCACAGCTGGAATCACTAACAAAAGTTCCTGCAGAGTTTCCATATGTAGGAGACTCCCAAGTTCCTGAAACACCAGAACAACCACCGTTATCATCAAATGAATCATACGTGTGTTCACCGGACCAAGTGACCGCATGGCCCAAAATAATGGCAGAACCACTGATATCGCAGGTTTCTGTGTTGTCACCGTTATCAACACAGTTGCCTTGGCTGCCATTAGATGTATTGTATAAGCGACCACCATACCAAATCTGGGTAGCGTAAGTCTGTTCACCAGCACCTATGGACATAATGTTCCAGGTACGGCCACTGGTAGGGAAGCCTCCGGTACCGGAGGTACGTACGTAAGTACCTGTAATGGTGCTCAATGGTGCTCTCGATAGATTCTTTGCCACAAGCACTTCAGATTCTTTATCGCCCAAGACTACGTTGGCAACTAATGGAGTTTCCCCTTGGTTTCCAACGGAAAATTCAAAAGTTGCATTGAGCGACCCTTGTGAGGCAAACCTCAAATTGTTGATAGTACCGTCAACGGTTACTTTTGGTGCGGGGCTGGTCAATTCTATTACCTGTCCCGTGCTTAAGGTAAGTTGCGCCCTACCTTCAACATCTGGTATCAATGTGACTACCAAGCTACCCCGTGTAAGACCGTCCGTGGTAGAAAAAAGACCTTTATAAAGTCCGTACTGTGAGTCGTCATACTGGCCATAACCAAACCTGTCGCCTCCATCAATGGCACTTTGATCTTCAAAAGTATCCTTAGTACAGGATATGGCGAAACTACACGCCAATGCCAAAATAAATAATTTGTTTAATTTCATAGTAAATGGATTAAAATTAATATTTAACTCTAAACATTAAATATATAAAACTTTTAACGTTCCTTACAGTTATTTTTAACTTTTCCTATGAAATACTTAAAAAAGTCGTTGAAATACGCAATTTGTGGATAAAAAAAATCTTAAATTTTTTAAAATATAAAAAATCGAAAATGCCATTTTCGCTGAACGTATTATTGAGCAAGAAAACCATACCGGTGTAATCGGCAAAGTAGCCAAAAAAAAAGTCCCCAA
>JRYL01005036.1_pt1 | contig 13236 bp, 9 predicted proteins | sample 235391 | NCBI WGS metagenome assembly JRYL01 (sample SAMN03074223, study PRJNA261481) | activated sludge metagenome | biome: Wastewater Treatment Plant; feature: Wastewater; material: Activated sludge; isolation source: activated biomass of a wastewater treatment plant treating wastewater from... ... | reverse complement strand
ATTGCCCTTTCCGCACCCCCTAAAGTGAGTTTCTCCGGATTTTTCCCTGATCAGCCCCTTATTAGCCCATCATAATGTTTATACGCGGGGGCCGGCAAAAGCATTCGGATGTTTACCGGGCGGGACGAAAATGCATGTATATCATGTATATACGGAACGTGTTTGGGTTACGGCGCGCCGTGTGCCGGTGAGCGGCTTAATAATGTGACGTTAAGGAAGACAGCTACGGGGAGATGACTAAGCCCCTGTTTCAGAACCGGAAGTGACGCCAGGGATGATTGTCGAGGGCGAAGACGAAGTCGCGCCAGAGTCCTCTGAACCCGGAAATCTCCGGCTCCACGACCGAGACTTCGTTGATTCTCTCGAAGAGGGAGCCTTTTTCGTTCAGTTGATAAATATTTCATTTACCGCTCCGTGCGTTGTATACTTTTCCAAGGGATTATCTTATGGACGTTAAATATTATCTCCTTTCGATTTTGATGGTCTTTTCACTGAGCGGTGCGCTTTACGCCGCCGAGGCCGGGGGAAAGATAGGCATGAAGCCGGGAAAGTCCAGTAAGGCCTCGTCCGCGCCTAAAGGGAAAGCCCCGTCCGTTCAAAGTAAGGGCGAGGGACATAATAAAGGCGGCGGCAAGCACGGAGGAGGGCGCGGCGGGCATCACAAGAAGTATCCCTACTTCCCTAATCCGCTCTACCCCGTATACGGCTATTACGGGTATTACTATCCGAACGATTATTCATATTCCGATTCCGAGCATCCTCTCGGATACGGCACCACGCTCGGCACGACGCTTTCCCGGGAAAGTAACATAGAGGTCAACCAGGGGCTCGCAAAACCCGGACAGTCCAATAACACGCAGACCTACGAGGACGTCGAGGTTTATTACGATTATGCCCCCGGCGCGTACAACCCCGCCGGACAGCCCTCGGGGAATGGGACGATTTATGTATGGACCGATGAGAACGGCGTCGATAATTACGTGAACGATATAGAGCTCGTCCCGGCGTCCAGGCGCGAAGGCGTGAGGACAATTCCGGGCGACTGAATCCCGCGCATTAACTTTCCCGATACGGCTCTTTATCTCCGCCGTTTCCAGACGCTCTGCCCGAGCCGTCCACTGAACTCAATGGTGTCGGCATCGATGAAGCGGTAGGTGCCGTTGTCCTCGGACGGGAAATTCACCGCTTTTTGCGACCACAAGCCGCCTGCGGCCTTGTATGTTCCCTCGAAGCTCGTCTGATCGTTCACGAAGATATATGTGCCGTTGGCCCTGAGCTCCCACGTCCAGCCGGTTTGCTGCGGAATGGTGAGCACCCATACTCCGACAATCCGCTGATCGATATCAGGTGATGCCACGACATTCTTGCTTGTTCCCTTGGCCGGCGCGGCGCGTCCCGCGCCTTCGATAAGCGAACGCAGGGCATCGGCGGCGTTTTCGCAGGCTGCTTCATCGACGCAGGGCATGCGGATTACAGGGGCGGATTCGGATTCCCCGAAGCCGTTTAGGATCGTGTCGATTTCGAGCGCGCGGTAGGCGGGTTTTTCGGGCTTGAGGACACGGGCGCAGGACTCGCCCCTCCGGCAGCTCGCTTCGAGCCAGACGCCGCGCTCACCCTTCCCCTGAGAGCCTTTCCTCACCATGATTGAGGCGGGATTAAGAGCTGTGAGATCAATTTCGAGATCGTACTCGCGGAACAGTGTGTCGAGGCTGCACTCGTTGCCGCGTTCATGCCCCGCCCTAAGGAGAGCGAGGCAAACCCTGCGGCGCACGACAAGCTCGTTCGGAGCCCCTTGTGAGACGTCGTTCCCGCGCATCAGGCGCGCGACATCGGCACCCGTTACGGGGAGATAAATGTCGGCGCCGGCCGTCGCATTACGCAGAATGCCGAGCGGCGAGCTGTCGATCACGAATGCTTTCCCGGCGTCGCCTTTTGTGTCCGCCGCCGGTACGGAGCCGGGCCCGCCCGAGGCGTTTTTGAGGAGGGCTACGATTTCGTTACAGGCGGATTGATCGGGGCAGGGGAGGACGAGAGACTTGAAGACCTTGAGGCCGTTCTGGGAAACGCATGCGGAGTCGCCCTTGCAAGGGGCCAGGACCACGTAGTTCGAACCTAGAGAACCGTCGTCCGCGAAGAAGGCTTCCGCCGCGCTGATCAAAACGCCCTCTTTGTTGAAAATCAGTGTAGAGATTCCGCCCGGGTCGATGTCGGACGGATTCGCGGACTGAAGTATCTCTTCGCGTATGTCGGGGTCTTTGCATGTCGTGTCCTTACCTATAACGCAGTCTTCGAGGCCTACGAAGAGATTGCCGCCGCCCGCGAATACTCGGACCAGCTCCCCTCTGTATAGAGGCTTCCCCTTACCCTCGCTGACGATATAGGCGCTGCCGGAAGAGAGCTTGCCTATATTCTCCGCAAGCTTTCCAAGCTCGCCCTCCCCGGGGCCCTTCTCTTCGGAGCGGGACGCGGCGTATTTTATAAGACCCCGCAGGTCCCGCGCCGTCTCCTCGCAGGCCGCGAGGCTGTTACACGGAACAGGGGTGAAATTCGCCGTCATAAAAAATTCTTCGTCGTCGCTCGCCCTGGATATGCAGTTGCTCTTGACCGTGCATTCCACCCCGACCTTCGGAGAGTCCTCTTTCGGCTGCAGCTCGTCCGCATGAACCGTTCCGGCGTTTAACTGCGCGAGGTTCAGGCTGAGGTCGATCTTGTCTATATCTTTCGGATCGGAGCAGTCCGGCTCCCAGAAGCATGTTTCGTTCCGGACAATGAGGAACCGGTCTTCATAGAGCTCTGCCCCATAAGCATGGGTATAGTCCAGGGCTTCGTCGAAATAGACCGTGCCTGCAAACCGTTCGGCGATGCGCTTTACGGCCTCCCCGGCCTGCTTGTGGTTTTTAATTTCCGTGGCGTCGAGCATTTTCTCACGGTGCGCGCCGAGCCATTCGGCGAACGCGGGCGTTCCGGCGAAGCTCGCAATCCCCGCGAAATCCGCGCTTGCCTCATCGCAGCTCTTCTGGTCCTTGCAGGGAAAAAAGAGGGGCATGCCGCCTGCCTCGACGCCTTCATTGACGATGCAGCCGCTCCCTCCCCCGCGGCATCCGCCGTATACGGCCATGCCGCTAAACTCCGTAGTCACACCCTTTATCGACATCCGCTCGAAGGAGAACACCGCCACGTTAGACGGGTCCACATCCGGGAGGGATACGTGTGATATCTTCGTTTCCCACGCGGCCTCATCCGAACAGGCCTCGGCCGTGCTCTTCGTGCATACGGTGAGCTCGATATGAAGGCGGCCGTCAGGGTCCAGGCGTATTGATTCGGTCCGGTACGCCGCCCGCTCGGCCTTGTCTTGTACGGAGTATCCGGCCACGACGCGCATCGTACTGTCCACAGGGTCCTCGACATACTCCGCGCCGTCCGCGGCCTTCGCTATGCGCGCCACCGCTTTTTCGAAGTCTCCCGAATTGCTCACGAAGCTGCGTCCGGAGGCGAGATCGATCATCTTCCGGAAGTCGTATGCGATGCGCTTGCAGTCGTCCGGGCCGGAGCACTCTATGCTCTGGAATCCGAAAGAGGCTTTCGTTCGGGCGAGATCGAGCACGGCATCCTCGATTTCCGCATCGAGGAGATCGCATTGCCGTTCCTTACAGGGCGTGTAGCCGCCGAATCCGCCGGCCCCGGCGACGTCGAGACAGGTTTCGGCGCCTTTTGCGCATATGAATTCCACCCGGTAACCCGATTCCCCCCGGGCTTCGTCGGGCGCGCTCAATCGCAGGGAGCCGGTATCCACCCTGGCCTCGTCGATCACGTAGGTTATGGGGATGCCTCTCCCGGGGCCGCAGCTTTCCCCCGGCTCCAGGTCGGCGCATTCCCATTTTTGCAGGGTCAGGAACCAGCCTTCTCCCAGCATCGGGTCCTCGACATGCTCTGCTATGAGGCCTTCGGTCGTCTCCAGCATCGTGAAATCGATATCGACTTTTTCGACGACGTGGCGGCGCACGCTGGCCTGCCCTTTTGATAGCTTTGTAATTTTCTTTGCGAGCTCGGCCGGTCCGTCGCCGCCCGAGCCGCACCCCGCAAGGTACACGAGAGCCAGCGCCAGCGGGACGGCCAGAAGTTTACGGTTAAAGTTTCGCATCGGAGTATCCCCCTCTCGGATAAAGCCGGCGATTCAAGGAGAACCGTCTTGGAGTGTGATTTTAATTAATGTCTATTAAATGTTTATTATAAGTCGCAAATCCGCCCTGCGCCAACTACTTCAGCTCGTCACGGCTCCGGACGGTCCGACATGTGTAGGAAGTGCTCTGCGGATTCGGGCCACCGCGGGGACGATACCCATATGTCCCCCGGGATTTTCTTTCGATACGGGCTACATATTCGAGGATATTTATTTACATGCGTTTATGATTCCAGCCATTCCCCCCGCTGTTATTGACAACCCCCGATTGTGTTGTTAAACAATTAGCATGAGCAGAACGGCCATGTACGAGATTCACAAAAAGCTCGGCGCAAAAATAGTCGAATTCGCCGGGTGGGAGATGCCCGTTCAGTACGAGGGCATAAGGGAAGAACACAGGGCCGTGAGGGAATCGGCGGGCCTTTTCGACGTGAGCCACATGGGCGAGGTTTTCGTCACCGGGCCGGAGGCAAAGGCCTTTACGCAGTGGCTGACGACGAACGACGTCGAAGTCGTGAAGGAATATCAGGCGCAGTATACGCTCCTCTGTAACCGCGAGGGCGGCGTCGTGGACGACGTCATCATCTACAAGTTTTCCGAAGACAAGTTTTTATTCTGCGTGAACGCATCGAACACGGACAAGGACTACGAATGGATTAAAGCCGAGTCCGGGGGCTTCGACGTAAGCGTCGATAACAGGAGCCGTGAGTACTCGCAGATAGCAATTCAGGGCCCGGATTCGGGCAAGATACTCGGAAAGCTCCTCGGGGACGGTCTCGCGGAAGTAAGAAGGTTTCGTTTCGGGACTTTCAAATGGCAGGGTCTCGAAATTATAGTGGCGAGGACGGGCTACACTGGAGAGGACGGTTACGAAATATTTCTCCCCTGGGACGGCGGCCCGGCTCTCTGGGAGAGCCTGATGGAAGCGGGGCGCGATTATGGTATAAAGCCCTGCGGACTCGGGGCGCGCGACACTCTCAGGATAGAAATGGCGTATCCGCTTTACGGCCACGAAATAGACGAGGACATAAATCCCCTGGAAGCCGGGCTCGGGAGATACATCAAGCTCGAAAGCGGAGACTTCATCGGAAGGGACGTTCTCAGAAAATCGCTCGAAGACGGGCTTACGCAGAAGCTCATCGGGTTCGAGATGATAGAGCGCGGGATACCCCGGCAGGGCTACGATATTTACAATGAAGGGCATCTTCTCGGCAGCGTAACCAGCGGGACTTTATCGCCGAGCCTTGATAAATCCATAGGTATGGGTTATTTAAAAAGTGAAGACGCCGGGAGGCAAAGAGTCAAAATAGAAATCAGGGGTACGGCCAGGGAGGCCGAGGTAGTGGATTTCCCCTTCTACAAAAAGGAAGTTAATTAAGGAGATTAAGATATGGTGCAAATACCGGACGATCTGCAATACACTTCTGACCACGAGTGGATACGTCACGAAGACGATCTGATTGTCATCGGGATTACCGACTATGCCCAGGACTCACTCGGTGAAATCGTATACATAGAGCTTCCGGGCGAGGGCGACGAGATAACGAAGGGGGACCCTTTCGGCGCAGTGGAATCGACGAAGGCGGTTTCGGACGTATATGCCCCTGTGAGCGGGGACGTGGTCGAGGTTAACGAGCTCTTGCTCGATTCGCCCGAAACCATAAACGAAGACCCTTACGGCGAGGGATGGATGATAAAGGTAAGGCCTTACGATCCCGCCGAGCTCGACGAGCTTATGGACTTCGAGGAATATACCGAACACACCGAAAAAGAATCGGAAGAATAATCCGACGGGACAGCTCCCGGTCCCTTGCCGCCCGGGGAATGTTTTCCGGACGAATTGTCGTTAGCATTGCCAAAACTGCCGGCCGAGTCGGACCTTAAAGATTAGGGTATCATTACTGAACCAAAGGGCAGTTTCCGGGGTTATACAATTTAATGAAAAAGAGAAGGGATAGATACGACAGGTTTTCGGCAAGACACATAGGGCCGGGCGGGGACGATACGTCCGCGATGCTGGATGAGGTCGGCGCGGAATCGCTGGACGCGCTCATAGACGAAACGGTCCCGGCATCGATCAGGCTCGGGGAGCCCCTCGATTTGCCTCCCGGTCTCAGCGAGCACAGGCTCCTTCGTGAGCTTCGGACGATCTCTAAAAAGAACAAGGTATTTAAATCCTACATTGGCCTCGGATATTACGGCTGCGTCATTCCGGGTGTGATCCAGCGGAACGTACTCGAAAACCCGGGATGGTATACGCAGTACACTCCGTATCAGGCTGAGATATCGCAGGGCCGCCTCGAAGCACTCCTCAATTTTCAGACAATGGTCTCGGATCTTACGGGCATGGAAATCGCGAATGCCTCTCTTCTGGACGAGGGCACAGCGGCCGCCGAAGCCATGACGATGATGCTGAGGGCGGCCGGTAAGAAGGCAGCATCCGGCGGAGAGCCCGTATTTTTCGTCTCGGAAAAATGTTTCCCGCAGACTATCGATGTTGTCCTCACGAGGGCGGAGCCGCTCGGAATAAAAGTTGTGGTCGGAAACCACGAAGAGTTCGAATTCGGAGACGGCGTCTTCGGCGCGCTCGTTCAATACCCGGACGCGGACGGCGCCGTAATGGATTATTCGGCATTCATATCGAAGGCTCACGACGCTGGCGCGCTCGTAGCAGTCGCGGCCGACATTCTGAGCCTTACGCTGCTGACGCCGCCCGGGGAGCAGGGTGCGGACGTCGTCGTCGGCTCTACGCAGAGGCTGGGCGTGCCGCTCGGATACGGCGGCCCGCACGCCGCGTACTTCGCGACGCGTGAGGAATTTGCGAGGCAGGTGCCCGGGAGGATAATCGGCGTTTCGATAGACTCGCACGGCGAGCCAGCGTACAGGATGGCGCTCCAGACGAGGGAGCAGCACATACGGCGCGAAAAGGCGACGTCCAACATTTGCACGGCGCAGGCGCTCCTCGCGATAATGTCCTCGATGTACGCCGTCTACCACGGCCCGGAGGGGCTCCGTGAGATCGCACGCCGCATCGCGCTCCAAACGCGCGACCTCGAAAGCGGGCTTTCGCGCATCGGACTCAAACAACTGAACGACTATTACTTCGACACACTAAAGATCGACATCGGTACGGGCGACAAACTCGGCAGGCTCAAAAGCGCCGCAGAGAATGCGGGTATTAATTTTAGATACATTGACGAACGCCATGTGGGAATATCCCTCGACGAGACGGTCGAGGAAGAGGACGTGGAAGATATAGTCGAGCTCTTCGCCAGGGCGCTTTCGGGAAAGCCCGCCGCGGGGAACGGCGCCGATTACGCGGACGACGGGCTTTCATATCCCGAGCCGCTCACACGTAAAAGCGCTTACCTTACGCATCCCGTTTTCAACAGCCATCATGCGGAAACGAAGATGCTCCGCTATATAAAAAGACTCGAAGCGAAGGACCTTTCGCTTACGACATCCATGATTCCACTCGGCTCCTGCACGATGAAATTGAACGCGACCTCCGAGATGATCCCGGTCACGTGGCCCGAGTTCGCGGACATACATCCGTTCGTTCCTCTGCCGCAGGCCGAGGGCTACGCGCAGGTGTTCTCCGAGCTCGAAAGGAGCCTCTCGACCATAACCGGGCTTCCGGCCGTATCGCTCCAGCCAAACTCCGGGGCGCAGGGGGAGTACACCGGGCTCATGGTGATAAGGGCATATTACAGGGACAGGGGCGAGGGCGGGAGGAATGTAGCGCTGATACCGTCTTCGGCACACGGCACGAACCCGGCGAGCGCGGCGCTCGCGGGCATGAAAGTGGTCGTGGTCGCGTGCGACGAGCGCGGGAACATCGACGTCGATGCCCTTCGCGAAGCCGCCGAGAAGCACAGGGACAGCCTCGCCGTTTTGATGGTGACGTATCCCTCGACGCATGGGGTCTTCGAGGAAAAGATAAAGGAGATTTGCTCGATCGTTCACGAAAACGGCGGGCAGATATACATGGACGGGGCGAACATGAACGCCCAGGTGGGAATCACCAGCCCTGCTGTTATAGGGGCCGACGTTTGCCACCTGAATCTTCACAAGACGTTCAGCATACCGCACGGCGGCGGCGGGCCGGGCGCGGGGCCGATATGCGCCGCGGAGCACCTGGCGCCGTATCTGCCGGGGCATTCAGTCGTCGAAATAGGTGGGGAGAAATCCATTTCTGCCGTGTCCTCGGCGCCGTGGGGAAGCGCGGCGATACTGCTAGTCTCGTACGCGTATATAAAGATGCTCGGCGGGGAGGGCGTGACCGACGCGACGAAGTACGCGATACTGAATGCGAACTACATCAAGTCCCGTCTTGAAAAGCACTACGACGTCCTTTACACTGGGCCCGGCGGCAGGGTGGCGCACGAGTTCATACTCGACATGCGGCAGTTCAAAAAAGACGCCGGGGTCGAGGTCGAGGACGTCGCCAAGAGGCTCATGGATTACGGTTTTCACGCGCCGACGATATCGTGGCCCGTGGCCGGGACGATGATGATAGAGCCCACGGAGAGCGAGCCGCTGGACGAGCTCGACCGTTTCTGCGATGCGCTGATTGCGATAAAGAACGAGGTATGCGAGATAGCCTCGGGTGAATACGACCGCGAGGACAACGTCCTCAAAAACGCCCCTCACACGGCCCGGGAAATCGCGGGGGACGATTGGAAGCATCCTTACCCGCGCGGGAAGGCGGCGTTCCCGCTGCCGTACGTCGCCGGGAATAAATTCTGGCCACCGGTCGGGCGCATCAACAACCCCTACGGGGACAGGAACCTCGTATGCACCTGCCCCGATCCTGAATCCTACGCCGATTAAGAGGGCCGCTTACGCGCCCTGCGGACGGCCCCGAAATCTCCTACTGGTTATCGTTTAAAGCGGAATCGAGGTTAATGAACGGCACAGCGCCGCCGCCCGTGAATTTCGGGAGAGTGCCGTCCCATTTCTCCGACAGGCGGAGCTGTATGAGTTCGGGGTTGCTCTTGAGCGCCTTCGCTTCCCTTTCTATAGCTTGGGCCTTGGCCTTAGACCTCGCCTCGATGTCGTAGGCTGCCGCGTCCGCGGCGAGCTTCTGCTCCTGATAGGCTGCTTCGGCCTGGGTCACCCTTTTGGTCTTTTCGTTGAGCGCCTGAAGGGCCTCCTGCTCGGCCTTTACCTTGAGCTCGATAGCCCTGTTGAACTCCTCCGAGAATTCGAAATCCGTGATGGCGACGTTCGCTATCTGAAGGGCTGTCGGCACTTCCTTTTCCTTGAGCGTGACGTCGATGAATTTCTCGATGGCCTCCTGTATCTCGAGCTTCACCTCGGCCCTTTTCGTCACGAGCTGCTCGGCAGTGTACTTCGCCGTTACGGCCTTTACGGATTCCTGTATGGCGGGCTCGATTATAGTCGCGGCGACGACCTCTCTCGTGCCTATTCTCTGATACGTCTGCGGCGCCGTCGGCCCGGTGATGGAGTACTGCACCGTTACCTGGGTCTGGACGGTTTGGAGGTCCTTCGATGCGGCGGCGGACTTGGACTGGGCCTTGGTCAGCCTTACGTCTATCTGCTCAACCTTGTCGAGGAAGGGCTTCTTGAGATGAAATCCCTCGGGCAGCGGAACGGGCTGCACGGCGCCGAGGGTCCTTACGACGCCCACGTGTCCGCTTTCTACTATGACGAAAGCGCTGGTTGCGAGCACGATTACGAGGATGATAATAATCGGGTAGAGAAAATTCAGATTCTCCAGCTTTGGCTTCATTGACGACATGACAAAACCTCCCTTTCCGGCCTATCACCTCGGGGAGGTCGATTTGTCCGGATTCAGTTTATTATTTTATTTAGTGGACTATAAATTATACTGATTCAGCTGCCGGCGTCCCAGATTTTGAGCCTGATTTCCTTCCTTCCGTTCCAAACGTTGAACTCGGGAGTGAAAACGAGGTCTATCCTGTCTGTTATATCCGCCTCATTGGGTGCGTTGAACCATACCGCATCGAGGGGCCTTCCGCCCTGCCTGACCTTGAGCCCTATGTGCTTGTCTTTAAAGACGCGTTTCGAGATGACCTCGACAGATTCCGCCACGAGCACGGGCTCGGGATTGCCTATGCCGTAGGGCTCGAGCATGCCGAGCTCCGTAACGAGGCTTTCGTTTATTTCGTCGAGCGATACGGCGCAGTCGATGTCGAGCACGGCCTTGTAGTCAGCGCCGATGTTCGAGATAGCCATTTCGAACATGTCCCTCAGCTCGGCTACCTTCTCTTCCCTTATGGAAATCCCCGCCGCCTGCTCGTGCCCGCCGAACTGGAGGAGAAGCTCCCTGCATTCGGAGAGCGCGGCGTAGATGTTGACCCCCTTTACGCTCCTGCCCGAGCCCTTTCCGGTGCCGTCATCGCCCACTGCTATCATCATGACCGGCCTCTCGTATCTTTCGACTATGCGTGACGCAACGATGCCGATGATGCCCGGGTGCCAGCCCCGGGACGCGAGCACGATGGAGTTTTCGCGGAGCACGCCCGGGCCCGATTCGACCTGGGCGAGCGCCTCTTTTAGTATTTCGCCTTCGATGTTCTGCCGGTTGGAGTTCTCCCTGCTGAGCGCCTTGGCTATCTCCCTCGCGTCGTCTATGTTTTCGGATATGAAAAGCTCTACGGCCTTGGCGGCGCTCGAAAGCCTGCCGGAGGCATTTATCCTCGGGCCGAGCTTGAAGCCGAGGTCGTATGACGTGATGCCGCCGTTTATGCTGCTCGCTTCCTTAAGCGCCTGGACGCCTATGCGCTTTGGATTCTCCATCCTCTTTATGCCTTCCTTGACGAAGATGCGGTTTACGTCCATTAGCGGCGCGCAGTCGGCCACTGTGCCGAGCGCGACGAGGTCCAGATACTCGGCGAGATTGGGCTCTTCCCTTCCGAAGAAGCCGTCTTCCCTGAGCGCGCGTCTCAAAGCGATCACGAGATTGAAGACGACACCCACGCCGGTGATGCCCTTCCCGGGATATTTGCAGTCCGAGAGCTGGGGGTTCAGAATCGATACGGCGTTCGGAAGCTCCTCGGGCGGCTTGTGGTGGTCGGTGACTATGAAATCCACGCCGAGCGACCGCGCCTCCTCGACTTCCTTCACCGCCGTTATGCCGCAGTCGCCGGAGATTATGAGCGTGACGCCGTCGGCGGCGAGCTTCCTCACGGCCTCTGCGTTTACGCCGTAGCCTTCCTTCATCCTGTCGGGGTTGTAATATGTTACGTCGGCCCCGAGGCCTTTCATGAATGTGTAAAAGAGTGCTGTAGACGTTACGCCGTCCACGTCGTAGTCGCCGTAGATGGCGATTTTCTCACGGTTCTCGATGGCCTTTTTTATCCTCTCGACGGCTCTGTCCATTCCTTTCATGAGGTATGGAGACGGGAGGTCGAAGAGCGTGCTGCTCAGGAACTGGGAAGCCTCGGCCTCGTTCTCTATCCCGCGGTTTATAAGGAGCTGCGCGGTAATCGGAGAGACCCCGAGCGTCTTCGCGAGTTTTTCTCTTAACTTCGGATTTTCCTTTTTTAATGACCAGTGTTTTTTCATCTGCCGGGCAAAGACTGTTAAGGATATTCGGACCTAAGGTAAAAATACGGCGGCTGCGGGCGGCTTGGCGTCAGCTTCCCGCCTTACCTTTAAGATAATCTACCAGCCCCCTGAGCCCGAGGGAATAGCTTTCGGCCCCGAATCCCGATATGACGCCGAGAGCCACACCCGAAACGTAGGACTTTTGCCTGAAGTCCTCTCTCTTGTAGATGTTCGACATGTGCGCCTCGACGACCGGGAGGCCCGTGGAGAGTATCGCATCTCTTATCGCGACGCTCGTGTGTGTGTATGCGCCGGGGTTCATCAGTATGCCGTCCGTGGAATCCATCGCGGCCTGTATGCGTCCCACGATTTCGCCCTCGGAGTTCGACTGAAAGAACTCTACTTTCGCCCCGAGCTCCTTTGCCTCTTTTCCGAGCCTCGCGTTTACGTCGTCTAGCGTCGAGGAGCCGTAGATTTCGGGCTCGCGCTTCCCGAGCATGTTGAGGTTGGGTCCGTGGATTACGAGTATCCTCATTTTCATATTTTCATTCCTTTGCGGAGAATCCCGCTGTCTTGTTTATGATAAGAAGCCGCGTTTTTTCGAGCTCTTCTCTGGCTTGCCGGTTGCCGGGCTCTCTCTCCAGTATTTTCTCCAGCACTTTGCAGGCGTTTTCGAAAAGGCCCTGGTCGATGTAGAGGCCGGCCATTGTCAGGGTCGCGATCTCGGCGTCGCCGCCTTTCGCCGCGTCCGCGAGCTCGGCGTCGGTCCTCGCGCCGAGGGAGGATTGTATCCTCTCCTTCGCGGCGCGGAATTCGGCCTCCTTTACGCCCTTCTGTCCGAGAAGCTCTTCTAGCTTCTGTATGTCGGCGGCTATGGCCTCGTCGTGAGGGTGATACATGCGCGCCGTCTTCAGCACCTCTATCGCCTTCCCGAAGGATTCCTCGCTGACGTATATCTCGACCAGCATCCTTGCGGCCGCGAGGTTGTCGGGCGCGAGCTCGACGACGGTCCTGAATTCACGCCGGGCCTGCTCTATCATCCACCTGTCGTAGTAAATCTTCCCGAGAAGGAATCTCCCGGTGACGCTTTTTTTATTATATCTCAATCCGTTGACTAATACATTGATGGCCTTGTCCACCTTGCCCTGCTTGTAGAGGACCTGGGCCAGAAAGATGAAGGCGACGGACGAAGGGTCGTCGGCGAGAACCTTCTCGTACTTCTCGGCGAACATCTGAAGGTCTTCCTGGGACTGTTTTTCTCCGCCCATGGTTATTCCGATATTACTTTATAAAGGAAATCCGCGTCAAGGGAGTCCAGACGGATATCCGGCCGTCGCAGATGCATGCCAGCTTTATCCGACGCCCGGAATTATCGCGGTTATAATTTTTAAAGATACAGTCTACATTGCAATTTCATACTCAAATCCGCTTATAGGAGGACGTTCATTCATGCGATCCGCACTACTTGTATTTTCCATGATCTGCCTGCTTTCCGGGACCTCTTTTGCTTATAACGTCGA
>JRYL01002438.1_pt1 | contig 13250 bp, 10 predicted proteins | sample 235391 | NCBI WGS metagenome assembly JRYL01 (sample SAMN03074223, study PRJNA261481) | activated sludge metagenome | biome: Wastewater Treatment Plant; feature: Wastewater; material: Activated sludge; isolation source: activated biomass of a wastewater treatment plant treating wastewater from... ... | reverse complement strand
AACATGTCGCGCATCTATTACTCTAAGTGTGATAAGGTAGCTTGTGTAAATTACCTCTCGATATAAAATCTTAAAAATAATCATGAATCGACAGTCACTCACGACTCTTGTAAAAAAATTTATGAACGAAATCGCGTTATACAGACGCATATTGGCGCATCCACGATGCCCACGGGTCACCCGCATATGCCTCGGAGCCGCTGTTGCTTATGCCCTTTCCCCTATTGACCTGATTCCGGATTTTATCCCTATCCTCGGTTATATCGATGACGCCGTGATTTTGCCCATCCTCATATATATAGCTTTGAAATCTGTTCCACGAGAATTGATAGAAGAAATCAGAGTGCAAATAACGACCGCAGCCTCTTAACTAATCGTGTCAATTTTACCGATCCCGAAATTGCCTCAAGTTTCTCACTGAATAAGGTCTACTATACGGTGAATTTCGGAAAAGAGGGAACCGGAATACCGCCCCAACAATGGGGTAATTTTCGAGCCTTCCGGTAATCGCGGCTTTTCTTGTTTCTTTCTCATCTTGAATGCGGGGAGTCATACCGTGATGGATCGAAATCTGCTCATCCAGACATCTTAGCACCGGGATAAAGTCTGGCTTTAGGTCTATCGGACTTAATGCTCTGCTTGCCACGCTGGCTGCAAAAATATTAGTATGCCAGGGAGCTCCCGGGTCATCCTACGATTCCACTATTTTGTGTTTTGGGATAAGTAGCTAACAATTTTCTCCTTCTCCGCTTTTGATATCACCGGCTTGCCCATAGTCTGCATGTTGACCCTCATGCGCTCAACCACCCCGGACCATTCCTCAGCAGTATGAAGTTTGGGGTCGGGTAATGCGTGGCACTGGGAGCATGTATTTTTAAAAGAAATTGCTCCGGGGGATTCAGGGGTAGGCAGGGAGCCCGGAGTCATTGGTTTCAAAGAATGAGCTTTTAAATAGGCTACTATAATTTCTTGTTCTTCAGCTGAAGGTGCTTTCATCCACATCATGCCCATCCATTCCTCCCTCATGCCGGACATCATCGTTAATCGAGAGAACATTCTCTGCGCCACATCCGGCCATTCCTCCGATGTATGCATCGCGGGACTGGGAAGGTTATGACATTGAGTGCAGTAGCGTAATAATAGTTTAGCCCCTTCGCTTTCGGGGTCGGGCAGATCCTCCGGCTCTATCCCAGGCGGCAGTCGTCCACTCATCATCTCCTGCATCATCTCCATATGATTCTGATTCATCATTCCACAACACCTTTGTTGTGAATGTCCGTTCTGATTTGTTATTAAAGTGGCAATGATTAAAACTGAAATAAAGATAACAATAATTTTAATGAAGCGATCTCTACCCATAGCTCTGCCCTCCCGGCTACGAAATATCTCTTTTCTTCTCTTCATACTCCTCTTTGTTTACTTCTCCGCGGGCATAACGTTTTTTTAAGATATCCATAGCTGATTCTTCAACCTTTCCACGCTAACCTCTTCCTGCCGTGCGGGCAATCCATACTGCAAGGAGAACAATGACGATAATCACGAGAATCCAGAAGACCATATTGAAAAGCATCCAGATTCACATCCCTCCATCCATAATCCAATTTCCAGTCATGATTACCCCCTATAAAATCATTTATGTTATAAAAGCAAAATATATGTACTCACTGTTGCCCGGCAGCTACACGCAGCCCATTTGCTACAGCTAAAAGCTCGGAAATCTCATGAAAAAGTACTGCAATGGCTACCGTCAATATTCCTAGAAGCGCTGATGGCACGAGAACGATGAGTATCAGCAAAGAAAAAACAATATTTTGAAAACTTATCTTCCTTGCTCTCTTGCCAAGCCGAATTGCATAGGAAACTTTTGTGATATCGTCCGCCATTAATGCCACGTCAGCCGCTTCGATGGCGGCATCAGTTCCAGCCGTTCCCATGGCTATACCTACTGTTGCGCGTGCCAAGGCAGGTGCATCATTGACACCGTCTCCGACCATTGCGACAGCGCCGTATTCTTTTTCCAAGTTCTCTATTGCTTTAATTTTGTCTTCAGGCTTGAGCTCGGCTTTAAAATCATCGATACCGATTTCTTTAGAGATAGCGCGAGCGGTGTTTTCATTATCTCCCGTCAGCATTATCACTTTAATACTCATACTGTGCAGATCGCTAATGATCTCAGTTGCCTCCGGCCTTATTTCATCTCTTACGGCGATAATGCCGTTGATCTTCTCTAACGTTCCGATAAGCATGACTGTTTTTCCATCTTGTGTTAGCTTTTCAATATCACTTTTAATGTGCTCGATATTTAGTTCCAATTCTTCGAACAACTCGGGCCTTCCAACGTAAATGACTTCACCATTGACGCTGGCTTTTACTCCTGAACCCGTAAATGATTCAAATTTTGTTATCTCATATGATGTTAAATTTCGTTCTCTAGCCTTCTCCACAATTGCCTGAGCTAAGGGATGTTCGGACATTCTCTCGACGCTATAAGCCGATTTTAACACGTGATCTTTATCACCGTTGAACGCTATTACCTCCGTAACGACTGGTTTTCCAATTGTGAGCGTGCCGGTTTTATCAAATGCTACCGCTTTGATTTTGCCAAGGTCTTCCAGGTACATGCCCCCCTTTATAAGCACTCCATGCTTTCCAGCTATTCCAATTCCGGCGGCGACTGCAATGGGAGTTGACATGACCAGGGCACAAGGGGCAGCAGCTACCAATAGAACAACGGCGCGAATTGCCCATTTCGAGACATCCCATCCCAAAATGAACGGGATCACAATAAGTAGCAATGAGGCCAACAGAACTAAGGGGCTGTATCTATTTCCGAATTTCTCAATAAAAAGCTGTGCCTTGCCCTTCTTCTCTTGAGCCTCCTCAACAAGATGGATCATCTTTGAAAGGGTATTCTCTTCAAAAGAAGCTGTCGCTTTGATTTCCAATGCCCCTTCTTGATTGATTGTGCCGGCAAACACTTTCATGCCCACTTTCTTTTCGACAGGAATCGACTCTCCTGTGACAGGTGCCTCATTGATACTTGAATTTCCTTTTTCAATAACGCCGTCCGTGGGAATGGACTCTCCGGGGCGGATGATAAAAATATCGCCTGGCTTGAGGTCTTCCGCTTTTATTGTAGATTCATCTCCATTTTTAAGAATCCTGGCCTCCTTTGGGGCAAGGTCAAGAAGGTTTCTGATTGAGCTTCTGGTTTTTGCAAAAGTGTATTCTTCTATCCCCTCAGCGGTCCCATACAAAAAAACCAGAAAGGCAGCCTCATCCCACATGCCTAGTATCGCTGATCCTGCCGTTGCGCCGAGCATAAGGATTTCAATACCGATTTCATGTTCTTCAATTAATTCTTCTATACCTTCTCTTGCCCAGTGGTATCCCCCCAAAATAATAGCAATAATATAGATTGCGATTTCAACAGACGGTGGAATGACTCTGTCAATGTGAGACAGAAGAAATGCTACGCCTGTTATAAAACCGGCAATCAAGGCATTTCGAAGCGGAGGATGTGTGTACCACTTACCTTCAAAAATCTCTTCCTTTGCCATTCAATAAACTCCTATACAAATGAACTTTCATCATAATATCAGAGCAAACCTTAAAATGACTCGTTTATTCCAAAGAGTTTTTAATTCTTCTCTTGCTGTCCCAGCATGGATAAAATTTTCTTGAAGTTTTCAAGGCCAACAATGCTCCTAATCTCAGCTATGGCATCTATCGACATATAGGCCATTTTAAGGGCAGTTTCCTGCAATAACTTTGTTTCTTCCTTAACCTGTGTAATGTCGAAATTCGGGTCCTGCATTAAGTTGTTAATTTTCATACGAGCGATGTCGTAGTCCGCTTCTATTCTTCTCAGGGGATAAACATATTTATCGGGGATCATGGATAATGATTTTTTTTGTTTTTCCGTGAGCTGCAGGCTATTGGCATTTATAAGGAGCTTGTCTACTACACTGCTCATCCTTGGTGCCATGCCAGTTGTGGGTATGGATTCTTTGACTTTCGAACTGCTATTATTTTGAAAAGATTCGTCCTGCTGCGGCATCGCAGGATAGGCAAACGAATATGAAATCACTGATGTAATGATTATTAAGAATGTAGCAAATCTACTCATATTAACACCTCCGTTTCATATGATTATTTTTATAAAATCTTCACGCTATTTTTTTTCGAAAATCGCGCTAAATAGCACCTTCACCCCTTTCTCCGGTCCTTATCTTTACGACTTCGTCCACCGTATACACAAAGATCTTCCCGTCACCCGGACGGCCGGTATGGGCATGCGTCGAAATAATATTGACGACTTCATCGGCAATCTTATCCGAAACAACGATCTCCAATTTAATTTTTTTGACGTAACCTATCGAATCCTCGATGATTTTATCTTGAGATCCCTCTGCGCGTGCCTTGCCAAAACCTTTTATTTCCGAGACGGTTACACCCGGCAAATCGTCTCTTTCTTTTAAGGCATCGATCACTTTCGTGAGCATAAACGGCTGAATAATGGCTTTAATCTCCTTCATGACAGAACCTCCCTGAATTAGATTTCTACTTCAGCTTTTTCTTTTCCAAGCCAGCTGTATAGTGCCGGAAGCACCAGCAGAGTAAGCAGCGTTGATGTGACAAGCCCGCCGATAACAACGGTCGCAAGCGGTCTTTGCACCTCCGCTCCTGCGCTGGTAGAAAGTGCCATGGGTATGAAACCAAAGCTCGCGACGAGCGCAGTCATAAGGACCGGGCGGAGACGTATTTCCGCTCCTTCGCGGGCCGCCTCTGCTGCGCTCTTTCCTTCCTTTCTCTTCTGAATTATATAAGACATGAGTACGACCCCATTGAGAACTGCTATACCAAAAAGAGCGATAAACCCTATGCCGGCAGAGATGCTAAACGGCATTCCTCTGAGGAATAACGCGATTATTCCACCCGTAGCCGCCATTGGTATATTGAGATAGATCATGATAGCAGGACGAACCGACCCGAACGTCGTGTAGAGGAGCACGAATATGAGAAACAGCGCCATCGGGACAACGATTGCCAGTGTCGAGCTCGCCCTCTGAAGGTTCTCGAACTGTCCTCCCCATTCGATCCAGTATCCGGGTGGAATCTCAACCTCAGCATCCACAGCTTTCTGCGCATCAGCGACGAAACCCGCGAGGTCTCGCCCCCTTACGTTGGCTTCGACGGAAAGACGCCTGTGAATGTTCTCCCTGCTTATCTGCACCGGACCCTCTTCCACGGTTATTTCTGCCAATTGACTTATAGGTATCAGTCTTCCATTATTGTCCGAGACTCTGATGTTCTTGATGCTGTCGAGGTCCTCACGGTCTTCCGGCATGAACCTCACCTGCATAAAGAAGCGTTTTTGCCCTTCAAGCACCTGACCAACCACTTTTCCCCCAATGGCTTCAACGGTATCCAGTATTTGCTCGGCGTTGATCCCGTAGCGTGCAATAGCGTCACGGTTTATGATGACTCTCATGTAGGGGAGACCCGCTACCTGTTCGGCTTTGGTATCCGCAGCGCCGGGAACTTTTGAAACCGTCCTTACTACTTTATCCCCAAGCTCTTTCAGCGTGTCGAGGTCGTCTCCGTAAATGTTAATCGCGACGTCGGATCTGACGCCCGCTATTAATTCCTGTACCCTGAGCTCTATCGGCTGGGAGTAGCTGAACATCGTGCCCGGAAGGGATTTTTCAAGCTCTTCGTTCATTTTCTCAATGAGCTCTTCTTTTGTGTCCGCAGTCTTCCATTTATCTTCGGGTTCAAGTATCACGTAAATGTCCGATATCTCGACTCCCATGGGATCAGTTGCTATCTCCGCCCTTCCTGTACGTGACACGACGGTTACCACTTCGGGAAATTTCTTGAGAATTTTTTCCACCATCGTCGTGTTCCGTATGGACTCTTCGAGCGATACGCTCGGGAGCCTCCACGCCTGAAGCGCGATTGCCCCTTCGTCGAGCCTTGGGATGAACTCGGCGCCCATAAAGGGAACTACAATCAGACTCATAAGAAAAATTACGACGGCAATCGCCGCTGTCCTCTTTGGTCTCTGAATGGTTCTACCAACGAGGGGAAGGTAATATTTCTTCGTCTTCCTGATTATAAAAGTTTCCTTTTCATCCGTGGTTCTGCGGAGAAAATAGGATGCCAGAACCGGCATGAGGGTAAGAGCGAGAATGAGCGAGCCGATCAAGGCGAAGATGACAGTCAGCGCCATGGGTGTGAACATCTTTCCCTCCACCCCTTTGAGCGTGAGTATCGGGAGATATACGATGATGATGATTCCTACTGCGAACACTATTGGTCGTACCACTTCCTTTCCGGATTCGAGGATGACTCCAATAATATTTTCTCTGCTTTTTGTTCCTGTGCCGGTTTCCTGATTTGCATCTTTGGTTCTTCTCTCGGACAGGTGCCGCACGATGTTCTCGACCATAACCACGGAGCCGTCAACTATTAGTCCGAAATCTATCGCGCCAAGACTCATCAGGTTTCCGGAAATGCCGAAATAGTTCATCCCGGTAAACGCAAAGAGCATCGAGAGAGGTATAGCGGAAGCCACGATCAAACCGGCCCTGAAATTCCCCAGGATGAGAAAGAGAATGACGATTACAAGGAGAGCGCCTTCTGTGAGGTTTTTTGTGACGGTCTTAATGGTCTTTCGCACCAGCTCCGTCCGGTCGTAATATGTATCAATGGTCACGCCGGGAGGAAGGGATTTTTTTATGTCCTCGATTTTTTCCTTCACGCGGTTTACCACGGTTCTCGAGTTCTCTCCTATCAGCATCATCACGACTCCCGTGACGGCTTCTCCCTTGCTGTCGCGTGTAACGGCCCCCTGCCTGACCATGGGTGCGAATTTCACCTCCGCAATATCCCTTATATATATGGGTGTCCCCTCGTTCCTGCTGCTGACAACTACATTTCCGATATCGGATAGCTCCTTGATAAGCCCCTCGCCGCGTATCAGATACTGCTCCTGGTTGCGCTCTATGTAAGCCCCTCCTGCATTGGAATTGTTTTTTTCGAGGGCTTCGAAAACCTGGTCGATGGGAAGGTTATATGAGACGAGCTTTTCTGCATTAAGCGCAACTTCGTAAGTTTTGAGCTCACCCCCGTATGTGTTGACCTCGACGACGCCGGGAACGGATTTCAGTTTGAACGCGATGTCCCATTCAAGAATCGAACGAAGTTCCATTAACGAATAGCCTTCGCCCTTTACCTCGAATTGATAAACCTCACCCAGACCGGTTGAAATGGGGCCCATTTCCGGCGTACCAAACCCTTCGGGAATCATCTCCCGCGCCTGGGGCATTCGCTCCATAACCAGTCTTCGGACAAAGTAAATATCCATGCCTTCCTCAAAATAGACGGTTACGGCGGAAAGGCCGAACCGCGATACGGAGCGTATGCTCTCGATACCCGGCAGTCCCGACATTGCAGTTTCAACCGGAAAAGTTATGAACCGTTCAACTTCCACAGGGCCCAGACCGGGCGCGTTTGTCAGTATCTGTACCTGATTGGGCGTAACGTCCGGCACCGCATCGATCGGGAGTTGAAACATCGCGCGCACGCCGATAGCTATTATCACAAGAGTAAATACTATGATCAGAAATCTGTTGCCTAAGGAAAATTCCAGGATTCTGTTTAACAATTTATTTTCTCCTTATTGTCAGTCTGCATCACCTTCTCCGATCTCTTCTTTTAATAGAACGGATTTAAGATAGAACCCCCCTCCCGTAACCACGATATCACCGGTCTTGAGTCCGCTTACAACTTCGACATACTCTCCGGATTCCTTACCCAGTTCCAGTTCTCTTAATTCGAAAATGTTTTCATTCTCCGCAACGAATACGGATGTTTTTCCGCGTATCTGTTGTATGGCCGCACCTGGTATCGAGATTACTTCTTTCGTCTCCATGGAGGGCGTTGAGATTCTGGCCGTGGCGAACATGCCGGGTTTTAGTTTGCGATCCAGGTTATCAACTTCGACTCTCGCCTTTGCGGTTCTCGTGGATTCGTCGAGGATATCACTTATATAAGTGACCGTTCCTTTGAATTGTGCATCCGGTAAAGAATCGACCTTTACGGTTACATCTTTTCCGATATTTATCCATTCGAGGTCTTTTTCGTATATATCGAGCTGAATCCAGAGGTGGGTAAGATCGGCTATGACATACGGTTTATCTTCGGGGTTTATCAGCTCACCCAGGACAATATGTTTCTCTACGACTGTGCCGTCAAATGGTGCCAGTAAGGGAAAATGAGACGGCGGGTGTTCTCCTGATGACCATGAAAGGTTATTAATCTCCTTATCCGTAAGACCTAGTAGTCTAAGCGTTTCGCGAGCCGTATTCTGATCCGCTTCCGAGCGAAGGAATTCCCCCTTTGCATCAAGATATTCCTTTTCCGACGATATCTGTTTTTTATACAGACGATCTTCCCTCTGATAGTTTGCGCGCGCAACCTGCAAATTGGCCTTGGCCTTGAGGTAATCAGCCTTGGCCTGACCCAGTTCAATACTATCAAGCTCGGCGAGAATCCGACCTTTTTGCACACGATCTCCGAGCAGGGCTTTGATATCTATGGCCCTGCCGGGAATGCGGGGGCTTACATGAGCAATTCTGGTTTGATCAGGCTCTATGACGGCAGTGGTTTTTATTTCGCCCCCAAGATCGCGCAGCTCAACAGGAGCGGTTTTTAGATTCAAAGTTTTAAGAGCCTCGGGAGAGAGCTTTACATGCTCTTCTGCATCCGAATGTTCCTCTCCCTGTTCATCACTGTGATTCTCATGAATGGCATCACCATCCTCTGTCTTTTCGGACTGGTCCGGCCCACATCCGATCATGACCTGGATAATCGAAAATACTGCGATAATAACGGTGTATAAGATTATTTTCCGTCTCATTTTATTTCTCCTGCTTTTTTAAAGCTGCTTTGATATCGTGTTTTATCGCCGTCGGCTTTGGAATCAGATTGTTGCATCTCCTCTATCGGCGTGCCGGTGAGCCTCTCGAGATTGGCGAGTGAGAGATGGTATGATCTCAGCGCCTGTATATACTGGAAGTCAGCATCGAATACCGTCCTCTGCGCATCAAGCACGTCAAGGAGCGAGAACTTTCCCTCCCTGTACCCCTCGAAGATTGATTCGTATGCGCTTTGCGCGTCGCGCAGAATTTCATTCTTCAGCAGCAACACTTCTTCATAAGCGCTTGTCAGGTCTTTATACGCTGCGGTCAGAGACGCGTAGGCTCCGACCTCGGCGCTCCTTTTTTCTTCCTCTCCTTGTGAAATCCTGCGGCGCGCCTCAAGAATATTTCCCTGGTTTCGGTCGAAGAAGGGGAGGGGTATCGATAACCCCACGACAAAGGCGTTATCGTCCTTTTCGCTTATGTGTCTGTACCCCCCGCTGACGATTGGGTCTGGTATGGCTTTTGCCTTTTCAAGCTTCAGTGCCGCTTCTCTTTGCTCCATTTCGGCAGCCCAGCGCGCAATATCGGGGTTTTGTGAAATAAATTCTGCAAGATGGTCATATGAGGGTATGGGGAGAACCTGATCGAGATTGCCATCGGCGTACTCGAACAACGGCTGCGTGCTTCCCCATTGCAAGACGAGCTGTTTTCTTGCCGCCTCCAGCTCCCGCCGGGCTCGCGCGAGACTGATCTCGGTCTGGGACAATGCGACCTTTGCCCGCCTTTCCTGTATGGGGGATATCTCTCCCGCAGAAGCCTGCTCTGCTACCGTGTTGTAAACACGCTTTGCAAGAGCGGCTAATTCTTCGGAAAGCTTTAATTGTTTTTGTGCTGCAAGCACATCCGTAAACGCTTTGGCTGTGTTTGTGAATACATCGAGCCTCACAGTTTCATAATCCCAACCTGCAAGGTTTGTGTTGAGAGCGGCAAGTTTCTTTCTCTTTGAAATTTTACCAGCCAAAGGTATGAGCTGGCTTAATAGAATCGTGGTTTCAGTACCCTTAAATCCTTCAACCGACCCCGTGCCGCCAAAATCCTCAAGAAGCGATTCAAGTTCGGGGTTCGGCAGCAACCCTGCCTGGAGTGCCTGAGCCTCCCGCGCACGCACCTCCCAGGAAAATGCTTTCAGCTGCGGATTTCTAATGAGGGCCAGTGACAGGGCCTGACGCAATGTGATTGAACCGGTCGGCTCATTATATCCTTCAGAAATAACAAATTCATCATCGCCATTTATCGGGTTGTATGTCTTTATATCCTTTCCCAAGGGCCTTGGTTGTGCTCTGAACGGCTCCTCTGCATAACTGCTGCTACTTAGAACAATCCCCAATATAACTACTCCCAAAATTTTCACGTACATATAAAATCTCCTTGAAGAGGTCGAATATAATAGGTGGAGTTGTACTGATTGAATTACGCAAAAATCCCCGTACTCCATTCAGGAGTCAGATAATTGCGCAAAGGTTTTAGGGAGATTTAACAGATGAGAATATTTGTTTGGAGTGTTTCTAAAAAGCTATTGCCAACGGGAAGTTCCTGCCTGATTAATCCTTGTTTAAAGTTTTCCTGAAACCAAAAAGATGGAATGACGTATGCCGCAAAAGCATAGGCATCAATCAGAGGAGCCAAATCGATAGAAGATAATAATTTATGTTCTGAGTTGTTATCGGAAACACGGACATCTACACATGGACCACAACGGTTGATTTTTGAATGATCAGTGATATCAGGATACCAGTCATCATTAGAAATTGGCTTTAAGACGGACTCGCAGCATAACCCTGAATCATAACTTTCTAATGTTATATGACCGTCCGTGCCAAAGCATAAAGCGACGCCTGGCAGTAACATCTGCAGAAGCATGAGTAAAACAATAAAAGCCGTGTAGACAGACCGGAATGAGCTTTTGTAAAATTTAGCAACAGGCATGGTCATTTACAATTCAAGCAACTTGAATATAGCTGGGATTATAAATAACTTTATGCGAATTACAAATCCCTTGACATGAAATTGAAATAGCAAGTGGCGCGTCCGATAAGATAGCTTATGTTAACTAGCAACAATTGACGGTCATTATAGTCTCCGTAACCCCCTTTCTTTTTTGTCATTCCAAAAGACGGTACCGCCGGTGCAGAAAAACCCCGCGATACGCATTTTGAAAGCGTGGTTCCCGCTTCAAAGTGGCCACGCTGCGGTGCTGTCGCTCCTTGGTGTCCACAACTCTCATGCCGTGTTTCTGATCGAAACACCTTTTTGACGGGGCTGTTTCCGGGTCCGCAGGTTTGCGGATTCTCTTCATAGCCCCTGTGTCAAACCGGCCAGTCCGTGCCGGCTGTCCGCTACCAACATGAGGCGTATCATCGGGCTTTTTCCTCCGACCGCATGCCTCCCGCTTTTTCCCCCAATTAATGCTCAACTGCATGTCATTGCCACGACATGATAATCATCACGATCAGGGCCGGATGAAACGGTCGATCTGGTTCTGACAGACCCGCCCTATATCGTCAATTACAAAGATCGCAGCGGCCGCAGCATCCTGGGCGATGATAACGGCGACTGGCTCAAACCCGCTTTCACGCAAATCTACCGCGTCCTGAAAAATCACGCGTTCTGCATTTCGTTCTACGGCTGGAACGAAGTGGACAAATTCATGACCGCATGGAAAGACGTCGGCTTCAAACCCGTCGGCCATCTTGTCTGGCACAAGAACTATGCCTCGAATTCAAGATACCTGAATTACAGGCACGAACAGGCATTCCTGCTGGCTAAGGGCGATCCGCCCATCCCTGTTATGATACTCGATGACATCCATCCGTGGACTTACTCCGGCAACGGGCTGCACCCGAACCAGAAATCCGTCGAGATCATCAAGCCGTTGATAGCGGCTTTCTCGAAGAAAGGCGAACTCGTGCTGGACCCTTTCGCCGGTTCCGGGACGATGGCGCTGTCGGCAAAGCTGACCGGACGGCGGTACTTGGCTATAGAGAAGGACTTTGAATATTACGATAAGGCTAGACGGAGGCTCAGATATTGACGTTGGTTTTTAGCGGTATGTAGCCCATTCAATGATCCAGATTTATCTTGACCTTTTCATAATGAATGTGCTACATCTCCACACGATACTGGCTTCCAAGACCATATGAAAGGAATAACACTGTGATTACAAAGAAAGAATTACAAGAGATTTACAATCTGGTCAGTAAAGATATTAACGCGACTGACGAATTTGGACAAACCGCATTAATCTGTTCAGCAGCAGCTGGCTATGGTTATGAAAATATTGTCAACGCTTTGATTAAAGCCGGGGCCGATCTCGAAATTCAAGATAAGATAGGACAGACAGCCCTTATATCAGCAGTACAACATGGGGGCAGATTTGAAAATGTTATGGCTCTGATAGAAGCTGGCGCTGATCTTAATAAACAGCAGTTCCAAGGCAAGACGGCATTGTTTATAGCTTTAGAAATGGGCTGGGGTGAGATAGCGGAAGCTCTTATAGAAGCGGGAGCTGATCTGAGTAAAAAGACTAATGAAGGGCAAACCGTCCTTACCTATCGCGGACATTATGAAAATTCTAATAGAATTGCCGAGCGTGCCGCCTCTGGTTATTATGATAAAGACAGGCTGGAAAAGGCCATCATTCGTAAAATTCAAAAATCAGGTAAGGACAAAGCGCCAAGTAATTCTGTTTAACAAATATCGTTATTGAGTCCAAAGCGAGATGTCGGTAGCATCCTGATAAATCTCGCAAGCTGCCCTTATTCCCGATTCGACCGCACCCTCTATCCAGGCATGCTTTAATGATGTATGCTCACCTGCAAAATGGATACCATCAAAGGGCATCCACGTTGCATCGAACAGTTCTGCTTCTTGATGAGGGTTGCAAAGTGAAAAAGCCCCAAAAGAGTATTCATCCTCTGCCCAACTATAGCTCATTCCACCTACAAAGAGTTTTTCACATTCCGCGTCGGTCATCTTATGCAATTTGGCAATATCACGCAAAGCAAAGCGTATTCGATCATCATTATTCAATGATCCCCATCGAAGACTATCATCACCCCATGTATAACTAGCCAGCAGTATGCCTCGGTCACTGTCTTGTGGATGTTCTGCATCAGATGGATAATACACCCATCTAATGGGCAGGTCGGTTACACTATGCCCTCCATGGATTCCTTGCTTTTCCCAGAAACGATCCGTAAATTCCAGTGCAATTTTCGTTGCATTTTCGTAATGTAAATTCCGAATGGCATGCAGCCGGTT
>JRYL01001895.1_pt1 | contig 13321 bp, 12 predicted proteins | sample 235391 | NCBI WGS metagenome assembly JRYL01 (sample SAMN03074223, study PRJNA261481) | activated sludge metagenome | biome: Wastewater Treatment Plant; feature: Wastewater; material: Activated sludge; isolation source: activated biomass of a wastewater treatment plant treating wastewater from... ... | reverse complement strand
GCCGAGAAGTTCTTCGACATCAAGTGCCGCATCGCCGGCCTGCAACCCACGGCCGCCGTGCTGGTGACCACGGTGCGCGCGCTGAAGATGCAGGGCGGCGTGCCCAAGGACGCGCTGGCGCAGGAGAACCTGGCGGCGCTGGAGGCCGGCCTGGCCAACCTGGAGCGCCACCTGCACATCGTGCGCGAGGTGTTCGGCCTGCCCTGCGTGGTGGCGGCCAACCACTTCGTGGCCGACACCACGGCCGAGCACGCGCTGCTGCAAAGCCGCATGGCCGCGCGCGGCGTGCCCTACGCCTTGTCGCGCCACTGGGCCGATGGCGGCGCGGGCGCGACCGAGCTGGCGCGCGAAGTGGTGGCGCTGTGCGATCAGCACGCCCCGCGCGCGCCGCGCTTCGCCTACGACGACGCGCACAGCCTGTGGGACAAGGCGCTGCAGGTGGCGCAGAAGGTGTACGGCGCCGCGCAGATCACCGCCAGCCCCGAGGCCGAGGCGCGCCTGAAGCAGCTGCAGGCCGACGGCTGGGGCCACCTGGCGGTGTGCATCGCCAAGACCCAGTACAGCTTCTCGACCGACCCCAAGCGACTGGGCGCGCCCACCGGCCACACCGTGCACATCCGCGAAGTGCGCCTGTCGGCCGGCGCCGGCTTCGTGGTGCTGGTGTGCGGCGACATCATGACCATGCCCGGGCTGCCCGCGCGCCTGGCGGCCGAAACCATCGACCTGGACGACACGGGGCAGGTGACGGGGCTGTTCTGACGCCGCCGTGCTACTCCGTCAGCACCATGTCCTCGTTGCGCTTGGGCATGCCGTGGGCGATGCGGGCGATCAGCGCGGCCAGCCAGGCCAGACCGGTCAGCGCGGCTGGCCCGGCCAGCAGCGCAAGCAGCCACGACGGGTGTGAGAAGGCGATATGCATGGTGTCACCTGTGGGTTGAAGGATAAGAAAAGGTCAGTGCCCTGGCGCGTGCAGGAAGTCCATGACGCGGGCAATCACGCCGGCATCGCCCAGCAGGCGGTGATGTCCGAGCCCCTCGGTCACGTGCAGATCGAGCGGACGCTGGGCGCACGCCTTCATGAGGTTGAAGAAGTGGTGAATTGGGACCTCGGCATCGTCGGCGTCGTGCAGCAGCAGGGTCGGCGCCGTGCTTTGCCGCAGCCAGTCGGCCACGGACAGGGCGTCCCAGGTCATGCGTCCGTTGGTGCGCTCGACCATCAGCTGCCGGCCGCGTTCGATCACCGCTGAGGGCAGGTCTACCAGACGGGCGAATTCCTCGGTCACCCACTGGCAGTGGTCGAGGGAACTGAACAGCACCTGCCTCTGAACGCGCAGGCCCCATTCGGCTTGCGCCCACAGGGCCATGGCGACGCCGAAGGAATGCGCGATCAAGCTCTGGATTTCTCCCGCATGTCCAGCCACCGCGGCCACCGCCGCAGCAAAGTCGGGCAGCGTGGTGTGGCGCCCGCTGGAGCGGCCATGCGCAGGCGCGTCGAAGGCCACGACGCGCCGCCCCGAAGCGACCAGGGCAGGAACCAGCTTGCCGAAATGTGTGGCACGGGCGCCCCAACCGTGTACCAGCAGCACTGCGGGCCCGGTGCCCCATTCGTAGACGGCCAGACGGCCTGTGCCAAAGGGCAGCGCGCTGGTGTGCGCCTGCGCGCGGATCGCCGCCTCCCATGCGCGCTCCGGCACGCGTGGCGGGCGCGTGAGCAGCGCGTAGGCCAGGCGCGCCGAAGCGGATGGAGCGGTGCGGTTGAGCACGGCGAACACGCGGCGCAGCCAGCGGACGGAGGAGGTCTCGGCGAAGCGGCCGATCTCTCGCGGTGGGGGCCGCGACCGGATCGGGTGCGCATCGCTTGCGGTGACGAAGGGGGAGGCGAAGTGTGGCATGGGCGGCTCTCGGGGTGACGGCGCAGCAACATGCCGCGCGGGATGCGAGGTACTGTAGGAACCGCTTCGATCCGGGCACAGGTGAACTTCGTCATGCGTGCCGCCTAGCGTCCCTCAGAAAGGGGACGAAACAAGTCGAGTGGCGCGAAAGGTGACTTTCTTCAGGTGGGCGTGGCGCCCCCTGCTGCCTACGCTGGCGCACGGCCGCTGGTCGCTGAGCGCGGCAGGGCCGTTGCCCATCACCTATGTTTGAGGAGAAGATACCGATGAACACCCCTATCTCACGCCCGTGGCGTCGCGACCTGCGCACGTCGGCGATCCGGCCTGGTCGTTATGCCCTGCTGTTGGCAGCCGCCATGGCGGCCGGCAGCGCACAGGCCGCCGTGCCGGCCAGCGAGCGGCAGGCGCTGCTTGCGCTGTTCGAGGCCACCGCAGGGTCGCAGTGGACCGAGCGCGCCGGCTGGCGCGGACCGGCTGGAAGCGAATGCCAATGGACGGGCGTGCGCTGCGATGACCAGCAGCGTCACGTCATCGGGCTGCGCCTGTCCAACAACCAGCTGCGCGGCCGCTTACCTTACCTCGGCGCGCTAACACAGTTGCGCGAACTGACGGTGTCGCTCAACTACCTGCACGGTCCCCTCCCTTCGCTGCGCGGGCTGACGCAACTGCGCGTCCTGAAGGCCAACAACAACCTGCTCGACGGCCCGGTGCCCGCACTGCACACCACCCCGAGGCTGGAGCGCCTGATGCTTGCCAACAACCGGTTGAGCGGTGTGATGACGGCGTCTCGAAGCCATCTCGCGCTGCGCGAAGTGGACATCTCCAACAACCTGCTGCACGGGCCGCTGCCGGTGCTGGTGGGGCTGCCGCAGATCAGGCGGTTCGATGCTTCGTTCAATCGTTGGCAAGGCACCACGTCCGATGCCGTCTACGAGGCGCGGGTGCTCCGCCCGGAAGGCGCAGTGGCGCGCACGCATCCGCCATCGGATGCCATCTGAAAAGGAAGGCGACGGCAGCGGAACAAGCTACGAACCCCAGCCGCCGATTCAGACTGGTTTTGGCGCTATTTAATATGGGTCTTAGGAAGCAAACCTCTCTACCAAGTGAGCTAACTTCCTATCGTGATTCAGAAAAACAGGTACTTCAGGCGTTCCAAGATCAGTGAAGCGAAGTTTCGCCAGCTCGTGCGCTACTTCGCCATGGATTTGACGGCCACCGACTGCGCCCAACTGTGCGGGCTGTCGCTGCGTTCGGTCAACAGCATCTATCTGCGCATGCGTGCTCGCATGGCCGAGCACTGTGAAGCGCGCTCGCCCTTTGTCGGAGAGCTCGAAGCCGATGAGTCCTACTTCGGTCCCCGGCGCGTACGCGGCTTGCGCGGCCGCGGCGCGGGCCGCAAGACGGTGGTCTTTGGTTTGTTCAAGCGAGGCGACTGTGTCTACACCGAGATCGTGCCCGATGCCTCCAAACGCACCTTGCAGGCCATCATCCGGGGCAAGGCCGACATTGCCAGCATCATTCACACTGATGGCTGGAGAGGCTACGACGGGCTGGTGGACGTGGGCTTTGACAAGCACTTTCGGGTCAGCCACGGGGCCAATGAGTTCGCACGTGGCTCGGTGCATGTCAATGGCATCGAGAGCTTCTGGAGCTTCGCCAAGCGGCGACTGGCGCAGTTCAATGGCGTGCCGCGCAAGACGTTCTATCTGCACTTGAAGGAGACCGAGTTTCGCTTCAATCATCGAAATCAGAACCTCTACCAAGCATTGCTATCCTTGCTCAGAAACAATCCGCTTTGATAGCGTTTGCTTCCTAAGACCCTTAATATATAGCCACTGGTCAGGTATCCTGCAGCGCGGCCATCATCTGTGCGGCCGAGACAGGCTTGGTCAGCAAGGGCAGCCCGGCCGCCTGTGCGTCGGCGCGCAGGCCAGCGTCGGTTTCTCCCGTGATGAGAAACACCTGCTTGCCCAGCGCGCGCAGACCCAGCGCCAGTTCCAAGCCGTTGCCGCCATGTGGCAGGCGCACATCGCAGATCGCGAGCTGGCCGAAGGCGCGTGCGCGCCAGGCCGCAGCCACCGTATCGACGTGGCGCACGGTTTGTCCCCAGCTGCCCAGCAGTTGCGACATCGCGTCGGCCACCAGCGGGTCGTCTTCCACCAGCAGGATGTCGCGTGGGGCAGGCGCCCATGGGCCGTCGGCAGGCAGTTCGCTGCTTGGTCCTGTATCGGGCTCGTGCGCTTGCAGCCGTGGCGGGGCTGCAAGCGGCAGCGTCAGCGTGAAGCAGCTGCCACGCCCCGGCGCCGAACGCAGCGTCAGGCTGCCGAGCATGAGGTGCGCGAAGCGGCGCGAGATCGCCAGGCCCAGGCCGTGGCCCTGCTGGCGGTCGCGCGCCTGATTGTCCAGTTGCATGAATTCCTGGAACACGCTTTCCTGCTGCTCGATCGGGATGCCGGGGCCCGCATCGCGCACCTGGAGGTGCCACGCCTGGGATGCCGGTCGTACAGCCAGCAGCACGCAGCGGCCGCGGGGCGAGAACTTGATCGCGTTATCGACCAGGTTCGACAAGACCCGGCGCAGCATGATCTCGTCGGCATACACGCACGGCGCTTTATCGTCAGGCAGCGCGGCCACCAGGCGAACGCCGGCGCGCTCTGCCATGGCGCTGTGCTGCAGCACCGCGGCGCGCACCAGCGGCCCCAGTCCAACCGGATGAATGCTGGCTTGCAGCGTGCCCGCGTCCATGCGCGTGAGGTCAAGCACCTGGGCCAGCAGATCGTCTAGCGCATGCCAGGACTGGCGGATGCCGTTGAGCGCACGGCGCATCTCCGAGTGGGTATCCGGGCCCAGCGCGCGCGACAGCGGCTCGAGGTAGAGGCCGATCGCGTGCACCGGCTGGCGCAGGTCGTGGCTGACGGCAGCGAAGAATCTTGACTTGGCCAGGCCCATCTCGGCCATCGCATCGCTGGCGCGCTCGGCCCGCTCACGCAATACCGATTCGCGGGCGATGCGTTCGGCATGCAGCGTGGCGGTGTAGACGATCATGGCGCCCAGCACCACGCCGCAGGCCCCGACCAGAAAGACCATGGGACGGCGCTCCAGCGCGCCGTCGACCATCCATCGCAGCACCGTCGGGCCCAGGATCAGGCTCACCGCCACGGCCGTGCGCGGCATGTCCCGCACGCCCCACATGGCCACCAGGCAGGCCGTCAGTGCCAGAAACATGCCCAGCAGCGCCTGCAGCCCGTGGCTGCGCGGCACATAGAGCAGCCAGCAGGCGCTGCCCACCGCGAGCGCCGATTGCCAGACATAACGCCGGTAGATGTTGCGCCGCGCACGCGTCGCCAGCAGCTTGAAGTCGGCGCGCCGCACGCGCAGAAAGCCCCATGTCCCGGTGCTGGCCACCAGTGCGAACCACAAGGCGGGTTGCCACCACGGCAGCACTGGCACGAAGACCAGTGCCAGCAGCAGTTCGCAGGCGCGGATCAGCAGGTACAGCTTGACCGGCTGCGTCTGACCAGTGGGGATTTCCGGCAGGCCGATGGCGCTCATGGCGTGGGGCGGCGCGGCCCCGCAGGGCAGCGTCTTTTCAGGCTGTCTCGGTGTCGTATTGCGCGGCCTGGGTGCGGTTGGAGACCGACAGCGCGCGGAAGATCTCCGACATGTAGTTCTTCACCGTGCCCTCGGACAGATTGAGCTGCCGCGCAATGCTCTTGTTCGACAGGCCCTGACGCAGCAGGCTCCGGATTTCCTGCATGCGCGGCGTCAGCGCCGCATCCAGTGGCGGCTCCGCATCGGGAGCAGGCGAAAACGGCAGCTTGCGGTTGTGCAGCGCGGCTTCGATCGCTTCCCGCATATGCGATGCGCCCGCGCTCTTTGGCACGAACGCATGCACCGCGGGCAATGCCAGCGCGCGGCGGATGACGTCCGGCGAGGTCAGCGCCGACACCACGACGAGGCGCAGCCGCGGGAATTCGTGGCCCAGCAAGCCCAGCGCGGCACCCTTGTCCATGCCCGGCATGTTCAGGTCGACCATCGCCAGGGCGACGCCGTTGCAACGCCGCACCTGTCGAATCATCTGTTCTGCGTTGGCGGCTTCCAGCACGCAGGCATCGGGAAACATGGCCATGACCATCAACTTCAATCCATCCCGTACCAGGTGATGGTCATCGGCGATCAGCAGCGGTGTGACAGGCGACAGGATGGGGGATGGTGCCGGCTCGGTGTTCATCACCGCAGCGTAGACGCGCGCGCGGGTGCGCGCAAGGCCCGCGGGGGTGAATTTCGTCATGTCGAGTCCCCCAGAAGGCGTATGGCGGATGGCATAGACGCGGCACCACCGGACCGTGCGGCCGCGGCGGCCGCCTGCACCCGGTGCCACGCGGGTCCTGCGCCGCGACCGGCAGCGCTCAGTCCTCGTCCTGCACCTTGTGCTGGCTCGTCAACTGCTGCTGCACCTGCGGCGGAACGATTTCGTAGTGCGCCAGCGCCAGCGCATACGCGCCCTGGCCGGCGGTCATGGCGTTCAGGCGGCTCTGGTAATCGGCCAGTTCGGCCATCGGCACCTGGCCGGTCACGGTCATCTGTCCCAGCTTGCCCGAGTCGGTGCCGCTGACCATGCCGCGGCGCGCTGACAGATCGCCGGTGATGGCGCCCACGGCACCTTCAGGCGCGGTGATGTGCACACGCGCGATGGGCTCCAGCACCACCGGCCGGGCATCGCGGATGGCCGCCTGGAAGGCGCGCTTGCCGGCGGTGACGAAGGCGATCTCCTTGCTGTCCACGGCGTGGTGCTTGCCGTCGTGCACGATCACGCGCACGTCCTGCACCGGGTAGCCGGCGATCACGCCCTCGGCCAGCACCTCGCGCACGCCTTTTTCCACCGCCGGCATGAACTGGCCCGGAATGGTGCCGCCCTTGACCTGGTCGACGAACTCGAAGCCCGCGCCGCGCGGCAGCGGCTCGATGCGCAGGTGCACCTCGCCGAACTGGCCAGCACCGCCCGACTGCTTCTTGTGGCGGTATTGCGCGGCGGCGTTCTGCGTGATGGTCTCGCGGTAGGCGATGCGCGGCGGGCGCGTGTCCACCTCCAGTCTGTGCACCTCGCGCAGGCGCTCCAGCAGCACGCGCAGGTGCAGTTCGCCCAGGCCGTAGACGATGGTCTCGTTGGTGGCCGGCACGTGCTCCACGCGCAGGCAGGGGTCTTCGCTCACCAGCTTGCCCAGCAACTCCGACAGGCGCTGCTCGTCGCCACGCCGCTTGGGCGCGATGGCGACGCCGTGCACCGCCACCGGGAAGGGCAGGGGCTTGAGGTGGATGTGGCTGTCCTCGGCGGCGTCGTGCAGCACGGCGTCGTAGTGCAGCTCGTCAATCTTGGCCAGCGCGCAGATGTCGCCGGGGCCGGCGCTGGGCACCTCCACATGGCCCTTGCCCTGCTGCAGGTACAGGTGCGACACCTTGAACGGCTTGCGCCCATCGCCCACGTAGAGCTGCGTGCCCGGGCGGATGGTGCCCTGGTGCACGCGCACGAAGCCGAGCTTGCCGACGTAGGGGTCGATGCTGATCTTGAACACCTGGGCCAGCACGTGGGCATCGGGATCGGGCTGGGCGTGCATAAGCTCTGCGGCGTTGCCTTCGCCCCGGAAGAAGTCGGGCGGGTTGCCTTCGGCCGGGTTGGCCAGCAGGCGGGTGATGATGTCCAGCAGTTCGCCCACGCCCGCGCCGTTGCGCGCCGAGACGAAGCACACCGGCACCAGGTGGCCTTCGCGCAGCGCCTGCTCCAGCGGTGCGTGCAACTCGCCGGCGTCGATGTCGCCCTCGTTCAGGTAGCGGTCGACGAAGTCGGCATCGACCTCCACCACCTGCTCGATGAGCGCGCGGTGTGCATCGGCAACGGCGCCGAAGTCGCTGTGGCCCTCGCGGTTGAAGAAGCAGTCCACCACCTTCGTGGCGCCGGCGTCGGACAGGTTGACCGGCAGGCATTCCTTGCCGAAGGTGGCCTGGATGTCGGCCAGCAGGCGGGCCAATTCGGCGCCGTCGGCGTCGATCTTGTTGACGATGATCAGGCGGTCGAGCTGCTGCTCGGCGGCGTAGTCCATCATGCGCTGCGCCATGGGCTCGATGCCGGCGGCGGCGTTGATCACGATGGCGGCCGTTTCCACCGCCTCCAGCGCCGGCAGGCTCTGGCCGATGAAGTCCAGCGCGCCGGGCGTGTCGATCAGGTGGATGCGGCAGCCGTCGTGCTCGGCGTGCATCACGCTGGATTGCAGCGAATGGCCGGCCTTGATCTCCAGCGGATCGTGGTCGCTCACGGTGCTGCCGCGTTCCACGCTGCCGGCCGTGGCGATGGCGCCGGCGCGCTGCAGCAGGGCTTCGACCAGCGTGGTCTTGCCGGCGGCGGCGGGGCCGACCAGGGCCAGGGTGCGGATGTGTTCAAGAGCGGGCGACACGGGTGGGGACACGGTTGTTCTCCTTGTGGTGTGCAGCGTAGATCGGCGGCGGCGCCAGCACAAGGCCCGGCGCGCCGATTTCTTGATGTGCGGCAGTGCCACAATCGTTCGATGCATCCCAACACCGCCACACCCGTCGACGTGCTGCGCTTCTGGCTCGGCGCCCATCCCATCGAGCCGGCGGCCATGCAGCGCGTGCAGGGCCAGTGGTTCCAGAAGAACGATGCCTTCGATGCCGAACTGCGCCAGCGCTTTCTGCCGACCATCGCCGCCGCGCGGGCGGGCCGGCTAGACGCCTGGGCCGAAGACGCCGAAGGCCGGCTGGCGCTGCTGATCGTGCTCGACCAGTTCACGCGCAACGCCTTCCGCGGCCAGCCCGAGCCCTTCGCCGGCGATGCGCAGGCGCTGGCGCTGGCGATGGAAGGCATTGAGCGCGGCCACGACCAGGCCGTGCCGCCGATGGCGCGCATCTTCTGCTATCTGCCGCTGGAGCACGCGGAGGACCCGGCCATGCAGGAGCGCAGCGTGGCGCTGTTCACCACCTTGCGCGATGCGCCCGAGGCCGAGCCCAAGGCCTTCTTCGACGTCACGCTGGACTTTGCGCGCAAGCACCAGGCCGTCATCGAGCGCTTCGGCCGCTTTCCGCACCGCAATGCCATCCTGGGGCGCGCCAGCACGGTGGAGGAACTGGATTATCTGGCGCAGCCGGGCGCCGGTTTCTAGGAGAAATCGGCCGCCAGCTCCCGTCCATCCAGCGCGGTCAGCTATTCTTTCAAGAGCGATCTCGGCCGCGGCACAGCGTATCGCCCACACCAGGCGCCCATCGCGGGCAAGCCCGCTCCCACAAGGGGCCTCGTCGCGGCCGCTGCTCGAGAAAAATCCGAAGGCCGCGGAGCAGGCCACTCCAGCGACAGCCGTGCCCGGACCTGCGCCGGGCACAGGCTGTGTCCCCCTTCCCGCGAAGCGCAGCGCAGCGAGAGAAGGGGGAACCGCCGTCAGGCGCTCAGGGGGTTGCGCCCTTGTTCACGGGCTCCAGCCGCACCAACCACTCGGGCTCGCTCATGTCCGCGCCGGCGTTGCAGTGGCGGCTGACGACGCGGTAGACGCGGTTGCGGTGGTTGGGAAAGCTCACCGTGTCGCCCACCTGCAGGGCGCACAGGGCGACTTCGGCGTCGGCCGTGGGCAGCAGGCCGGTGGTGGTGCGAAAGCCGGGTGTGTCCTGGTCGATGTAGAACGAGATCGCGCTGCTGAGCGACATGGCATGGCTCCCTGAAACGATGTGGATGAATTGTGCAGCAGTACGCGCTTCAGCCGATCATCTCGAAGTCGATGAAGCCGCGCTCGACGTTGGTCGAGATGAGCTTGGCGCGCACCTTGTCGCCCACCTGCACGTCGCGGCTGGGCAGCAGCTTGCCCTCGGCCGGCGGCTCGAAGATGCGCACCCAGGTGTTGCCTTTCGATTCGCCGGTAACCACGCCGTCGAAGGTCTCGCCGATGTGGTCTTCGAGCAGCATCGCCGCCTCGGACTTGCGCAGCTGCCGCTCCACCTTGTTGGCGGCGTCTTCCTGCTGCGTGCAGCGGTTGGCCAGGAACTCCAGCTCCATGTCGGAGTAGGGCGACTTCACCTCGGCCAGCGCGGCCTTGATCAGGCGGCTGGCGATCAGGTCGGGGTAGCGGCGGTTGGGCGCCGTGCTGTGCGAATAGTCGCGCACCGCCAGGCCGAAGTGGCCGATGTTGGGGCCGCCCGGGCGCTCCACCACGTATTCGCCGCGGCCCATCAGCTTGACGATGACCAGCGACAGGTCGGGAAAGCGCAGCGGGTCGCGCTTGCGTTCGGCGGCCAGAAACTGCTCCAGCGCCTTCGAGTCGGGGTCGATCGGCAGCTCCCAGCCGCGCTCGGCCGCCACCTGGGCGATGCGCGCCCAGCGCTCGGGCGAGCGCACCACGCGGCGGATGGCGGCGCGCCGCTTGCCGGCCAGAAAGCGCGCCGTCACGCCGTTGGTGGCCACCATGAATTCCTCAATCAGCTGGCGCGCGCGGTTCTGCACCTGCTGCTTGATGGCGACCACCTGCTCGCCGTCGAACTCGGCACGCGGCTGGAAGGTCTGGAAGTCCAGCGCGCCCTGCTCGCGCCGGTTGGCGCGCAGCTGCTGCGCCACCGAATCCTGCGTGCGCAGCTGCTGGTCCATGCCGGGCACGATGTCGGCGGCCTCGGGCAGCGGGCCGTTGCCCTCGATCCAGGCCGACACCGCGTCGTACGCCAACTGCGCCTTGTTGTGCACCCTGGCGCGCGTGATGTGGCTGCGCGCCAGCGTGCCGTCGGGCGCGAACACCATCTCGGTCACCGTGGCCACGCGCACCTGGTTGGGGTTGAGCGAGGTGAGGTCGGTGCTGAGCTTCTCGGGCAGCATCGGGAAGATGCGCGCCGAGGTGTAGACACTGGTGGTGTTGATCTGCGCGTGGCGGTCGATGGGCGTGTCCTTGGCGACCAGCGTGTCGACGTCGGCAATCGCCACCATGATCTTCACGCTGCCGTCGGGCAGGGTTTCGCTGACGGTGAGCTGGTCGAGGTCGCGCGAATCGTCGTTGTCGATCGAGCACCACAGCAGGCCCGTCATGTCGATGATGCCGACGCCGTCTTCCTCGCTCTCGCCATCGATCTCGTCCAGCTGGCGCTTGACGGCGGCCGAGAACTCGGGCTCCAGCCCGCGCTCTCGCATGGCGATGACGGCCAGCTCGGCCAGTTCGTCCTTCTGGTGCGGGTGCAGTTGCTTGTTCATGGTTCGTGCGGTGGTTGTCGGATCATCATAGCCAGCGCCGTTGACCGGCAGGGTTCACAGGCTGCGCCACAGCAGCAGGCCCAGCGCGCCCAGGTGCAGTCCCACCGTGAGCACGTACACGGCCAGGAATTCGCGCTTGCGCGACTTGTGCCGCAGCGCGCGCTGCGCCAGCCAGGCCGCGGGCCAGCCGCCGGCTGCGGCCAGCGCGTGCAGCGTGCTCTCGGGCGTGCGCCAGCGGCCTTGCGCGGCGGCCGTCTTGTCCAGGGCGTAGCTGAAGAAGGTGGCGATGTTCAGCACCAGCAGGCCGGCCAGCACCACGGGCAGGTCCCACGGCCAGGCACCGCGCAGGCTGATGGCCGCCAGCAGGCCCAGCCAGGCCAGCAGGGCGATGGCGAACAGGGCGGGCTGGCCGTCGAGCCCGCGCAGGGCGCTGGATGGCGCGCGGCCGTTGCGGCGCTGCGGGTTGGCCGCGCGGTCTGCAGTACGTGCCGGCCCTGCGGGCGACGGCGCCGCAGCGCGCGCCAGCGGCTGTACCGCCATGGCGCGCGGGCCCTTGCCGCCGACCTCGATCTGCTCGAAGCGCACCGCCAGCCCTTCGGCCGGCTCGCCGCCGCGGAAGTCGCGCACGTGAAAGAAGATGTTCTGCTCGCCCGCCGGCGTGGCGATGAAGCCGAAGCCGCGCTCGGCGTTCCAGCGGGCAATGTGGCCGGTGCGGGTCATGGGGTGGGGCGTCGAACGGGATCGGTGGCGGGCAGCAGGATTTCAAGCCATTTCGGTCTTCAGCGCCCACCGCATCAGCGCTGGAAGCTACGCTTTCGATAGCGTTTGCAGCGGAATGTCGTTCGCCGCCGCCAGCGCGTCGAGCTGCCGGCGCGTCTTGGTCAGCGCCCAGGCGGCGATGGCCTCGTGCGCCTGCGGGGCAAACGGCGCACGCATGTCGGGCTCCGGCAGGCCGGCGGCGGCGAACAGCGCGCGGGCGAAGTGCGGCTCCAGCGCGGCGATGGCCACGCGGCCGTCCTTGCACGGGTACACGCGGTAGCCGGCGTGCGCGCCGCCCACGGCGCCGGTCGGCAGCGTCAGGCCCCAGGTGCGCGGCAGCGCCAGCCATTCGGCCGCCTGCGACAGCGCCACCTGGCGGTACTGGCCACGGCCGTTGGCACGCGCCTGCATCAGCGCCGACAGCGCGGCCTCGCTGGTCATCAGCGCGCCGGCCATGTCGGCCAGCAGACTGGGGGGCAGGTCGGTGCCGGTCACCAGGCCGGCCTCGGCCAGGTAGGTCAGGTCGTGGCCGGGCTCGTCGGCGCGCTCGCCGGGGGCACCGACGATCTCCACCATCGACAGGTGCGGGAAGGGCCGGCGCAGCGACTTCCAGTCCAGCCCCAGCTTGGCCAGCGCCGAGGGGCGGAACGAGGACAGCAGCAGGTCGGCGCGCAGCAGCTCGCGCGCCAGCTGGGCCTGGCCGCGCTCGGTCTTCAGGTCCATCTGCACCACGCGCACGTCCTCGTGCATCACGCTGTAGGCACCGATGTCGTACTGGCCCATCGGGTCACCGCTGATCGGCCGGCCGGCCGACGTGGTGCCGGGGCCGGGCGGCTCCACCTTCAGGCAGCGCGCGCCCATGGCGGACAGGCGCATCAGCGCGGCGGGGCCGGGCAGATTGAGCGCCAGGCTGACGATGCGGGTGCCGGTGAGCGGCTTGGCGGAGTTGCGAGTGGCCATGGCTGGATACTATGAAATGAATAGCTGGCTGCGCCCCATGCGCGGCGCCAAAGCCCAATTTAACCCAGAAACATGGCCCGCCCGTGGCACGCGCTCAGCGCCGCCCCAGCGCCAGCCCGGCGCCCAGCAGGGCCAGCGCCGTCAGCACCACGGCGGGGCCGATCAGCGGCGCGCCCGGCCCGCCCAGCAGAAAGCTGGTGTTGACGGCCAGGCCCAGCACGCCGGCCAGTCCCATCAGGCCGCGCAGCGGGCGCCACGCCAGCGCGCGCCCTGGCGGAGCCAGTGCGGCCAGCAGCGCGCCCAGGCCCAGCGTCCAGCCGCCGATGTTGAACAGCACGTCGAACGACGAGCGCGCGACCACGTAGGCCGCGCTGTCGCCGCTGGCCGCCACGGGCGGCAGCACGAAGCCCACCAGCGCATCGACCAGGATGAACAGCGCGCACGACAGCGCCAGCAGCCCCCAGCCCACCGCGCCCGCTGCC
>JRYL01004926.1_pt1 | contig 13337 bp, 11 predicted proteins | sample 235391 | NCBI WGS metagenome assembly JRYL01 (sample SAMN03074223, study PRJNA261481) | activated sludge metagenome | biome: Wastewater Treatment Plant; feature: Wastewater; material: Activated sludge; isolation source: activated biomass of a wastewater treatment plant treating wastewater from... ... | reverse complement strand
CAGCCCGGCCAGCGCCAGCCCCAGGCGTGCCAGCGCCGCCGGCGTGGGCCGCTCGCCCAGCAGCCACCAGGCCAGGCCGATCGACCACACCGGCATCAGGTAGAACAGCAGCGTCACGCGCACCACGTCGCCCACCGTCACGGCCCAGTTGAAGCCCACGTTGGTCAGTCCGGCGGCGGCCATCAGCGCCAGCAGGTGCGGGTGCGCCAGCAGGCTGCGCACGCTGGCCGGGCGCCACAGCAGCAGCGCCAACAGCGCCCCCGCGTACACCACGACCGTGCTCCACAGCGGGTGCAGCCCATGCCCGTGCAGCGCCTTGAAGGCGATCCACGACAGCCCCCACACCATGGCGTTGAACAGCAACGCCAGCGCGGGGGCGGCGGAAGAGAGGGAGGGGCGGGTCATGGCGGGCAGGGCAGGGCGCAGCGGGTGCGGCGCCACGGGGGGGAGAATCGATCCTGGGGCGTCGGCGGCATCATGCCTGGTCGGGCGGCGCGGGCTGGCGTTGTGGCGATGGATGGATAAAACTTGAGGGGTATATGCCGTAAGCGCTTGAGTGACGGGCGCTGGCGGATAGGTATATGGGGAGTATGTGATGAATTCGCCGCGGCTGTCTGCGGCACCCCCATCGCGGGCGAGCCCGCTCCCACAAGAAGCCGAGACGCTGGTTTGCCCGCCGCCTGTCAGCCCCCCTCAAGCGGCCGCGGAGCAGGCCATGCGCGAACGCCGTGGCCGGGCTTGTACCGGCCACCAGCGTTGTCCCCCCTCAGGGGGGATGGCGCGCAGCGCCTCAGGGGGGAGCGTTCTTTCCGCGCGCGATCCGCATCAGCTGCTTGATCTCCGCCGTGTGGTGGCGCAGGTTGTGGCGGTACCAGAGCTGGATCAGCGCCATCGACACCACCACCACGGCGCCGAACAGCGCGATGGCCGCGAACGCCGACAGACCCAGCCCCGTGGAGGCGCTGTACAGAAAGCCCAGCGCCAGGATGCAGGCCTGCTCGTTGAAGTTCTGCACCGCGATCGAGCGGCCGGCGCCCATCAGGTTGTGGCCGCGGTGCTGCAGCAGCGCGTTCATCGGCACCACGATGTAGCCACCCAGCGCCCCCATGGCCACCAGGAAGGGCACGGCAATCCACACCCGGTCGACATACACCATGCCGATCACCAGCGCGCCCATCACCACGCCCAGCGGCATCACGGTGGTGGCGCGGTCCAGGCGCACGCGGGCCGAGGCCATCACCGCCCCCACGGCGGTGCCCAGCGCCACCACGCCCACCAGCGTGGCGGCCTTGGTGGTGGAGTAGCCCAGCGCCGCATAGGCCCAGGCCAGCACGATGTAGCGCATGTTGCCCGACACGCCCCAGAACAGCGTGGTGGTGGCCAGCGAGATCTGGCCCAGCTTGTCGCGCCACAGGCGCGCGTTGCAGCGCCAGAAGTCGGGCAGCAGCGCCAGGGCGGGCGCCGGCATGGGCCGCATCTCCACCCCGGTGTGCGGAATGCGCAGGTTGATGGCCGCCGCAATCGCGTACACCAGCACCAGCGCCGCAATCGCCGCCTGCGGCCCGGTCACGATGCCCGGCAGGTTGAACGACAGCAGCCAGGGCGCCAGGCGCGGCCCCACCAGCTGCCCGCCCAGCAGCACGCCGAGGATGATGGAGGCGATGGTCAGCCCCTCGATCCAGCCGTTGGCCTTGACCAGCTGCGAGGGCGGCAGCAGCTCGGTCAGGATGCCGTACTTGGCCGGCGAATACGCCGCCGCGCCCAGCCCCACGATGGCGTAGGCCAGCAGCGGGTGGCCGCCGAACAGCATGGCCAGGCAGCCGACGATCTTGATCGCGTTGCTGACGAACATGACCCAGCCCTTGGGCCGCGAGTCGGCAAACGCGCCCACCCACGGTGCCAGGACGACGTAGAACAGCGCGAACATCGGCACCAGTGCGGCGCGCTGCCATTCGGGCCCGCCATCGGCGCGGATCAGCTCCACCGCCGCCACGAACAGCGCGTTGTCGGCCAGCGAGCTGAAGAACTGCGCGGCCATGATGGTGTAGAAGCCGCGTTTCATGCCCCCCCCTGAGGCGCTGGCGCGCCATCCCCCCAGGGGGACGCAGCCCCTGGCCGGCGCAGGTCCGGCCACGGCTGCCCGCGCATGGCCTGCTCCGCGGCCGATGGGTGCACGGGTGGCCTGCTGCGCGGCCACGAGGCGGGCCGTTGCGGGCAGGCGGTGGCTCGTGCACCACGGCCTGCGCGGGACGAAGTAACTGCCAAGATGTTTCCGCTCTGTAAGGGCTGCCGGGTTATAGCATGCACGCTTCCAGCGTGTGGTAGCGGGTTGGACGGGCGATGCAGGTGCCAGAATCCGTGACTTTCGCCATTGGCGCCATTGCCTGAAGAGCTGCCATGCCTCGCCCGATCCACGCCACCATCCACACCGGCGCGCTGCGCCACAACCTGGCGCAAATGCGCGCCGCCGCGCCGGGCGCGCGGGTGTGGGCCATCGTCAAGGCCAATGCCTACGGCCACGGCATCGAGCGCGCCTTCGAAGGCCTGCGCGGCGCCGACGGCTTCGCGCTGCTCGATTTGGCCGAGGCGCAGCGTGTGCGCGATCTGGGCTGGCGCGGCCCGATCCTGCTGCTGGAAGGCGTGTTCGAGCCGCGCGACCTGGAGCTGTGCTCGCGCCTCAACCTGTGGCACGCCGTGCACGGCGACGAGCAGATCGACTGGCTGGCCACGCACAAGACGCACCAGCCGCACCGCGTGTTCCTCAAGATGAACTCGGGCATGAACCGGCTGGGCTTCGCGCCCGAGCGCTTTCGCGCCGCCTACGCGCGCCTGCAGGCGCTGCCGCAGGTGGATGAAATCTCGCTGATGACGCACTTCAGCGATGCCGATGGCGACAAGGGCATCGCCGCGCAGTGGGCCCTCTTCCAGCGCACCACCGACGGCCTGGCCGGCGAGCGCAGCGTGTGCAACAGCGCCGCCGTGCTGCGCCACGCGCAGGACGCCGCCGTGCGCGGCGACTGGGTGCGCCCCGGCATTGCGGTCTACGGCTCGTCGCCCGACTTTCCCGAGCACGACGCGGCGCACTGGGGGCTGCAGCCCAGCATGACGCTTGCATCGAAATTGATAGCTGTCAGCGCCCTGCCGGCGGGCGCCAGCACTGGATATGGCTCCATCTTCACCGCCGAGGCGCCGATGCGCATCGGCGTGGTAGCCTGCGGCTACGCCGACGGCTACCCGCGCCACGCGCCCACCGGCACGCCGGTGCTGGTCGATGGCGTGCGCACCCGCACGCTGGGCCGCGTCAGCATGGACATGATCGTGGTCGACCTCACGCCCGTGCCGCAGGCCGCGCCGGGCAGCGAGGTCACGCTGTGGGGCCGCGCCGGCAGCGGCGCCGTGCTGCCCATCGACGAGGTCGCGCACGCCGCCGGCACCGTGGGCTACGAGCTGATGTGCGCGCTGGCGCCGCGGGTGCCGGTCAGCGTCGAAGAATGAGCCAACATTCGGCATCCAGCCGGCGTCGCGCGAGCGCCAGGCGCTCCAATTTCAGAAGCATCCGGGTCGAGGAAGACGCCCTGGTCCGACGCCTGCGCAGCCGCCACACGCTGTGGCTGCACGGCGGGCTGATGGGGTTGATCACGCTGCTCGTCATGTGGGGTGTGTCGACCGCGCTGCGCCACGGCGGCGTCGATTCGCTGGCCGTGCGCTACGCGCTGGCGCTGGGCGCGGGCTACCTGGCCTATCTGCTGTTGCTGCGCATTTGGGCCGGCATGCTGGTGCGCGAGGAGGAGCGCGACGTGCCCGACCCGGGCGTTCTGGACCTGGTGCCCTGGCCCGGTGGCGGTGCCTCGTGCAATGACGGCGTGCACAGCGGCGGCGGTGGCGACTTCGGCGGCGGCGGGGCCGATGCCGTGTTCGACGCCCCGGCGCAGGCGCTGGCCGAATGCGCAGGTGATGGCGGTTCGGCGCTGGGCGACGTGGCCTCGGGCGCGCTGGAGGCGGCCGGCGGCGCCGACGAAGGCGCCCTCGTTGTCATCCCGGTGCTGGCCGTGTTCGGCGCCGTGCTGGCGGCGGTGCTGGGCGGCGGCTGGTTGCTGCTGCTGTACTTCGGCTCCGAGGCGCTGCTGGCCGTGGCGGTGGAACTGGCGTTCGCTTACACGGCCGCCCGCACCGTGGTGCGGGTGGAGCGCGAAGGCTGGCTCCTGGCCGCGATCCGCCTGAGCTGGAAGCCGCTGCTGGGCGCGCTGGTCTGCGCGGTGGCGCTGGGCGCGCTGGTGGACCACTTCGCGCCCCAGGCCGACACGCTGGCGCAGGCCGTGCAGCAGTGGCGGGCGCGTTAGCGAATGCTCATCCAATAATAGCTGCGTGCGCTTTCTAAATAAGCGCTGCAGCCCGATTTGGCACTGAATCTGCCCGCCCGGCCGGCGCCGCGGGCTTGTCCTGTTTCAAGGCGCGGCCGGAGTGGATTGACTAGCATCAAATCCACTGTGTCCGCCGCCGAAACCATCTCTCCCCTGGCCCTGGGCGATCTGCCCGCAGCGGCCGCGCCCGCTGAAAAAGCCGAGTCCAAGCGCCCCGGCTACACCGGCATGTGGGTGGGCATCACCTGCGAATTCGTCGAGTTCGCGGTGTTCTTCATCGTGTATTTCATCGCCCGCTGGAGCTACCCCGACGTGTTCCGCGCCGGCGCGCCCAGACTGTGGACGCTGGGCGGGCTGCTGATCACCATGGTCATGCTGACCAGCGGCTATGCGCTGGTGCGCACCGTGCTGGCCGTGCGGCGCGACGACCAGCGTGGCGCGCGGCTGTGGATGACCAGCGCCTTCGTCGTCGCGCTGGGCTACCCGCTGGTCAAGTGGCTGGAGATCCAGCACAACCTGGCGGCCGGCGTGGTGGCGGGCAACAACGCCTTCTTCACGGTGTACTACTACCTCACCATCAACCACTTCATGCACTCGGCCTGGGGCATTCTGGGCATGCTGTGGGTGCTGGTGCGCGTGTGGCAGGGCGCGTACCGGCCGGGTAACCCGAAGGGCGTCGAATCCATGGCCATCTACTGGCACGCCACCGACATGGTGTGGCTGATGCTGTTCTCGCTGTTCTATGCCTTCGTCTGACCATGAAGCGCCTGCTGCACGCCCTCGACCCGCGCAACGCCACCCAGGCGTGGCTGGCGCTGCTCGTCATCACCGTGGTTACCGCCGGCATCGCCGTGGCCGAGCGCGGCGTGCTGCCCTGGGTGGGCTGGATCATCGCCGCGCTGGTGTGGTGGAAGGCCTGGCTGGTGGCCGACCATTACCTGGAAGTGGCCGACGCCGCGCCGGTGTTCCGCCGCATCGTCGTGGCCTTCATCAGCCTCGCGCCGGTGCTGTTGGTGGTGACGGCGTGGATGGAGTCGCGGTGAGCGTCGGGGCTACATATACTCCCCTATAGGCTGGTCTCTATCGCCCGTCTGCCGGGAGCTGACACAACATACTCCCCATCATCGGCGCTGGCCTCGTGACTTTGTGGGAGCGGGCTTGCCCGCGATGGGGCGCTGGTTCGGGCGCAGGCGCCGCCATTGCGGGCAAGCCCGCTCCCACAGCGGAGGGGGGTCAGCCCATACTCCCTTGGCCGCTGCCCTGCAGCGCTTATATGCCAAGTGCTGGAGATGTATACCCCTTGTTGCTGCGGATGGCGCCACGCCGCACGCCCACCCCCTCAGCGCAGAAACGCGTCATACCCCGTCTTCAGGATCAGCGCCCCCACCACCACGATGAACACGCCGCGCACGAAGCCCGCGCCGTGCTTGAGCGCCAGCCGCGTGCCGATCAGGCTGCCGGCCACGTTGGCCACGGCCATCACCAGGCCGATCTTCCACCACACGTGGCCCTTCATGGCGAACAGCGCGATGGCCGCCAGGTTGGTGGCCACGTTAAGCAGCTTGGCCGAGGCCGAGGCGTTGAGGAAGTCGTAACCCAGCAGCCGCACGAACAAAAAGATGAAAAAGCTGCCCGTGCCGGGGCCGAAGAAGCCGTCGTACCAGCCGATCACGGCGCCGATGGCGCAGGCCAGCGCCGTCTCGCGCGCCTGCGTGTGGCGCGGCGCGTGGGTGCGGCCCAGGTCCTTTTTGGCCAGGGTGTAGAGCAGCACCGCCAGCAGGATGAAGGGCAGCAACCGGCGCAGAAAGGTGGGGTCGATCAGCGTGACCACCCAGGCGCCAATGAACGAGCCCGCCAGCGCCGCGCCCGCCGCCGGCAGCAGCACCGCCCAGCGCATCTGCACACGGCGGCTGTACTGCACGGTGGCGATGCTGGTGCCCCAGACCGAGGCGCTCTTGTTGGTGCCGAACAGCGTGGCCGGCGCGGTGGTTGGGTAGACGGCGAACAGCGCCGGCACCAGGATCAGCCCGCCGCCGCCCACGATGGAGTCGATGCCGCCGGCCAGCACCGAGGCCAGCGAGATGAGAACCAGTTCCATCAGGGATGCGGAATGCTATGGTGTTGATAGCTGTCAGCGCCTGCCCACCGGGCGCTGAGGGCCGAAAAGACCATGATCATACGCCGGGCCGCACGCCCCCGGCGCGCGCCGCGCGGGCAAGAAAAAAGGCGCCGCTGGCGGCGCCTTTGAAAACATCAGCATGGGAATGGCTGAATCCGGAAATCTGTTTCTCGTGGTGGTCTCGTTTGTCTCCTGGGCCCCTTCGGCACCGCGGGAGTCGGTCGCGGCGCATGAAGTGAGATCAATGTAACAGTTGCCGCCTCATACCACATTGGGGCTTGCCCGTACGAAATTGGTGCGCCCACACGGGTTTTGGTGCCCAATTGCGTACTTTGTGCCGCGTTCTGCGGCTGCTGGTGCAGCTGATCACTTCTTGCCGGGGTCGCTGTCGTGCCCCAGTTGCGGCAGCATCGAGCCCTCGCCCAGCTGCAGCAGCCCGCTGCGGCTGTACACCGCCAGCTTGCCGCGCGTGTCGGTGATGTCCAGGTTGCGCATGGTCAGCTGGCCGATGCGGTCGAGCGGCGTGAAGGGCGCGTTCTCCACTTTCTCCATGGAGAGGCGCTCGGGCGCGTAGGTCNNCTCGCGCAGCATGATGGCCTGCGGGTCGAACCAGCGGCCCTGGTACAGCAGGCGGCCCAGCTTGAGGCCGTTCATGCGGTATTGCTCGATGGTGTCTTCGTTGTGGATGCCGGTCACCAGCCGCTCGTAGGCGATGTGCAGCAGCGCCATGCCGGGCGCCTCGTAGATGCCGCGGCTCTTGGCCTCGATGATGCGGTTCTCGATCTGGTCGCACATCCCCAGGCCGTGCCGGCCGCCGATGCGGTTGGCCTCCAGGAACAGCTCCACCGGGTCGGCAATCTCCTTGCCGTTCAGCGCCACCGGGCGGCCTTCGGCGAAGCGCACGCGCACTTCTTCGGCCTTCACCTCGACTTCGGGCTTCCAGAACGCCACGCCCATGATCGGGTTGACGATGCGGATGCCGCTGTTCAGCTCTTCCAGATCCTTGGCCTCGTGGGTGGCGCCCAGCATGTTCGAATCGGTCGAATAGGCCTTTTCTGTCGACATCTTGTAGTCAAAACCGGCCTTGTGCATGAACTCCGACATTTCCTTGCGGCCGCCCAGTTCGTCGATGAACTGCTGGTCGAGCCAGGGTTTGTAGATTTTCAGCGCCGGATTCGTCAGCAGGCCGTAGCGGTAGAAGCGCTCGATGTCATTGCCCTTGAACGTGCTGCCATCGCCCCAGATGTTGACGTCATCTTCCTTCATCGCGTTCACCAGCATGGTGCCGGTGACGGCCCGGCCCAGCGGCGTGGTATTGAAGTAGGTGGCGCCGGCGGTCTGGATGTGGAAGGCACCGCACTGCAGCGCGGCAATGCCCTCGTTGGCCAGCTGCGTGCGGCAATCCACCAGGCGCGCCTTCTCGGCGCCGTATTCCATCGCCTTGCGCGGGATGGCGTCGTAGTCGTCCTCGTCCGGCTGGCCCAGGTTGGCGGTGTAGGCGTAGGGGATGGCGCCCTTTTGGCGCATCCACAGCAGCGCGGCTGAGGTATCGAGGCCGCCCGAGAAGGCGATGCCGACCTTCTGGCCAGCGGGAAGCGATTGCAGGATGGTGTGGGACATGGGTTGCGGCGGGCGGCGCCCGCTGAAAGGTCGAAAGGCTGGAACGGGGGGAAGCCGGCTATTGTCCAACGTTTTGCGCGGGCGGTCGGGGCGTCGCTGCGGTGCCGCGCTCTGGCTTTCGAGTCAAATCAGGCCCTGGCCCTTACCCATCAAGCGCGAGCAGCTATCTTGTGAATAGCAACTACAGCCCGCGCAGCAGCTCCTGCGCGCCGTTCCACACGATCTGCACGCCCACGCACAGCAGGATGAAGGCCGACAGCCGCAGAAAGACGACCAGCCCCACCTCGCCCAGCGGCCGCAGCAGCCGGTTGGCGTAGCGGAAGGTTAGGAACACCAGCACCCCGATCAGCACCGTGCCCGCCAGCCCGCCGGCGAAGTTGGCCAGCGACTCGGGCACGCGCCGGCTGTGCAGCGCCGCGCCCACGGTGATGGCGGCGGCGATCGAGCCCGGCCCGCAGGTCAGCGGAAAGGTCATCGGGTAGAAGGCCTGGATGCGCACGTTGTCGTCGGTCAGCGACTGCGCCATCTGCGCCTTGTCGTCGCTGGCCGCCTGCTGCGTGTGCAGCATGCGCCACGCGGTCGAGGCCACGATCAGCCCGCCCGCCACGCGCACGATGGGCAGCGAGATGCCGAAGAAGTCGAGCACGTAGGTGCCCACCAGCATGGCGCCGGACAGCATGAACACCGCGTACTGCCCGATGCGCCGCGCCAGCAGCGTGCGCGTGCTGCCGTCCACCCCGCGCGTGAGCGTGACGAACACCGGCGCCGTCGCCGGCGGGTTCAGGATCGGCAAGATGGCCGCCACGGTGAACAACAGGCTTTTGCCGAAGGCCAGCAGCAGGGCGGGGAATTCCATGGGGGCTAATGTAAAGGGGACCGGCGCCCGCTTCGACCCACGCCAGCCAGCGGGCACGCTGGGCGCCTGACGCCCTAGCCTGTGCGGCGCTCAGCCCAGCAAGGCACCCCGGAAAACGCTGGGGTTTCGTTGCTCAATCCAGCCTGCGAGCTTGAGAGACAGATGACGTCCCATTGAGCACCCGGTAGGTTGTTCCTTTGGGGCGATATCTCAAATACTCCTCCAGTGAGCGCTCGATAGTTTGTCTCACTCCTCCTCCAAGTGTGGTTTCCTCGATAAGCGGGAACTCGCCGGAAAGAACCTTCTTGGCGAATACGGCAAATGCCACCGCGCCACTCAAACCTGTCTCCAAAGCTAGGATTTGAAGGTGCGTGTGAAAGTCCCCGGGGATCATTTGCACCGAGTCTGAACCGTCGCTCCAGAACTTTACCTCCAGCACTGAGCCAGGAATGGTGACCATCACGCAGTCGTGATAACACTCATGCGAAACGCCCACGGTGTGGAGCGCTTCGGACAGCTCGCCAATCAAGTCATCCGCATGAGACACGGCGAAATCGTCATCTGACCCTGATTTCTCCTGATTTCTCTCTCCAGTCGGCATCTTGGTACCAATCATCTCTCGCCATTGCAATGCTTCACGGGTAAGGTGAGTTGACCACCGAAGGCGTATCGGCTTGGACGAAGGTTAGAAGGTGGGGATCTGAAAGCCGTTTGCCAAATTCTATGTTTCGATTGAAAAAGTAGTACCATTTTCCAAAATCATCACCCATTCAATAGCTGCTTCGATTGAGTTGCTGCCCATGACTGGATATCTGCTGGTCCATGCTGACGGCTCCAATCCCTCAAGTTGGGATAGCTCATTTGCTCTCAGTTTGAGTTCATCAATATTGTCGGAAGTCATTATTTTCTCTGTGACGGTGAGACCATTGTCTTGATCGTCTATCTTGGCTTTGATGTGCTTAACGAGTTTCATTTGGTATATTGTGTTTCATCGCGCACTGGCGAGCGAATTTCCATTGCTGCTGCGGGTGATCGGTTACGACGAGTAATTGGAAATTAATGCTACTTTAAATATTCTATGCGATAACAATCCATTGTCCCAAATCGAATATTCCCGTTTGCCGATCTCCCGATATCCCCGGAAGGTCCGGATTGAGGTCGACATAGCCCATTAACTAGCAGGTTGTGATTTATTATGTTGTAGCCAATATAAAGTGATTCTATTGAATCATGATTCAAGTCATAAATTAATCTGGCTTGCCAAAGTCTGGCGTATCGGTGCGCCATTTCAATTTCCTCTTTGGTAAGATTTTTGGAAATTTGATCATCGCCCCATGATATTACTTCTTTTTCAGAGTGAAAAATCGGTTGACTGCTTGATGCGGCTTCTACTTTTGTTGGTTCGTTATTCGTCGCCAGGGGCTGCGTGGTTGGCGTAGCCGGATGCTCTTGTTTAGAGGGTTGATGCATTGCAGGAATGATTATGGCTGCTAGCGCGCCGATAACTAGGCATGCGGGCGTTATAGCCGCAGCGACCTTGGCGAGAGTCGCCCATATTTTTGCGCCTTGATATTGGGATGCTGCGCGCCAGACCCCAACATGTACAACCACGTAATACGTGACGAAGGCTAGTACCAAAACGATCGCAAGATGGCTGGCGGGTGCGACTAGAGATAGCGCTAAAGCCCATGGTATGCCAGACAAGACGCCCCAAAGCCAGTACGTTTTTGCAAGTCCAGCGCGCCCGTTCCATACGTTGGAAATGGTATTCATGTATTGCTCCTCTTGAGAATATATAAATTGATCTATCCGTCATATTGGCGCCATAGCGATTAAACCCGGCAGCCTGTAGATCTATGAAACTCTTCTGCTATAAATTGATTTGATAGCAACTCTGAGGTTGATCTGGAATTTGCTTCGTATGACCAACTTATCGGTAGGTTATGGGTGACATTGGTTGGTGAATGAAATCAGCGCGTTCGGGCGGACAGTATGTGCGCAAGCAGCTATCAATTGGGCAGCGAATTCAACCGCAGAAGGTCGACACCGATTTGGTCGTCAGGTACGCCTCCAGCGCCTCCGGCCCGCCTTCCGAGCCGTAGCCCGAATCCTTGACGCCGCCGAACGGCAGCTCGGGCCAGGCGGCGGCGGGCTGGTTGATCCACAGCAGGCCCACTTCCAGCCGCTCGGCGATCTGGTGCGCGTTCTTCAGCGACTGCGTGAAGGCATAGCCGGCCAGGCCGAAGGGCAGGCGGTTGGCCTCGGTCAGCGCCTGGTCCAACGTGTCGAAGCCGTGCACCACGGCCATGGGGCCGAAGGGCTCCTGGTTGAAGATGTCGGCCTCCAGCGGCACGTGGGCCAGGATGGTGGGCGCCCAGAAGTTGCCGGCGCTGCCCACGCGCGCACCGCCCGTGGCCACGGTGCCGCCGCGCTTCACCGCGTCGTCGGTCAGCGCCTGCATGGCCGACACGCGGCGCTCGTTGGCCAGCGGGCCCATGCGCGCGCCTTCGCTCAGGCCGTCGGCGGGCGCGAACTTCTGCGCCTGCGCCACGAACTTCTGCGTGAACTCCTCGACGATCGGCTTGGCCACCAGAAAGCGCGTGGGCGAGATGCACACCTGCCCCGCGTTGCGGAACTTGGCGCCGCCGGCGGTCTTGATGGCGAGGTCGATGTCGGCGTCCTCGCACACGATCACGGGCGCGTGGCCGCCCAGTTCCATCGTCGCGCGTTTCATGTGCTGGCCAGCCAGCGCGGCCAGCTGCTTGCCCACGGGGGTGGAGCCGGTGAAGGTGATCTTGCGGATGATGGGGTGCGGGATCAGGTACTCGGAGATCTGCGACGGCACGCCGTACACCAGCTGCACCACGCCGGCCGGCACGCCGGCATCGACGAAGGCGCGGATCAGCGCGGCGGGCGAGGCGGGGGTCTCCTCAGGCGCCTTGACGATGATCGAGTTGCCCGTGGCCAGCGCCGCCGACAGCTTGCGCACCACCTGGTTGACCGGGAAGTTCCACGGCGTGAAGGCGGCCACGGGGCCGACGGGGTGCTTGGTGACGTGCGCCGTGCCACGCAAATCGCGCGGCGGCACGATGCGGCCATACACGCGCCGGCCCTCGTCGGCCATCCAGTCGATCACGTCGGCGGCGGCCAGCACCTCGCCTTTCGCTTCGGCCAGTGGCTTGCCCTGCTCCATGGTCAGGTGGCGGGCGGTCGCGTCGGCGCGCTCGCGGAAGATCTGCGCCGCCTTGCGCATCAGCGCCTGGCGTTCGTGCGCGGGCACCTTGCGCCAGGCTTCAAAGCCTTTTTGCGCGGCGGCCAGCGCGCAGTCCAGGTCGGCGATGCCGGCGTGCGCCAGGCGGCCGATCTCGGCGCCGGTGGCGGGGTTGAACACGGCCATGGTCTTGCCGTCGGCGGCGTCGCACCACTGGCCGTCGATCAGCAGCTGGGTGTGGGGGTAGTCGTGGGGGGTGGTCATGAAGGTCTCCGTGCCAAAAAAAGCGTGAACAAGTGCGCAGCCATCCATGCTAGCCGCAGCGCGCGGCGCCTGCTGTCGCCCCTTGGGCGGGCGGCTTGCCGGTGGTCAATGCGGTCGTCACGCAGGTGTGCTAAAAAAGTCCCTTGACCCCAACCGCCACAAGGAGAACCGCATGGCCCAGATGATGAAAGCCGCCATCTTCGTTGAACCCGGTCGCATCGAGATCGCCGAGAAGCCGATCCCCGACGTCGGCCCCAACGACGCGCTGATCAAGATCACCACCACCACCATCTGCGGCACCGACGTGCACATCCTGAAGGGCGAATACCCGGTGGAGAAGGGCCTGACCGTGGGCCACGAACCCGTGGGCACCATCGTCAAGCTGGGCAGCGCGGTGAAGGGCTACCAGGAAGGCCAGCGCGTGATCGCCGGCGCCATCTGCCCCGACTTCAACAGCTACGCCGCGCAGGACGGCGCGCCCAGCCAGGACGGCAGCTACCTGGTGGCCAGCGGCCGCTGCGGCTGCCACGGCTACAAGCTGACGGCCGGCTGGCGCTTTGGCAACCTGATCGACGGCACGCAGGCCGAATACGTGCTGGTGCCCGACGCCGCCGGCAACCTGGCCCCCGTGCCCGATGGCCTGACCGATGAGCAGGTGCTGATGTGCCCCGACATCATGTCGACCGGTTTCGTCGGTGCCGAGAACGCCAACATCCGCATCGGCGACACCGTGGTTGTCATCGCGCAAGGCCCCATCGGCCTGTGCGCCACCGCCGGCGCCAAGCTGCGCGGCGCCACCACCATCATCGCCGTGGACGGCAACGACGAGCGCTTGGCCGTGGCCAAGAAGCTGGGCGCCGACGTGACGCTGAACTTCAGGAACGTCGACGTGGTGGACGAGGAGCT
>JRYL01005298.1_pt1 | contig 13353 bp, 11 predicted proteins | sample 235391 | NCBI WGS metagenome assembly JRYL01 (sample SAMN03074223, study PRJNA261481) | activated sludge metagenome | biome: Wastewater Treatment Plant; feature: Wastewater; material: Activated sludge; isolation source: activated biomass of a wastewater treatment plant treating wastewater from... ... | reverse complement strand
ATCTTCGTTGCCGTACACCTTGTATGCAGCAGGCATGATGACCGAATTCGGTTCGATTTTGGCCTCCAACTCTGCCTGTGAAAAAAGACCCGACAAAAACTGTCCGGATATCATCAGCAAACCTGCCACTATCAACAGCAATGGCAGGATGATCCGGATAAATCCGTTATTTTTTTTTGCACTCATAATTTTAAGGTAGTTTAAGATTAATTTTATTTTTAAAATATAATTCCCGGATTTGTAAATCAGCAGGGAATTTAACCGGGCATAAAATTAACCGTTCATCTATTTTCAGTGTGTCAAATATTTACAATTGTAAATATTCAGGACATATTTTGAATGCAGAATTTTGAATTGATTCAAATCACACGAAGCTCAATACCATCAGTTTTCATCGTATAATTACATACGAATCAATTGGTTATCGATTTGAATTTGAATTGAATAAACTGAAAGAAAAATTATTATGTGCAATATCAAAGTACTCTGTTGAGTTTACCGAAGATCTGTGTGCGAGTCCGCGTCAGTGTCATCACCTTTTCAATCTGATCCTGTCTGGCATCGCCGGTCAGTTCGTCATCTTTCAGAAATTCAGAACATTTTTTGATTTCATCGTCCAGATAAAAAGTTTTAAATCTCAAAATCACATCAAAGATTTCTTTTGAAATATTGTTTTCCTTTGGTTTGATAAAGATATTGAGTTTTTCTTTCCAGTTGGGACTCAAACTGTATTTTTCAAACATGGCTTCAGACGCGATTTCGGTTTTCTGGGCATCAAACATTTTTACAAAAAAATCACCGGTTCTCAATTCTTCTGCTTCAAAACCGAGTTTGACATCTTCGAGTATGTTTTTATAGAGTTCATTTTGAAAATCCAGCTCATTCACATCAAACTGATTGATGATTTCTTCAATCACAGTTGTCTGATATGCATTTCCTTCCGCATCATTGAGATCGACCACCAAATCGCCATACTGCATAATCAATCGGATCAGATCTGCTTCAACAACCTCTCTCGGGTTGATTTCAATCTTTTCGGTTTTGACCACTTCCATCGGCCGGGTCTCGCTCTCTGCTTTTTTTCGGTCAACAAATTCTTTTCGTCTGCGTTGAAGACTCTGTGCCAATTCTTTAAAAAGAACCTCTTCCCTCACTTCCAGAAGTTTGGAAGCTTCCTGTACATAGAGTTCGCGCTGTACGATATTCGGAATCAGTGAAATACTGTTGATGATATCTCTGACCAGCTCTGCTTTTTTGACCGGATCGTCCTTTGCATCTTCAAGCAGCACATTGGCTTTGAAACGAATAAAATCGGTTGAATTTTCTTTGATGTATTCTTCGATTTCTTCAGAAGAATGTTTTTGAGCAAACGAATCCGGATCTTCACCGTCCGGAAAAAGCAGCACCTTCACATTGAGTTCCTGTTCGAGGATCAGATCGATTCCTCTGAACGACGCATTGATCCCGGCTGCATCACCGTCATAGAGTATGGTCACATTGGGCGTCAGTCTTTTGATCAGTCTGATCTGATCGACCGTCAGTGCGGTACCCGAGCTGGCTACCACATTTTCGATTCCCGCCTGATGAAGCGAAATCACATCCATATAACCTTCAACCAGCAGACATTCGTTCTGTTTCAGTATCGCCTGTTTTGACTGAAAGATGCCGTATAGGATTTTGCTTTTGTGATAAATTTCAGATTCGGGCGAATTCAGATATTTGGCTGCTTTCACATCATTTCTGAGTATCCTGCCGCCAAAACCGAGCGGACGGCCCGAAAAACTGTGAATCGGAAAAATCACTCTTTCCCTGAAACGGTCATAACCTGTGGTTTCACCTTCTCTGTAGATCGACAGACCCGAAGCTTCAAGCAGCGATTTTCCGTATCCTTTTTTTTCGGCTGCCTCAGTAAATGCAGTTCGTTTCGCGGGTGAATAACCGAGTTCAAATTTTTCAATTGTATTTTGATTGAATCCTCTTTCTTTGAAATAGGCAAGACCGATATTTTTTCCCTCTTCGGTTTCGTGAAGCTGTTCCTCAAAATATTTTTTTGCAAATTCGGTGATGATGTACAGACTTTCCCTGAGTTTCATCTCCTCTTTCTGTTCGTCAGTCTGTTCGCCGTCTTCCTGAATTTCGATACCGTAACGTTTTGCCAGCCAACGAAGCGCTTCGGGATAGCTGAACTGTTCGTGCTCCATCAGAAAGGTAACCGCATTTCCGCCTTTGCCCGAAGAAAAATCTTTCCAGATCTGTTTGGCGGGCGACACCATAAATGAAGGTGTCTTCTCGTCAGTAAAAGGTGACAATCCTTTCAGATTGCTGCCTGATCTTTTCAGACTGACGAAATCACCGATCACCTCTTCCACTCTGGCGGCGGAAAAAATTGCATCTATGGTCTGGCGTGAAATCATTTGGTAAAAATACGATTATTTAAAAATTCAACTCAGCAAAGTCAATGGGATTTGTTTATCTGATTTGAGAATTATTTTTTTAAACCTAAAGATTTATTTTGTTGTGTGAAGATTGAATTGCAGGTCGAAAATATTCCTATTTAATCTAAGATCATAAGCTTCTTGTGCTGTTTGATAATAGCCCTGTTCTCAGCTCCGGTTCCATCTATATTTATTTGTCCTTTTGACAGATCAATTTCTTCAATGGTTTTTTGACCATTGATTTCCACTGTTATCTTTATAAGTTTATTGGTTAATTTTAATTCCTTTTGATCGATAATTTCCGAATTATTATATATCGTAAACAATCCGTCTCTTGAATACAGTACATAAACAGGTGTAATACTTAAAATCTGATCAGAGACCAATTCTAAATCTTTAAAAATCTCAAAATCATTTATATAAAGAGATACTCTGTCATATTTAAAACAACAGTTAAATGAAATTGACAGATTTTTCTTTTTTGAAATAACCTGATTATTTACACAAGCTGCCGTGACAATTAGCAATAATAAGATGGTTATCAATTTTCTCATTTTCTTAAACTTCGTTTTTCTTTATTAAATTAATTCTTCGGCCTCCTGCCGCAAAATTATATCTCAAAAATTAAATTCAAATTTAAACTTTTCATGTAGAGACGAACGGCCGTTCGTCTCTACGGTATTAAAATCACAAAATCAATTCATTCAAAATCATTTCTTTATTCATGATTTGAATTGTGTTTTTTTCATTTGAAATTTTCACATCCAAATTTTCAAATTCGACTTCATTATCAAATTCATACACAATATTTCCATCTATTTTATCATCCATTATTTTTAATAAATGCATATAATAAGTTGTGCAGTTAAAACCATTACAGAAAGGATTTTCACCTCTGATAATTATCACTGAAAAATTTTCAAAAACATAACTTTTGGAAACCAGGACATTAGGAGACTTATAATCAGGAAACAGAGAATACTCATATCTTTTTCCGTCATTATGAAAATTCTTTGGCATCGAATATTTATTGCCTTCAAATAAAAAATAAGATTCAATTACAGAATCATTTTTTTCTTTATTCAGGATGACATTGTAATAAAGTTCAGCCGGAAAGTCAATTTTGATTTTACTCTTCAATTGGATGACAGCATCATTTCTTTCATCAGAAAATTTAAAATCCTGGTGACTGATTTCAGAATTATGATCATTACATGAAATCATAAAAACCAAAATTAAACCTATACCAAAAAGATTTGTAAGCCCTGTCATTTCTTCTTCGTTTTGTAGAGACGAACGGCCGTTCGTCTCTACAGCCATAAAATCCCGAATACAATATTAACCAAAAAAAAATTAAAACCGACGTTCAAAAAATCGTATATTGCAGTTCTCTATTACTAAAAAAACAACTGCCGATTATGAAAGAAATCGTTTCAAAAAAACTGGCTGATTCTGCATTCAGCCGTTTCAACTTCAATCACAAACACATCCACACCGTTCAGGAAGGAATCAGACGGAATCGCGCGGGCGAAGCGAGTCTGTATGAAATCCAGAGCAATCCGGATATTTTGAGAAAAAGGCTGGCAAGAGAACATCTGCCGCCCGAAATGGCGCTGGAAAGAATCAACGGCGCACCGAATTTTCAGGATATACTGGTTCTGAAAAAGATTTTCAAACTCGCAGACTGTGTCGGACGGATCGTAATCGGCGGACAAACCGGAAATTCAGGATATGCCACAGGATTTCAGATTGCGCCCGGCATCGTGATTACCAATCATCATGTGTTTCCGGATGCAAAAACTGCAAAACAGTCATTTATTCAGTTTGATTACGAACTGAACGAAAGATATGAACCGCTTACACCCAAAACCTTCAGTTTCAAACCCGAGAAATTTTTTATGACTTCTCCGTTTGATAAAAAGGCGGATGATCCGTTCAGCGGCCTTGATTTTACGATTGTCGCCATCAATGAGGTTTCAAACGAAGGCACTCCGGTCACTGAAATCCCAAATGCAATATTGGACGAAAATCTTGGGAAAATCGTTGAAGGCGAACACTGTGTTGTGATTCAGCATCCGAAAGGAGATTACAAAAAAATTGTTTTGAGAGACATCCGTATGCTGACGCTGTCTGATGATTTTCTGATTTATGAGTCTGACACACTGCCCGGTTCTTCGGGTGCGATGGTGGTCGGTTTGGGAACCGGCGAAGTGGTTGCGCTTCATCACAGCGGCGTGCCCAAAAAAGACGATTATGGAAACTGGCTGAGAAAAGACGGCGGAATCGTCAGAGCGGGCGATCGGGATGAGGACATCGACTGGATCGGAAACGAAGGAATCCGGGTGAGCAGCATACTGAAGGCGATCAGAGGAATTGAGGTTCCAAATAAAATGCAAGCAGTCAAAAAACNNTGTACCGCAGAAAACAAATCGCAGCCCTCACTGCCAACCAGCGATCCGCTGATCGATATACCAGATTCTGATCCGATGCCGATACAGGACATTGACGAACCAGAAATACCGGTAACAGATCCGATTTCAGATCCGCAGATTTCGACTCCGACCGATACGACTTCAGGAAAGCAGCATCAGTTTTTTGAAATTCAGCTTTCTGATATTGAAAATCTTCAGACCGACTGGATCATAAACCATCGTCAGATTTATCCCGGAATACTGACCAACGAAGCAGTATTTCCGCTTTCGACCGTTCCCGAAGAAAAAAGATATTTTTACATCAGTCTGATGACTGCCAAAAATCCGTGGGACATTGCAGAAGAACTCGAAGCTCTGCCGCAGATCGATACCGCAACACCCGATCTGCCTGCAGATACGGATGTACAGCGCGAATATATCAGAAGCGATGAAGACACGATTGAAACGACTGAAAGTGTGAAAAACCGTTTTGCAAAATGGAACGAACCCGAATTTATCGATCATTGGAAAACATCCTATTTTACAAAAGATCTGATTTCAAAAAAAGACTGGGATGCTTTGCGTGCGTGGAACAGAAAGGCAGTGAATATGCCCGCGAAGCTGAGTGAACTCAAAGACTGGTCAACCATCAGCAGCAATCTTTCAAAACTGAAACTGGTTCAGCTCGATACCGGCTATACCGATTTGTCAAAAGTCGAAAACGGATACAATCTGAATGAGGACATGGATTTTATAGACAATGACAACAACGCATCCGATGCGATGGACGACGGTCTGCTCAAATATCCGGGACACGGCACCAGAACTGCGAGTATCGTAATCGGGAACACCCGTTCAAATTTTGACCAGAACGGAAATTACGGTTTACTTTTCAATGACAGCGGTTTGAGATTCAGAATGATTCCCTACCGGATTTCGCAATCGGTGGTGCTGATCGGACGCGGGAAAAATCTGGTCGATTCGATCAATCACGCTGCCTATACCAATGCGGATGTGGTAACGATAAGCATGGGAAGTTATCCGAGACCGATGCTTTATGAAGTTGCAAAATCGGTGTATGACCGCGGTCTGATCTGGGTCTGTGCAGCCGGAAACGAAGTTGAAATGGTGGTTGCGCCTGCGCTCTATCCGGGAACGGTGGCTGTGGCTGCATTCAATCCGAACCGAAAACCGTGGAAAGGCAGCAGTTACGGAACCACAGTGGATGTATCCGCGCCGGGTGAAGATGTATATGTTCCGTTTGAAAATAAAGATTTGCAAGAAATTATGGCTTACGGCAGCGGAACAAGTTATGCGACACCGCATGTTGCAGCAGCGGCCATACTGTGGAAAGCAAAACATCTGGACAAACTGTCAAAATACAATCAGCCCTGGCAGGTGGTCGAGGCTTTCAGACATTGTTTGAGGGTTTCGGCTTCAAAAAACAAACCTTCCAATTGGGATACAAAAAATTACGGCAGCGGTCTGTTGGATATTCAGCTGTTGCTTGCCGAACCGCTTCCTGCTGCATCTGTTCTAAGATATGCCTATTCTGACAGCAAAGGAAAACCAAGCTGGGATTTGGGCATACGCGAAGGCGTCCATTATCTGTGGCAGGTGATTGTGAAAAAGATCAAACCCGGTCCCGAAAGTTTTGTAACCGAATCAGAACTCACACCCAGAGCACAGGCTGCACTTGAAGCTCTGGCGAACAAATCAGCAAAATCTGTGTTTGAAAGTACCGCTGATCCGAAACAGGACGGCGCCAATCCGATACTGAAGATGTATTTTGAAAGTTATCAGTAAAAAATTCAGCCATTCACTCAAAATCTAAAAAAATGACCGATTATTTTGATTTGCATTTTCATCCGACCTTTAAGAAATTCATTACCAATTATGAACCGGCTTTTCCGACCCAAAGAAATGCGGAAGAATTGGAGGAAAAAATTAATCTGAAAAACAAGATTGCAGAAAAAGTCGATGACTGGTTTTTGCACATCCTTCAAAGTCAGTCGGCGGTTGGTGACTGCATCAGCAGCGGTGTACAGATTGGGAATGCGGCGCTTGCCAATCTCGAATACGGTTTTGCAAACAGCCGCGGTTTTCTGGCTTCAATCCTCAAAAGCAGTTTTACAAAACCAATGGATCAGAAATATTTTGAACTGGTCGAGAGAGGTGAAATTTCGTATTACCGGATGATGCTCAAAGAACTGGATCTGTACCGTCAGATTTCAAAAGGAGACAATCGGGTGGAAATGATTTGCAGAAAACTGCATAAGAATCTGGATTCATTGTCAATAAATTCAAAACTGAAACTTTTGATTTCGTTGGAAGGCGGTCATAATCTTTCAAGACTCAAAGTCGGACAGACGCTGGTTCATGATTCGATGGCTCAGTATGCCGCTTATGACCAGAAAGATTCATTTGTAAAAAGCATGAACCGCGGACCCAAAATTGGGATCAATCCGGCCGAGAGTTTTAAGGATTTTATGCAGCTACTGTGGGACAACGATATGGATATGATGTATATGACCATCACCCATCTGACCCATATTGCGGAACAAAATCTGGCGACCCATGCCTTCGGGCTGAAGATGCTGCAGCATTCCGCATTTTATCCGACCGGAAACGGAATCAGCCGTATGGGGTATGAACTGATCAAAGCTTTTTCTGATCTCAAACTTACCGACAATGAAGGAAAATCTGTGAAAGCACCGGTGCTTGCGGATATCAAACATCTTGGTTTAAAATCGAGGATGGATCTGTATGCATTCAGAAAATCAAACAACATCAAAGATCCGCTGGTGGCTTCACACATGGGTGTTACCGGATATTCGGTCAACGAATGGAAGGAAGCGATAATCACAGATAAATCAAAGGTTTTCAGCACAGGCGGCGTCAAATCGGTTGAAGTCAGAACCGAAAGAAAATCCTGCGGAAAATGGGGCTCGTTTATCAACAACCAATTCAGTTTCAATCCGTGGTCGATCAATCTGATGGATGAGGACATCGTTGAAGTCATCAACAGCAACGGTCTGATCGGTGTCAATCTGGATGTACGCATCATCGGCTTTCAGTCAAAAATCGGATTGAGTTCTTCTGACACCAGCGAGTTTTTGTCCACTTCAGATTTTCAGACACATTTCCCGAATATCAGGCTTCAGAATCTGGAAGAAGGAAGATTTGAAATGATGCAGGAACAATTGGAAAGCTGGACCGTTCCAACCAAAGAGGAAAGACATCCGCTTTGTCTGTGTTTCAATATTATTCATATCGTAAATGTGGCGATGCTGAAATCAAAAAATTCAACTGATCCTTGGAACCATATCTGTATCGGTTCTGACTATGACGGAATGATCGAACCAATGAAAATCTGTTACAATGTGACCGGAATAGACGATCTGGAATACAATCTGCTCAAATGGCTGCCGATTGCTGCAAAAGCTTATTACGAAGAAAACGGAGGTGTCGAATCGATTCAGCACGAACTCACCGATCTGAACAAACTGAAATCAAAAGTCAGAAAAATCATGTTTGAAAACGGAAAACGTTTTGTCAACAACTGGCTGGCCGGAAAAGCCGGAGCGGTTTAAACAGCGGGCTGCTGACCAAAAAGAAGCCAGAGCAGCAGAAAAACCGGAATCAGATAGACAACGATGGTCTGAGCGCCCGCATAATCCTTTGCCAGACGCTGACCGGTAAACAGACTGCCCAGAGTGACCACAGACAAAATCGCTGCTGTTTTTGCCAGACTGATATCACCGTTTACAAAAATAATCACAGCTGAAATCAATGAAAGCGAGCCCGAAACCAGTTCGAGTATCAGCACGATAAAAAGATTGGTTTTCACCAGACTTTTGAAGGGTGATTTCTCAAAATGTTGAGAATGAAATTCAAGATTTCCTTTCCAATCGGTTATTTTATCGATGCCCGACTGCAGAAAAGCGACTGCGAGCATCAGCAGTATAAATATTTCGGCCAGGTGTTCCATAGTTTGATGTTTTGGGATTCAAATTTAATTGATATTAATGAGAAATGTTAATTTAAAAAAAAAGACGTGAGACATGAGACAAATAGACATGAGACTTTTAAAATTAGAGATTAGAAATTAGAAGTTAGAATTTAGAAGATTTTTTTCATTGATCAAAACTAATTCCACACAGATGACACTGATTTGCACAGATGAATCATTAATAAAACAATTCAATTTTGATTGTATATTGCATCGATGAAAATATTTGCTGAAACAGAACGATTGATTTTAAGGGAAATCCTTCCGTCCGATGCGGACAAAATGTTTGAGCTGGATTCTGATCCGGAGGTTCACAGATTTCTTGGAAATGATCCGGTGAAAAACATCAATCAAATTACAGATGCAATTCAATTTATCAGACAGCAGTATATCGACAACGGGATCGGCCGCTGGGCAATTGTCAGCAAATCAACAGATGAATTTATCGGCTGGGCAGGATTGAAATTTGTGACCGAATTGACCAATCATCACAAAGATTATTATGATCTCGGCTATCGGCTGATCAGAAAACACTGGGGAAACGGATATGCCACAGAGGCTGCCGTCGCTTCACTCAAATATGCATTTGAAAAAATCGGTACAGTAGAAGTGTTTGCAATGGCGGAAACTGAAAATATCAATTCGATAAATATTCTGAAAAAATCAGGTTTCAGATGGATTGAAAAATTTGATTTGGACGGAATCGAACATCTTTGGTTTCAGATTAAAAAAACTGATTTTGAAAATCAAAGTGAGGAAAAATGACAATGAATGATTAAATTTAAATCCGAAAAAAAATCATCAATATGAAATACGGTCTGTTTTTAATCATTTCTATGGTAATCAGTACGACTTTTGGTCAAACAGAAAATCAGTCAAATCCGAATTATGACAAAGCGCTTGCCGAAAAGCTGGGTGCTGACGACTACGGAATGAAAAGCTTTTTTCTGGTCATACTCACTTCGGGTGACAACAAAACAGATGATAAATCGCTGATCGGTGAGAGTTTCAGAGGTCATCTTGAAAATATAAACAGACTGGTTGAGGAGGGCAAAATCATCGTCGCCGGACCGCTCGGAAAAAATGACAACAATTACAGAGTAATCTTTATTCTGGACAAAATCGGGTCAATTGAAGAAGCTGAAGAACTGCTGAAAACCGATCCGGCCATAAAAAACAGACTGCTCGATTATGAAATTTACAATTGGTACGGTTCGGCTGCGCTGTCAGAATATCTGCCGGCTTCAGATAAAATCTGGAAATTGAAACCCTGACAAAAAATTAAAAAATGAAAACAGACAATTCGAGAGTTTACAAAATGTCCTTTGCTTCGGTCTATCCGCACTATATCTCAAAGGCCGAAAAAAAAGGACGTTCAAAAGAAGAAGTGGATGAAATCATCTGCTGGCTGACCGGATACAGCAGCGAACAGCTTCAAAAAATCATTGATGACAAAACCGATTTTGAAAGCTTTTTTTCAAATGCACCACAAATCAATCCGAATGCTGCAAAAATCACGGGTGTGATCTGCGGTTATCGAATTGAGGAAATTGAAGAAGAACGGATGCGTCAGATTCGTTATCTTGACAAAATGATTGACGAACTGGCAAAAGGAAGACCGATGGAAAAGATTTTAAGAAAATAAAAAAAAACCGGACATGGCCGAAATCAAAACAAAGCAGACAGATGCTGATGTGCACGAATTCATCAGCTCGTTTGCAGACACAGAACAGAAAAAGAAAGACAGTTTTGAGTTGCTCAAAATGATGCAGGATTTCACCGGATATGAACCGAAAATGTGGGGTGCTTCGATCATCGGATTTGGGAAATACCATTACAAATCCGAGAGAAGCAGACAGGAAGGAGACTGGCCGCTGGTTGGATTTTCGCCCCGAAAAACCGCGCTGACGCTCTATGTCAACTCGGGTTGTGAAGATCAGAAAGATCAGCAGGAACTGCTTGATAATCTCAGAAAATTTAAAATGGGAAAATCATGTATTTATGTCAAAAAGCTTTCGGACATCGATCAGGAAGTTCTCAAGAAAATTATGAAATCTACGATTGATTTTTTGGAAAACAAATATGGGAAGGTTTAAACTCAATCCGGGTTTTAGGCTTTTTAAAGTTAGAGGTTAGAAATCAGAAATTAGAAATTAGAAGTTAGATTTTTTCATTGGTCAAATTTAATTTCTCACAGATGACACAGATTTTCACAGATGAAGCTGTAAATATTATATCTGATTCTGCCCATAAATTATCAGATTTTCAGGTTTTACTTCGTACAGTTCGCTTCGCTTGTGTCAGGTTCCAAGTTAGAAATTAGAATTTAGAAGATATGACAGAAAAATCACCCTGCATCCGGCATCAGGCATCCTACACCCAGCGCTCCACATCCAACAAGACTCTACTTCTTGCCTTTCTTTCTCTGCTCCTGGAGTTTCTGCTGTTCCTGTGCCTGAGTCATCAGTTCCTGCATTTTTTTGCTCCATTTGCTCTGTTTTTTTGGTTTTGCCTTGTTTTCCTGAATCTTGGCGTGAATCTTTTCATCGTTGATCAGCACATTTTTGATCACCAAAACGATTCCGATGTTGATCACGTTCGAAACCAGATAGTACCAAGACAGACCCGAAGCATAATTGTTCAGGAACACAAAGAAGAAGATCGGCATCAGATACATCATGTATTTCATCATCCGCATATCTGGCATTCCCTCCTGTGGCGGCTGATTGAAACTGTCCATCGAACCAGAAATTTTGAAATAAATCACCATCGCGATGATGTATGCCAATGCAAAAATACTGAGGTGTCCGTTCATAAACGGTATCCAGTCGGGAAGCAGAACCGCAGAATCATAAGCGGTCAGGTCGTCTGCCCAAAGGAATGACTGTCCGCGAAGATTGATGACGTTCGGGAAAAATCTGAACAACGCATAGAAAATCGGCAGCTGTATCAGTGCCGGCAAACAGCCCGAAAGCGGATTGGCGCCTGCTTTTCGGTACAGTTCCATGGTTGCCTGCTGTCTTTTGACCGCATTTTCTTTTCCTTTAAATTTTTCATTGATTTCATTGATCTCCGGTCTGAGCACACGCATCATCGCACTCTGTCTGTACTGTTTGTACATGATGGGCGAAAGCACCAGTTTCACGACGATGGTCATCAAAAAGATCACCCAACCGTAAGTCATTCCCATTTTTGCAAGCCAGCTGAAGATGACCAGGAAGAAATGACGGTTGATCCAGCCGAGCAGTGACCATCCAAAAGGGATGATTTCATCAAAATCTTTTCCTTTGTATTGGGATTCGGTCAGAATTTTATAATCAAGCGGAACAAAATCCCACTGCATTTTGTAATTCAGTTCGCTGCCCGCAATCGGAAGTACGGATGTGAAATGATAATCGCGGCTGTGAAGCGAATCCACCTTTTCGTCTATCTGTTCGGAACCGCCGACCGGATTTGGAAAACCTTCGTCAAATGACAGAATCGATGAGAAAAACTGCTGTTTGAATGCAATCCAGTCAATGCTTTTGTCTTCATTCCATTTGTCTGAACCAAAAAGTTCATACTCGACTTTGTCGGTTCCCTTGAAACGATAATAAGTCTGTGACCAGTAGCCTTCCTGCTGTTTTCCTTTTTCAATGCTTCCGGCTTTGAATTTCCAGTTCAGTTTCAGATCCTTGCTGTTGGTCAGCTCGTGAATACCCGAAGATTTGATTTCAAAACCGACGGTATAATCATTTCCGACGGTATACACATAATCAAGTCTTCCGCCGCCGCTGACCGGTGCAGTCATCGTCACCACAGTAACAGAATCGTGTTTTTGGACAGTCGGTGCAAAAGAAAGTTCGGATGTATTGATTGCCTTCCCGTCTTTTCCGCTCAATTCGAGATTGAACTGATTGTTTCCTTCATTGATCAGAAAAAGCGGTTTTTTGTTGTCTTTTGATTCTTTTGAATAAGCGGTATATCCTTTCAGTTCGAGTTCTGAAATATAACCTCCTTTTCCCGAAAATTTAAGATTGAATTTCGGACTTTCGATCTGATAATCTTCTGCTTTTGCAACCGTGAATGTTGAATCAGCCGGACTTTGAACGCTTTGTTCCTGCTGAACCTGCGCCAAATCCTTTTTGCCGTCATCAGATTTTTTGGCATCGATCTGCTCCTGTTTCTGATTTTCCTGCAGCTCTTCCTCGCTCGGTTTGTTTATGTAGAAGTACCCCAGCAATAGGGCTCCCATCAGCAGCATTGCGATAAAAGTATTGTTATCAGCCTTTTTTTCCTGTTGCATGAATTTTCTTGTTTTGTTTTTGATTTAATGCAGCCTCAACAAAGCTGACAAAGAGCGGATGCGGACTGACCACGGTGCTTCTGTATTCGGGATGAAACTGTACGCCCCAGGTTTTCTCGCCTTCTACACGGTACGCTGCCAGGTCGAGATCGTTGGTGCCGGCGATACGCTTAAATTCGGCAGGCAGACTGGTAATCGAGTCGCCGTGCG
>JRYL01002643.1_pt1 | contig 13363 bp, 11 predicted proteins | sample 235391 | NCBI WGS metagenome assembly JRYL01 (sample SAMN03074223, study PRJNA261481) | activated sludge metagenome | biome: Wastewater Treatment Plant; feature: Wastewater; material: Activated sludge; isolation source: activated biomass of a wastewater treatment plant treating wastewater from... ... | reverse complement strand
GTAGAAGTACTTGCCCGGCGCATCGGGGATCTCGATGCCGAAGTAGGGCGCGTCGCGGCTGATGTCCCAGTCGCCCATCTTGGGCTTGCCGTCCTCGCCGGGGGCAATCCATTCGGTGATCTTGTTCAGCACCTCGGGTTGCACGGCGCCGCTGGTGGTCCATTCGCGTAAAAACTCGATGCAGCGCGCATCGGACAGCTTGAAGAAGAAGTGTTCGCTGGTCTTCAGCTCGGGCCTGGCGCCGCTGAGGGCGGAATACGGCTCGATCAGTTCGGTCGGCGCATACACCGCGCCGCACACCTCGCAGTTGTCGCCGTACTGGTCCTTGGCGTGGCAGTTGGGGCACTCGCCCTTGATGAAGCGGTCGGGCAGGAACATGCCCTTCTCGGGGTCGAAGAACTGCTCGATGGTGCGCGTCTCGATCAGCCCGTTCGTCTTTAGGTCCTTGTAGATGGCCTGCGAGATGGCGGTGTTCTCGGGGCTGTGCGTGCTGTGCCAGTTGTCGAAGCTGATCAGGAAGCCGTCGAGGTACTGCTTGCGACCGGCGGCGATGTCGGCCACGAACTGCTCGGGCGTCTTGCCGGCCTTCTCGGCCGCAATCATGATCGGCGCGCCGTGCGCGTCGTCGGCACCGACGAAGTTCACCGCGTGGCCCTGCATGCGCTGGTAGCGCACCCAGATGTCGGCCTGGATGTATTCCATGATGTGGCCGATGTGGAAGGTGCCGTTGGCATACGGCAGGGCGGTGGTGACGAACAGTTGGCGGGGGGCGGACATGCGAAGCGGCCTTCTTACAGGGGAACCCGCAATTTTAGGCGGCCCATCCCGCGGCGGCGCGGCCGTGGCGGCCTTGCCCGGCTAGACTTGCCGCCATTCGCTTCGTGGAGAACAACCAATGTCCGTGGACCAGGGCGCGCTGCTGGCGGCGCTGCAAACCATCGTCGATCCGAACACCGGCAAGGATTTCGTGTCGACCAAGCAACTGAAGAACCTGCAGGTGAGCGGCGGCGACGTGTCGTTCGACGTCGAGCTGGGCTACCCCGCCAAGAGCCAGATTCCGGCGCTGCGCCAGGCGCTGATCGGCGCCGCGCGCGGCGTGCCCGGCGTGGCCAACGTGTCGGTCAACGTGGCGACGAAAGTGATCGCTCACGCCGTGCAGCGCGGCGTGCAGCTGATGCCCAACGTCAAGAACATCATCGCCGTGGCCTCGGGCAAGGGCGGCGTCGGCAAAAGCACCACCGCCGCCAACCTGGCGCTGGCGCTGGCGGCCGAGGGCGCCAGCGTGGGCCTGCTGGACGCCGACATCTACGGCCCCAGCATGCCGATCATGATGGGCATCAGCGGCCGCCCCGAAAGCCTGGACGGCCAGAACATGGAGCCGATGGAAAACTACGGCGTGCAGGTCAGCTCGATCGGTTTCCTGGTCGACCCGGACGAGGCCATGATCTGGCGCGGCCCCATGGCCAGCCAGGCACTCGACCAGCTGCTGCGCCAGACCAACTGGAAGGACCTGGATTACCTGATCGTCGACATGCCGCCCGGCACCGGCGACATCCAGCTGTCGCTGTCGCAGCGCGTGCCGCTGACGGGCGCGGTCATCGTCACCACGCCGCAGGACATCGCCCTGGCCGATGCGCGCAAGGGCGTGGCCATGTTCGAGAAGGTGGGCGTGCCCATCCTGGGCCTGGTGGAGAACATGGCCGTGCACGTGTGCAGCAACTGCGGCCATGTCGAGCACATCTTCGGTGCCGAGGGCGGCAAGCGCTACGCGGCGGAGAAGGGCATCGACTATTTGGGCGCGCTGCCGCTGGCGCTGTCGATCCGCGAGCAGGCCGATTCGGGCCGCCCCAGCGTGGTGGCCGACCCGGACGGCCAGGCAGCCACCAACTACAAGGCCATCGCGCGGCAGGTGGCCATCAAGGTAGGGGCGCGGGCCAAGGATTTCTCGGCCAGGTTTCCGTCCATCACCATTTCAAGGGATACCTGAGCCGGGTCGGTTCACTTCCGATTTGATAGCTGGCAACGCCCGTGGGATATATACCCACGGGCGTTTCAATTTGTAATTACAACGTATTCAACCGGGCGGACGGCATCCGCCAAATGGGTGATTGTCAGGCGTGCCGCAAGCGCGTAAGGTGCCCCGACAGGGAGCACGACAATGAACTGGTTCAATTCAGACTGGCTGGCGTCTTGGGCCGGCCTGGACGGCGCCGACGCGATGCCGCTGGTGAGCACGCTGGTGGCCGTGGTGGCGCTGATGCTGCTGTGGCGCGTGCTGCGCCGCGGCGGCGCGGGCGGCCGAGCGGCGCGCGATTACGACGCCAGCGGCGACCAGTTCGCGCAGTCGGCCCCCATCAACGAAGAGCAGGTGCGGCTGCTGCACTACCTGCAGCAGGCCTTTCCCGATGGTGCGGTGCTGTTCCAGCCGCGGCTGGCGCGCTTTCTGATGGTGCGCAAGAGCCGCCACCGCCTGGATGCGCAGCAGCGCCTGGGCGATACGCACGTGGACTTTCTGGTCTGCGCCGACGACGGCAAGCCGCTGTTCGCGTTCGAGGTGGATGCGTTCAAGGCCAAGGGCGATGCGGGCCTGGCGCGCAGCGCGGCCGAGAAGAACGGCATGCTCAAGAGCGCCGGCATCCGCCTGATCCGGCTGAAGGGCGCGCAGCCCCAGTGGCCGCCGCCCGAGGTGCTGCGCATGCGCCTGCTGGCCGCGCAGCGCACGCCACCGCCGGCGCCCGAGGCGCGGCCCTCGGGCTTCGAGCCCTCGGCCTTCGGCCCGCCGTCCGACTTTGCGCCCTCGCGCAGCGCACCCGATTCGGGCGTGATGAGCCTGACCGGCCTGATGGGGCTGAGCGCCCGCAGCGACGACCCCTGGGCATCGGTGCGCAAGCGCTGAGGCGCGCGCGGGCCGGGCAGCGTTGCTATGGTTGATATAGCTGCTTGCGCACGACAGGCAATGATTTCAGATTGATTTGGCTTGAAAATGGCGCCAATCGGGCGCAATAAGCTATTTATTGAATAGCAACCTGCGGCCATCTCGCGCTGCCGGCATTCGGGGCGCACGCTCCGCTGAACAGCTCTTCAGCACCGCAGGTTCAGCCGTCGCCGGGAAGACTCTGGCGCTGCAAGGACAGTCATGCCATCTTTCCAATCGATACGGCATGAATCTCGTCATTCCGGCGAAAGCCGGAATCCAGACAGCGCGCGTGCGGTGAGGCATGGGTCCCGGCTCTCGCCGGGATGACGATGGTCAACGTTCTGAAGCGGAAACGGAATCAGTCCACCGCCTGCTCGCGCAGCTTGAAGCGCTGGATCTTGCCGGTGGCGGTCTTCGGCAGTTCGTGCACGAACTCGATGAAGCGCGGGTACTTGTACGGCGCCAGGCGGTCCTTCACGAAGGCCTTCAGTTCGTCCTCGGTGGCCTCGGCGCCGGGCTTCAGGATCACGAAGGCCTTGGTCTTGGTCAGGCCGTCGCTGTCCTGCTTGCCGACCACGGCGGCCTCGAGCACGGCGGGGTGCTGCACCAGCGTGGCCTCGACCTCGAACGGCGACACGTAGATGCCGCTCACCTTCAGCATGTCGTCGCTGCGGCCGCCGTAGGTGTAGCTGCCGTCGGCGTTGCGCACGTACTTGTCGCCGCTCTTCGTCCAGCCGCCCTGGAAGGTCTCGCGCGTCTTGCTGCGGTTGCCCCAGTACATCATGGCGGCGCTGGGGCCGGCGATGTAGAGGTCGCCCGGCTCGCCGTCGGGCACGGGGCCGCCGTCGTCGCCGCGCAGTTCGATGGTGTAGCCCGGCACCGGCCAGCCGGTGGTGCCGTAGCGCACCTTGTCGGGCCGGTTGGAGAGGAAGATGTGCAGCATCTCGGTGGAGCCGATGCCGTCCACGATGTCGATGCCGAAATGCGCCTTGAAGCGTTCGCCGATCTCGGCCGGCAGCGCCTCGCCGGCCGACGAGGCCAGGCGCATCGCCACCTCGTCACGCTTGGGCAACTGCGGATGCGCCAGCATGCCGGCAAAGCCAGTGGGTGCGCCGAAGAACACGGTGGGCTTGAGGCCGCCCACGCCACCGGTCCAGCGCTTGAAGGTGGCCTCAGGCGTGGGGCGCTCGCCCATCAGGATGGTGGTGGCGCCCACGCTCATGGGGAAGGTGAGGCCGTTGCCCAGCCCGTAGGCGAAGAACAGCTTGGCGGCCGAGAAGCACACGTCCCGCTCGGTCAGGCCCAGCACGGCCTTGCCGTACAGCTCGCAGGTCCAGTACGGGTTGGCGTGCGAATGCACCGTGCCCTTGGGGCGGCCGGTGGAGCCGCTGGAGTAGAGCCAGAAGGCCGGGTCGTCCGGGCCGGTGGGCGCGGCCTTGTCCATCGGCGCATGGGCCTTCAGGAAGGCCTCGAACTCCACCTCGGACGGGTGCAGCGGCGCCTGCGGGTGCGAGACGATGACCTTCTGCACCTCGTGGTCGCTCTTGACCATGGCGGTGGTCAACGTGGGCAGCAGCGCGCCCGACACCAGCACCGCTTGCGCGCGTGAGTGCTCCAGCATGTAGGCGTAATCGTCGGGCGTGAGCAGGGTGTTGACGGCCACCGGCACCAGGCCGGCGTACAGGCTGCCGAGGAAGGCCACCGGCCAATCGGTGCCGTCGTGCATCAGCACCAGCACGCGTTCTTCGCGGCGCAGGTACAGGCTGCGCAGCGCGGCGGCCATGCGGCGCACGCGCTCGTCCAGTGCGCCGTAGGTGAGCGTGCCGTGGTCGTCCACGAAGGCCGGCTTGGCCCCGCGGGTGCTGTTCAGCGCCAGCAGATGCTCGGCAAAGTTGAAGCGCTCGGGCGGCGGCGCGACGTTGGCAGCGGTGTTCATGGGGTCTCCGTGGGGTTGTGTCGAGGGCTGGGCCCACGCGGCGCGCATTGCGCTTTTGCCCGCTGCGTGGTGAAATGCATTATTCTGCCTGTCATCGTACATGCATTAAAGTGCATGTCAAGAGGGCGCACCCGGCGCCCCGCAGGCCGACCCACACATGAACATGATGCTTGAAGAGCTGGTGCGACCGTCCGCCGCCGCCCTGTCCGCCGAGGGCGTGCGGCACCCCTTTCTGGTGGCCCTGGGCGAGCGGGTGCGCACGCTGCGCTCGCGCCGCGGTCTCACGCGTAAGGCGGTGGCGCAGGCGGCCAACGTGTCCGAGCGCCACCTGGCCAACCTCGAATACGGCACCGGCAATGCCTCCATCCTGGTGCTGCTGCAGGTGGCCCATGCCCTGCACGCCGAGCTGAGCGAGCTGCTGGGCGACGTGACCACCTCGGAGTGGCTGATGATCCGCGAACTGCTGGAGCACCGCAACGAGAGCGACCTGCGCCGCGCGCGCCAGGCGCTGAGCGAGCTGTTCCATGCCCCCGGCGATGCCGACCGCGCGCGCACCACGCGCATCGCGCTGATCGGCCTGCGCGGTGCCGGCAAGTCGTCGCTGGGCCAGCGCCTGGCGGACGATCTGGGCTACGCCTTCATCGAGCTGAGCCGCGAGATCGAGCAGTTCGCCGGCTGCAGCATCCACGAGATCCACAACCTGTACGGCACCAACGCCTACCGTCGCTACGAGCGCCGCGCGCTGGAAGAAGCCATCCAGATCTACCCCGAGGTGGTGATCGCCACGCCCGGCGGCCTGGTATCGGACGCGGCCAACTTCAACCTGCTGCTGCAGCACTGCTACACCATCTGGCTGCAGGCCGACCCGGCCGACCACATGTCGCGCGTGGCGGCGCAGGGCGACATGCGCCCCATGGCCGCCAGCCCCGAGGCCATGGACGACCTCAAGCGCATCCTGGCCGGCCGCGCGGCGTTCTACGCCAAGGCCGACCTGCGTTTCGACACCAGCGCCTACACCGAGGAACAGGCGCACCGCGAGTTGCGGCGGCAGGTGCGGCAGGTAATCGGTCTGCCGGTTTGAGGATATGCAATAAAGTGCATTGACCCGATCAGATTTATGCACTATTATTCATCTCATGCCAGCCGCGAAGGCGGGCGCAGACCGAGCAGTCGTCCCTGACACCACCACCCGAGGATTCATCGCATGAGCCAGCCGAACCCCAAAGTCGACTACCGCACCGAGCCGAGCCAGTACCACCACATCCAGCTGTCGTTCGACGGCCCGGTGGCCAAGCTGGCCATCGACATCGACGAGGACGCCGGCATCCGCCCCGGCTACAAGCTCAAGCTGAACAGCTACGACCTGGGCGTGGACATCGAACTGCACGACGCGCTGCAGCGCATCCGCTTCGAGCACCCCGAGGTGCGCACCGTGGTCGTCACCAGCGGCAAGGACCGCGTGTTCTGCTCCGGCGCCAACATCTTCATGCTGGGCCTGTCCAGCCATGCGTGGAAAGTGAACTTCTGCAAGTTCACCAACGAGACGCGCAACGGCATCGAGGACAGCAGCCAGCACAGTGGCCTGAAATTCATCGCCGCGCTGAACGGCGCCTGCGCCGGCGGCGGCTACGAGCTGGCCCTGGCCTGCGACGACATCGTGCTGGTCGACGACCGCAGCAGCAGCGTCAGCCTGCCTGAAGTGCCGCTGCTGGGCGTGCTGCCGGGCACCGGCGGCCTGACCCGCGTGACCGACAAGCGCCACGTGCGCCACGACCTGGCCGACATCTTCTGCACCACCAGCGAAGGCGTGCGCGGCCAGAAGGCCGTGGACTGGCGTCTGGTCGATGCCGTGGTCAAGCCGCAGCAGTTCGACGGCTTCGTGGCCGAGCGTGCCGCCAAGCTGGCCGAGGGCAGCGACCGCCCCGCTGGCGCCAAGGGCGTGCAGCTGCCGAAGGTGGAGCGCACCGAAAGCGCCGACGGCATTGCCTACAAATATGTGAATGTCGCCATCGACCGCGCCAAGCGCGTCGCCACCTTCACCGTGCAGGCACCGAGCGGCCCGCAGCCGACCGACATCGCCGGCATCGAGGCTCTAGGCGCCGCTTGGTACCCGCTGCAGATGGCGCGCGAGCTGGATGACGCAATCCTCAACATGCGCACCAACGAGCTGGATATCGGCGCCTGGGTGCTGAAGACCGAGGGCGATGCCGCCGCCGTGCTGGCCAACGACGCGCTGATGCTGGCCAACCAGAAGCACTGGTTCGTGCGCGAGACGCTGGGCATGCTGCGCCGCACGCTGGCGCGCCTGGACGTGTCGTCGCGCAGCCTGTTCGCGCTGATCGAGCCGGGCTCGTGCTTTGCCGGCACGCTGGCCGAGCTGGCCTTCTGCGCCGACCGCGCCTACCAGCTGGTGCTGCCCGACGAGCCGGCCAAGGCCCCCACGCTGACGCTGCACGAGGTCAACTTCGGCAGCTACCCCATGGTCAACGGCCAGTCACGCCTGGCGCGCCGCTTCTATGAAGAAGAAGCGCCGCTGGCCGCCGCCCGCGCCGCCATTGGCCAGGCCCTGACCGGCGAACAGGCAGAGAGGCTGGGCCTGATCACCGCCGCCCCCGACGACATCGACTGGGCCGACGAAGTGCGCATCGCGCTGGAAGAGCGCGCCGCCATGTCGCCCGACGCGCTGACCGGCCTGGAAGCCAACCTGCGCTTTGCCCAGCAGGAGAACATGTTCACCCGCATCTTCGGCCGCCTGTCGGCCTGGCAGAACTGGATCTTCCAGCGCCCCAACGCCGTCGGCGACAAGGGCGCGCTGAAGGTCTACGGCAAGGGCGACAAGGCGCAGTTCGACATGAACCGCGTCTGATCGTCAAGACCTTAAGTTCTAATAAAAACAGGCTGCAGCGCTTGTCCAGCAAGCGCAAGCAGCTATCAAATTAATACCATCCGTTTCATCCCTTGGTTTTGCAGGAGACCGCCATGAGCAGCATCAACTACAGCGAGAAGATCCCCAACAACGTCAACCTGTCGGAAGACCGCACGCTGCAGCGCGCGCTCGAGCAGTGGCAGCCCAACTACCTGAAATGGTGGGCCGACATGGGCCCCGAAGGCTCGCAGAACTTCGACGTCTACCTGCGCACCGCCATCAGCGTCGATCCGCAGGGCTGGGCGCAGTTCGGCCACGTCAAGATGCCCGACTACCGCTGGGGCATCTTCCTGAACCCGGCTGAAGCCGACCGCAAGATCCACTTCGGCGACCACATGGGCGAGGCCGCCTGGCAGGACGTGCCGGGCGAGCACCGCGCCAACCTGCGCCGCATCATCGTCACCCAGGGCGACACCGAGCCGGCCAGCGTGGAGCAGCAGCGCCACCTGGGCCTGACCTGCCCCAGCCAGTACGACCTGCGCAACCTGTTCCAGGTCAACGTCGAGGAAGGCCGCCACCTGTGGGCCATGGTCTACCTGCTGCACAAGTACTTCGGCCGCGACGGCCGCGAGGAGGGCGAGGCGCTGCTGGAGCGCCGCAGCGGCGACCAGGACAATCCCCGCATCCTGCAGGCCTTCAACGAGAAGACGCCCGACTGGCTGAGCTTCTTCATGTTCACCTACTTCACCGACCGCGACGGCAAGTTCCAGCTGTGCGCGCTGGCTGAATCCGGCTTCGATCCGCTGGCCCGCACCACCAAGTTCATGCTGACCGAAGAGGCGCACCACATGTTCGTGGGCGAATCCGGCGTGGGCCGCGTGATCCAGCGCACCGTCGACATGATGAACCAGCTCAAGACCGACGACGTGCAGAAGCTGCGCAACGCCGGCGTGATCGACCTGCCGACGATCCAGCGCTACCTGAACTTCCACTTCTCGGTCACCATCGACCTGTTCGGTGCCGACGAGTCGAGCAACGCCGCCACCTTCTACTCGACGGGTCTGAAGGGCCGCTTCGAGGAGGGCAAGCGCACCGACGACCACGTGCTGAAGGGTCAGACCTACAAGGTGCTGAACGTGGTCGACGGCAAGCTGATCGAGAAGGAAGTGCCGATGCTCAACGCGCTGAACGAAGTGCTGCGCGACGACTACATCAAGGATTCCATCGGCGGCGTCGAGCGCTGGAACCGCATCATCGAGAAGGGTGGCATCCCGTTCAAGCTGAAGGTGCCGCACAAGGCCTTCCACCGCAACATCGGCGCGCTGTCGGGCGTCAAGGTCAGCCCCGAGGGCCAGGTGGTGAGCGATGCCGAGTGGAACGCCAAGGCCAAGGACTGGCTGCCCACGCCGGAAGACCGCGCCTACGTCGCCAGCCTGATGGGCCGCGTAGTCGAGCCGGGCAAGTTCGCCAACTGGATCGCGCCGCCGGTGATGGGCATCAACCGCCAGCCGGTCGATTTCGAATACGTGCGTTTCAACTGACACTGTCGAAAACCGGACGCAGAGGACGCAGAAATCACGCAGAGGACGCAAAGGAAACAGCCGAAAACTTCTTCCTGGATTTTTTGCGTCCTCTGCGAATCCTTTGCGTCCTCTGCGTCCGGCTGTTTTAATGAGTTTCCATGGCCGCAACCGACACCACCATCCTCAAGCAGCACCTGATCGACGCCGCCATCTGCATCCGCTGCGGCGCGTGCGAGGCGGCGTGCCCCATCGACGCCATCACGCACGACTCGAACAACTACGTGGTCAGTGCCGACACCTGCAAGATGTGCATGAACTGCGTGCCGGTGTGCCCCACCGGCGCCATCGACAGCTGGCGCCTGGTGCCCAAGGCCAAGCCCTACACGCTGGAAGAGCAGTTCAGCTGGTTCGAGCTGCCCGAAGAGCTGACGCCCGCGCAACTGGCCGAAGCCGGCGTGGCCGAAGACGCACTGGCGGGCGATGAGCAGGCCGACGACGCCCTGCAGACCCAGGCGCAGGCCGAGGCCGCCGCCATCGACCCTACGCAGCCCGGCACTGGCGCGGCACCCGCCAGCTATGGCGCCACCATCCCGCCCTGGTCGGCCGCGCACGCCTACACCAACCTCTACGGCGCGCGCGCCGCCGAGAAGACGGTGACGGCCACCGTCGCCGGCAACGTGCGCGTCACCGACGTGGGCACCGAATACGACACGCACCACATCATCCTGGACTTCGGCACCATGCCCTTCCCGGTGCTGGAGGGCCAATCCATCGGCATCGTGCCGCCGGGCACCGACGAGCGCGGCAAGCCGCACTTTGCGCGCCAGTACAGCATCGCCAGCCCGCGCAACGGCGAGCGGCCGGGCTACAACAACCTGTCGCTCACCATCAAGCGCGTGCTCGAAGACCACCAGGGCAACCCGGTGCGTGGCGTCGGCAGCAACTACATGTGCGACCTGAAGGTGGGCGACAAGGTGCAGGTCATCGGGCCGTTCGGCGCCACCTTCCTGATGCCGAACCACCCCAAGTCGAACATCGTGATGATCTGCACCGGTACCGGCTCGGCTCCCATGCGCGCCATGACGGAATGGCGCCGCCGCCTGCGCAAGAGCGGCAAGTTCGAGGGCGGCAAGCTGATGCTGTTCTTCGGCGCCCGCACCAAGGAAGAGTTGCCCTACTTCGGCCCGCTGCAAAGCCTGCCGAAGGATTTTATCGACATCAACTTTGCCTTCAGCCGCACGCCCAACCAACCCAAGAAGTACGTGCAGGACGCGATGCGCGAGCGCGCCGCCGACCTGGCGGCGCTGCTGCAGGACCCCAACACCTTCTTCTATGTGTGTGGCCTGAAGAGCATGGAAGAAGGCGTGGTGCTGGCGCTGCGCGACGTGGCGCAGGGCGCCGGCCTGAACTGGGACGAGATCGGCCAGCGCCTGAAGAAGGAAGGGCGCCTGCACCTGGAAACGTATTGAGGCGCGGGGCAGTGGCCCACGGATGCTTCAATAAAAATAGCTGCTTGCGCCCGGTATGCAATGGTTTCAGATAGAAAGCTATCTGAAAACCAGCTATATCAGGCGCAAGCAGCTATCATTTTTCATTGATTCGCAACAAGTCTCAGGCAGCGCTGCAGGAGCGGGCGACCCCGCTGCCACACGGCGGATGCGCTCCGCGCGTCATCCGGGACTTCCTGGTCCTCAAGCGCTTTCAATCACCCCGCCTGAGCAGGCTCACCCGAAACCGGCCATCCGCCACCCGCACGTCACGCACCGCCCAGCGCGCCAGCGCCCCGGCGGTGGTGCTGCTGTCGATCACGTACACCGGCCGGTCGCGCAGCGCCGCCTGCACCGCCTGCGGCCCGTGCGCGCGCACCAGCGCCGCGTAGCGCGCGGGCACGCCGTCCAGCGCGTCAGGTCGTCGATGTAGAACGCGCCGGCCGCCTGCTCGTAACGCAGCCGGCCCGACAAGCCCGCCCGGCCCGGAAACTCGCGCCCGCCGGCCTGCACGGCCAGTTGCGTGGTCAGCTGCAGCCGGTCGCCCCCCGCCGGCAGGTTGAGCTGCGGCGCGCGGAACTCCACACAGGCCAGCACCAGCTGGCAGTTGCGGACCGGAAAGCGCTCGGCCAGGTGCTGCTGCAGCGTGGCGGGTTCCAGGTTCAATGCCAGCTCGCCCACGAAGCGCTGAAACGCCCACCACGCCCCCGCCGCCAGGGCCAGCAGAACGAGCAGGATGGTGAGGACAGAGCGAAGTCGGCGCATGCGCAGGTGGGGGGCTGAGGCAGGGCGCATCTTGCCACGGTGCAAGCCCAGGCTGTCTGCTATTGATTGAATAGCTGCCGGCGCTTTATCGAAGGGCGCTGGCGGCCTGATGGCAGCATGAAAAAAAAGAGCTGGCTGGGCACTGCCTGGCTGACTCTGTCAATAGCGCCGCACGGGCGCTTCCCACGATGAAGCTATTTGGTCAGGATCAGCTTGCCCAGCTTGGTGGCCTGCAGTCGATAGACCGCGCCGTTGTGGCTGATCTCGATGGCGCGGCGGCCTTGCAGCAGGCGGTGGCTCGGCACCGGGCCGCCGCTGGGTTCGGGCGGCGTGGTGTCGACGGGCTCCGTGCCGGATCGGCACGCGTCGGGCGACGTTGCGGCGCGCGTGGTCATGGGCGGGCGCATCGTCATGGCGCGCGCGGCGGCTCGGTCACGAAGCCGATCTTGCCCAGGCCCGCCTGCTGCGCCGCCGCCATGGCCTGGGCCACGCGCTCGTAGCGCACGTCGCGGTCGCCGCGGATGTGCAGGTCGGGCTGCGGCTGCTGCCGCGCGGCGGCCTGCAGCCGGGCGCCCAGCTGATCGTCGGCGATCTTCTCCTCGCCCAGCACGTAGCTGCCGTCGGCCTGCACCGTCAGCAGCACCGTCTCGGGCTTGATCTGCTCCTTCTCGTTGGCCGCGCGCGGCAGCTCCACGTTCACGGCGTGCTTCATCACCGGCACGGTGATGATGAAGATGATCAGCAGCACCAGCATCACGTCGATGAACGGGACCATGTTGATCTCGCTCATCACCTCGTCGTGCTCGTCGGCGATGAATCCGGCCATGCTCAACTCCGCTTCAGAGCCACCACGTTGCCGTCGCCGCTGGCCGCCGTCACGCGCGCGCCGGTCACGTGGTAGGCATGCAGGTCGTGCGCAAAGCGGCCCAGCTTGGCCAGGATGTGCTTGTTGCCGCGCACCAGCGCGTTGTAGCCCAGCACGGCCGGGATGGCCACGGCCAGGCCCAGCGCGGTCATGATCAGCGCCTCGCCGATCGGGCCGGCCACCTGGTCGATGCTGGCCTGGCCGGCGGCGCCGATCTTCATCAGCGCGTGGTAGATGCCCCAGACGGTGCCAAACAGGCCGACGAAGGGCGCGGTGGAGCCGACCGAGGCCAGGATGGCCAGGCCGGCCTGCAACTTCCCGGTGGTGCTGTCGATGCTGTTGCGAAGCGCGCGCGAGATCCAGTCGCTCGCGTCCAGCGAATCGTGCAATTGCGCCCTGGTGGCGCGGTGGTGGGCGGCGGCTTCGCGGCCTTCCACGGCGAGCTGGCGGAACGGGTTGGCGTCATCGTCGCCCAGCTTGGCCAGCCCTTCGGCCATGTCGGCGGAATGCCAGAAGCCTTCCACCCGCGCCGCCTGGCGCTTGGCCTGCACCACGCCCAGTGCCTTCATCAGGATCACGATCCACGAGGCCAGCGACATCAGCAGTAGCGCCGCGAACACGCTGCGCGTGACCCAGTCGCCCTGGGCCCAGACGTGCAGCAGACCTAATTCATTGTTCATTTGACTTCACTCCAGAACGAAATTGAGGGGGACGTTGAACCACATGGCCTCGGGCACGCCGTTGCGGGTGCCGGGCACGTAGCGCCAGCGGTCGCGCGCGGTTTCCAGCGCCANNCGGCCATCGGGGCCGATCAGCACGCGCACCACCACGCGGCCGCTCTCGCCCAGGCGCTTGCTCATGGCGGGGTAGGTGGGCGCGGGGTTGTTCAGGTGCGCGGCGCTGGTGGACGGCTGCACGATGACGGGCGGTGCGGGCGGCGCCGGTGGGCTGGGCGCGGGCGCCGCCGGTGCCGCTGCGGCCGCGGGCGACGGCGTGGGTTCGGG
>JRYL01000463.1_pt1 | contig 13398 bp, 16 predicted proteins | sample 235391 | NCBI WGS metagenome assembly JRYL01 (sample SAMN03074223, study PRJNA261481) | activated sludge metagenome | biome: Wastewater Treatment Plant; feature: Wastewater; material: Activated sludge; isolation source: activated biomass of a wastewater treatment plant treating wastewater from... ... | reverse complement strand
CTGGTGGCGCAGCCGCCGAGCGCCGCGACGGCGAGGGCCAGCGCCAGGCCCTTAGTCAAGTTCGAGAGCATGGCTTTCTCCTGCGCGGTGATCGACCTTGCGGCCTTCGGGATCGAAGTCGATGGCGAGCGGCTTTTCGAGGTGGACGGCGACCTTGGCGCCCGGCTGCACATAGACGGCGGCGAACGCCTGGCCGTACAGCTTGTTCACCCAATCAGCCATGTCGCGCACGCCGCCGGCGAGGATGCGGCCCATCGCCTCGTTGCCCGAGATGCCGACGCTGCCGATGGAGCCATCGGCGCCCACGTAGGAGACCTGGCCGCTGTCGCTGTCGATGAGCGAGGCCACGCCGGCGCCCGCCGCGGTGATCAGCGCCTGCGAGCCGAGGTACTGCTGGGCATTGCTGCGACGCTCACCGCTGACGCAGGGGATGCCGTAGGGATCGCTGATCCAGCCCAGCCCATCGCGCTGCTGCTCGCTCTGCTGGTTGCCGTCGCGGTCCTCGGGAATGGTGCGGATCGTGCCGTCGTGGAAAACGAAGGTGATGCTGCGCACCTGGCCGCGCACGCACGAGAGCGTCCAGTCGCCGGAGGCGGTGCCGGAGAACACGGCGCCGGCTACATCGGGGATGTCGATGCCATTGGCGGTCAGGTTGTCCGCGCCGACAAGAACTTTGAACGGATACGGATCGTTGACCGTTCCGTCGATCGGCACGCGGCCGATCAGCGCCGTCATCGCCACGGAGCCCATCAGCGTCGAGTTGGTCGGCACGGTATAGACCGGCTTGGCGCTCTTCACGCCTGCGGCGCGGGCGCCAGCGTTCACCACGGATTCCGCCGTTGCCTCCAGCGTGCTCTGCGCCGGACCGAAGCTCGTGGGAAAGCTCAGGCTGCCGCTGGACGAGCCGCGCCCTTCAGCCTTCTTCGCGTCGTCCGGTTCCACCCAGCGCGTGCCGCCTTCCATGCCCGCCTCGTCGCCGTCGCGCAGACCCAGGCCTACGGGCAGATCGGCATGGCCACCACCGCGTCCGCCGATGCTGTCCAGGCGTCGCTGCAGGTCGGCGAGCAGCCCCTCGGTCTGCTGGCGCTCGGCGGCCGACTGTTGCTGGTCGCGGCGCAGATTGGAGCGTTCGGCCTCCAGCGCGGAGGTGATGCGCTGGTCGATGGAGTTCTCGCGCTGGCGCAGCCGTTGGTTCTCTTCGCGCTGCGACTTGTTGTCCGAGAGCGCGGTCTGAAGCTCGGTGCGCAGTTGCTTCACCTGCGCAACGAGTGTCGCCACGGTGTCGCGGGGCGTATCGCCCTCGATGCCCAGTGCTTTCATCTCCTCGGGGGTGAGCTGGGCGCTCGCGTCGGTCCGCGTCGGCGCCGTCTCCCCGCCACCGGAGAAGAGCCGGATGCCGACGAACAGCACCAGGACGGCCACGGGGATCATCAGCCACTTGAGGAGGCCGTTACTGCGCATGGCGGACCTCCTTGCTGTCCGGTGCCTCGGCGTCCGGTTGCGGGAGGTGCGCGGTTGGATCGAAGCGATGGATGGCGGGAAGCAGAGACTGCGCGAGGCCGCGCCCGCGCGTCACCAGGTACAGAACCGTCGTGTCCTCGGGCGTCCCACGTGGGCCTAGCACATCGTGCTGGAAGGTCGCGGTGAGGAAATCGCCTTGCAGCACGCGCGGATCGAGACTGATCCAGCCGCTGCTGCTGTTGGTGAGACGCACGGCGGTGACCCACTGGTCTTCCAGACGCCACGAGGCGAGCGCAAGCGCGCGCACTGGCATCGTCGGCATCAGCGTGCCGAGGTTCAGGTCGCGGCGCAGGTTGACTCGCATGACGCCAGGCAGCGGTTCGACCGTGCGCAGCGGCGCATAGAGGTTCTGCGCGGCGAAGCGCGTCAGTACGACCGGCACCGGGGTTTCGCGTTGCGCCGACCGCGCTCCTGCCCGGGAACGCATCGCAGCCTCGTCGTCGCTGTCCGACAGGTCGCCATAGCGCGCCTGCGTGTTTGCGCCTTCGACGATGCGGACGGGCTCCAGCGCAGGTTCACCGTCCTTCGCGGGTTCGGCTGCGATGTCCAGCAGGATCAGGGCGCCGGTGTCCGCGTCTTGCAGTTGCAGCCGCGTGGGTTCGATCGGCTCGCTGGCACGGAGGTACACGGCACCGCCCGCACTCTGTACGCGCAGACGCTCGCCGACGCCCGCGGGTACGCCAACCCGGACGTTCCTGTCGATGAACACGATGCGCTCCTGTCCGACCTTCAGCGGCACGGCCAGCGGCATGCGTTCCCAGTGCAGAATCTCCACCGCCTGGGCAACGGGTGCCGCGACCACGATCAGCAGCCCCAGCAGAGCGAGTACAGGGTGCTTCATGGGGTTTCTCCTTGAGACGCTTGCGGAGCCAGGCCGCCCTGGGCGGGCGCGGGGCGCGCCGGCTCGGGCGTGCCGATGCGCTGAGGCGTCCCGTCGTAGCAGTCGAGCGCCAGCCCGAACGGATTGCGGGCGGGGTCGATGTCCACCTTGGTGACCTTGATGGGGTAGCGCACCAGGGCGCGCTTGACCTGCTCGGCGCCGTAGTACTCGTCGGCGCTGATGTCCAGCGTCACCACCCAGTCACGATCGGAGACGATGCGCACGCGCGCCGTGGGATCGTCGCCGTAGCCGCGGCCGGGGATTTCATAGATGCCGCGCACGCGCTGCCGCAACTCACCCGTGCTGCGGCGGTAGTCGTAATCGGCCTTGAGGAACGCCTGGCAGGATGGCGTGAGGTATGCCGAGAGTGCGTACAGGTTGCGCGGATAGTCTTCCTCGCCGTTCGTGGGCCAGCGGTTGAGCGTCTGGAATACGTAGAAAGTGAAGGCATAGACCGACTCGGGCGGAACCTCCCACCACTTCCTTGTGCTGCCGGAACGCAGATCGGGGGGCACATGGATGGTCAGGTCGCGCGGGGCGCTCCACCAGCCGCCGCCCATGACCAGGGCGACGATCACCAACGCACCGGCGCCAAGGCGCAGCGTCTTGATGTGCGCCTGCAGATGGGTGATCTCGTTCTTGAAACGGCTCATCGAGTGCTCCTGCGTGTGGTCCAGAAGCCCGAGCGCGAGATCAGCACATGGCCGCCCACCCAGCCGGCCATCAACGGATGGCGGGTGGCAATGCGCCACTGAAGCTGGCGATACAGCCAGGTATCGGGCCGGCCGCGTTTGAGCCGACGCAGGATGCCGCCGCCCACGAACACGCCGAGGGCCACGCCCAGGACGACGAACGTGGGTGCGATCGCGATCGTGCGGAATACCCATGACAGTGGCGCGCCGACCAGCAGGCCGGCGCCACCCGAAAGGCCGCAGCAAATCCACAGCTCGTCGGCGGTGAGGCCGCGCACCACCACCGGGTGGCGATTCAAGCGATGCGGAAGGAACGTCACCGTTCCGTCCGCACGGACGTGCTGGTGTTCGGACATGGCCTGTCCTCGCTCAGAGGATGCCGGTGGCTTCGGTGAGCAGCCAGATGCCGATCACGAGCAGGACGGCGCCGATCGCCACGGTCAAGCCGAACTGGCCCCAGGTCTTGCGGCCGGTATGGATCTCGGCATATGTCCCGTAGGCGTGGTAGCAGACGCCCACGAACATGGAGGCCACCACCAGCAAGGCCACGAGCATGACGATGTCGTAGCCGTAGTTGCGGATGGTCTCCATGATGCCGTTGCCCGTGCCACGGCTCGGGTTCTCGATCGTCGGCAGGCCCTGCGCGAACGAGAGCGCGGGAAGCGTGAAGGCGCCCAGGGCAATGGCAGCGCGCTGGGTAAAACGGGAAGAGAGGTTGCGGCTTTGCATGATCAGTCCTTTCAGGTGGTTCAGGAGAGGAGGAAGAAACTCAGGACGAGGTACATCGCGATGAAGCGGATGCAGACGCCCACGAACTGGCGCTGGTTGAGGCGGTTCTCCGCCCAGCCCACGTAGGCCGTTCGGATGGCCCACACGCCCCAGACGAGCAGGACCGCGAACACGACGCCGACCAGGACGGTCGCCATCGCGGAAGGCGCGATGCCGCTGTTGGCTTGAAACGCCGAGACCTGGGCGCCGTTCATGGCTTGCCCTCCGCAGTCGTCGGCGGCGATGGCTCGACGGCCCGCTCGGTGCGGTAGTCGCCGGCCAGTTCGGAGGGGTCGCGCGGCTGGGCGCGCGACGGTGTGAGGTGGGCCTGGATGCCGGCGCGCACGCGCGCCAGGTCAGCCAGAAGCCGTGGGTAGTCGAAGTGGTAGCGTTCGCCCGGCCTGACGGGGGCATGCACGGCGCTGTCCGCGACGGTGCGCTCCAGCGCGTCGAGCTGGCGCAGCGCGGAGGCCAGTTCCTGACGCTGTGCTGGGGATTCGGAGAGGGCCGTCGGCGACTGGCCCATCAGGAGGGCCGTCACGAGGAGAATGGGCACGCCGCGATGCGCAGCGCGCCAGGTTAAAGCCACCATCGCGCCATTCCTGTGTGATCAGCAATGGGTTGATCGTGGAGATCAGGGCGGCTTCAGGCCGCAAACAATAGGAACCCGCACCCGACCGGATTGATGGCCTAGAGGTACTTCTTGAAGCTGGCCGCCGTCAGGCTTACTGCCAGTCCCAGCAACGCGGCGCTCGGCAGCAGGATCAGCAGCGGATGCACCGAGATCGGCAGAGCCAGGTAGGTCACCCACGGCAGCACGGCGAGCGGCATCAGACTCGCCTTCGCCCGGTGGTAGATGAAGCCGGATTCCCGGCCCGCGCCGAAGCGGCGCACGTCCCTCCGCACGAGACCGTCGATCAAGCCGACGAAGGCTGCCGTGAAGATCAGCGGTAGCGTGAGCACCAGGACCAGCAGACGCACGAGGAAGGTCAGTGTCGTGAAGGCCGCTGCGATCAGATAGCTCTCGGTCCAGACATAGACCTGGCTGATGTAATAGCGGAAGTTGCGGGCCTGACCATGGCTGGGCGCGCGGGCTCGTTCGGCGGTCTGGCTCATGCGCTCCAGCAGTCCCGTGCGCACGAAGACCCACTCGTAGCCGGTATCCACCAGATCGTGCGCGGTGCGCCCTGGCTCCTGCACGACCACGCTGCGCGTGAAGTGGTTGGACAGGTTTCCCAACTCGTACTGCAGCATCTGCCGGGAGTGATGCCAGCCCTGGTCCTTCCAGAAAATGTGCATGCCGACACACTCCATCACGATCGAGAACAGCAGCGAGCCGATCAGCACACCAAGCAACCGAAACGGCAAGGTGATGGTGCCGACGATCAGGCCTTGCCGACGGTTCTGTTCCCGCTGCGTGGCGGTGGCGGCGTCGCTCATGGCGCTGCCTCGTCGCTGGCCGTGCCGTCCACGCTGGCGGCTGGCGCTTCGGTTGTCGCCTCGTCGAGCAGATCCTTGGGCAGGGCCACATCCTGCAAGACCGGGGAGCTGGTGAACTCCCACCACTGCGTGGCCTCGCTGTAGCTCTGGCGCATGTATCCGGCCAGTTGCTGCAGGTCTGCCGGCATCACTTCGTCCGGGTCTGGCGCCGGCAGTGGCATGCGAACCTTCCAAAGCTGGCCGCCCTGCAGCAGCGCGAAGCACTGTCCTTTGGGCAGGCCGACTACATGCGATGGATCGATCATCGGCACGCTGGACATGCTGATGCGGTCCTGCGTGTTCGAGGTGAAGTCGGTCGCGCCGCGGATGTCCGAGCTGTCCGTCGCACCGGAGACGATGGTGGTGGTATAGACCTCGACCTTCGGCAGTTGCTTGGTCAGCAATTCGGCGGTGGCCGTCTCCCGCACCCGAAGCATGAACAGATTGTTGAAGTTCCCGATGACCTGACCGGCCTTCGCACGGTTGCCGATGCGGGCCTCGATGTCAGAGAGGGTCTGCGTGTACGCGGTGACTTGCAGCCCGGCGCCACCGCCCTTGTTGATCAACGGCACGAATTCGTCGCCCATGAGTTCATTGAATTCATCCGCATGGACGTTGATCGGCACGCGCGCGCCAGCCGAAGCATCAGGCAGACCGTCGTCGATCCCGTGCTTATAGATATGGCCTGCGACCGATACCAGGTCGGAGAACATGGAGTTGCCGACCGCTGCGGCGACCTCGGCGTCGGATAGCGCGTCCAGGCCCACATAGACGACGGCGCGCTTCCTGATCACCTGCATCCAATCGAAAATCGGGCGCGGGTCCGCCAGGTCGGAGTAGTTCGGGGCCAGGAGCTGCGCGATCTTGCCGCTGGTCAGCTTCTCCAACAGGGGCAGGAGCGAAGCGACGATCTTGTCGAAGTAGGTCTTGTCGTAGCGGACCGCCGAGCGCAGTCCGTCGAGCACCGGGTCGTAGTTGCGAGCCTGGCTCAGGTACTGCTCCAAGGCCACGACGCGCTTCTCGCGCCCGATCATGTTCCTGGGAATGTTCTTCTCGTTGAGCTTCGCCTCTATCTGGACGATCACCTCCCAGGCCTTGGGCTCGGTCTTGGCGAAGTAGTGCTGGGCGTACTCGATGAACAGCGCGTCGATGTTGATGACGTGCCGCTGGATCAGCATGTAGTCCGGGCGCTGCCCCAGCTCCACCAGGGCGCGGGCGATGATGTTGACGAAGCGCCATGCGAACTCGCGGAACGCCGCGCTGTTGCCTTCTCCCGAGAGTTGCCCCGCAACGCGGGTCGCCACTTCGCTGATGCGCCCGAAGCGGCCGACGGCGTTGTAGCGCGCGGAAATGTCGGGCCAGCCCAAATGGAAGACATAGAACTCGCCTTCGCGGCCTGCGCGCTTCGCCTCGACGTACATCCGCTTCAGGAGATCGGCATCGCCCTTGGGGTCGATGACGATCACGACTTCGTGCTCGCCCGCATCGTTCTTGCGCCGGATGTCCTGGGTCACGAACAACTCGGCAAGGCGCGTCTTGCCCACGCGCGTGGTGCCCAGGACCAGGGAATGTCCGACGCGCTCGCCGAGCGGCAGGCTGACGTCCCCTTCGTCTGGTTCGATGCCGTGCAGGCGCGGTAGTCCTCCAACGGGCGGCAGAGGCCGTACCGGGTTGAATGGCACATCCCAACTCGTGAGCGCGGACAGGCGAGACAGCGGGAACGGCGCGAACTCCAGCCGTTCCTCCAGGCGCCGCGCCAGCCGGTAGGCTGGTGTCGGCTCCACGTAGCGGCGGAACTCCGGCCGATACGTCTGCATCAGCCTATGGGTGTGCTTCTGCTCCCACAGGAAGCCGCGGCCCACGAACAGGCGTTGCTGGCTGACGGGCACGTCCTTGTTCGTCATCACGTAGCGAGGCAGGCGGCGGATGTTGCGCCGGTAGCGCAGGATGGTGCGGGCGTCGCGGTAGCGGATCGCGCCGTAGGCGCCGAACGCCAGCGCGCTGCCGACGCCCATCGACGGGCTCAGCGCGAGCGACCACGGGGCCACCAGGCACAGAAACGCGGCGCCTGCACACGCCGCGACGGTGTATAGCTCCACCGCGGGACGAAGCAGAACCTCAACCGGCAGTTTCCCCGACATGGCTTCATTGCTCGATGCCGGTGGCCGTGATCAGCGCCGGGTAGTGCCGCAGGCCCAGGCGATCGGCCAGGTCGTCGCCTGCCACGGGGGCGAGCGGGACGCCTGGCGCCAGTGCGCGCAGCCGCGCGAGGGCCTGCACGGTCTCGACATTGACGACCAGCCCGACCGCGCCACGCTCGCGCAGCGAGGCGACACGGCGCTGCAACCAGGCCCGGGAAACCTCGTCGTCGCCGACGACCACGAATGGCCGCAGGCCCGGTGCCTCAATCACCCGCCGCGCAACGGTGCCGGGCGAGAGCTTGGCGCTGCGCACCGGCAGCATCGCGGCTTCGTCCGCGGGCGTGGCGGGAACCTGGGGCGTCGGGATGGGCGGTCGGACCGGGGCATCGGTACGCGGTTGGAGATTGAGGGCTTCGTAGTACGGCAGCGCCGACGTGCCGCCGCGGTCCTCGACCACGATCAGCGGCTCGCCGGCATGCGAGGCCAGCGGCAAAGCCGTCAGCAGCACGAGCAGGCCCTTCAAGGTGCGGTTGGCCAGATGGAGTTTCGTCATGGGGAAGCCTCCTGACGCGCGGCGAGCGCCGTGGTGGTTGGCCGCGTGCCCTGCACGCGGGCGAGGTGGCGGGAAACGCTCCGCCGATAGCGGGCTGCGGGCTCGCCACCCGCGGGGCGGTGGTAGCGGCCGATCGCCAACAGCCAGTCCTCGCCCGGGCTGTGCTGTTCCTTCAGGATCTCGGACGCGATAGCGAGGTTGCGGTACGGATCGAGCAAGTCGCACGCGCTGGTGAAGCGGTGCTTGTGGTAGCCGAGGTTGATTTGACCCAGTCCTGCGTCGATGCGCGTGTGCGGCGTGGTACGCATCGCCTGCTGCAAGCCTGAGCAGGCCTCGGCGCGGGTGGCGAAGCGGCGCGACTGGCCGGCGACGTTGAGGGACCAGGGCCACGGGACGATGCGCCCGTTTCGCCGGATGCCGCTTTCTTGTAGGGCCACGGCGTAGAGCACGGTCGAGGGGATGCCCGCGCGCTTCGCGGCAAGCTGATAGGCCGGTGGCGGAACCTCCTGGGCAAGGGCCGCGCAGGCGTGGAGGCCAGCAGCGAGCACCAGTGCGCGCAGCGCCGCCGCTACGGCTGGCGCTGCCATTGGCCGTTCACCTCGCGCACGACTGCGGGCAGATCGCCGGGCAGGCCCAGCGACAGCCAGCGGCCGCCGTCATGGTTGAGCGTGATGGTGCCGCTGCGCACCCGTGCCGGATCGACGTTCGCGCGCTTGGCCCAGTCGCGGATGCGCGCGTCGTCCTGGCGACTGCCGACCATGTACAGGTCGAACTCGGCTCCCGAGGATTGCAGGCGCTGCACGAGCTGGCCGCAGGCGGCGCAGCCGTCCTTGACGAACACCGCCGTGCGACCACTGCCGCGCCCGGCGGCGCCCGGCTTGTCATCGGGCAGGTTCACGCGCTGCATACCGGGGTTCAGGCGCTGCCAGGCGTCGTCGTAGGCACGCTGGTAGGCCAGCAGCTTTTCCACGCGGCGCGCTTCGACCTGTACCTGCAGCTCCGCGTAGCGCCGCCGCTCTTCGTCGGAACGGGCCTCGATGCCCAGCACGGACAGCGGGTCCAGGTTCGGCGAATAGACGCCGATCGGCCCCTCCATCAGTTCGCGATAGCGGGCGAACTCGTCGTCGCGCAGGCCCCATTCCTTCGCCAGCCGTGTGTCCTGGCTGTGCGCGATCTGGCTCTGGCTCGTGCGAGCAGGCTGCACGTTGGAGGCTTGCTGGGGCGGCTGCTGTGCCGAAGCCGGCAGGTGCAGCGCAGACAGCAGCAGGAGGAGGATGGCGTGGCGTTTCATCGCGTGGCCCTCTGATTCAAGGAATCGCCACGCGGCGAGTCTGCTCACCGGCCTGGAACACCGCGGCGTTTCCGTCGATGGCCTGCAAGCGCCAGGAGCCGACGGCATCCCCCGGCAGCAGCACCTGCACCTGGTCGGCGGTGAAATCGCCGACGCTCGGCGCGACGGATACGCTGCGTTGGCCCGCGCGCAGCTCGGCACCCACGACGCGGAATGGCAATGGAGGTGGCACGAGGGTGGCCGCAACGGGTTTGGACGGGCGCGGCGGGTTCGGTTTGGTAGCACGCGCAGTTGCCTGGCGCGTCTTGATCTGCTCGACCTCTTCGCGCAGTGCTTGAAGGTCGGCGGCGGCCGCACGGTCACCCTGCGCCTGCTCGACCTTCGTGATGCGGGCTTCCAGGGCCTGGCGTGTCTCTTGCAGTCCCGCTGCCGTCGCGGGTGCAGGCCGCTGCTGCAGGGCCTGCGTGGTCTCCGCCAGGCCGGCAACCAGCGCTTCGAGGCGTTGCAGGCCGGAATCGACCCGCTCCCGGTCGGCAGGGTCGTTCATGGACTGGTAGCCCATGAGCACGAAAACGCTGAGGCAGATCAGCCAGAGCCACAGCAGGCTCTGCGCCACCACGGAGGCGGTCGGACGCCGGGGAGTCCGCGGGGCGTTCACTGCCGGTCTCCGGCGAGCGGGAACGTCTGCACTGCCTCGGCGGCAGGCGGTTCGGGGGCCGGCGCCGCTGCAACGTCGCTGCCGGGCTGCTCGAAGCAAACCTGTCGTGCCCGATCATCCGCGTGCAGTTCCCAGGCCGGTCCGGCCAGGGTCAGCAGCGCGTCGCGCAAGGTCATGGGGCCAAGATGTAGGTGCGCCACCGGCAACGGCAGTCCGTACAGATCGATCACCACATGTGCCGTTTGGCAAAGGCCGTAGCCGCTGCGCTTGAGCACATGCCGCAGCCCATCGCCGACAGTGGCGCGGGCATCCTCGGGCATGGACACGTCGATGGTCTGCAACAGCAAGTCGCGCTGTGCCGCTGTCGGTGCCAGCTCGACCAACGTGTAGCGGCCGTAGCGCACGACGGGAATGAACTCGGGTGCCTCGTGTTCGGTGGCCGCCGAGACTTCCTCGATGCCGTCGGATACGAGCGGCGCCGTGGTGATCGCGCAGCCGCCAGCCAGCACCGACCAAAGCAGGCCAAGGAACCCGGTCATCAGGCGGCGTTCGGGGTGGTGAAACCAGGGTGGAGAGGGGCACATAGCTCGGCGTCCTGAAACATCGAGCCCTCACCATCGCCGCTAGGGTCGCGCGCGGCAGCAAACAATGCGAATCACGCCCCGTCCGGTTTTCCGGGGCGGCATTGGGGAGGCGGTCATTCCCAGCAATCTCTCGCGATGCCCATCGGGCCATTGGCCAGGATGGTGAGCAGCCCGAACTTTGGAGATCAATGGTCAAAAAAAACGGCCCCGAAGGGCCGTCATGGTGCAGGGAATGCGCGGATCAGTCGCGGGCCTTGATGAGGCCCGGATCGACGTCCGCGGTCCGGATGTGCGCCCAGCAGCGCACGAGTGCGCCGTTCTCGCCGACAGGGTGCTCGGTCACGACATCATCAGGTGCTTCGTCGAGGTTGCTTTCGTCGTAGCAGATCACCTTGATCTGTCCGGCGTCGCAGCACACCGAATGCACCTGGCCGTTGGTCATGTCGATCACGACGACCTGGGGAACCAGATCCAGTTCGTTGGCCGCCGACAGGATGGCGCTCTGTTCCGTCGCGTCGAAGAAGACAAATGGGCCTTCATAGCCGGCCTCATCGGCCAGCGCCTGTGCCCGGTCGTAGTGGGCGCCGATGTGATACTCGGCATCCGTCACGGTGACGTCGAAGATGGGCATGTCGGCCATGCCCGAAGCGTTGCGGCACGCGGCCGCGATACGTAGGGTTTTCATACGATGACTCCTTGGGATGAGAATAAGCGCAGCCATGCCCGCGCAGAGCACGGGCATGGCTGCAGGGCGGGAAGGAACGAGAAAGCCGGCGGCGCGAGGCCGGCGTTGGCGTGGGGATCAGGCGGCGACAAGTTGCCGGGCCAGTGCGACCTCGACGGAATCACCGTCTTGGTTGAGCACATCGAGGCCCGATTCGGGCACGTCGCCCGAGGTGGACTGCGAGACCATGATCTTCTTGGCCATCAGCTCCAGGCAGGTCATCTGCGAGGAACCGGCGTAGCCCAGGTAGATCACGCGCACCGGCTGTTTCTGTCCGATGCGCCAGGAGCGGCGTGCCGCCTGCTGGAGCGAGTACACGTTGTAGCCCGACTGCATGAAAACGATCGTCGGGAAGTCCAACAGATCCAAGCCCGTCTTGACCAGCTCGGGGTTGGTGATGAGCACGTCGATGCCACGGTCCAGTTGCTCGGCGATCCAGTCCTCGCGGCGGCTGGCGTCCACGCTTGCGCGCAGCACCGCCACCCGAAAGCCTTCTTGCTCCAGCAATACCTTCAAGCGCGACGTGGTGTCGCGCGTGCCGGTATAGACCGTGTAGGCCAGAACCTTGCGGCCCTGCGCCTTCTCTTCCTTGCAGATGTCGATCAGCTCGCGCTCTTTCGGCGTCACCTCGAACTCGTTGAACTGAGCCGGGACGAACGCCAAGGTGTTGCGCGTGCGCGGATGCACNNCTCCTCGTCATACGGCGGCAGGACGTTGCCGCCGATGTCCTTGAGCTTGAGGAAGATCGTGAACGGCAGGATGCACCGCAAGACCCCCTTTGGCCCGAAGCCGGGAGCCTTGACCGTGCGCACCGATACCTTGGTGCCCCTGGCCGTCTTGTGCGCCGTGCCGGTGCTTTCGGAGTAGATGTCCTTGAGGACCCCGTGGTCCCTCATGAACGCCATGGCCGCCGAGGTCATGCTGCCGCTCGTGGTCGGGCGGTAGCCGTCTTCGATCATCCGCCCAGGCAGGGCTCGGAACAGCAGGTAGAACAGGTCGTCCCCGTAGCCGCCCATCAGCGTGCCTGTCAGCAGCAAGGTCTTGCGAGCCTTCGCCGCCAGCACGCCCATAGCCTGACCCTGGGCACTGCCACCGTTCTTGTACTCGTGCGCCTCGTCCGCGATGCACAAGTCGAACGTGCCTTGCGGCAGATAGCGCTTGATGAACTCGGACGGCTGGTAGCCGCCTTCGCCAAAGCCGAACTCCATGTTCGCCATCGCTCTTTCCATGCGATGCGCCTGGCGGTCAGAGAAGACCAGTTCGCCGTTGCCATCCATCAAGTTGATGAACTCGTGGATGTTGTCGCCCAGCATCGACGCCAAGAACCCGTCGCCGAACTTCTGCATCAGCTTCTGCGCAGTGACTTCCCCGATCGTCGGGATGCGCTTCAAGGCTTTCAGCACGGCCGAGGACTGGTCGCTGCCGGACAGGCTGCGCGGGCGGATCAGTGTCCACAGGGGGGCGGCGCAATGGCTGCACTTCCTGCGGTATTCCTCGGCTTGGAGCGCGACCGGGTTGACCGGCTCGCCGTCGAGGTCGGTGATGACCGTGCCGCAGTCCGGGCACGCCGCCACGTTGCCGTGACGGGTACGCCGCTGGGTGAAGACGGGCTTCCAGTGGAACCCCATCCGCATCCTGACCCGGCCCAAGACAAAGAACTCCTGGCCCGTGGGCTGGACATTCAACTGCTCGCGCAGCTTGATGAGCTTGACGAGCGTGTCCGGCCCGTTGAGCACCCACACCTTGGCGCCTGCCACCGTCTCCTGGATCTCGCGCCGCCACTTGTAAACAAGGTGCGGCGGCGAAAGAACCAGGGTGCGGCGGTAGCCTTCGGCGTTGAGCACAGCGGCCGTGGCGATGCCGACGGTCGTCTTGCCGCAGCCCATTTCGCCATTGACGATCGCGGCGCGTTCGCCACGGTCGATCAGCAGCTCGGCGGCGGCGTGGACGACTTCGGCCTGGGCCGGGAACAGCTTGCGCTTGAGGCTGGCGACGACGAGTTGCCGGTGCGCCTGCGGCTGGCCGGTATAGACCGGCGGGTTGGCGCTGTTGAGGGCGTCGAGCAGTTCGTCGCCGAACTCGCCGACGAAATCCTGAAGGCTCAGGG
>JRYL01000118.1_pt2 | contig 13541 bp, 26 predicted proteins | sample 235391 | NCBI WGS metagenome assembly JRYL01 (sample SAMN03074223, study PRJNA261481) | activated sludge metagenome | biome: Wastewater Treatment Plant; feature: Wastewater; material: Activated sludge; isolation source: activated biomass of a wastewater treatment plant treating wastewater from... ... | reverse complement strand
TGGCTAAAATTATTGAGTAAGAAAATACTCTAAAGTGAGCCGCAAACATTTAATGTTTGCGGCTTTTTGCTCTTTGAAATCGCTCTTTAAGGAAATAACATGGCAGCTCAAAAAATCCGTATCCGCCTCAAGGCATTTGATTACCGTTTGATCGATCAATCCGCGCTTGAGATCGTTGAAACGGCCAAGCGTACTGGCGCAGTGGTAAAGGGTCCAGTGCCTTTGCCAACTCGTATTGAGCGCTTTGATATTCTGCGTTCTCCACACGTCAACAAGACATCCCGTGATCAGTTCGAAATTCGTACTCATCAGCGTCTGATGGATATTGTTGATCCAACCGACAAGACAGTCGATGCATTGATGAAGTTGGATCTTCCAGCCGGTGTTGATGTAGAGATCAAGCTGTAACTTGTGTTTTTGCAGTGGGTCGGATATAATCCGACCCTTTCGCGTAACCGGGTCGGTCAATTGCAATCGGCCTTTTTAATTATTATAAGGAATCGATCATGAGCTTAGGGCTTATTGGTCGCAAGGTGGGCATGACCCGCATCTTTACTGATGAAGGCGAAAGCATTCCAGTAACGGTGCTTGAGGTCGTGCCTAACCGTGTGACACAGATCAAGACAGCTGCAAGCGATGGCTATACAGGCCTTCAAGTCGCTTATGGCGAGCGTCGTGCCAGCCGTATTGGCAAGGCATTGACCGGTCATTATGCCAAAGCTGGTGTTTCTGCCGGCGTTGGTATCAAGGAATTCCCCGTTTCTGGCGAAGTATTGGCCAGCTATGCAGTAGGTGGGCAAGTCACGGTTGAACTGTTCCAGGCTGGGCAGTTGGTTGATGTGACAGGCACATCCATCGGTAAGGGTTTTGCTGGTGGAATCAAGCGTCACAACTTTGGTTCCGGTCGTGCAACCCATGGTAACTCCAGATCCCATAATGTGCCTGGTTCCATTGGTATGGCGCAAGATCCGGGTCGTGTTTTCCCTGGCAAGCGTATGCCTGGTCACCTGGGGGCTGTGAAGACTACTGTGCAGAATCTTGAGATTGTGCGCATAGATGCTGAACGCAACCTGTTGTTGATCAAAGGTGCGGTTCCTGGCTCTAAAGGCGGCGATGTTGTCGTGCGCCCTAGTGTGAAGGTGAAGGCATAATGGAAATCAAGTTAATCGATAAGAATGGCAAGCCGGCAAAGGCTGGTTTGGCTGTTTCTGAAACGACTTTTGGTCGTGAATTCAACGAGGCGCTGGTTCATCAGGTGGTGGTCGCTTATCAGGCGAACGCCCGTACTGCTACCCGTGCTCAGCTGACTCGTGCAGAAGTTACGCATACTACCAAGAAGCCATGGAACCAGAAGGGTACAGGTCGTGCTCGTGCTGGTATGAGCTCCAGCACTATCTGGCGTGGGGGTGGTCGTGCATTTCCTAACACTCCTGATGAAAACTTCAGCCACAAGATCAATCGCAAGGCTTATCGTGCCGGTGTGCGTTCCATCTTGTCCGAGCTGGTGCGTCAGGAACGTTTGGTTGCAGTTGAAGAATTTGCAGTTGATACACCAAAAACTAAGCAATTGGTTGAGAAAATCAAGAATCTTGGTTACAACGAAGGTGTGTTGGTGTTGGTAGATCAGTTCGATGAAAATCTGTATCTGTCTGCTCGCAACCTGCCGCACGTTCTGGTGCTCGAGGCGCAATATGTTGATCCTGTGAGCTTGGTTCGCTTCCCGCAAGTCTTGGCTACTACAGGTGCTGTTAAGAAGCTTGAGGAGATCCTGGCATGAGCGCATTGAGTATTCAGGAACGTTTGCTGCAAGTCATTCTTGCACCGCAAATTACAGAAAAAGCTACCCGTGTTGCCGATAAGCATCAGCAAATTGCCTTCCGTGTGCGCACAGATGCGACCAAGCCCGAAATCAAGGCTGCGGTTGAATTGGTGTTCAAGGTGGAAGTTGATGCTGTCACTGTGGTCAATGTGGGCGGCAAGGTAAAGCGTGCTGGTCGTACATTCGGCCGCCGCAAGGATTGGAAGAAGGCTTATGTGAGCCTGAAGCCAGGTCAAGAAATTAACTTCGCAGCGGGCGAATAGGAGAAATCATGGCACTGATTAAAGTCAAGCCTACTTCCCCAGGCCGGCGCGCCGTAGTCAAGGTGGTGACACCTGAACTGCACAAGGGCAAGCCCTATGCGCCGCTGTTGGAGAAGCAAAGCAAAAAAGCTGGCCGTAACAATAACGGCCATATTACGACACGTCACCAAGGTGGCGGTCACAAGCAGCATTACCGTATTGTTGATTTCCGTCGTAACAAGGATGGCATCCCGGCCAAGGTCGAGCGTCTGGAGTATGATCCAAACCGCAGCGCGCACTTGGCATTGCTGGTGTATGCAGACGGCGAGCGTCGTTACATTATTGCTCCTCGCGGTGTTTCCGCTGGCACGCAATTGGTGAGCGGTTCTGATGCGCCTATCCGCGCAGGTAATGCATTGCCTTTACGCAACATTCCTGTCGGTAGCACGATCCATTGCATCGAATTGCAGCCTGGCAAGGGTGCGCAAGTTGCGCGTTCTGCTGGAACCTCCGTGCAGTTGCTGGCGCGTGAAGGCAGCTACGCTCAATTGCGTTTGCGTTCCGGCGAAGTTCGCCGTGTTCACGTTGACTGCAAGGCAACGATCGGCGAAGTAGGTAATGAAGAACACTCCCTGCGCTCCATCGGTAAGGCTGGTGCTGTGCGTTGGCGCGGTGTTCGTCCTACTGTCCGCGGTGTGGTCATGAACCCTGTCGATCACCCGCACGGTGGTGGTGAAGGTAAAACTGCTGCTGGTATGAACCCTGTCAGCCCATGGGGTCTGCCAACCAAGGGTTATCGTACGCGTAGCAACAAGCGTACTGACAACATGCGCGTTAGCCGCCGTCCTGCGAATAAGAGGTAATCAATATGGCACGTTCAATTAAAAAAGGGCCATTCGTGGATGGCCATCTGGCAAAGAAGGTGGAAACGGCTGTTGCTGGTCGTGACAGAAAGCCAATCAAGACTTGGTCTCGTCGCTCTACCATCCTGCCTGATTTCATTGGTTTGACCATTGCGGTCCACAACGGCAGACAACATGTGCCGGTGCTGGTTACAGAAAACATGGTAGGTCACAAGCTCGGCGAATTTGCGCTGACCCGTACGTTCAAGGGTCACGCAGCCGACAAGAAGGCCAAGAGGTAGGAGAATGACGATGGAAGTATCTGCAGTATTAAGAGGTGTTCATCTGTCCCCACAGAAGGCTCGCTTGGTGGCTGACCTGATTCGCGGCAAGAAGGTGGATCATGCACTTAATATCTTGGCATTCACTCCGAAAAAGGGTGCTGAAGTGATCAAGAAAGTAGTTGAGTCTGCTATTGCCAATGCCGAGCACAATGAAGGCGCCGATATCGACGAATTGAAGGTAACTTCGATTTATGTCGACAAGGGCTTGGTGTTGAAGCGTATTCGCGCTCGCGCCAAGGGTCGCGCCGGACGGATTATCAAGCCAACTTGTCACATCACTGTGACTGTTGGTAACTAAAGGAATCGTTATGGGTCAGAAAATTCATCCGTTTGGTTTCCGTCTGAGCGTCCAGAAAAACTGGTCTTCTCGTTGGTATTCCAATAGTAATAATTTCCCTGCGATGCTGAACAGCGACATCAAGGTGCGCGACTTCCTGAAGAAGAAGCTTGCTCATGCAGCTGTCAGCAAGATCGTGATCGAGCGTCCTGCCAAGAACGCCAAGATCACCATCTACAGCGCGCGTCCTGGCATCGTGATCGGCAAGAAGGGCGAGGACATTGAATCCTTGCGTTCCGGTCTGCAAGGCTTGATGGGTGTTCCTGTTCACTTGAACATCGAAGAAGTTCGCAAGCCTGAAATTGATGCGACGTTGATTGCTGAAAGCATTGCGCAGCAGCTTGAAAAGCGCGTGATGTTCCGTCGCGCAATGAAGCGTGCGATGCAGAATGCAATGCGCTTGGGTGCACAAGGTATCAAGATCATGAGTTCCGGTCGCTTGAATGGTATCGAAATTGCGCGTACCGAGTGGTACCGCGAAGGCCGCGTGCCTTTGCATACCCTGCGTGCTGATATCGATTATGGTGTGGCTGAAGCCAAGACTACCTACGGTATTATTGGCATCAAGGTGTGGGTGTTCAAGGGCGAAGTGTTCGGCAACAAGGCTGAACAAGTAGCTGCGCCTGCTGAGCCAGAAAAGAAAGTAAGAAAGTCGGGGGCAAAAAATGCTGCAACCAGCTAGACAGAAATTCCGTAAGATGCAGAAGGGCCGCAACAAGGGCATCGCAACTACTGGTAACAAGGTAAGCTTTGGCGAGTTCGGTCTGAAGGCAATTGGTCGTGGTCGACTGACCGCACGCCAGATTGAAGCGGCGCGTCGTGTGATGACCCGCCATATCAAGCGTGGTGGTCGTGTATGGATCCGCGTCTTCCCAGATCAGCCGATTTCCAAGAAGCCTGCTGAAGTGCGTATGGGTAACGGTAAGGGTAGTACCGAGTACTACATTGCCCAGATCCAGCCTGGCAAGATGTTGTATGAAATGGACGGTGTCAGTGAAGAGCTGGCACGTGAAGCTTTCCGTCTGGCTGCTGCCAAGCTGCCGGTCGAGACTACCTTCATAACTCGTCATATTGGGAGCTAGTCATGAAAGCGTCCGAATTGAGAAACAAGACTGTTGAAGAGTTGAACAATGAGCTGATCGAATTGCGCCGTGCGCAATTCTCCTTGCGCATGCAACTTGCAACTCAACAACTGAACAAGGTTGATCAGGTAGGTAAAGTACGCCGTGATATCGCTCGCGTTCGTTCTGTGCTTGCTGAGAAAGCCAAATTGGCCAACGCGAGCAAAGCTTAAGCGGAGTTATTATGAGCGAAAATCAAACTGAAAAACTGGTTCGCACTCTTAGTGGTCGTGTCGTAAGCGACAAAATGGATAAGACTGTGACCGTCCTCGTTGAGCGCAAGGTGAAGCATCCCTTGATCGGCAAGGTTGTCCGTCGTTCCAAGAAGTTCCATGCTCACGACGAGAGCAACGAGTGCAAAGAAGGAGACTTGGTTGTTATTGAAGAAAGCCGTCCGCTTTCCAAGACCAAGACCTGGCGTGTAAGCAAGATTGTAGAAAAAGCACGTATCGTGTAATCAAATTTAATGTCCTTTCACTTGCAAATGAGTGAAAGGACATTATATAATGTAAGACCTTTTGGCGCCCAGACAAGCTGGCGCCCCAATACTGACCGTAGTGCTGTCAGCCGTTTTTGACAAGCGGCTGGTGTTGGTTTAACGGATTAAGTTGGAGATTATTCTCATGATTCAAATGCAGTCTCGGCTGGATGTTGCCGATAACACCGGTGCGCGTTCCGTAATGTGCATCAAGGTGTTGGGTGGTTCTAAGCGTCGTTACGCTGGCATTGGTGACATCATCAAGGTTAGTGTCAAGGATGCCGCTCCACGTGGCCGCGTCAAAAAAGGCGAGGTTTATAGCGCGGTTGTTGTGCGTACTGCCAAGGGTGTTCGTCGTCCAGACGGTTCCTTGGTCAAGTTCGACAGCAATGCTGCAGTATTGTTGAACAATAAGCTGGAACCGATTGGTACCCGTATTTTCGGGCCGGTGACACGTGAGCTGCGTGGCGAGCGTTTCATGAAGATCGTTTCTCTGGCACCCGAAGTTCTGTAAGGAGTTGCTGGATGAGTAGGATTCGCAAGGGTGATGAAGTCATCCTAAATACAGGTAAGGACAAGGGTAAGCGTGGCACTGTATTGCAGGTGCTGGCGACTGGCCAGGTTCTGGTCGAAGGCATCAATATTGTGAAGAAGCATGCCAAGCCCAACCCCATGCGTGGTGTGGCTGGCGGCATTATTAGCAAGGAAATGCCAGTCGATATTTCTAATGTTGCTTTATTCAACCGTGCCACCCAAAAGGGTGATCGCGTTGGCTTCAAGACATTGGATGATGGCCGCAAGGTGCGTGTATTCAAGTCCAATGGCGAAGTTGTGGACGCATAAGGGTAGATCATGGCTCGTTTAAAAGATTTTTATAAGGACACCGTGGTTAAACAGCTGGTTGAGCAGTTTGGCTACAAGTCTGTGATGGAAGTGCCTCGCATTGAAAAAATCACCCTGAACATGGGTGTGGGCGAGGCTGTGGCTGATAAGAAGGTCATGGAAAATGCCGTGGCTGACCTGGAAAAGATTGCCGGTCAGAAGGTGGTTGTGACCAAGGCTAAGAAGTCTATCGCGGGCTTTAAGATCCGTGATGGTTATCCGGTGGGCTGCAAGGTGACTTTGCGTCGCGAACAGATGTATGAGTTCCTGGATCGCCTGATTACAGTCGCTATTCCTCGCATTCGTGACTTCCGTGGTATTTCTGCTAAGTCGTTCGACGGTCGTGGCAACTACAATCTGGGTGTGCGTGAGCAGATTATTTTCCCGGAAATTGAATACGACAAGATTGATGCTTTGCGTGGTTTGAATATCACGATCACTACAACAGCAAAGACTGATGATGAGGCGCGTGCGCTCCTCTCCGCATTCAGCTTCCCATTTAGGAACTAATCATGGCAAAAACCTGCATGATCGAGCGCGAGCAAAAGCGTCGCGACACAGTGAAGAAATATGCAGCCAAGCGTGCTGAGTTGTTCACGGTTATCAATGATGTAAATGCATCTGCCGAAGACCGTCGCGCTGCGCGTAACAAGCTGCAAAGCCTGCCACGTAATTCCAGCCCTGTCCGCCAGCGTAACCGTTGCGCGTTGACTGGCCGTCCACGTGGTGTATTCAGTAAATTCGGCATTGCGCGCGGTAAGCTGCGCGAATTGATGATGCGTGGCGAAGTGCCAGGTGTCACCAAGGCTAGCTGGTAACGGAGGGATTTAGTATGAGTATGAGTGATCCGATTGCCGATATGCTGACGCGTATCCGTAATGCGCAAAGCACTAACAAGGTCTCTGTTTCCATGCCGTCATCCAAGCTCAAGCGTGCTATTGCAGCCGTGCTGAAGGATGAAGGTTACATTGATGATTTCGCTGTGCAGGATGCCGATGGCAAGCCGCAGCTGAACATCAGCTTGAAGTACTATGCTGGCCGTCCAGTGATTGAGAAGATTGAGCGCGTAAGCCGTCCAGGCCTGCGCATCTATCGCGGCAATCAAGAGATTCCAGTGGTAATGAATGGGTTGGGTGTGACGATTGTTTCCACATCCAAGGGTGTAATGACTGATCGTAAAGCACGTGACGCCGGTATCGGTGGCGAAGTGCTGTGCGTAGTGGCTTAAGGAGAAAGCAATGTCTCGTGTAGCTAAGAATCCAGTCGCTATTCCTGCCAAGGTTGAAGTCGTGCTGAGCGCCAGCAATATTGCTGTCAGTGGTCCGCTGGGCAAGCTGTCGCTGCCTTTGAGCGGTGATGTTGCCATTGAGAAGGATGGCGACAATCTGACATTTGCTGTCAGCCGTGATACGCAGCATGCGCGCGCAATGTCTGGTACGGTGCGTGCGCTAGTATCCAATATGGTGACAGGTGTTTCCCAGGGCTTTACCCGCAAGCTTACGCTGATCGGTGTGGGTTATAAGGCTCAGGCGCAAGGTGCCAACCTGAATCTGGATTTGGGTTTTTCCCATCCTGTGGATCATAAGATGCCTGAAGGCGTTACCGTGCAAACACCAACTCCGACCGAGATCGTGTTGACAGGCGCTGATAAGCAGGTGGTTGGTCAGGTCGCCGCACAGATTCGTGCGTATCGTGCTCCAGAGCCTTATAAGGGCAAGGGTGTACGTTATGCTGATGAAGTGGTGATTATCAAAGAAACCAAGAAGAAGTAAGGTGTAGCTATGAATAATGTTGATTCACGTCTGCGTCGTGCACGTAAAACCCGTGCCAAGATCGCCGAGTTGAAAGCTATCCGCCTGAGTGTGCATCGTAGCAATAGCCACATCTATGCTCAGATTATTGCCGAAACTGGAGATAAGGTTCTTGCCAGTGCTTCTACCCTTGAGGCGGAAGTGCGCAAAGAGCTGAAAAATGGCGGTAATCTTACCGCTGCTGCAGTAATCGGTAAGCGTATTGCAGAAAAGGCCAAGGCTGCAGGTGTTACTACTGTTGCATTTGACCGTTCTGGCTACAAATACCATGGTCGTATCAAGGCGCTGGCTGATGCCGCGCGTGAAAACGGTCTGTCCTTCTAAAGACTGAGGTTGATGATGGCAAAAGTTGAAATTGAACAGCAGCAGACCGACGGTTTGCGCGAGAAGATGATCGGCGTCAATCGCGTCACCAAGGTGGTGAAGGGTGGTCGTATCATGAGTTTTGCCGCACTGTCCGTAGTAGGTGACGGTGACGGTGGTGTAGGTATGGGCAAGGGCAAGGCACGTGAAGTTCCTGTTGCTGTACAAAAAGCAATGGACGAAGCTCGTCGCAGCATGATCAAGGTAAGCCTGAACAATGGCACCCTGTATCACGCTGTCACCGGTGTTCACGGTGCTGCCAAGGTATTCATCCAGCCTGCTTCCGAAGGTACCGGCATTATTGCTGGCGGCGCAATGCGCGCGATCTTCGAAGTGATGGGCGTGACCAACGTATTGGCGAAATGTATTGGTTCCACCAATCCATACAACGTCGTTCGTGCCACACTGAATGGCTTGAACTCCATGAATACTCCTGCAGAGATTGCCGCAAAGCGTGGCAAGAGCGTTGAAGAAATCAGAGGTTAATCATGGCTAAGACAAAGAAAGCAACTGATTCGATCAAGGTGACCTTGGTTAAGAGCACTATCGGTAGAATCCAGTCTCATCGTGCATGTGTCGCTGGCTTGGGTCTGCGTCGTCTGAATCAAACCGTTGAGGTGCAGGATACTCCTGCCAATCGCGGCATGATCAATGCGGTGAGCTATCTGTTAAAGGTGGAAGCGTAATGAAACTGAACACTATCAAGCCTGCAGAAGGCGCTAAACACGCCAAGCGTCGTGTTGGTCGTGGCATTGGTTCCGGCTTGGGCAAGACTGGTGGTCGTGGCCACAAGGGTCAAAAGTCCCGTGCTGGCGGTTTCCACAAGGTGGGTTTCGAAGGCGGTCAAATGCCTTTGCAACGTCGTTTACCTAAGCGTGGCTTCAACTCCCTGACCAAGGCTGATACTGCCAATGTGCGTACTGCTGATCTCGTTCGTGTTGAAGCTGACGTGATTGATATTCTGGCCCTGAAGCAAGCCAATTTGGTTTCCGGCAGTATCCGTGCAGTTAAGGTCTATCTGTCTGGCGAAGTTACTCGCGCCGTGACCGTACAAGGCTTGACTCTGAGCAAGGGTGCGCGTGCTGCGGTTGAAGCAGCTGGTGGAAAAATCGTAGAGTAATTGATTCGTGGCTAACGATAGTATTTTTGGTGCGGTGGGAAAAATGAGCGAGTTGAAAAACCGCTTGTTTTTCGTATTGGGTGCTCTGATTGTTTTCCGCCTTGGCGCGCATATTCCGGTCCCTGGTATTGATCCGGATGTGCTTGCAAGACTGTTTGAATCTCAGAGCGGCGGTATCTTGGGCATGTTCAACATGTTCTCGGGCGGTGCCTTGGAACGGTTTACCATTTTTGCCCTGGGTATCATGCCGTATATCTCGGCTTCCATCATCATGCAGCTCCTGACCGTGGTGTCCCCACGTATGGAGCAGCTGAAGAAGGAAGGCGAAAGCGGTCGCCGCACCATTACCAAATATACGCGTTACGGCACAGTATTTCTGGCAACTTTTCAGGCGCTGGGAATTGCGATTGCACTGGAAGGCCAGGCTGGCTTGGTATTGGATCCTGGGCTCATGTTTCGCTTTACCACGGTGATTACCTTGGTTGGCGGCACCATGTTCCTGATGTGGCTGGGCGAGCAGATGACCGAGCGCGGCGTCGGCAACGGCATCTCGCTGATCATCTTCGCAGGTATCGTGGCCGGCCTTCCCAGCGCCGTGCTCGGCACGCTGGATCTGGCCCGCAATGGCGAACTGGGGCCGTTCTCGGTGATCGCCGTGCTGGCGCTCGTGCTGCTGGTGATTGCGTTCGTGGTGTTCGTCGAACTCGGCCAGAGGCGCATCACGGTCAACTATGCGCGCCGCCAGGGCGGCCGCCAAGCGTACATGAACCAGAGCTCGCATCTGCCGCTCAAGCTCAACATGTCCGGCGTCATCCCGCCGATCTTTGCTTCGTCGATCATCATGTTTCCGGCCACCGCCTCGAGCTGGTTCGCGCAGGGGACCGAGGTCCGCTGGCTGCAGGATCTCTCGGCGGCGCTGTCACCGGGCGAGCCGCTGCACATGCTGCTGTTCGCAGCGATGATCATCGGATTCACCTTCTTCTACACGGCGCTGGTGTTCAACTCCAAGGAAACCGCCGACAATCTGAAGAAGTCGGGCGCGCTGATCCCCGGCATCCGTCCCGGCAAGGCGACGGCGGACTACATCGATGGCGTGCTCACCCGCCTGACCGCGTGGGGTGCGCTTTACCTCACCCTGGTCTGCCTGGTTCCGGAGTTCTTCCGGGCGGCGTGGGCGGTTCCGTTCTATTTCGGCGGCACCTCGCTGCTGATCGTGGTAGTTGTGGTGATGGACTTCACCGCGCAGGTTCAGGCACACCTGATGAGTCATCAGTACGAGAGCCTGATGAAGAAATCCAATCTGAAGGGCGGTTCGCGCGGCGGCTTCGCGCGCGGATGAGTCCAGGCCCCGTGCCCGCGCTGGAGTAGCGCGGGTGCCCGCCTCGGCGGGCAGGGCAGGGACCGTCGCCGGAGCTCGGGCACACTCCCCGGGCCGGGCTCTCGTGGCGCAAGCCGCGAGGGTTCCCTGACAACCCGAAGCCATGTTAACATTTCCGGCTCACTGCGCTGGAAACAGCAAAACACCATCGGAGAACGCGTAATGGCGCGCATTGCGGGCGTAAACCTCCCTGTCCAGAAGCATGTCTGGGTGGGACTGCAGAGCATCTACGGGATCGGGCGTACCCGGTCGAAGAAGGTCTGCGAAGCGGCGGGTGTCACCGCCAGCACCAAGATCCGGGATCTCACCGAGGGCGACGTCGAGCGCCTGCGTGCCGAGGTCGGCAAGTATGTGATCGAAGGCGACCTGCGTCGTGAGATCGGCATCAACATCAAGCGCCTGATGGACCTGGGCTGCTATCGCGGCCTGCGCCATCGTCGCGGCTTGCCGCTGCGCGGCCAGCGCACCCGCACCAACGCCCGCACCCGCAAGGGTCCGCGCAAGGCGATCAGGAAGTAAGGACCGGACATGAACAAGCAGGCCAAACAGCCGAAGAAGAAGATCCGTCGCGTTGTCACCGACGGCATAGCGCACGTGCACGCGTCCTTCAACAACACCATCGTCACGATCACCGATCGCCAGGGCAACGCCTTGTCGTGGGCGACCTCGGGCGGCGCAGGCTTCCGCGGTTCGCGCAAGTCGACCCCGTTCGCCGCGCAGGTTGCGGCCGAGAAGGCCGGCAAGGCCGCGCTCGACTACGGCCTCAAGACGCTGGAGGTCCTGATCAAGGGTCCGGGTCCGGGACGCGAGTCGGCGGTGCGTTCGCTCAACGCCGTCGGTTACAAGATCACCAACATCATCGACGTGACGCCCATCCCGCACAACGGGTGCCGTCCGGCGAAGAAGCGCCGCGTCTAAGGAGACCACGATCATGGCACGTTACATCGGTCCCAAGTGCAAGCTGTCGCGCCGCGAAGGCGCCGACCTGTCGCTGAAGAGCCCCGCGCGCGCGCTCGATTCCAAGTGCAAGCTGGATCAGAAGCCCGGTCAGCACGGTGCCACAGCCAAGCGCGGCAAGTTGTCAGACTACGCCGTACAGCTGCGCGAGAAGCAGAAGGTCAAGCGCATCTACGGCCTCCTGGAGCGTCAGTTCCGCAACTACTACAAGAAGGCCACGGCGAAGAAGGGCAACGCGGGCGAGAATCTGCTGCAGATGCTCGAAACCCGTCTGGACAACGTCGTCTATCGCATGGGCTTCGCCGTCACGCGTCCCTCGGCGCGCCAGCTGGTGTCGCACAACTCGGTCACGGTCAACGGCAAAGCGGTCAACCTGCCTTCGTATCAGGTCCGCCCGGGCGACGCGATCGCGCTGACCGAGCGCGGCCAGCGCCAGCTGCGGGTGCAGGAAGCCCTGACTCTGTCGCAGGAAATGGATCTCGCGCCGCACTGGGTCGAGGTTGACGCGAAGAAGTTCAGCGGCCTGTTCAAGGCTGTGCCCGACCGTGGCGACCTGCCCTCGGACATCAACGAGGCACTCATCATCGAGCTGTACTCGAAGTAATCACTGGAGCGAGCGACCATGTCAGTTACCGCCACCCAGGTGCTGCGTCCGCGCGGCCCCAACATCGAGCACCTTGGCGCCAACCGTGCCAAGGTGGTCATCGAGCCGCTCGAGCGCGGCTATGGCCATACCCTCGGCAATGCCCTGCGTCGCGTCCTGCTCTCCTCGATCCCCGGCTTCGCCGTGACCGAGGTCGAGATCGACGGCGTGCTGCACGAGTACACCACGGTCGAAGGCCTGCAGGAGGACGTGCTCGAGGTGCTGCTGAACCTCAAGGACGTCGCGATCCGCATGCACAACGTCGACCAGACCGTGCTGACCCTGGATGCCAAGGGCCCGGGCGTCGTCACTGCGGGCGACATCAAGGTCGACCACAACGTCGAGATCATCAACCCCGAGCACGTCATCTGCCACCTGACCAAGGAGGCGGCGCTGAACATGCGGCTCAAGATCGAGCGCGGCTTCGGCTACCAGCCGGCCTCGGCCCGGCGCCGTCCGGACGAGGAAACCCGCGCCATCGGCAAGCTGGTGCTGGACGCCTCGTTCTCGCCGGTGCGTCAGGTCGCCTATGACGTGGAGAGCGCCCGCGTCGAGCAGCGCACCGACCTCGACAAGCTCGTGCTCACGATCGAGACCAACGGCGCGATCGACGCCGAGGAAGCCGTCCGCACCGCGGCCGACATCCTCACCGACCAGCTCTCCGTGTTCGGTGACTTCACCCAGCGCGAGCGCGGCGCGAGCAAGCAGATCGGCGTCGCCGGCATCGACCCGGTGCTGCTGCGTCCGATCGACGACCTCGAGCTTACCGTGCGTTCGGCCAACTGCCTCAAGGCCGAGAACATCTACTACATCGGTGATCTGATCCAGCGCACCGAGGTGGAACTGCTCAAGACGCCGAATCTGGGCAAGAAGTCGCTTACCGAAATCAAGGAAGTGCTGGCCCAGCGCGGCCTTTCGCTCGGCATGAAGCTCGAAAGCTGGCCGCCGGCCGGCCTGCAGGCGGGCATGCTGGGCTGATCGGGCTTTTGCGGGCGGATCCTTTCCGCCCGCGACCATCCGCGGAAAGGAGTTCCGGGATGGATACAACACCAACAATGTTGGCCACGGATCGGCATCAACAAAGCCATATTTCCCGAGGAATCTTCCCATGCGCCACCAGAAATCCGGACGCAAGCTCAACCGCACCAGCTCCCACCGTGACGCCATGTTCCGCAACATGGCTGCCTCGCTGATCAAGCACGAG
>JRYL01006911.1_pt1 | contig 13564 bp, 15 predicted proteins | sample 235391 | NCBI WGS metagenome assembly JRYL01 (sample SAMN03074223, study PRJNA261481) | activated sludge metagenome | biome: Wastewater Treatment Plant; feature: Wastewater; material: Activated sludge; isolation source: activated biomass of a wastewater treatment plant treating wastewater from... ... | reverse complement strand
AGCTCGAGCTTTGCCTCAAACCGCTTGCACAGACTCGCCAGCACTGCCGAAGGACGCGCGTGAAGCCCGCTAGGGTTGGGCACGATCACACTCTCGGAGACCAGTTCCGCGAAGGCCTCTGAGGCCTGATTTTTGCCCTCCTCTAAAAGGTGCACGGTGGCGATCTCCTCGGTGCCGGCGGTGACGTTCCCGCTACCGAGTTCAAGTTTAGCTATCCTCTCCTCGCCGATGAAGATGATCATNNTTCTTGGCCACCAGATCGGCCTGAAACCTAATCAGATTTTGTCCTGCACTCACCGCTTGGCCCACCTGGACCAGCGGCTCGAAGCCCTCGCCTTTAAGCTTGACCGTGTCGATTCCAATGTGGACTAGTACTTCTAATCCATCTTGAGAGCGGATAGTGACGGCGTGCCCGGCCGGGTGCATCTGCACCACGGTTCCGTCACAGGGGGCCAAGAGGACCTCGGAGACTGGGTCGATGGCGATCCCGTCCCCCACCATTTTCTGGGAGAACACTGGGTCTGGAACACAGTCGAGGGGGACCAGCACTCCCGATAGCGGTGCTTTAACGACAAGCTTCAAAGACATGGCGTGGCCTTCGCCTGGAGCGAGAGTGCTCCTGGGAAACTCTAGGGATTTGTTACTAGGGTCTCAGCCGTCCACTTTATCAGTGAGGCTATAAACATCGGCCCGTGCGAAACCGCATTGAGACCACGCAGAAAGTGGTGGCGGATTGGAGCAAAAGATAGAACCCCGTATTCTCGACAACTTCTATGAGGAGAGCGGCGGTCTCGGACTAATAGAGGCCGCCGTTCACCGATATCACCTGGCGGGTTAGGTAGGCCGCGCCGTCGCTAAAGAGGTAGCTCACAAGACTTGCCACCTCCTCGGGCCGTCCCATACGGCGAAGCGGGACCATCTGCTGAACGTGATCGGCGGGNNTGGTGGCTCCGATGATGCCGGCTTTGGCCGCGCTGTAGTTCACCTGGCCCCGGTTGCCCATCAGGCCACTCACCGAGGAGAGAGTGACGATCCGGCCCCCTTTGCGGGCTCGAACCATGGGCATGACCAGCGGGATGAGAACGTTATAAAAGCCGTCGAGATTGGTGTGTATAACCTGGTCCCACTCCTCACCCGTTAGGGCGGGAAAGGCCTGATCTCGGGCGACGCCCGCGTTACAAACCACACCGTAGAAGGCTCCGTTCTCCTCCACCTCGGCCCCTAAACAGTGAGCGCACTCTTGACGGTCGGCGATATCGAACTGTAAAACCTTTGAGGGACAACCCATCTCTTGAAGTTGCTCCCGCACTTCGTGCGCGGCCTCCACGCCGCTACGACAGTGGAGAGTGACATCGAATCCGTCCGTCCCTAAAGAGAGCGCGATCGCTTTCCCAATCCCTCGACTCGAGCCGGTTACCAAAACTCGCTTCATAGCTATCACTCCTTCTAAGAAGAGCCTCGTCGAGGCGGCTCCCCTTCAAAAACCGATATCACGGCGCTCGCGGTGAGTTCCGCTCCTTCGATCTCGCCTGCAAAAATTTTGAGCGAACCGTGCTGGTCGCGGGCGCGCACCGTAACCGTCAGGCGGCTCCCGAGTGGGAACAGAGGGTGACTGCAGCTGTACTCCTTCACAGCGAGAAGAAAACCGATCTTGGGGCCGTTTCCGGCCTTTTTCTCTCGCGCGCCCGACCAGGCCGCCACGGCTTGAGCCATATATTCCACCCCCACCCAGGCGGGGACTCCAGCCTGGCCTTCACAGAGAGGGTCGCCGGTGGGGCGATAAAACTGCGAACTCTCCCTAATCACAACTTCCGCCGTGAGAGAGGTGTCGTCGAGGCCCAGGATGCCGTCTAGCAACACCATCTCCTGGCCGTGGGGTAAGAGCGCCGGCAGTTCGGAATTCATAAAGGTGGAGCCTCACTCTCGGTTCCAATGATCACTGAAACGTTACTGCCTCCGAAGGCAAAAGAGTTACTCATAAAGTTCAGCGACCTCCGGCCGGCCGGTATAGTGGCGGAGCTCACCAGATTGATCGGCTTAATCTCCTCGTCGCGAGCGCCGTCCCAAATGTGGGGAGGGAGACCCCGGGTTGAGTTCAGTTCCGAGAGGGTGAGCCAGCAGAGCCCGATCTCGATCGCCCCGGCGGCGCCCAGAGTGTGGCCCGTGAGGGCCTTGGTTGAACTGCACGGTAGCTCTGAGCCGAAGATACGGTAGACGGCCTCGCCCTCGGTGAGATCGTTGTGAGAGGTGCCGGTTCCGTGAAGATTGAGATAAGAGATATCACCCGGTTCGAGCCCCGCATCCAGGAGAGCTTGGCGCATGCTCATCTCGGCACCCCGCCCCTCTGGGTGCGGTGCTGAGATGTGATAGGCATCCGAGGACTCCCCCACTCCTTTGAGAGCGATGGGGGATCTCTTCTTGCTCAGAATAAAAAGCGCCGCTCCCTCACCGATATTAATGCCGTCGCGATTGGCGCTAAACGGGTTAGAGCGAGTGAGCGACATGGCTCCCAGGGCGTGAAATCCGTTACCCGTGAGTTGGCAAAGAGAGTCGGCGCCCCCCACTAGGGCGGCATCGCACACCCCAGACTCAATAAGATTGCGAGCTGAGTAGAAGACCTTGGCGCTGGAGGAGCAGGCCGTGGAGATGGTCATCGCCACGTTCTTTAGTTCAAGGTAGCCGGCCAGAAACTCCGCCACTGTGCCGATCTCTTGCTTATAGTCGTAGTACTCAGGGGGATACTCTCCGGTCTTTCGCTGAGTTTCGAAAGCGAGTTCCACCTCCCTAATCCCCGAGGTGGAGGAGCCCGCCACCACGGCCACGCGGTCGGCTCCAAACTCCTCGATAAGTTCCTGGACTTCCCTCTCAATCTGCTTGTACGCAGCCAAGAGCAACCTGTTGTTGCGGCAGTCGTATCGCTCAAAAGGAGCCTCCAACGGTGCGAGGTGGGCGTCCACGCGTCCGAAGTAGGGCAACTGGTCTTGCACCAAGCCGGCTATCGGCTGTAGTCCATCCTGAGAGCCACGCAGAGCGTTGCTTAAGACCTCGTGCTTAGAGTTCCCTAAGGAGCAGAGAACGCCCAGGGCGGGTAGATAAAGTTTCAAAAGTCGGTCTCCGGAAACTGAGTGATATAGAGCGTATAGCCTCGGTCGAGATTTTGGAAAACGATCTCCTTGCTTCCCGCCTCTCCGTCCTTGTAGTCGATATTTATGACCTTCAGTCCGCCAAAGTAGATAGAGCGATTGTTCTCGCTCTCCTCAATTTCAAGCTTTCTGGGAGCCGTGAACCAGTAAGTTTTCGGCCTGGAGTTTTCCATCTGCTCTTTGATCGGCTCCAGGGGCCAGCTTGCCAGTTGGAACTCGGCCAGCAAGCTCTCCGGTCGAACCTTTGAGGCCACCTGAGGGATAGTGGCAAAGTCCAGCCGGGCTCCGTCATATTTCATAGTGAAGATGCGAGCGCCGAAGGTGGCCAGACCCACCATGGTGAGCTGCTCCTTGTCGATCTCAAGTTGGGACAGAAAGGTTTGGTGGTTATCCCCAAACGCGGTGGTGATGGTTTGGTTGAAGGAGCCCACCATAGGCGTGTTGGTGAGGGGCAGTGGATAGAAGTAGGCGTCTTCTGCGATCTCCACTGCGCCCACTTGCTCTACCGTACGCTTTGAGGTGAGTGGTGGGTCGCACCCTTGAAGAAAAGCGAGGCCCAGCGCCAGAGCGGCAAAGGTAAAAGGTTTGTGCAAAAATTGGCGTATCGTCATGGTTCTACTATCTCTTGGCCGCAACCGGCAGCCGGAGTGTTGCGAAGAAATCGGTGAGTTCCCGACTAGGTTCCACCCCTTCATAGCGCGCGTCTTCCCGGCCGGTGACGGCGAACTCCATGGCCGCGATCATCTCAGAGGCGAAGCGCTCGAGCCGTTCAGCGTTATCCCGCAAGGCCTTCACAAAGGCCTCGTCGTCTTCGATGCGACTGAGCGCGCCGNNGTTCACCTTGCCGATGCGAGACACTTCTTCGCCCACCAGGCTCATCTCCGACGGCTCCCAGAGACGCTCTTGGAAAAAGAGGTAGGCTAAGAGCACCCAGTAGGTGGCGAAATCCCATACGATCTTCATGGGCATCACTTGGGCGTGTCCCCAAATGGGATACATGTCCTGAAAGATCTCCATGGTTCGGCTCTTAAACGAGAGGAAAAGGTTGTTATAGAACCGCGTTCTCGACCCGATCTCCTCACCGCGATAGGCCCCGGTGATGAGTCGGGTGATGAAAGTGTTGCTCAGGGCGATGAAATCGCTTCCGGGAGAATAGAAGGGGTCGAGGAATACGCCCGCCTCTCCGGTGAGGTACCACCGCTTGGAGGAGTACACCCGCTCACAGTCGTGAGCGTAGTGTTTGAGGGCCTTAAAGTCTTGAACCTCAACCCCTTCGGCGAACACCTTGGAGGCGCACTGCGGTTCAAACTTCTCCATCCATGCTCTGGCTTTCTCCAAACTTGAGAGCGTGGCGACAGGGTGGATCGACTCGTCCACCACGATTCCTACACTCGTGGAGCCCGAAGCCAAGGGGATGAGCCAAACCCAGTAGCCGGTCCCCATAAGGTGGTTAGTGCTAAACCAGCGCGCCTTTCGACCTTCGTGGCCCTCGCGCCAGCACGGATCTTCCGACCAGTCGTCAAGCCGGATCTCCTGGTTCACGCGAAACCACACGGCGCTGGCTTTATGGGGGGAGGCTTTCCGCAGATTGAGCTTGCGCTTCAGGATGGAGGTTCGGCCCGAGGCGTCCACCACCCAGCGCGCTTGGATCTCGGCTCGCCCCTGCTCGCCGCGATAGCATACGGTGTGTGGGTCTCGGTCTTCTCCCAGCGACACCTCCTCCACCTTGGTGGCGTCGAGCACCCGGATCCCCTTTTCACGGCATCGCTCGGCCAGAAAGTTCTCAAAACGCCCCCTGTCGAGCTGATAGCTCGGAGTGGGAGGGAAGTCGCTTCCACCCACTTCCAGCCGGTTCTGAATTTCGCCGGGTCCGAAAAAGAAGCGAAGGCCGAGCTTGGGGAGTTGGAAGGCGTGAAGGTGATCTCGAAGGTCCAGGGTGTGGCCGAAATAGTGGGAGGCGAGTTCAACCGTTGACTCACCAACCTTGTGCGCCGCTTCGGGCACGGGGAACGCGGCTTTCTCAAGCACCGTGATCTCCAAGTCGGGCTCGCTGAGCTTAAGTTGTAAAGCGAGACTAAGTCCCGCTAGGCCGCCGCCAAGGATAGCTACGTCACTCATTTTCCTTATACCGTTTCCTCAGATAAACTTGGACCGGTCGCGGCCGTTCTCCGCGCCTGTCTTTGGCCCCGCGCTACGTTCCCCGAGCGCCCGGTTGGGACCCACAAAGTTCCGTGGCCGCCTTCTCCCTCCTTCCTGAAGCCTCACCCGAACAAGGAATGGTTCGATGAGCTACAAATCCGGGGTTCTTATGAGCACCACACTAGATCTCAATATCGAGCGNNTGGGCCCGTGGCGAGAAGGTCCTAACGGACGACTTCGCTTACCCGAAACTCACCGTTCTCCCCTCTCTTATGAGGCGCCGGCTTAGTTCCCTCGGTAAGATCGCGCTCAAAGTAGCCTACGATTGCCGCACCGAAGGGGAGAGTCTTCGGACCATCTTCTCAAGCCGTCATGGGGAGGCCAATCAAACCGTGGGGCTCTTAGGCGACATTACCGGAGGAGAGCCGGTATCTCCCACCAAGTTCAGCCTCTCGGTTCACAACACAGGCTCGGGGCTCTTCACCATCACCTCCCAAAATACGGCACCGTCAACCGCCGTTGCCGCTCGTCTCGACAGCTTTGAAATGGGGTTCGTGGAGGCCCACGGGGCTCTGGCCACCGGTAGAGAGGAGAGAGTGATGATGGTCTTCGCGGACACCCCGCTCGAGCCCCCGTTCGATATCTTGGTGGACTACGAACCCCCCTTCGCGGCGGGTTTTCTCCTCAGTTCCAAACCCGGCTCACACTCTCTGCGCCTTACAATGGCGGTGCGCGAGGAGGGTGAGGAGCTATCTCAGACGCCGCACGGTCTCTCCTTTATGAGATTCCTCTTGCAGCCGGACTCTCCGGACTTGAGGCTCGTCACCGACCGTTTGGCCTGGACCTGGAGTCGAGAGCGGTCACGGCCCTGACCCTGCCGCCCGCGAAGCCGACGGCGACTTCATTTACCCCGATGAAGGAATTCCATTGACTTCTCGAAAGTCACCCGCCATCTCGCCGACTATCTCTAAACTTCCGTGCGTCGATCCGTTATGGAACTCGGTGCGGATGCGCCGGCCTGTCGAGTCGGCAATACTTCAAAGGGAGCAACTATGGATAACCTTGTTCAAGAGGTGAAAGTCATGATCGTGGAGGTTCTTGACCTGGAAGATACCTCTCCGGACGACATCGACACCGACGACTATCTTTTCGGTGAAGGTTTGGGTTTAGATTCGATCGACGCTCTGGAATTAGGTCTCGGCATTCACAAGCGCTTCGGGGTGAAGATCGAAGAGGAGAAGGCCCGTGAGGTGTTTCGCTCTGTGGCAACACTTGCCGAGTATCTCCAAAAGGAAATGAAGGTTGATGCCGGGTAGAGAGCTGATCGCAGGCTCACACCGGGCCGAGCGACGGGCATTTTGGGCGGTCGGAATCGGATGATTTTGCGAAATATCGGGAACACTCGGCAGCGATNNGACGAGAGTCTTTCCGGTTGGATCTCTAGAAGGGCCCTCTTTTCTCGGCAGCTCGCTGGGCAACGATGAGATTCGTAGGAGTTCTGCTCGGCCTCGCACTGTGCTTCTACCCTTTTTGCGTGTACTTCGGACTTCAGCAGTTCGGTCCGCGCGCTCTCGCTTTTGTACTTTTCACTCTATTTTTGGTCCGCTACCTTACCTTCAAAGATAAGACCGGCTTTCTTCAGGTGAACCTGCTTCCCGCGGCGAGTGTTGCAGGCGCGGCGTTCTGTGCATTGGCGGCGGTGACCGATCGTGCAGACTTTCTCAAGTTTTATCCCGCACTCTCGAACGTCTTCCTCTTCGTTCTGTTTGCCGTCTCCCTACGTCGACCGCCGAGTCTCATTGAGCGAGCGGCCCGCCTTCGACATCCGGATCTCTCCCCGCGCGGGGTGAAGCACACCCGCCAGGCGACCGCTCTTTGGAGCCTCTTCTTTGTCTTCAACGGTTGCGTGGCGCTGGTCACGGCCCTCTACGCCGACCTCAAACTATGGACGCTCTATAACGGGTTCTTAAGCTATCTCCTCATGGGGGTCCTCTTCGCAGTGGAGTTTGTGGTGCGCAAGGCAAGGATGGCTCGGGACGCCGACGAGGCGGCCAGCCTATGAGAGCGCTCTCCTCTCTTCTCTTCACTCTCCATCGAGAAGCGCAAGATGAGACGAGACCAATCGCCTTCCTCGACGGCGCCAGGCGATCCAATCGAGAATTTGTCCACAGCGTTCTCACCCTAGCTCACTCCCTTGAGAGACGGCCAGAGAGGAGTTGGGGAGTGTTCTTAGATAACGGGTACGACTTTGCGATAGGGTTCTTGGCTCTTCTGCAAGCCGGTAAGTTTCCGGTTCTCCTTCCCAATGCGCAGCCCGACTTTCTTCAGCGTCTCAGGGGAGAACTCGACGCCCTCCTCCTCCCAGACCCCTTGCGAGAACTTTCGAACCCACCTTCGGGGAGCGCTCGCCCTCCCCGCCTACTCGACCCCAAGACTGAAAAGTTCGCACTCTACACATCGGGCTCCACCGGCGAACCGAAGCTCATCGAGAAGACCCTTCTCAACATCGAAGCGGAGCTAGACTGCCTTGAGGATCTCTTCGGAGACAAACTCGCTGGGGCGTGCCACCTCTCCACTGTGTCGCACCAGCACATCTACGGCCTTCTCTTCTCGGTACTTTGGCCGCTTTCAACCGCTCGAGTGTTTGAGGGAAGCGCCTACCTCTACCCCAGCGACCTGGTGGACCGCATGGCGTGTTTCTCCAAAGTTGTCTTAGTCTCAAGCCCCTCCCATCTCAACCGCTTTAGTGAGCTTGTGGATCTCGAGCCTCACCGCGAGCGCGTGGCTGCGGTCTTCTCTTCGGGGGGGCCTTTGCCTAAGCGCGCGGCCCTCCAGGTGCGAGAAGCACTCGGGTGCGGAGTGACCGAGGTTTTCGGAAGCACCGAGAGCGGTGGGGTGGGCTACCGTAGCCAGCGCGAAGAGGCGAGTTCCGAACTGTGGCAGCCGTTCGCGGTGCTTGAAGTTCGAGAGGACCGAGAGACAGGTAAACTTGCCGTTCGCTCCCCTTACATCGACGAGTCCGCTTGGTATTCCATGGAGGACCGCGTGGAGATCGTCGAGGACGGTCGTTTCAGACTACTGGGGCGAGCTGACCGCGTTGTCAAAGTGGAGGGGAAGCGTCTCTCTCTTCAAGAGGTGGAGGACCGGTTACGCGAGACAGGGCTTGTGGAAGACGCGCGCGCTCTACTTTTAAGTGAGGGACGTTCCTACGTGGCGGTGGTTTTGGCCCCAAGCAAGGAGGGAAAGGAGAGGCTAGGGCAGATCGGGGCAGCCAAATTCAAAGCGCATCTCAAGGACAGATTGGCCGGATACTTCGAGCGGGTACTCCTCCCTCGAAAGTGGCGCATCGTCGACGAGATACCGCTCAACAGGCTGGGTAAAACCACTCAGGAGAGCTTACGTATATTGTTCAAACAAGAGCGCACCACCGAGCCCACGGTTCTTTCGGTGTCAGAATCGGAGAATCGAGTGGATCTCGATCTGCACGTCTGCGACTCCACAAAATATTTTGAGGGACACTTCCCCGGCCGTCCCGTTCTGCCGGGAGTTGCTCAGCTAGACTGGGCAGCCCGGTTGGGGAAGCGCTACCTGGGTGTGCCGGGTTGTTTTAAAAAGCTTGAAGCGGTGAAGTTTCACGAGTTCATTCTGCCAGACGCTCGCATTAAGTTGAGCTTAAGCTATCGCCCCGAAAAGAGGAAACTTTACTTCACATTTGAGGGAGAAGGGTGCAAGCACTCCTCTGGGCGCATCGTTTTCGGTTAAGTCTATGAATCACAATCTCTGTGTCGTTATCCCTTTATATAGACAACTCGACGCCATCGCCGATACTCTCGCCGAGATCGAGGCCCAAGAGTTCCCATGCNNGGCCAGCACGACCTCGGCGATCTCCCCGTATTCTTGGAACTCTCCCGAAACAATCCCACCGCCTTGGTGGCCGGGCAACCGATCTACGACGCATCGGCTAATCGCTTCCGTGTATCGGCGCGTCACCTGAACCACTTCTGGGTGAAAGTTCAAACCCTCGACCCCAACCCGCCCGACGCCATGTGTGGTTACCGCGTGTATCCGCTCGAGGCCACCTGCGCCCTTCTGGAGCGGGCGAACATCGGCAAGCGCATGGACTTCGACATCGAGATCATGATTCGTCTGATCTGGGACGGGGTGCCCGTGGTCCGCCACTACACTAAGGTGATCTATCATGAGAACGGCCAGTCGAACTTCAACTATCTCCACGACAATTTCCTCATTGTGAAGATGCACGTTAAGCTACTCCTTCGCCTCGGAAGACGTCTGCCTCAGCAGATCATGAGATGTCGCCGGGGACCGGAGGATTCAAAACACTGGGCTGAACTTGAAGAGCTAGGGTTCACCTGGGGGATTCGCTTTCTTATCTGGAGCTACCGTTTTTTNNTGGCCGGTCATCGCTTACTACTACGCCTTCAACCACCGTGCGCGCGCGGCCTCCTCCGATTATCTTGAGCGGGTGTATCGGCGCGGATCCAGCCACCCTGACTTAGCGGTGAAGCCGAACTGGCGTACAGGAATGAAGCATTTTCTGCAGTTCGGCTACTTCAATCTCGATCGCATCGCTTCGTGGTTCGGCGTGGCCAAACTCACCGACCTCGATTTCGTGCACAAAGAGGAGTTTCTCCGTTTCTACTCCGAGGGCAAAGGAGCGCTTCTCATAAGTTCCCACTTAGGAAACATTGAGATGTGCCGGGCCCTCATTACACAGTATCCGAACATCAAGTTTCACGCCATTATGCACACAGGGCACGCCGTGATGATCAACTCCGTGCTCAAAGAGATCAACCAACAGTCGGATCTTAGAGTGATCGAGGTGGCAAACATCGGTCCTGAAACCGCGACCTTCCTCAAAGAGAGAGTGGAGGCGGGGGAGTACGTGGTGATCCTGGGGGACCGCACGCCGGTTCACTCCGAAGGGCGCGTGTCTCCGGTGGAGTTTCTAGGGGATCCCACTTACTTTCCTCAGGGGCCCTACCTTTTGGGACATCTTTTGGGCTGTCCGGTGTTCACCATGTTCTGCCTCAAAGAGTCGGGTCGGTATCGCTTGTACATTGAGAAGTTCGCGGAAAGAATACGGCTCTCGCGCAAGTCGCGGGAGGCCGATTTAGGGCGGTGGGCCCAGGCCTACGCCGACATTCTAGCTCAGTACTGTCTGAGAGAACCACTTCAGTGGTTCAATTTTTACGATTTTTGGGCAAAGGACGCCTCTCTACCCGAGGCCGACAGATTAGATGAAGTTAAAGCAAGCTAAACAAAGCGTGGTTTTCGGAGCAGATCGGGTCACCCTTGAGCAGGTGATCTCGATCGCCTCCGGTGCGAGTCGCGCGGAACTTTCCAACCAGGCCGATTATCGAAACAAGCTCGAGCGTGGCGTTCAGCTCCTCAGCAAGCTTCTTCGGGAGGATGGGGTGGTGTACGGGGTGACCACAGGCTACGGCGATTCCTGCACAGTACCGGTCTCACTCGATCTCGTGGAGGAACTTCCCCTCCACCTCACTCGCTTCCACGGCTGTGGGTTAGGCCGGCATCTCACCGAGGAGGCGGCCTTCGCCACCATCGCTTGTCGTCTGGCTTCGCTCAGCCTCGGGTATTCCGGGGTGCGCCCGGAGCTTTTGCAACAGCTGGTAGACCTCCTAAACCATCGCATCGCTCCGGCCATTCCGGAAGAGGGTTCCGTGGGCGCAAGCGGAGACCTCACCCCCATGTCCTACGTTGCCGCTGCGCTGGTGGGCGAGCGAGAGGTGTATTTCGAAGGGAGGCTTGTTTCGGCGGCCTCGGCCCTAAAGTCGGTAGGCCTTAAGCCTCTCACGCTCCACCCCAAAGAAGCTCTCGCAATCATGAACGGAACCACGGTCATGACCGCGCTCGGCTGCCTTGCCTACGCGCGGGCCGAGTATCTCTCCCGGTTGGTTTCCCGCCTGACGGCGCTCGCCTCCATCGCCCTGCAGGGCAACAGCAACCACTTCGATGAGAAGCTGTTCACCCTCAAGCCGCACCGTGGTCAGCAGCAGATCGCAAAATGGATAAGAGAAGACCTAAACCATCACCAAAAGCCTCGGAATTCCGATCGCCTCCAAGACCGCTACTCCATTCGTTGCACTCCCCACGTGGTGGGAGTTCTACGTGATGCTCTGCCGTGGATGCGGGAGTCCTTAGAGAACGAACTCAACAGCGTCAACGACAACCCCATCATAGATGGTGAAGAGGGGCGGGTACTCCACGGCGGCCACTTTTACGGGGGGCACGTAGCCTTCGTGATGGACTCGCTCAAGAACTGCGTGGCCAATCTCGCCGACCTCATGGACCGGCAACTGGCGCTCTTGGTGGATACGAAATTCAACAACGGGTTGCCCTCCAATCTCTCCGGTGCCGAGGGGGCAAGAGGGGCCATCAACCACGGTTTTAAGGCTGTTCAGATCGGTGTGTCTGCCTGGACTGCCGAAGCGCTCAAAAACACCATGCCCGCGAGCGTCTTCTCGCGCTCCACGGAGTGTCACAATCAAGACAAGGTGAGCATGGGCACCATCGCCGCGCGAGATTGCCTGCGCGTTTTAGAACTCACCGAGCAGGTGGCGGCGGCTCACCTTCTGGCCCTGAGCCAGGCGCTTCGCCTCCGAGTGAAGCGCTCGAGCCTTGAGGAGTCGGAGTTGAGCGTTGCCGTACGGACTTTCCTACACGAGGTGAGCGTGGACTTCCCCCTGGTGGTGGAAGACCGGCCTTTGGAGGCCGAACTGCGTCGCACGGTGGAGAAGATCCGCCGGCGGAGTTGGGCGCTCTATGACTAGGTCCGTTCTGGAAGAGTCGGTAACTCTCAAAGTTCCCTTTCACGACGTAGACTCCATGCAGATCGTGTGGCACGGCAACTACCCCAAGTACTTTGCCGCCGCTCGTTGTGCCCTCCTCGACAAAATTGATTATAACTACCACCAGATGGCCGAGTCGGGCTTTGCCTGGCCGGTGATCGATTTGCGCGTGAGATACGTTAAACCCGCGGTTTTCAACCAAGAGATCGTGGTTACGGCAAAACTCGCCGAGTTCGAGAATCGCCTCAAAATCGACTACCTCATTCGAGACGCTCTGAGTGGAGCGAGACTGACCAAGGGCTACACTGTTCAAGTAGCCGTGGACATGAAAAGCAACGAAATGAAGTTGTACTCTCCACAAATTCTATTAGACAGGCTTGGAATCAAATCATGAAGTTCAACCTAGTGCGAGCCCTTGGAGTGCTCGCGCTCTTACTCTGTTTCTCTACGGCGTCACCGGCTCATGAGGACGGCGATAGCGCGGTTTTCAAACACCCAGTGAGCGTTAAGAGCCCGTCCAAGGCTTTTCTCACCGTGCGCGATCTCCTAGCGGGTGTGTCGGTTGTCCGCAGCGACTTTAAGCAGAAGAAGAGCTTAGTGGCTCTCAAAAAGCCCATCGTGAGTTCCGGCAACTACATCTTCTCAAGCCAAATGGGGCTCTACTGGAATATCGGTGCTCCCATAAACACCGCCTACGTGCTCACCGACGACTACATGGTGGAGCGCCAGAAGGGTTTCAAATCGAAGGTGGTCACTCCCAAAGAGCAGCCCGCCATCTTCGGGATCACCGAGGTGTTCGAGGCGATCTTCGTGGGAGATCTAGACCGGCTCTCCAAGGACTTCGCCATTCACTTCGTGGGGAGTTCCTCAGACTGGACCATCGGTCTCATACCCCAACGGGGACTCCTCCAGAAGATGTTCAAAAAGGTGATCCTCAAAGGCGGTGAGACAGTTAGCGAAGTGAAACTGTTCGAGGGTAACGGAGATTCTACGCATCTGAAATTCCTCAACACCACGCGCCGCCCGTCCACCTTAAGCTCCGCAGAGAAGGCCTTATTTGCTCGATAGATTACGGAAGTTCCGGCTAGCCTGGTTGGNNCATCCTCAAACTTCTCCCCGACACCCACACCGATGAGGTAACAGAGCAAGCCTACCGCCAGTTTGAACAGGCCACGGGCCGAAAAACCGTCTTCATGGTTGGTTCCGAAGAGGTGGAGAAGGCCAAACAAGGGGCAGAAGTTCTCTACCGGCGGATGATAGAGTCGGAGCTCTTTTCCGAAATCTCCTATCGCGTCGACGGCGACCGCACCAGAAAGACCTACGAAACCTACTCTCCCTATCGAGCACTTCTTTTGAGCGAGGAGCAGCGGGAGTATCTCAAATCGGCTCAGCCCGAGCTTGTGACGAGCCAAGCCGTGAAAACTCTCATGAGCCCTGTGTCCATGGGGGCCT
>JRYL01004103.1_pt1 | contig 13604 bp, 23 predicted proteins | sample 235391 | NCBI WGS metagenome assembly JRYL01 (sample SAMN03074223, study PRJNA261481) | activated sludge metagenome | biome: Wastewater Treatment Plant; feature: Wastewater; material: Activated sludge; isolation source: activated biomass of a wastewater treatment plant treating wastewater from... ... | reverse complement strand
TCCTATCACGTCTTTGGTCGACCTCGATCTCTCGGCTGGACTTGGGCAGTTCGAACTCTCGTCCTCGGTGAAGGGTATCCTTAATGACTACAACGTCTGGGACCGTGAGTCTGCCGCAGAGGCTCTGACGAACCTCACCAAGCAAGAGCTCGAATCTCTGGTAGACGAGAAGAAGGACTGTGTGATCCTCATGGATTGGATCTTCGCAGACTACGCTTCGTTGTACGGAGAATTCTGTGAGCTCTCCGGGAAGCTCTCTAAGGCACAGAAGCACATCGAGACAATGGCAGGAGAATTGAAGCTTGCCCGTAAGGCTCAGGGAGAATCAGAGAATGTCTGAGATCGACTACGACAACGATGGCATCATAGGCGACCTCTATGACCGGTATTCCAAAGCGACTCCAGATTTCCAGGAACTCAAGAAGAAAGACACCCATCTGGTGTTCTTCTACGGTCGTCTGAGGTTGACTGAAAAGACTGTAGACTTCTTCAAGGACTGTCCATATCTCGGGGAAGCCCACAGTATGGATATGACTGTGAGGAACTCCCCGGATAACGTACCTTTGGTCTTCCCGCTTAATACCATAGTCGGAGAAAAGTATCGTATAGTCGGAGACGTCTTTGCTATGACTCCGGTCCAGATGCTCTCACTCGACAAGATCCTAGGAAATCTAGACACCCACAAGAGGCGTCAGTCTTACATGACCCTACACGACCAAGTAGAGTTGAAGTCTGGGTTTCGACCAATCGTCCAGTGTTGGATCTATATGGGTAACCCCGAGAAGTACCGGGGGGTGTACCTTACTACCCCGAAACACTCGGGGTTTACCAACAAGGGTATAAAGATCTATGACTACCTAGGAAAGGAATCCAAAGAGGTCCATAGGGAAGAGAAGTCCCTCTTTGATTTCAACGACAACACGACCTTAAACTAGCCTAAGGGTATAAAGGGGCTTGACAACCAAAGAAATATATGCTATTTTAAAGTATCTCTAAGAGATACTCTTAGAGTATCCCTAAAGGAACTAGAGGAATTATTGTAAACTATGATATACCCAAGGTAACTAAGGTAACTAAGGGAACTAAGGGAACTAGGGTATATCCTAGAGTATTCCTTAAGGAGGCCTAGATGGCTAGTTGGAAAGATTCGAGGTTCACATTCAGGACCATGCCAAGTTCATATAAAAACGCCAGATGCAATTGCTGCAACTCAGTGTCGTCCCTGGAGATAGCCTCTGACACCGGGCCACATTCGTCCACTAGGTTCTATGATGACCCACATTCCCAGGGATTTCTATGTGGAGAATGTTACGGAGCCTACGCCGACCAGATGGATTTCTTTGACGATCTGGATGGGTTGGACGAAGGGGAAGAAGAATTCCTGGAGGCATTGGAGTGAATGCATCAAGGACACCATTTGTTTCCGTCCATGTCCCATGCCCTTGTGGTCGGTCCTCTGATGCCTACTGTATCCGAGAGGACGGTTCAGGGATGTGCTTCTCGTGTGGAGAGAATTTCTCATCAAAGGAGACTAAGACCCTGGCAGAGGAATCGACAGAAGAATCAGTAGAGTCCGTAGAATCTATAGAGTACGTCATCAAGGGACTCCGAGGAATCTCCAAGCGGACCATGGAGTTCTACGGGGTAGAGGTCAAGGTCATAGACGGCAAGGACGACTCCGTGGCGTTCCCATACGGACCCTCTGCCGCCAAGATCAGAAAGATCGAGAGAGAAAATGGCAAGGTACAAGCTTATACGCAGGGCGAGTTTAAGGACGCTGGACTCTTTGGTCTTGATCTTTATGATCCTGGTAGCCGTCCGGCGATTGCTGTTTTCGAAGGAGAGTTTGACGCACTGGCGGGAGCAGAGATGCTCGGAAATAAAGTCGCTTGTGTCTCGATCAAGAACGGGGCTACTGGGGCTTACAGGGACCTTGCGAGGACTGATGTCTATGAGAAGGTAAACTCTTTCGAGAAGATCTATATCTGCTTCGATGCCGATAAGCCTGGTCAAGACGCGGTCAGGTCTATCCAAGGACTGTTTGACTTCAGGAAGGTCTACCATGTCCGACTAGGTAAGCACAAGGATGCCAACGAATACCTCCTCGCAAAGGACGTAGATGACTTCACGAAGACGTTCTTCTCGGCCAAGAGGTTTGCCCCGGATAATATCATCTCGTCATTCGGAGACATCGAGAAAGCTCTGGAAGAATCCCGAGAAGATCAGATCGGGACCTACCCGTTCGAGGCACTGAACGAGTCTCTCTATGGCATTCATGCCGGGGAGGTCATCGTAGTCAAGGCCCCTGAGGGTGTCGGCAAGACTGAGTTCTTCAGGGCTCTAGAGCATCACCTCTTGAAGTCAACCAACCATCCAATCGGGATCATTCATCTGGAGGAAGACAATGCTACGACGATTAAAGCACTGGCTGGATATCACCTCTCCGTCCCAGCCACGCTGCCTGATTGTGGATTATCGAAACAGGATATTCTCAGAGCTTACCGAGAAGCAGTACGAGACGATGAGGGGCGTATACACATCCATTCTTCTTTCGATGTCGAGGACGAATCGGCTTTCCTTGGAAACATTCGATTTCTTGTGGCAGCGGCGGGGTGCAGATTCATTTTTCTTGACCACGTCTCATGGCTTGCTACTGGTCTCCAAGACGAGGACGAACGAAAGAAGTTGGATCGAGTCACTCAAAGCCTCAAACTACTCGCAAAGGAGCTTCGATTCGCTCTTATTGAAATATCTCACGTCAACGACGACGGAAAGACCCGAGGATCAAGAAACGTTTCGAAGGTTGCGAACACTGTTATCTCCCTCGACCGAGACCTCCTGAGTGGGTCTACGAAGATGACGTTTACCGTAGAGAAGGCCCGACTGGGCGGACGTACAGGTCCGGCGGGGTACGCTATATTCGACAGGAACACAGGTGTCCTCAGGGACAATCCTGAATTAGGGGATTAAGATGAGAGATATCTGGGTCGTCTCTGACACTCACTTCAATCACGGAAATATCATTAAGTACTGTGACAGACCATACGAGTCATCAAAAGACATGGATTGGGATATGGTCGAGAAGTGGAATTCTGTAGTCAAGCCTGGTGACAAGGTCTACCACCTAGGCGACGTATATATGTCTGCCTCGAAGGGATACATTGAGAATCTTCTTTCAAAACTACACGGACAAAAGCGCCTTGTCCTCGGTAATCACGACAACGGGAAGGATCAAATCCTCCAGAAATACTTTGAAAAGATCGTTGTCTGGAGAATGTTTCCTGAATTCGGGCTCTTGTTGACTCACGTTCCTGTACATGAGTCCGCACTTAATCGTGGTAAGAAAGGCAGACTGTCGAATGTCCACGGGCACATCCACCAGAATCCGTCGCCGCAAGGGCCATATTTCTGTGCCTGTGTGGAGCAGACCGGATATAAACCAGTACATATCGAAGATATTAGGAGGTTGGTATGACCCTCAGAGCAACAATCGAGATCGTTCCTTATGGTGACGAATCCCAAAAGAGGGAAATCTATAGACTAGACGTCTCTAATATCGGGAACCTTCGAAACGAAGGTTTCGGAAATGAGATATGCCGTTATAAGGTCACTCTTTTTGGGAGGGTGCTCGACTATTTTAATCCTGCACCAGGGAAAGAATGGGAGGTCATCGATGTCTCTTTCATCGAAGAGCACAACAGGCGCGACGGGGCAGTTTCCTTAATACGTAAGGCAGCAGAATTATTGGAGAGACAGGCTTGACATTCTCTGTATATGTGGTATATTGAAGTAAGGTAGATACGAAAATAAGGAGACGCCATTGAATGAAGGAAATAGTATTCGACGTCGAGGCAGACGACCTCCATGCGTCAAAGATCCACTGTCTGTCGTATCAGATCCTGGAGCCGAACCCAAAAGGGTTGACGTCTACTGCGGAGGAATCTGGCAATACGCTGAGTACAGAAGCCACAAGAACTCTCGTAAAGTACGACCAGATGAGGGAGTTCTTCCAGCAGGACGCGATCTTCATAGGTCATAACATCCGACGATGGGATATCCCGACTCTAGAAAGAATCCTGGGTATCGAGATCCGTGGGCCTTTCGTAGACACCCTAGCCGTCGCCTGGTATCTAGAGCCCCAGAGAAAGAAGAACGGACTCGAAGTCTACGGTGAGGAGTTCGGCATAGAAAAGCCGAAGATCTCTGATTGGAACTCTGAGTCTCTGTTTGTCTATGTCAACCGTTGCGAACAAGACGTCCGAATTAACTTCGAACTCTGGAAGAAACAGAAGTCTCATCTTCTTGAGATCTACGAAGACCCCAATGAGCTATTCTCATTCCTTAAGTACTTAGACTTCAAACTCTATTGCGCCCATCTGGCCGAGAAGTCAGGCTGGAAACTAGACAAAGAAAGGTGCCTGAATGCTGTCGAAGACCTCGAAGCCGAACGAGAGCGGAAACTTCAAAGCCTTAAGTCCTCGATGCCAAAGGTCGAGGTTGTACGTACTTACGTCAGACCTAAAAGATATCGTAACGCAGATGGCGAACTTAGCGTACTTGGACGTCGTTGGGAGGACCGCCTTAGACGAGCAGGCTTACCTTCAGGATATGAGGGAGATGTCGAAGAAGTCGTCGGCTTTGATGACCCTAATCCAGGATCAACTGAACAAGTAAAGGCATGGTTGTACTCTTTGGGTTGGGTCCCGAGGACGATCAAGCAGGTCAGGGACAAGAAGACCGGGGACACCAGAGAAATCCCCCAGATCTACAAGGAGCATGGCCACGGAGAAGTCTGTGATTCAGTCCGGGATTTGTTTGACACTGAGCCTGCTCTCAGCGATCTTGACAGTCTCGGGGTGCTTACTCATCGTATCGGTCTACTCCGTGGGTTTCTTCGTGATGTTTCCCCTGATGGTTATCTCAGGGCTAAGGTCGCGGGGCTCACGAATACACTGAGATTCAAACACGCAGAAATAGTCAATCTACCGAAACCGGAGGTTCCTTATGGGTCTGTTATACGTGGTTGTCTTGTTGCTGATGACGAGTCTGAACTTCTGGGCGCTGACATGTCTGGTCTCGAGGATCGACTCAAGCAACATTTTCTTTATAAACATGATCCCGACTATGTGGCTGATCTCCAGTCCGATGATTACGATCCTCATCTTGACATTGGTGTACTCGCTGGTGGGATAACAAAACAAGAAGCAGAATTTTACAAAAGATTTAAAGACGGAGACGATCTAACCAGATATAAGTCGATTAAATCGAAGCGTTCGGTATTTAAGAACGGAAACTACGGAGCCCAGTACGGAGCAGGTATCCCGAGGTTGATGGTAACCTGTGGCATCGACAGGGCGGCTGCGGCTAATCTCCACAAGACCTACTGGGAGAGAAACTGGGCCATCAAGGCGGTGGCAGAGGAACAGGAAATCAAGGTCATCCGTGGACAGTCCTGGCTCAGGAATCCGATTTCGGGGTTCTGGTACTCTCTGAGGTTCGAGAAGGATATCTTCTCTACTCTGGTCCAAGGTTCCGCCTCTTATTGCTTTGATACCTGGGTGTCGTTCATATTAGACGAGAGGCCACAGATCACAGGGCAGTTCCACGACGAAGTCGTTCTCTCAGTCCGTAAGGGCTACAGGGACGAAATAGAGAGTTTTCTACGAAGTACTATTAACCAGACTAACGAGCTTCTAGGGCTGAATGTCTCTTTGGACATCGGCATCCAGTTCGGCGACAGATATTCTGAAATTCACTAATTCACTAATCCACTAGGAGGAATAATGGCTAAATTTCTAAAGGGCAGCAACAAGAATTCGTATTCTCCTTCGTCGAAGAAGTCTTTGACCAAGACCTATACCTTCCGAGGTCAGACGGCGTGGGCTAAGATCTATGAACCCGATGACTTCCGTGGGGTCAAGAAGTGGAAGATCCCGCTTTATGTCGACGCCGAGACCAAGAAAGAGATCAAGGACGCAGGCATCCAGCTTCGGTTCAAACTCGATGACGGAGAGAAGTCTGGTGTCCAAGGCGAGTACTGCATGTTCTCTCGTGCAACAGAAGTCAACTACGGCAACGGTACGGAGTTCCTGAACCCGCCTGTGGTCTTGGACTCCGAGGGTGAGGTCGTAGTCGAATACTCGGATGACGGTGACCGTATCGGTGACCCCGTGATGATCGGCAACGGTTCTGAGGTCGAGCTTACCGTAGAGGTCTACCCCACGAGGAACTTCGGTAACGGCCAGCGGCTTGTCTCCGTGAAGATCATCGACCTCATCGAATACAATCCTGACGAGGTCTCGCCGGAAGACGAAGACGAACCCAAGGCTACCGCCAAGACTCCGGAGAAGTCCTCCGAGAAACCGAAGAGGAAGTGGTGACTGTGATGGAATTCATTATCGGGATATTCATCGGCTGCCTACTTGGCTGGGGGATTTACACCCTTCTGAAAGGATTCGATGACTAAGAAAATCGACACAGTAGTAGAAGACATTTATGGCCTCCTAGAGGCCGGCATAGAGGGCAAGGACGAGATCTTCGAGAAGTTCGGTAGGGAGGTAGCCGGAGTCCTCAAGGCTCGCCTACGACCCTCTGAGAGGCAAAGACGGGGCACTCTGAGGATGTCTAACCTCGGGACTCCTTGTAACCGGAAGCTCTGGTATTCAGTGAACCAACCAGAGAAGGCCGAGCCAATCGAGCCCCATGCCAGATTGAAGTTCCTCTATGGTGATCTAGTCGAAGAATTGATCCTCCTCTTGGCGGAACTCTCTGGACACTCCGTAGAGGGCCGACAGGACGAGCAGGAGATCCTCGGTATCAAGGGTCACCGAGACGTCGTTCTAGACGGGGTAGTCACTGATGTCAAGTCAGCCTCGACGTACTCTTTCAAGAAGTTCGAGGAGGGCAGGCTCCGAGAGGACGATCCATTTGGATACTCCGACCAGATCCAACAGTACCTCCATGCAGGCCAGGAAGACCCTCTGGTGACTGACAAGGATCGTGCAGCCTTCCTTGTGGTCGACAAGACTCTAGGCCATATCTGTCTGGATGTCCACAAGAAGCAGTCCTTCCCGATTGAGAAGGTCGTGGAGTACAAGATCGATCTCGTCTCTCGCCCAGAACCTCCGGCCAGGAAGTACGACCTAGAGCCCGAGGGGAAGTCCGGGAATATGAAGCTCTCGATGCCGTGTTCGTATTGTGACCACAAGCGAGAGTGTCATCCGGGGCTTAGGACGTTTCTTTACTCCCACAAGCCTGTCCACCTCGCCGTAGTCAAGAAAGAACCTAATGTCCCAGAGGTAGCCTATGGTCCTTGAGAAATCAAAGACCCAATGGGCTCATATCCGAAGGACTTATGGGTTGACTCAGGAGCAGTACTATGAGCTATGGACTTCTAGCTGCCCTATTTGCCTTCGGGATTTTGACGGTATTAGCGTACGACCTGTGGTCGATCACGACCATGTTAGTGGGGCTGTACGGGGGGTCCTGTGTTTTTTTTGCAATCACCGTGTTGTTGGCAGGCATAGGAATCCTGATATCCTCAGGCGTGCTGCTGACTATCTCGCTCGTGAACCACGTGGCTGGATAGTCCCCAAGAAAAAGAAGAAGCGGAGGGCTAAAAAGAGGTGATTATTTTATGTATCCTATATGAAACCCCACTGGAGAATTAGGCTACCAGAGCTGGCAGAGAAGATACGACTCAGAGAACGTGAAAAGTGGGCGGATCTCTCTGACAGAGAAAAACTCGAATACCATCTCATGAAAAGATATAAGCTCTCTTACGATCAGTGGATCGAGATGTTCGAGAAGCAGGATTACAAATGTTTCTTGTGTGAATCTCAGGTGGACGCCAAGTTAGGGAATGGACCAACTCGTGGTGTGGTAGACCATTGTCACACAAAGAATGAAGTAAGAAAAATTCTTTGCCATAATTGCAATAGGGCGTTAGGTCTCGTAAAGGATAACAAAAAGACATTGGAGAAAATGGTGGAGTATATAAATTGATTATCCTCTGTGTGCCAGATCAGCACGCCCACCCAGACCACCCAAACGACCGGGCTGACTGGTTGGCTTCCCTGATCATTGATGTCAAACCAGACGTCGTCGTGAATGCCGGAGACGCAGCCGACATGCCTTCGTTGTCTTCATACGACAAGGGCAAGCGGTCATTCTACGGCAAGTCCTACAAGAAGGACATCGAGGCCCATCTGGAGTTCCAGGACCGACTATGGTCCCCAGTCCGGGCGACAAAGAAGAAGACTCCGTATAGGGTAATCCTCGAGGGCAACCATGAGCACAGAATCGAAAGGGCTCTTGATCTCTCTCCTGAACTCCAAGGGACCATAGGGTTCCAGGACTACGAGTTCTATGAGAACTACCATGAGGTAATAAGATACGATGGAGATACGCCAGGTATCTATAAGCTCGAAGGAATCCTTTTTGCCCACTACTTTCCAACCGGAATTTCCGGGAGGCCGATTGGTGGTGAACGTCCTGCCCACATGCTCGTTAATAAACATGGTTGTTCCTCGATCCAATTTCACACGCATACTTTGGATTTCGCAACTAGACGGACGGTGGAGGGTCGTGTGATTAACGGAGTAGTAGGTGGATGCTACCAGGACTATACAAATGATTGGTCTGGGACGCTAGGGAACTTCTGGCAAAGAGGAGTTCTGCTCTTGAACGACGTCTCAGACGGTAATTTTGACTTCCAATGGATTTCTATTGGGGCACTTAAAAAGGCTTACGCTAGGTAAAGGATAAAAAGTGAAGGATTTTGAAAAAGAATTGATGTCTGTTGTCGATGACTTCGAGGCAGACTACGGTATCTCTGGGGTCCTCGAAGAACTCTTTCCAGGGATGTCTCTGGGCGAGCTCGTCGTGGATATGTATAACTCGGGTATGATCCCCGATGACGTAATGGAGAAATTCCTTGAGCGATAACAAGACCGGGGACAACCCGACTAATACTAAGAAAATCCCGGTGACATTCGGGATGTCTACGGACTCACTCTCCGGGATGGTGACTTCTCTCGGGAAGTCTAACGGGGCTCTTTCTGAGTCAGAAGCAATCGAAATCTCTCATGTAGAAGTCTCTGGACCTATGACTGTAGTCCAGGGAGAAATCGTCGAAAGGATACTGAATTGAACACTCTCACCAAGATCTTTGCAGCAGCCGTGATCATCGGGCTAGGCGTCTTTGCCTGGACTCAGTCCTTCGCCCAAGGGACCCAGTGCAACACACCGGAGATTATCGCCCAGCAGGCCGAGTCAGTAGGTGTCGCACCACTGGAACTCTCTGGGGGGATCGTGGCTTTCGTAGGCGAGGAGCTCGAAGCCGCCAAGGACTTCCTGGCCGACCGTGGTCGTGGGCAGAGGCATAACATGGTCTTCGACAGGATCGAGGTCTATACCCACCATGACCCTAAGCTCGTAATCGTAGCCGTGTATATCTCCGGATGTGCAGTTGCCGTATTCCCCGAGGAGTTCCAGTTCGTCGAAGAGCTCGTAGAGTACGTCCGTAAGGGAGTCTGACTCCTAATGGTAAAAAAACGTAATTATCGTGTCGAATATGATGCGTATCACGGAACTCCTGAGCAGAAGAAACGTCGGGCCCAGCGTAATGCCGCCAGACGGGCTGCAATGAGGCGTGGTACAGTCAAGAAGGGTGACGGCAAGGAAGTCGATCACCTAGGAAGTAACCGCAAGGGCCGATTGAATAACAAGAAGGTTCGGGTGGTTTCGAGGGCGGCTAATCGTAGACGTCAACCTCGTAGGGACGGGAGTCAGGATTAATTAAATGGATCTAATCGTGGAAATCATCTGGACCGTATGGGTCGCAGGCGTCTCTTATACCGTATATGATTACTGGAAGCTCAAGACTTCGGATTGGAGTGATCTCTAATGGATATCATCGTTAATTTCTACAGCGGATCGGTGACCTTCGAGGACGTCGATGCATTCGTCCCTAATCAAGACGGCTACCTCTGGATCGACGCCTCGGAGACTCAATACTTCATCCCGGTGGATACCTTCGAGTACTTCACTGTGGTCGATTACTCTTACTCTGACGACGACTGAATGAATGACTACAAACGCATGGGCTAACGAACAAGACCCACCGAATAAGTTCAGGGTCCCTAAGAAATCTTGGGGATCCTGGACTGTAGTCGGTAGGCATACCTTCAATAAGATCTACCAGTATTCGATGGAATCCCGTGAGGTATACGACGCTTATAACGGCAAGTATGGGAGAATAGACATCCCAGACCATCAATGGAGGACAATAGCATGGAACTTCGCATTCATGGCGGCCTCCGTGACCTCGCGAGGCGAGAGGCATTTGATCAAGAACCTCAAGGAGAAAATAAAGTGAGAATCCTTGTCTGTGGTGGTCGTGATTACGCGAACCCAATTCCTTATGATCATTCTCAAGAAAATAGGAAAGCTCTCGATGAATACAGATTTGTGCACAGCACTCTACAAGATCTTGTAAGTGAACTTTCTAGGAATTACAACCCCCATGATAATTGGCTCCCAACAGACATCACGATCATTAATGGTGGGGCTAGTGGTGTAGATAGCGCGGCTAGCGATTTTGCTATTGTGAACTACTGTCAATTAGAAGAATATCCTGCCGATTGGGAAAGACACGGCAGGGCCGCTGGCCCGATTCGAAACCAAAAGATGATCAATGAGGGGCGTCCCGATTTGGTCATATCCTTCTCAGGTGGCAAGGGTACAGAAGACATGATCAAGCGAGCCGAAAAAGCCGGTATCCCAGTGAGGAGAATAGGATGACTGAGTCTAGGTCTTACATAGAGTCGTTTCTGGATTACGCCGATGCCTTTATGTTCCTTGAGCACACCCTCTTGGACCACAAGGACTGGCTGATTACTGATGGTGGTGTCCGGTATGTCAACCACCACTGGCAGGCATATGTGACATTCGAAAGGAAGGTCTCCCAACGATGGCACGCAAACTCACCTCCCGTGGTAGGCGAGACGCCAATGGCTAAGAAACCACTTTATGGTAAGATCCTTGTCTCCAGAGCGTTCGACCTCCAGGAAGACGCAAAAGAGTTCCTCTCGGAGATGAAGGACCAGTACAGAGAAGCCGGGGTGTCAATCAAGGGCGACATCTCCAGGACTGAAGCCTCTCAGTGGAAGGCCACGGTCTATGCCAAAGTCTCCTGAAGACATCTATAAGATCCACTTCACCCCCAAAGCAGAACTCCTTAAGGACGGAGTGAAGTTCGACCAAGACAAGCCAAGGATGGATCTCATCCCACCCGAGACAGTAGAGGCCCTGGCTGCCGTTCTTACTTACGGAGCCAAGAAGTACGAAGACCGAAACTGGGAGAAAGGTATGTCCTGGGGCCGAGTCTATGGGGCCCTGATGCGACATCTCTGGGCATGGTGGGCTCGGAGAGACAAAGACCCTGAGACCGGGATGTCTCATCTCTGGCACGCTCTTTGCTGCGTGGCCTTCTTGGTGACTTACGAGTCACGGAAGATCGGAAAGGACGACCGGCCATGAAGATAGCCCTTGACTATGACGGGACTTATACAGAGGACAAGGCCTTCTGGTTGGATTTCATCAACCAGGCACAGAAATCCGGACATAAGGTCTTTGTAGTGACATACAGACACCCTCTGTTAGACACTATCCCGGATGAGAAGCCTATAAGGAACTTCGGGGTTCCAGTGATCTACACGGATGGGCACCCCAAGAAGGCTTACTGTGAGTCTCAGGATATCCTAATCGATGTCTGGATTGACGACAGACCCCAGACAGTCTACGAGCCGTCTCCATGGCAGGACGGAGACCCTAGGCTCACTGAGTGGAGAGAGAATAACCGCAAGGCATCCATGGAGGTCTACAATGGCTGAAGAGCCCACATACGAAATCATTGAGTTCTTCAAGAACGGAGAGATTCTCTCCCATGGTCTCCGGGTAGGTTTCAGCGAGGCATGTGACCTAGCTGATTTCTACAGAGAGACTCGAATGGAAGAAGACACAGAAGGTTTTTACGTCATCCCTTATCGACCGTCTTTGGAGGAAAGTAAATATGATCTACACCATCTATGAAGTCGACAAGTATGACGTCTCTGTCCCAGTGGCTGAGTTCATGGAGCTCCGAAGGGCTCAGGAGTTCCTCATAAAAGAGCTCGTCGGGACAGAGAATGAGTACATGGGGACCTACTTCCTCATCAAGGACTCAGAAGGCAACAAGCATTGACGCAATAAAAAACCCCCTTGGCTTTTTACGGCCTTGGGGGTTTCTTTTTGTCTGTTCTGGGGTTAGCCTACAGGAGATTCTTTACCGGGCTTGAAGCCCTCGACTTTCTCCATGGCGTCAAGCATTAGAGTCCTCTCAGCCTTAGAGAGCTCCAAGAGCTTAGTAGTCACAGGGACTCCTATGGCTCTGGCGACTGCTCTAGCGTAGGCTGATGTATCGTTCTCCGAGGGCGGGGCATAGCGAGCTATAGCCTCTGCTATAGTCCTTCCTCGGTAGGACGAAGACTCGAACAGGAGAGCCTCTTTGGCTGCCCTACCGGCTTCGTAGGTCTCGAAGACAGCAAAGCGGCCATCAGATCCTACGGCACCCTTAGACCTCGCGAAGGGACCGTACTCGATGTTCCCAGGGTTGTTATTCCTCCAAGCCCTAGAGCCCTGCCTACGGATGACTTCGTTGCCCCTTCGGACTTCGGTGTACCCTTTACCAGCAGAGACCACAGAACCCACTGGAGTGCCCAGACCGTCCTCTAGGTCAGACTCGTCTTGCTCAAAGAGGAAGTCGATCTCGGAGTCTTGATTAGGGACTTCAGGGAGTTCTCTCCCACGGGACTTCGCATCAGTCGATTTAGACTCAGATTTTCCAGAATCCTGAGATTGATTGACTGCATCGTAGACCCAACCAAAGAAGCCTTTGTTCTTCTGGTTAGCAGACTCAGGAGAGTCCCCGTTGATCTCAATCGAGAGGTCTCTGAGGAGCCTCTTGGTGCCCTCTACGGGGTCTTCACCCGAGACATCGAAGATCGGCTTCAGAGTAGCTAGAACTTTGTTCAGGGCGTTCGTGGCCCGACCATAGGGCTCCCAACCGACAGCCCTCATGCCCTTCTCTAAGGCCGGGGCTACGAGGGTGTTAAGAGTGTCCTGAGCCCCCTGTACGACCCCGAGACTAGGAGTCGTGACGATCCGGACACGGAGGTTCTTTTCGTCAAACTCTGCCTTAGCTCCGGGGATCATGCCGAGGATGGTATTGATATCACCAGCGGCGGCACGGAAAGCAGGGATCGCCAGAGCTTTAGAGTAAGCCCACTGGGTGTACTTCTCCTTGTCGGCTTCTGTGCCCTTGGAGAAGACAGCCTGGGTGACTTCTGGCCTAAGGAAGTCCGTATAGATCTTCTCTAGATCCTCTGCGGCCACGACCTTAGGAGACATGAAGTCAATCGCTTGAGGCCCGAAGAGCTGATCTACGACGTTTGAAAAGTTCTCGGCCTGGAGGTTCGGGTCAGTGAGGACCTTGAACGAAGACTTCAGAGTGTCCCGAGAGAGTTTAGAGTTCCCGTGTTCGATCACGGACTTCAGGGCATTAG
>JRYL01001429.1_pt1 | contig 13627 bp, 10 predicted proteins | sample 235391 | NCBI WGS metagenome assembly JRYL01 (sample SAMN03074223, study PRJNA261481) | activated sludge metagenome | biome: Wastewater Treatment Plant; feature: Wastewater; material: Activated sludge; isolation source: activated biomass of a wastewater treatment plant treating wastewater from... ... | reverse complement strand
TGCGCGCCGCCGAGGAGCTGCACGTCACCCACGGCGCGGTGAGCCGGCACCTGCGCACGCTGGAAGAAAACATCGGCTGCGCGCTGTTCCGGCGCGAGGGTCGCGGCCTGGTGGCCACCGCCGCGGGTCAGCGCCTGGCCGAGGCGGCGGGTGATGCCTTTTCCCGGCTGCGCGACGCCTGCGCGCGGCTGCGGCAGGACGGCGAGCAAGCGCCGCTGGTGCTGGGCTGTTCGGCCAGCGTGCTGGCGCGCTGGATGATTCCGCGCCTGTCACGGCTGGAGGCCGAGCTGCCCGCCCTGCGCCTGCATCTTTCCCCGCAAGAAACCGCACCCGACGCCGCACTCTCCGGCCTCGACGCCGCACTGCTGCTGGCCGCACCACCCTGGCCTGCCTCCTGGCAGGTACATCCGCTTGCGCCCGAGCGCATCGGCCCCGTGCTCTCCCCGCAGCACCCCGACGCCGCGCGCCTGGCCGGGGCACCGGCCTCAACATTGCGGGAACTCCCGCTCCTCCACACCGCCTCGCGCCCGCAGGCCTGGCCGGACTGGGCACGGCGCAGCGGCATCGATGTCGCTGCATTGAGCATGGGTCAGGGCTTCGCCCACCTCTACTACCTGCTGGAAGCCGCCGCCGCCGGCCTGGGTATCGCCATCGCGCCCGAGCCGCTGGTGCGCGACGATCTCGCCGCCGGCCGCCTGATCGCGCCCTGGGGCTTCGTCGAAACCGACGCGCACTGGGCGCTGTGCCAGCGCCGTGGACGCGAGGACGCGCGCCTGGAAGCGTTCGCCGGCTGGCTGCGTGCGGCGCTGGGGGAGACTTCATCGCCTCCGCACCACACTCACGCCGCGGCGGTCACGGTTCAAAGCCATCGATGAAGAGCCACGCCCGCGTCTGGTTCTCGTAGGGGCCGGGGTCCACCGCGCCGAAGCGGACCCGCGGCTGAGCGTCGAGATCGCTGCCGCCCAGCGGGTAGTAGGGCAGCGGTGCCAGGCCCCGGTCGATGAGCGGCGACGCATCGCGCAGGCGGAAGTTGCCGTTGGCGGGATCGACGAACATCGGATCGCCCGTGAACGCATGGGTGGCGGCCAGCGGCAGATTGCCGCTGAGGGTGGGGATGAGGCTGTAGTCGGCGGCGGCGCTGCCGTTGCCCAGACCGATCACGGCCATGCCTTCGATGTTGAGATCGGATAGCGCGTTGTCGTGGAACAGGCTGTTGAGCACGGCCAAATGCACGCCCGCCGGCAGCCCCACGCCGACGCCGCAGCCGCGCGTGCCGTCGCCGGCGCAGCGTCCGCGCGCAAACGTGCTGTTGGCGATGATGATGGCCGGCGACACGCTCGCCGCTGTCGCCACCACGTTGATCGCCGCGTGGCCGAACGCCGATGCGCTGGCGTCGTTGTTGTCGAACAGACTGTTGGCGACGCGCACGAAGCCGTTCTTGGCGTACAGATCGGCACCGCCGCCGAAGTAGCCGTCGCTGTTGGCGACGATGACGCGGTCGAGCCACAGCTCGGTATAGCCATCGGAGTACGAGTTCATCTGGATACCGCCGCCGCGCTGGTTCGTCGCCGAGTCGCCGTAGCCGTTCGCGATCGTCAGGTTCATCACGCCCAGGCGCGCCGCCTGCGTCGTGCCCGCAGGCGGCATCAGGATGATCTGCAGTACGCGGTTCTGGCCGGCACCGTCGAGGATCGTGCGCGAGGCGTCCATGCGCATCTGCGCGCAGTCGTTGCCGGCGACCGTGTACCAGCCGCCCGTGATCCACATCCAGCCCGTGGTCTGTGCGCTGTAGGTGAAGGTGCCGGCGTAGGTGGTGTAAATGCCTTCGTGCAGCTTGATTTCATCGTCCTCGGGCGAGGCCGCGGCGGCGGTCAGCGCCTGCTGCAGCTCGGTGTGGTTGCGCACGCACCAGGTCGCGGCGTGGCCTGCGGGTGCCGCCGCCAGCAGGAGCAGTGCCAGCAGCAGGAAAAGGGTCGGCCTGGGCATCGTCGTCTCCGCATCGTGGTGTACGCAGCCAGTACGCAAGGCGGAGCCCGAAGCACTCACCGTCCGTCGCCAGTCGAGCCGCGTGCGCCCCCGGCAGCGGCCCTGCCCGCCGCCGGGGATTGCCGGGGCAGTCGGCGGGAGGAATTCGACCGGTAGCGGCCGAGGCCGTGGCGGCAAAACCGGCAGGGTCTGTCAAACCAACTGTGTAACTGCCGTTTCTCATGGCGTACGGGCCTCGGTTCGGTGGTGTAATCAAGTCGGGTACGGGCGAGCGTCAGGCTATGGCCCGGACCCATTCCGCGCGCGAAGCCGACGTCACGAAGTCCGGCGCGTGGCAGACTGCGCGCTTGTCCACACCGGAAGCGGACGTGATCGAAGCCACTGCCGAACTGCTGTTTGCCTTTTCCGCCGCGCTGGGCGTCGGGCTGCTGATCGGTCTGGTGCGCGAACGCGGCCACGCCACGCATTCCACCGCCGGCCTGCGTACCCATGCGCTGGTGGCGCTGGCGGCGGCGGTTGCGGCCTGGCTCGGCACCGGCGTGCTGCTGGTGACGCTGGCGGCGGTGGCGCTGCTGGCGGCGATGTCCTACCACGCCACCCACGAGGACGATCCCGGCCTGACCGGCGAGGTGGCCCTGGTCGCCACCGCGCTGCTGGGCGCGCTGGCGGTGCGTTCACCGGCGATGGCCACCGGACTGGCGGTGGTGATGGCGGTTCTGCTGTTCGCCAAGAAGTCGCTGCATCGGCTCAGCCGCGAGCTGCTGAGCGAGCGCGAGGTATTCGACGGACTGTTCCTGCTGGCCTCGGCGCTGGTGGTGCTGCCGCTGCTGCCCGATCGCGGCTTCGGCCCCTACGAGGCGCTCAACCTGCGCACGCTGTGGCTTTTGGTGGTGCTGGTGATGGCGGTTGGCGCACTCGGTCACGTTGCGCTGCGCGTGGTCGGCAACCGCCGCGGGCTGGCGGTGTCGGGCTTCTTTGCCGGCTACGTCTCCTCGACCGCGGCGGTGCTGGGTTTCGGCCAGCGCGCCAAAGAGTCGCCGCAGCTCATGCGCTCGGCCGTGGGGGCGGCGCTGCTGGCCAACCTGGCTTCGCTGAGCCTGAGCGTGCCGGTTCTGGGCGCGCTGTCGCCCTCGCTGGTGGCCGAGCAGCGAGGGGTGCTGGCGGCGGTCGGTGCCGTGCTGCTGGTTGGTGGCCTGCTGGGCGTGCACGCGGGGCGCGAGGATGAAGTACCGCCGCCGACCGCGGAGACGCGAATGTTCCGGTTCGGCCACGCGCTCGGTTTTGCCGCGCTGGTCGGTGGCCTGGTGCTGCTGGCGGCAATGTTGAACCAATGGGTCGGCAGCAGCGGCGCGATGGCGGCTGCAGTCATTGCCGCTGCTGCGGAGCTGCACGCGTCCATCGCCACCCTCGGCAGCCTGCGACTGGGCGGCGCGATCGATGCGGCGCAGGGGCGCTGGCTGATGGTCGGCCTGCTGGCGGCCAGCCTGGGCACCAAGTCCGTTCTGGCGGTGGTCAGCGGCGGCCGTGGCTATGGCCTGCGCGTGGCCGCCGGGCTGCTGGTGTCGCTGGCCGCCGGTGCCGCAGCGGCCGCGCTGGCACCGGGCTGACGGCGATCGGATGAGGCGCGGCGCGTTTGAGCCTGGCGAGTGGGGGCGGTATCCAGCGGTGGAGTCCGCAGCGCGGGTTTCCTACGAAGAGGCGGTGGATCGGTGCCCCAGGAACTGCGCCACGGCCTGATCCGCTTCGCCCGCGTCGTGTTCGGGGTCGAACCAGCGCGCGTCGCGTTCGGAGCGCAGCCAGGTGAGCTGGCGCTTGGCGAGCTGGCGGGTGGCGTGGATGGCGCGGTCGCGAAACTCCGCGGCCGTGGTTTCGCCGGCCAGGTGTTCCAGCGCCTGCCGATAGCCTACCGCGCGCATCGCGGGCAGGTCGGGGTGCAGGCGCGGATCGGCGGCCAGCGGGCGCACTTCACCGAGAAATCCGGCGGCCAGCATCGCGTCGAAGCGCGCCTCGATGCGCGCGTGCAGGGTGGCGCGCTCGGCGGGTGCCACGGCCAGCTTGAGCACGCGGAAAGGAAACGGCGCGCGACGGGTGTCGGCCTGCCACTGGCTGATCGGCCGGCCGCTGACGCGGTACACCTCCAGCGCGCGCTGGATGCGCTGNNGCGCAGCGCGGGATCGGCCGGAGGCATGTCGGACAAGCCGTGCAGCAGGGCGTGGAAATAGAGGCCGGTGCCGCCGGCCAGCAGCGGCACGCGGCCGGCGGCGTGGAGCTCGCGCATCGCGGCCAGCGCGTCGCGGGCGAACTCGGCGGCGGAATAGGTTTCGTGCGGGTCGCGAATATCGATCAGCCGATGCGGTGCGCGCGCCAGCAGCGCGGCATCGGGCTTGGCGCTGCCGATATCCAGGCCGCGATACACCAGCGCCGAATCGACGCTGATGATCCCGAGGCCGAAGCGCGCCACCCAGTCGACCGCCAGCGCGGTCTTGCCCGAGGCGGTCGGGCCCATCAGCGCGACGGCGGGCGGGCGGGCGTCGATGCGTGGATCGGGCGAGGGCGCGTGCGGCATGCGCGCGAGGATAGCCGCAACGGCGCGGCGCGCAGCGTCCCGCGCTGATCGATCGTTGGTTATCACCCGGATCGGGCCTCCCCGCCGCGCGGCTGGCTTCCCCTTCGGGCAACCGCGACAATGGGCGCTCCCGCTTTTTCGTGGAGCCTTGGCGCCATGTCGTCCGTCCCCGCGTCTTCCGCCGGTATTTCCCTCAGCCGTTTCCTGATCGAAGCCCAACGCGACCAGGGCCATATCGACGCGCAGCTGCGCCTCCTGATCGAGGTGGTGGCGCGCGCCTGCAAGCGTATTTCCATCGCCGTGGGGCGCGGCGCGCTCGGTGACGTGCTGGGCACCGCCGGCACCGAGAACGTGCAGGGCGAAACCCAGAAGAAGCTCGACGTCATTTCCAACGAAATCCTGCTGGAGGCCAATGAGTGGGGCGGCCATCTGGCGGGGCTGGCGTCCGAGGAAATGGACCACCCGCATCCCATCCCGAACCGCTACCCCAAGGGCGAATACCTGCTGGTGTTCGATCCGCTCGACGGCAGTTCCAACATCGATGTGAACATCTCGGTCGGCACGATCTTTTCGGTATTGCGCTGCCCGCCGGGTGCCAATCCCGACGAGGCGGACTTCCTGCAGCCGGGCACCAGGCAGGTCGCCGCGGGTTACGCCGTGTACGGCTCCAGCACGGTGCTCGTGCTCACCCTCGGGCAGGGCGTCTACCAGTTCACCCTGGACCGCGAACAGGGCAGTTTCGTCCTCACCGGCACCCGGCTGACGATTCCCGAGGACACCGGCGAGTTCGCCATCAACATGTCGAACCTGCGCCATTGGGAAGCGCCGATGCGCCGCTACATCGAGGAGCTGCTCGCCGGCACGACCGGGCCGCGCGGGCGCGACTTCAACATGCGCTGGGTGGCGTCGATGGTGGCCGACGTGCACCGCATCCTGACTCGCGGCGGCATCTTCATCTACCCGCGCGACATGAAGGATCCGACCAGGCCCGGCAAGCTGCGCCTCATGTACGAGGCCAACCCCATGGCCTTCATCGTCGAACAGGCCGGCGGTGCCGCCACCACCGGCCGCCAGCGCATTCTCGACGTGGTGCCGGAGACGCTCCACCAGCGCGTGCCGGTGTTCCTGGGCTCGAAGAACGAGGTGGAGCGGGCGACCGAACTGCACCGGATGGCCGATGCCGCTGGCGCTTGATCGGCGCGTGCCGTCGACGTGGAGCGGGTGAAGGGAACATCACGCCGCACTCATATCGTTGATTGATAACGGGTTTATTCCGTTGGCGCTACGGAATCAGGCCAGATTATGTACCGGTCGAACCGCATCGGCAACCAGATCCTGTCCGCATTTGTCTGCGGACATTCGCGATCAGTCATCAACGCGCGCTCCAGGCAGGCGAGTTTCATTCTATCGTTTGATGTATAAGATCAACGAAATCAAGGAACATCTTTGGGGCGATGGAAAGATCCTCACATGCCCAGCGCGCTCTTGCCCTGCTCCACAAGCAGGGCTTCCTGCGCACCAGCGACTTGGACACCATCGGTGCGCCGCGGGTGGTGCTGACACGTCTGTCCACTTCCGGGCAGTTGGAGCGTGTCGGGCGCGGCCTCTACCGTTTGCCAGGCACCCCCATGTCCGAGCACGAGGACCTTGCCACGATTGCAGTCAAGGTTCCCAAAGCCGTGTTCTGCTTGCTGACGGCACTCCAGTTCCACGAACTGACCACGCAACTGCCTCGCCAGGTTTGGATTGCCATGCCTCGCGGCAGCCACACCCCACGTATCGAGCAGCCGCCGATCAAGATGGTGCAGATGGCGGGTGATGCCTATGCCTCGGGCATTGATGAGCACGAACGCGATGGCGCCAGACTGCGGATCTACAGTGCCGCAAAAACCGTGGCGGACTGCTTCAAGCACCGCAACCAGATCGGCCTGGACGTGGCCATTGAGGCGCTGAAGGCTGCCTGGAGGACACGCAAGGCTTCAGCCGATGACCTATGGCGCCATGCCAAGGTCTGTCGGGTCGCAAATGTCATGCGTCCTTACCTGGAGGCGGTTTCGCATGAGTGACCACGCTGCCTTGATTCACGCTTGCCGGGCGAGCCGATCCGTAAATTCGGATCGAGACGTCGTTGTCAACGAACGGCTCGAATAGGCAGCCCATCATGGCACTGGACCACCTCACGCTCACGACATACCGCGATCGGCATCCTGCATGGCGATTGCTCGCCTCGCCACATGCGCCATTGGTAGCAAGCTTCCTGTACCGGGTGTTCGTTGCACCGAACGTGCGGCTGACGAGCGAAGCGGATCTGGCCGAAATGCTGGAAGACGAGTTGTTTGCCCTGCGCGAACAGCTCGGTGCCGAGGCGTATCCGAAAGCCGCAACCGAATACCTGAATGACTGGTGCGCGCCGGACAAGGGCTGGCTGCGCAAATTCTACAAGCCCGGCACCGACGAGGCCCAGTTCGATCTCACCCCTGCCACGGAAAAGGCCATCGCCTGGCTGGTGTCGCTGACCGAACGGCCTTTCGTCGGTACCGAATCGCGCCTGCTGACCTTGTTCGCGCTGCTGGAGCAGATCAGCACCGGAAGCGAGGCCGATCCAGCCAAGCGCCTGGAGGAGCTGCGCCGCAAGCGCGATGAGATCGACGCCGAGATTGGCCGCGTCCTGTCCGGCGATGTACCGCTCATGGATGACACGGCCATCAAGGATCGCTTCCTGCAATTCCAGCAGTTGGCGCGCGAACTGCTGAGCGATTTTCGCCAGGTGGAACACAACTTCCGCCAACTCGACCGCAGCGTCCGCGAGAAGATCGCGTTGTGGGACGGGAGCAAGGGGGCGCTGCTCGACGAGGTCATGGGCGAGCGCGACGCCATCGGGGATTCCGACCAGGGGCGCAGCTTCCGTGCATTCTGGGACTTCCTGATGTCCAGCCGTCGCCAGGAAGAACTGTCCGCACGGCTCGACCAGATCCTCGGCCTGCCCGCCGTGGTTGCGCTCGAGCCGGAGCCGCGCACCCGCCGGGTGCACCACGATTGGTTGGAAGCGGGCGAACATACCCAACGCACGGTAGCGCAGTTGTCGCAACAACTGCGCCGCTTCCTGGATGACCGGGCCTTCCAGGAAAACCGCCGCATCCTCGAACTCTTGCACGGCATCGAAACCAAGGCGCTGGCCTTGCGCGACATGCCTCCGGCCGGCGACGTGATACGCCTCGACGAGATGGGCGCGGACATCGCCTTGCCGCAGGAACGCCCCCTGTTCGCGCTTCATGCCAAGCCACGCCTGGCGGAACTGGTCCTTGAGGACGGTGACGACGACATCGACACCGCACGCCTGTTCGACCAGCACGTCGTGGACAAGACCCGCCTGCGTCAGGCCCTGCGGCAGGCATTGCGGCAGCAGTCGCAGATCAGCTTGCGCGCGTTGCTGGAGACGCAGCCGCTGCAACAGGGATTGGCCGAGCTGGTGACCTGGCTGGAACTGGCGCACGCGGGCAGCCGCGGGCTGGATGGCCTCAGGGCCACGGTGGATGACGATGTGCAGGAGATCGTCGAATGGGCCATGCAGGACAGCGATGGCTCAAAGGTACGACGGCGGGCGCGAATGCCCCGCGTTATTTTTGCGCGTTGAATGCAAGCTGCGACGGATAGAGCGAAGACCCATGAACGATATACACCAGGATGATCCGGAAGGCAGCACCGAGTCCCGCGCGCCCGTTGTCGCGGAACTCTCGCAACTGATGGTGCATTTGCTCAAAGGCGTGTTGTACCGTCAGGACGACGAGCGCCTATGGGCCAGCCTGCTGAGCCTGCAAGCGCGGGTGCGGGAGCAGGCGGCGGTGTTGTTGCTGGATCTGGTCCTGGACGAAGCCGAGGGGTACGCCTTCCTCAAAAGCCAGCCGGAGCCGGAGGATGCGGACGCCACACCCCGTCCGCCACGCCTGATCGCGCGACGGCCGCTGTCCTACCCGGTCAGCCTGATGCTGGCCTTGCTGCGCAAGCGCATGGCCGAATCCGACGCCAGCGGCGGCGATACCCGGCTGGTGCTGTCGCGCGAGGAGATCGCCGAATTGATGCGCGTGTTCCTGCCGGACGGCACCAACGAGGCGCGCCTCATCGACCAAGTGGATTCGACCATCACCAAGGTGGTGGAACTGGGTTATCTGCGCAAGCTCAAGCCCGCTGCCGGCGCAGCTCAGCAGGCACCTCGCTACGAGGTGCGGCGCATCCTCAAGGCGTTCGTCGATGCACAGTGGCTGGCCGACTTCGATGCGCGCCTGGAGGGCTATCGCACCGCATTGTCAGGTGCCGATCGCGACAAGGAGGCCGGCAGATGAACGATTTTTCACCACAGGAGCTCGATTTCGTGGCCGACGACAGCCGCGTCGGCTTTCGCCTGCAGCGGCTGGAAGTCCTGAACTGGGGCACATTCGACCGGCGCGTCTGGCGCTATGAACTCGATGGGCGTAACGGCCTGCTCACTGGCGACATCGGTTCGGGCAAATCCACCCTGGTCGATGCCGTCACCACGCTGCTGGTGCCAGCGCAACGCATCGCCTACAACAAGGCCGCGGGAGCCGAGACGCGTGAGCGATCACTGCGGTCCTACGTGCTGGGCCACTACAAGAGCGAGCGCAACGAAACCACCGGCAGCGCCCGCCCGGTGGCGCTGCGCGACGCCACCAGCTACAGCGTGATCCTGGGTGTGTTCCGCAACGAAGGCTACGGCCAGGCGGTCACGCTGGCGCAAGTCTTCTGGTTTCGCGAACCACAGGGCCAGCCTGCGCGCTTGTTCGTGGCTGTAGAGCGGGAACTGTCCATCACCGAGCACTTTTCCGGATTCGGCAGCGACATCAACGGCCTGCGCAAGAAGTTACGCGCGATGGGCTGCGAACTGAACGACAGCTTCCCGCCCTACGGCGCCTGGTTCCGCCGCCGCTTCGGCATCGAGCACGAGCAGGCGCTGGAACTGTTCCATCAGACGGTTTCCATGAAATCGGTTGGCAATCTGACCGACTTCGTGCGCAGCCACATGCTCGAACCGTTCGACGTGGGGGGCCGCATCGAGGCACTGCTCGGCCATTTCGATGACCTCGACCGCGCCCACCAGTCGGTGCTCAAGGCCAAGCGCCAGATCGTGTTGTTGACTCCGCTGGTGGAGGATGGCCTTCGCCACGGGCAAATAGCCGCCGAGATCCAGGCGCTGCGCGAAGGACGCGATGCATTACGCCCGTACTTCGCCGGCTTGAAGGCAGCACTGCTGGAGAGGCGCCTGGAATTGTTGACTCAGGATGCGACGCGCTGGGATGCCCGCATCAAGCAATTGGGAGCGCAACGAGACAACGCCCGAATCGAGCAGGGGGAGCTCGAAGGTGCACTGCGCGAGAACGGCGGCGACCGGCTGCAACAACTCGCTGCCGCCATTCAGCAGCAGGAGGCCGAAAAACAGCAGCGGCAGGAGAAAGCCGACGCGTACACCACGCTATTGAATCGCATTGGCGAAGCAGCGCCGGGAGACGAAGCTGCTTTCATGACACAAAGATCCACCATCGGAGAACACGCCGAAGCGCTGCGCGCAAACATTGCGGACCACGATACGCAGATCAATGAAGATGGCTATGCGCTGCGGCGGGGTCAGGAAGAACACAAAGCGCTCAGCGACGAGATCGACAGCCTTGCGCGTCGCAAGAGCAATATCGACGCGGCCCAAGTGCGCATCCGCGAGGCATTGTGCGCCGCCCTGTCCATCGCCGAGGAAGACCTGCCCTTCGCCGGTGAACTGATCCAGGTACGCGAGGACGAACGCGACTGGGAGGGCGCGGCCGAACGCCTGCTGCATGGCTTCGGCCTGTCCCTGCTGGTGCCGGATGCGCACTACAAGGACGTGGCCGATTGGGTGGAACGCCAGCACCTTGGCACGCGCCTAGTGTACTTCCACGTGCGTGCGCGCAAGTCCACGCAGGCCGTCAGCCTGCACCCCCAGTCGCTGGTGCGCAAGCTGCTCATCAAGCCCGACACGCCGCACTACGACTGGCTGGAACGCGAACTGCACCACCGCTTCGACCTGGCCTGCTGCGACAACACCGAGCAGTTCCGCCGCGAGACCCGCGCCATCACCCGCGCCGGACAGATCAAGGACCCGAGCGGACGCCACGAAAAGGACGACCGCCGCCGCATCGACGACCGCAGCCGCTACGTGCTGGGCTGGAGCAACGCCGACAAGCTGCGCACCTTGCGCGACGAACGGGAGGGGCTGGAGCAGCGACTGGGCGACATCGGTCTGCGCATTGCCAACACACAGCGATTACGCGGGCAATGCCAGGCGCAACTGGAGGCCTTGGCCAAGCTCGAAGTCTTCACCCGCTACAGCGAGATCGACTGGCAGGCACCGGCACGCGAGATTGCCCGGCTGACCGAGGAACGCGACCGCCTCAAGGCGGCCTCCGATACCCTGCGGGAACTGGAAAGCCAACTGGCGCAGGTCGTTGCACGCCTGAAGGAGATCGAAGGCGATCTTGGCGAGGCACAAGGCAAACGCGGAGAAATCCGCAGCAAACACGAAACTGCCCAGTCACAGCATGCGCAGGCTCTCGAAATCCAGACGCAAGCCGCACTCGACGACATGTTGCTGCAATCTCTTGAGGGCTGGCGCGCCGAAGTCCTGGGCGAACACCAGCTCACGGTGGAATCCTGCGACAACCGCGAACAGGACGTGCGCAATGGCTTGCAGGCGCGCATCGATGCCGAAGACAAGCGTCTCTCACGCCTGACCGAACGCATCATCAACGCCATGCGCGGNNCTCGCGCGCGAGCGGGAAACGATCAAGGAGCGGGTCGATGTCATCAACCAATCCTTGCAGGTGATCGACTACAACCCCGGACGCTACATCCGGTTGCTGGCGCAACCCAGCCCCGATGCGGAGATCCGCGACTTCCTGCAGGATCTGCGTGCCTGCACCGAAGGCGCGCTGAGCGGCTCGGAAGACGAACAGTATTCCGAGACCAAGTTTCTGCAGGTCAAAGCCATCATCGACCGCTTCCGGGGGCGCGAGGGACTGGCCGAGATCGACCGGCGCTGGATGCAGAAGGTGACCGACGTGCGTAACGGCTTCCTGTTTTCCGCCAGCGAGCGCTGGCGCGAGGACGATGCCGAGCACGAACACTACTCCGACTCCGGCGGCAAATCCGGCGGGCAGAAGGAGAAGCTGGCCTATACCGTGCTGGCCGCCAGCCTGGCCTACCAGTTCGGCCTGGAATGGGGGGCGGTGCGCTCGCGCTCGTTCCGTTTTGTCGTGATCGACGAAGCCTTCGGGCGCGGCTCGGATGAATCGGCCCAGTATGGGCTGGAACTGTTCCGCCAGCTCAACCTGCAACTGCTGATCATTACGCCGCTGCAGAAGATCCACATCATCGAGCCCTACGTGTCCAGCGTCGGCTTCGTGCACAACGAAGGCGGCCGTGAGTCGCGGCTGCGCAGCCTGAGTATCGAGGAATACCGGGCACAGAAGGCCGCCACCACGGGAGGCGCTGTATGACATGGAGCCAGCCCGCCGACCTTCGCGCGCAGATCGAACGGCTGTGGCAGCGCGGCGAGTTGCTGCGTGCCGTGGTCGGCGACGGCACGCTGGGCTGGCCGTTGCGGCTGTTGCTGAAGTCGCCGTCCGCCGCCGATCTCAGCAACCTTTTCGATGCCGTGCGCGGCTGGGTGCGCGACATCAGCGCCATGCCACGCGTGCGCATTGAATGGCGCGAGTGGACGCACCGGGTGCAGGGACGGCAGCGCCTGCCGGACACGCTCTGGATCGATACGCTGGAAGACGCGCTGGCGATGATTGGCAAGACCGGAGATGCCCACCGGTTCCAGGCGCTCTGGCAGCAAACTACCGAAGCGCAACCCGCACTGCTGTCGTGGCTGCACAGATCACCGTTGCAGACCTTGGCACTGGCCGAACACTGGCCGCGCCTGCTGGCCGTGGTGGCCTGGGTGCAAACCCATCCGCGCCCGGGCGTCTATCTTCGGCAGGTCGACGCGCCGGGCGTGGACAGCAAGTTCATCGAAGCGCATCGCGGTACGCTGGCTCAGTGGCTGGACCTGGCCTTGCCGACTGAAGCCATCGAGCCTGCTGCAACCGGGATGGCCGGGTTTGCCCGTCGCTACGGCTTTCTGGAGAAGCCCGTTCGCATCCGCCTGCGCTTGCTCGATCCGCAACTGCCCCAACTTCCCGGCTGCACCGGCCTGACCGACATCACCCTGGATGAGGACAGCTTCGCCGCGCTCGCCCTGCCTGCGCAGCGTGTCTTCATCACCGAAAACGAGGTGAACTTCCTGGCCTTTCCGCCGGTGTCCGGTGCCATCGTCGTGTTCGGTGCCGGCTATGGCTGGGGAGCGCTCGCCCGAGCCAACTGGCTGCATCGCGCCTCTCTGCACTATTGGGGAGATATCGATACCCATGGCTTTGCCATTCTGGACGGCCTGCGCAGGTATTTTCCGCTAGCCGCTTCGTTCCTCATGGACCGCTCCACCTTGATGGCCCATGCGCTTCAATGGGGTGAGGAGCCCCCCGACAAACGCCATATGTTGCCCTTGTCCCGACTGGTCGATGAGGAGGCAGCTCTCTACGACGACTTGCGTAATGACCGAATCCGGCCACAGCTGCGGCTGGAACAGGAACGCATCGGCTATCGCTGGCTATGCGCGGCGTTGGCGACAACAGTCCAGGACGATTCTCGGCCGTAGCGGTATGTCCTGCCGATGTCGTCAGGGCGTGGTCGATTCGACGAACGCCGGCTCGAAATCCAGCAGGTCGGTACCGCGCATGCCCAATCCCCGGGCCACTGCGCGCCAGCCCGCCACGGCCTGGGCCACTTCACTCCAGATCGCCTGCGCTTGCGCAGCATCCAGCCTGAAATACGACGCGGCGGCCATCAGCATGTCCCGGCTATCGATGACGCCAGTGTCCTCGGTCAGCCAGGTCTTGCTCTCGCGACGGTCGCCCGGCATCGGGTTCAGGTCGAAGGCCGGCGACAGGCGCCAGCCGCGCTGGCGTGCGTCGTAGAGGAAGCCGGTGTTGC
>JRYL01003495.1_pt1 | contig 13673 bp, 14 predicted proteins | sample 235391 | NCBI WGS metagenome assembly JRYL01 (sample SAMN03074223, study PRJNA261481) | activated sludge metagenome | biome: Wastewater Treatment Plant; feature: Wastewater; material: Activated sludge; isolation source: activated biomass of a wastewater treatment plant treating wastewater from... ... | reverse complement strand
GCGATTTAGCTCGATCTTGTCGTCCAGGGCGCCGAGAACGCTGGCAATGGCACGTTGATCCTCAAGAGGTGGGACTCGTACTGAGATGCTCTCGAATCGGCCTTTCGACACGTTGGTGTATACCGACCCGCCGCTTCCAGCAGCGTTCAGTTCCTGACCCAGCTGTGAGAAGCAATAAAATGCATATTCGGGACTAAACTCTGGACCACAGATGAGGCTGTTGATTTGTTGGTTCGTAAAGCTGGGTCGGGTAGTGATTCCGCACCGTCCGACAGTCGCGATGCAAGACATCATCACGGCCCCCGCAGGGAGCATGCTTGTCCTTATGTGGGACGCCCCGGCGTCACTCAGTGTTCGCAAGGACGAGGAGATGTCTCGGCGACCGTCCAGATCGGGGATCGTGATGAAGGGATAGGCCCCCCCGAAGTTCGCAGGATCGTTTGTTGGTGGCGTCTTGCCTGTAACGACTCTTCCTAGCTCACCGATTCTCCGGTAGCGCCACTCAGCCCCCATACCCCAACTCCCGCAGGTTCTTCCGAATCTCCTGCTCCAACCGCGCCCCTTCCGCGAACTGCTGCTCCAACGTCGCGACCAACCGCTTCATCTTCTCGTCGAACGGCTCGCCGTCGTCCTCGACCTCCTCCGCGCCGACGTAGCGCCCGGGCGTGAGCACGAACTGGTGCGCGGCGATCTCTTCGGTCGTCGCGCTCTTGCAGAAGCCGGCCACATCCTCGTACTTGCCCTCGGCGTCGCCGCGCCAGCGGTGGTAGGTGTCGGCGATGCGGGCGACGTCTGCTTCGTTCAGCTCGCGGTGCACGCGGTCGACGATCGTGCCGAGCTTTCGCGCATCGATGAAGAGGGTCTCCTTCTGGCGGTTGCGCATCTTCTTGCCGCGGCCGCCGAGGCCGTTCTTCTTGTCGCGCGCGAGGAACCAGAGGCAGACCGGGGTGCTGGGTCGAGTAGAAGAGCTGGCCGGGTAGGGCGACCATGCAGTCGACGAGGTCGGCCTCGACGAGGCTCTTGCGGATCTCGCCCTCGCCCGATTGCTGCGAGCTCATGCTGCCGTTCGCGAGCACGAAGCCGGCGATGCCGGTGGGCGCGAGGTGGTGGAGGAAGTGCTGCACCCAGGCGAAGTTCGCGTTGCCCGCGGGCGGCACGCCGTACTTCCAACGCACGTCTTCCTTGAGGCGCGGCTGGCCCCAGTCGCTGTCGTTGAACGGCGGGTTCGCGAGGACGTAGTCGGCCTTCAGATCCTTGTGTCCGTCGGCGTGGAAGGTGTCGCCATGCACGATGTTGGCGTCGATGCCGCGGATCGCGAGGTTCAGCTTCGCGAGGCGCCAGGTCGTGTGGTTCGACTCCTGGCCGTAGATGCTGATGTCGCCGACGCGCCCGCCGTGTGCCTCGACGAACTTCTCGCTCGAGATGAACATGCCGCCCGAGCCGCACGCCGGGTCGAAAACGCGCCCCTTGTAAGGCGCGAGCATCTCGACCAGTACGCGCACCACGCCGCGCGGCGTGTAGAACTGGCCGCCGTTCTTGCCCTCGGCGGCGGCGAACTTGGTGAGGAAGTACTCGTAGACGCGGCCGAGCACATCGCGCGCCCGGTTCTCCCGGTCGCCGAGGCCGATGGTGCCGACGAGATCGATCAGCTCACCGAGGCGCGTCTTGTCCAGCCCGGGCCGCCCGTAGTCTTTCTGCAACACGCCCTTGAGCGTCGGGTTCTGGGCCTCGAGGGCGACCATCGCGTCGTCGATGAGCTTGCCGATGGTCGCCTGCTTCGCGTTGCCTTGAAGGTGTGACCAGCGCGCCTCCTTCGGCACCCAGTAGATGTTGTCGGCACGGTACTCGTCTGGGTCTTCCGGGTCGGCGCCCGACTTCTTGTCGGCAGCGAGCGCAGTGTGCTTCTCCTCGAACGCGTCCGAGATGTACTTGAGGAAGATGAGCCCGAGGACGACGTGCTTGTACTCGGCCGCGTCCATGTTGTTGCGGAGCTTGTCCGCCATCTGCCAGAGCTTCTCTTCGAAGCCCACCACGGCATCGGACGTGGAGCCGTTCTTCGCGCTGGCCTTCTTCGCGCCGGGCTCGGCCTCGCTCGCTGCGACCTTCGGCGGTCGCCCGCGCTTCTTGTTGCCTGTGTCACGCATCGCCATCACGCCTCCCGGCAGCCACCGCGCGGCTGTGCGTCGATCCAATGGTTGGCTCGGTAGGACTGCCTCGCCACCGCACGCGAATCTTGAAGCCTGGGATCCAATCTGCCTGCGCCATGGCGTAGACGGTCTGCTCCGCAGACCTAAGCAGTGCGGCGACTCTCTTGATGTTCAGGACCTCGTCGGGCATCAGGGCTCCATCATGGGCTCAACTCAGCATAGCGTCGTCATCAGAGTCCAAGCATCGTCCTGTTCCAAGACCTGTCTTCGCTCACCGATCGTTCCAGGAAGCAGTGCGTCGGCCGAGGGCCCGCGGGTTGCACTCGACGGTGCGGAGCGAGCTCGAGGACCGCGCCGAACCCCGGGCTACTTCGCCCCTACCACGACCGTCGCCTGCCGCGGCCAGCGGGCCAAACAAGAATAGACGGCGTGCCAGGGCATGGCTGCATTCCATGGGCCAATGCAGCGGACGACCACCCTGCTGGCGCATCCACCACCGAATCCGGACTGGATGCGATCGACAGCTGGATCCAACCCTCGGAGCTCAGCCGCTGCGTATACCCCAGGGCAGCCGGTTCAAGACGATGCATCTTCGAACAGCGCCACGCCTTCGCGCCTCGCCGCTGTTCGCAAGGCTTCATCGAAGGTGGCGAGCAGCGCCTTCTCACGGGCTGCCAGCTCGAGGTAACTGGCGTCGTAGGCCGAGAGTTGATTCCGCCTCGCCATCGGCATGACCCGGTCGAATGTGCCGGTGGCAGCAGCAGTGTCGACCTCGACGCCGAGGTCCTCGAGGAGTCGGAGACACTTCTTGACGGCCGTCTCGCCGAGGCGCTTCTGCCGTTCCTTCACCAACAGCACGTTGGCCACCTCGAGTTGCCAGATCGCTGGCACCAGCATCCGGGCGGTCCGCATGGCAAGCAGTACGGGCCTCGCACGCTCGAACAGGTCGGGTTCGCCAAGCAGCCAGCCGAACACCACGGACGCGTCGACGACGATGCGCGTGGTCACCTGCGACCAGCCTCGATGGCGGAGCGGATGTCCTCGAGGCTGAGCCCGGGGCCGGTCCCGAGGACCTCGGAGCGCAGATCCAGCAGCCCGTCGATGGCCTTCTGGGTGCGCTTGCCGTCGATGCCCGCGTCGTAGGGTTGCAGGGTCGCGATAGGCGAACCGTGCCTGGTGATGACGATCACCTCGCCAGCCTCGACGCGGTCGAGGAGCTCGCTCAGTTTGGTCTTTGCGTCGAACGCGCCGACGCTCGCGGGTGCAGTTCGGGCCTTCATGATTCGGTCTTGGGGTGGATATCGGACAGAATCCGACACATTTCAACTAGTTCAACTAGTTTACATCGACTAGCCAAATGGTCCACCCGGCGGTCTCGGACCCCAACGCCTACGCAGTTCCATCCGGACGCCGCCCCAGCCCTCCGGCAGGCCGTTGCCACGGGCAGAAGCCTCCCCTTCCGGCCTTGGTTGCGGCCCAGCGCATATACCGAGCCTCCACCGCGACCCCGAATGGCCGCCGCGCCTCTCCGTTCGCGGCCCGGCGGCGCCCGTGACTTGGCCTGCCCCCGGCGCCGAACCCCCGGACTACTTCGCCCCGACCACGACCGTCGCCTGCAACGCCTCTTCGGCCGGCGGTAGGCAGCGTTGTTCGTCGCAGACCATGAACCCGACGGTCGCCCGCAGCGTCGTCGGGCCGGCGGTCGCCGTGGCCGCGACCCGCACGCGGTGCAGGTACACCGCGTCGCCGGTGACCGTGCGCACGCGCGGGTCTTCGCTCGACGGCGTCGTCGCCGGCAGCGACCAGCGACCGACCGGGGCCCAACCCTCGGGCAACTCGAGCTGGATGCCGGTCGGCCGGTACGGACTGTCCGCGGGCACCGACGCATAGGTGTGCCATCCCGGCGCATGCGCGAACCGCACCGCGATGGTGACGATCGCGCCAGGTTGCACCGCTGCGTCGAGGATCGACATCGCGAGGCCCGCTGGCGCCTCGTCCGAAGTGGCCGGCGGTGCCGAAGCGAGCACGCGGCTGCGCACGTCCAGCGGCCGCACGTAGAAGCGGTAGCCGCCGAGGTCGCTGAAGAACAGGTTCGCCTGGTTCGCCGCGAACCACGCCCGCCACTCCGCAGCGGTCGCGAAGTCACGGTCGGTGTAGCGGCGCAGCAAACGCTGCGCCCGTTCGACGTCCTCGCCGCGTTCCCAGGCGGCGATGCAATGCTCGAGCAGCGCCACACTGCGATTCGACAGGCCCAGCGCCTTGCAGTCCGCGTCGACTTCGGTCTTGCGACCTTCGCCGCGCACGAACTCGAGGTCGGCGGTGGCCTGTTCGAACGCCGCCGGATCCTGCATCGCCCGCAACGTCGTCCAGTCGCGGCTGCTGGTCTGGCGCCGCACCAGCATCGGCTCGTGATCGAACCGCTGCGCGTAGCAGATCGAGTTCAAGAACGCGTTGCGCCCCGATGCGGTCATCCGCGACGGCTCGGCGGCGAACCCCCACAGGAAGAACGACGCGTGGCGACCGATCGCGACCGCACCAGGCCCCTTGCTGTTGATGCCGCCGGAGATCACCTCGGTGTCGGGCGAATCGAGGAAGCCGAAGTCCCCCGCCACCGTGCCCGGCTGCAGGCTCTTGTCGCTGCGGTAATCCGTCGTGTCGACGTGCCAGACCGGCATCGTCGCCCCGAGCGACTGGCCAGCCGGGAAGCGGCGGTAGTTCTCGGGCGTCGGCACCTCTTCGAGCTGCATGTCGACGGGGAACGGACCCTGGAAGATCGGATGATTCGGCACCATCCCGTGGGCCGAGCGCGCCAGGCACATTCAATACCAGTCGAGCTTGCTGCCGAACTTCTGCGAGACGATCACGCCAGGCCCGCTGATCAACACCGTGGCGCGCGCGTAGTCGGCCGGCAGGGTCGGTTGCGGCCCGATGCCGATCGAGTTCTCCTTCGGCTTCATCTCGACGTCGAGCACGACCACGTCGTAGGGATCGGCTTGCCGCGCGTCGAACCTCGGGTAGACCGCGGTGCCGACGGTCGTGAAGTGCTGCTGCAGGAACTGCACGAAGTCGGCCGTGCGCGGGCCGTCGGCACTGCCGACGTACAGCACGGCGAGGTCCTGCTTGCCGGGGGCTGCGGGGATCGGCGCAGGGGCCTGGGCCGCTGCGGCGACGGCCAACCAGCCGAACAGGGACACACGGCGTTGCCAGTGCATCCGTGCATGCTATGAGGCTGCGGCTCCGGCGGCCAGCCCGGGTGCGTTGCGCGCGCGACGAACCGTTGACGAAGGCTGCCAAGGTGCGGAGCTCACGAGTCGGCCCATCGAAGGTGATTCGCCCCCCCCGGGCAAGCCGGCACACCGTCGAACAGCCACCTTGCTATCCGTGCGACAACCGCATGCAGCTGTCCAACAGCAGCCGAGCGGCGTGGTCGTGATGCTCCTGGGCCGGATAGTAGGTGTTGTACAGAAACCCATCCCTGTGCAGTTCTGCGCCATCGATGGCGGTTCCTGCCTGCCAGAGGCGCTGCGGCAGGCCCGCGGAATCGACGCATTCCACGTAGGCGTCGAAGTGGCCTGCCGTGCCTGTCACGACCGCACGATCGAGGAGTTGCGGGAACCCGTTCATCCACCCATGCTGCTCGACGAAGCCAGGCGGGTAGTCGGGCACACGCTGGGAGATCCAGAGCGCGACCTTCGGCACCTGCAGGCTCCGGGCGAGCCGCACCATCGCGTCGACGTAGTCCTCCCGCATCTCCTCGACGATACGTTGCAACAAGTGTGGCTCCTGCCGTTCCGCCATGCGCTCGAAGAACTGCTCGAACCGCATGTACTTGCTCGTGGGCAGGTATCGACCGCTCGCGCGGCCGGTCTCGCTGTTGTCGAACAGCGAGCAACTGGCACTTCGGCCCGAGAAGTACTGCACGACGACCAGCTTGGCCCGGTCGAGCACGCGCCGAACGTCGTCGCGCAACGCGAACCGTGGCCCGGCGCCACCCAGCCCCAGGTTCCTGCACGGCAGTCCCATGGCTGCGCCGAGGGTTTGCGCGAACGGACGCGCGACGAATCTACCGAACGTCTGCGCGCCGCCGATGCAGACCATGTACGGCGCGCCATCCGCCACCGCCGGACCGCGGAACAACTCCTCCCCCAGGCCAGGATGAGTGACCAGGTCGTAGTCGAAATGGGGCGCGTCCAACTCCTGGTAGTGCCTACTCATCGGCGTCGTCTTCCACGCACCATGCCCACCGTGTGCCGGCAAGCCCGGCCCGCACTTCGTCGAAGTTCGCGATCTGCCGGCGGAGCACCCCTCGACTCATGGGGAGCGAGTGGATGCGTACGCCGGGGCAGCGGACCGAAAGGAACTCGGCAAGGGCGCGACCGGCGGCCTGCACGTCCGCCGACGACGATTCGTACTCGAGTCGCAGCGTCGGATGATCGGCGAAGAGCACTTCGTACATCTCCTCCAGCACGTCGATGAGGGCGCAGTTGGCGAGGCACTCGACGACATCCATGCCGATCGGACCCGGATTGGCTTCGTTGCGATCCACCGTCGCACGGTACCAATCCCCCGTTTGCCGTGCCTTGAGGTCCGAGACCCACCGCCGCACGCGGTTTCGACGAACGACGTGGACGACTGGCAACTCCTGGCCAGCAGTGAGCAGCCTCGGGATGCGCAGATCCGTCAATCCCTGCAGGTACATGAGCTTGAAACCGACCGCCTGCATGCCCGATGCAGCGGCATCCGCGACGAGTCGGGCATGGATCCGCGAGGGTCCGACCCGCCGCAATGCGTCGAGTTCGCCGCTGCGCACCTCGATCCCGTCGAACCAGGGGACGACGCCTCGTTCGGCGAGATCGCCGTTGAACAACTCGCCGGCGCACGCGACGCGATCCAAGGTGCCGACCGCCTCGACGATCATGTTGGTCCCGGATCGCTCCGCTCCGACGACCACGAACGGCCGAATCCGACCGGCTGGCGCCGGTCCGGGGCCCGGCGGGGCCGCGAACGCAGCCCCGACCCCGGACTTCTCCACCGGCGTTCGAGACAGTGTTTGCACGAAGGGGGCCATGACCGCGGCCGGCGAACGCAGTCCTTCGCCGCGCCAATCGGCTGTCGCACCACGGCAGAGTCGTCGGGTTCGTTCCGCAAAGCCGGTGTGCATGCCGACCTCGTCGAGGACCACCACGTCGGCGGCCCCCAACATGACCGGCATCAGCAGCTGGAACGCTGGGTGCTCGAAACAGCGCTCGTCGAGCAGGATCAGTGTCCAGGGCACCTCGAGCAATCGACTGGCGAAGTACCCGACCAGCGCGAACCCGGTCAGGTGGAACGTGACGACGTGCCGCGCGCCCCACGCTTGCAACCAACGGCAGTAGGCGAACGCCATCGCCACTTCCGGGAGCCGGAAGATGTTCGCCGACGTGGCTCCGGTCGCGCCCTTGATCTCCGACTCGAGCGCCCGGAATCGATCCGGCCGTTGCGCGCGGAAGTGCTCGATCGCGTCGTACCAGGTTTCGCGGATCGGGGGCACGATCACCCCTTCGCCGAGCCGTGCGCGCCACGCCGGCCCGAGTCGACAAGGATCCTCGATGGCGGAGTGGAAGTACCCGAGCTCGACTTGAAGCTGGGTGGCGATGCCAGCCATTTGCTCGTAGACGGCGATCGACGCGGCGTCCGGGTACCCTGGCGACACCAGGACCGCCATCCGCCCGCCAGCAGCCGTGATGGCAAAGCGATTCGAGCGAGTGGATCCGCGAGCATCGGTCATCGTGTCACACCTGGGCTCCGGAGTCCGATGGGCCGTGCCGATGCGGCCGCCAACCCGGTACGGCGTTGAAGGTAGCCCGGGTCCAGTTCGAGACAAGGCAGGTATCAACCGGCCCGGGTCACGGCACCTTTGCTGAACCGACCAGCTACCGTGCCGCCGTTCCGTATGTGGCGCCGCGCCGCCCAAGAACTGGCAATCGTCGGGAGCTGCTGTCGACCACGGCCGTCGGTCCGTTTCGTCGGTGCCTCCCGTTGACACCGCGCTGCCCGTGGCCGACCCTGAGGCTTTCGATACCCGGTCGTGCCGATGCCAAGAACCAGGCTCCCCCACTTCCTCTCGCGGCTGCCGTTCGCCCTGCTCGCCGCGTGCGCGGTCGCACCGGACCACGTCGCCACGTTCGCCAACCAACCGCTCGGCCAGCTGACGCTCGACCCGCGCTACCTGCACTACGCCGAGGCGACGCGCGACGGCTCGGCGGTCTACCCGGTCCACGCGAACGCCACCGTCGCGTACCGCTGGGTCGACGTCCTGCAGGAAGCCGCCGCGCGCGACGTCGAGAGGTACGGCGCCCGGCCGACGATCCTGGCCCGGCAGATGGCGATTCCGATGACGGCGATGTTCGACGCGTGGGCGGCGTACGACGAACGCGCGGTCGGTACGCGCCTTGGCGGCACGCTGCGGCGCCCGGCGGCCGAACGCACGCCGGCGAACCGCGAGCAGGCGATCGCGCACGCGGTCTGCCGCACCTTGCTCTACGTGCTCCCCGATCAGGCCGACTACATCCGTGCGGAGATGCGGAAGTTCGGCCACGATCCGGACGACGCGAGCCTCGATCCCGCCACGCCGGTCGGGATCGGCAACCTGGTCGCCGACGCGCTGATCGAGTACCGCCGTCACGACGGTGCCAACCAGCACGGCGACGTGCCGGGCGGCAATGGGCAGCCGTATGCCGACTACACCGGCTACCGGCCGAAGAACACCCCGGATCGCCTCGTCGACCCCGACTGCTGGCAGCCGAAGCTGTTCACCAGGGAGGACGGCACGCAGTTCGCGCCTGGAGCCCTGACACCGCACTGGGGCAAGGTCAAGCCGTTCGCGATGGACCGCAGCGACCAGTTCCGGCCCGGGCCGCAGCCCAAGGTCGGCGATCCGCAGCTGAAGGCCGAGGTCGACGAGGTGATCCGCTACCACGCCAGCCTGACGCCGATGCAGAAGGCGATCGTCGAGTTCATGCGCGACGGCCCGCGCTCGACCGGCCAGAGCGGGCATTGGCTGCGCTTCGCGCAGGACGTGTCGCGCCGCGACGAGCACGACCTCGAGAAGGACGTCAAGATGTACTTCGCGGTCGCGAACATCTGCATGGACACGTTCATCGCCTGCTGGGAGGCCAAGTACGCGTACGACAGCTCGCGCCCGATGACGTTGGTGCGGCACTTCTACGAAGGCCAGCAGCTGCCCGGCTGGCTCGGCTACGGCAAGGGCGTCGGCATGGTCGCCGCCGAGGACTGGATCAACTACTCGCCGGCGTACTTCACCTGCCCGCCGTTCCCGGCGTACCCGTCGGGCCACAGCACGGTGAGTGCCGGCGCATCGACGATCCTCAGGCTGTTCACGGGTTCGGACTGGTTCGGCTTCGTCGCGCCGCGCGTGCCCGGTGCGATCACCCACGAACCGATGGACGAGCCGGTGTTGCTGGAGCTGCCGACGTTCACGGCGACCGCGGAGATGGCCGGCATCTCCCGCGTGATGGGCGGTTACCACATCCAGTCCGACAACATCGCCGCGCTCGAACTCGGCCGCCGGGTCGCCAACCTGTCGTGGCCGCGCTACCAGGCGTACTTCGAAGGCACGGCGACGGTACGCGACTGACGCGCGGCCGCAGCCGCAAGGCAACGACCTCGGCGCCGATCCGATCGGAACGCGCTGGATCGGTCGTCAGGTCGGCCGATGTGCGTATTTAGTCGTTTCGCGAAATCGCGCATCCTTCAGGTATGGCACTCGATGCGGTCTCGGTGTTCCGCGCCCTCGGCCACCGCGCACGGCTGCGGATCGCCGAGGAACTCGGCCGCGGGGAGCGCTGCGTCGCCGATCTGGTGGCGCTGGTCGGGCTGAGCTGGCCGACCGTCTCCCGCCACTTGAGCGTGCTGCGCGCCGCTGGCGTCGTGCGCGACGAGAAGCGAGGCAGCCAGGTGTTCTACGCGCTGGCGCTGCCGTGCGTGGCGACGTTCACACGCTGCCTGGCGGTCGCGGGAGTCGGCAGGCGCAAGACGAGACGCAGCTGTTGCGGGGCCGCCGCCCCCAGGCGGTTGCTGCCATGAGCCCCGAGGCCCGGACCGAGCTGCGCACGTTCGCGGGGTTCGCCGCGCTCTTCGGCGCTCTGTACTTCTTGCCGATCGAGTCCCAGCGATTCCGCGCCAGCCTGGACGAAGCCCTGTACCTGTCGCGCGACTATGCGCGCGAACACGTCGTGCTCTGCCTGCTGCCGGCCTTCTGGATCGCCGGAGCCATCGCCGCGTTCGTCAGCCAGAACGCCGTCCTGCGCTACCTGGGCCCCAAGGCTCCGCCCGCGGTCGCCTACGGGGTCGCCTCGGTGTCGGGCACGATCCTCGCAGTCTGCTCGTGCACCGTGCTGCCGTTGTTCGCCGGCATCTACCGCATGGGCGCGGGTCTCGGGGCGGCCGCGGCCTTCCTGTACAGCGGCCCGGCGATCAACGTGTTGGCGATCGTGCTGACCGCCAAGATCCTGGGCTTCGAACTCGGCGTGGCGCGCGCGGTCGCCGCCGTGCTGTTCAGCATCGTGCTCGGGCTGGCGATGGCGTGGCTGTTCCGCCGCGAACAGCAGCAACGCGCCGCCACGATGGCCGAGCTGCCGGTCCCCGAGGCGACGCGCTCGCTGACCAGGACGGCCCTCTTCTTCGCGACGATGGTCGCCGTGTTGGTGTTCGCGAACTGGGGCAACCCGCGCGACGACGGTGGCGCGTTCTTCCAGTTCGTGTACGGCGTGAAGTGGCCGCTGACGGCCTTGGCCGGCGGCGCCTTCGGCCTGCTGGCCTGGCGCTGGATCGGTCTGCCGGGTCGACGGCTGCTCGCGGTCGCAGTGGCCGTGGTGACCGCGGCCTGGTCGGTGCCGGGCACCCCTGAGCTGCCGATGCTGCTGGCGTCGCTGGGCCTCGCCTGGTGCACGGCCGGGCGCGACGGCGAGGCCGGCGAGTGGTTCGCGCAGACCTGGAGCTACACCAAGCAGATCTTCCCGTTGTTGGTCGGCGGCGTGCTGGTCGCGGGGTTCCTGCTCGGTCGCCCTGGCCACGAGGCGCTGATCCCGACCCACTGGATCGCCGAGGCGGTCGGCGGCAACTCGCTGTCGGCCAACCTGTTCGCGGCGAGTTCCGGGGCGCTGATGTACTTCGCGACGTTGACCGAGGTACCGATCCTGCAAGGGCTGCTCGGCAGCGGCATGGGCAACGGGCCGGCGCTGGCCTTGTTGCTGGCCGGCCCGGCATTGAGCCTGCCGAGCATGCTGGTGCTCAGCTCGATCCTCGGTTGGAAGAAGACCCTGACGTTCTGCCTGCTGGTGGTGCTGCTCGCCACCACCGCCGGCTGGCTGTTCGGCAACCTGTACCCGTAGAACCATGACCACCCACAAGATCCAGATCCTCGGCACCGGCTGCGCCAAGTGCACGCAACTGGGCAACGCCACCAAGGCGGCTGCCGACCAGCTCGGCCTGCAGTACGAGCTCGAGAAGGTGACCGACTTCCTGAAGTTCGCCGACTACGGCGTGATGGTGACGCCGGCCCTGGTGATGGACGGCAAGGTCCTGGTCAGCGGCAAGGTCCCGGGGGCCGCCGAACTCGAACGCCTGCTCAGCGGAGGCCGCTGACCATGTCGCCGCGCGCCTGGTTGCGCCTGGGGCTGCTGACGATCGTGCTCGGCAGCGTCGGGGTCTGGATCGCCCGTCGCGACACCCGTACCGACGAGACCGCGGCGCCCACTGCCGAGGCGGTGGCCCGTGCCAAGGTGCTCGTCACGTACTTCACGACCGACATGCGCTGCAAGACCTGCCGCATCCTCGAGGACCTGTCGCGACGCACCGTGCAGGAGGGCTTCCCTGACGAGATCGCGCGCGGCGACGTGCTGTTTCGCGTCGTCAACACCGACCGGGCCGAGCACCACGCCTACGTCGACCACTACGCGATCACCAACAAGATCGTCATCGTCTCGCGCCAACGGGACGGCCAGGAAGTGGAGTGGACACCGCGCCAGGACATCTGGTTGCACTACGACGAGCCGGCCGAGTTCTTCGCCTACGTTCGCGAACCGATCGCCACCTACCTGCAACGTCCATGAGCGTCGAACTCGGCACTGCCGTGGCGACCGGCGTCGGCCTCGGCCTGGTCACCGCCGTGAGCCCGTGTCCGCTGGCGACGAACCTGGCCGCGACGGCATGGCTGGCCCGCCATGCCGGGTCGCGCCGACGCGCGCTGCTCGCCGCGTCGATGTACTCCCTCGGTCGCGTGGCGGCCTACGGCGCGATCGTCGTGCTGTTGTACCTCGGCGGCATCGGTGCGCCCGGGCTGTCCCAGGCGTTGCAGGAGTGGTTGCCGCCCCTGCTCGGACCGCTGCTGGTGTTGGCGGCGATGGTCCTGCTCGACCTGCTGCCACTGCCCTGGCCGCGCAGCGGCCCCAACGGCAGCACCGCCCAGCGGCTGGCCGGACTCGGGGTGCTCGGCGAGTTCGCGCTCGGCGCGCTGTTCGCCCTGACGTTCTGCCCGGCTTCGGCGGCGCTGTTCTTCGGCAGCCTGCTGCCGGTGGCGCTGGCGTCGCCGAACGCAGCCCTGCCGGTGGCCGCCTACGGACTCGGCACGGCCACTCCCGTCGCCGCGTTCGCGATCGGCATCGCCTGCAGCGCCGGCTTCGCGAACCGATTGGGTGGATCGCTGCAGGCCTGGCAACCGCGCCTGAAGTGGCTCACCGGCACGCTGCTGCTGCTGGCTGGTCTGTGGTTGATCGCGAGAGACACACTGCAGTTGATCGCCTGAGCATCCTTGGAGGGCTGCGGAGCCGAGCCGAGCGGAACGGACTCCCGGGTTCGAGTCGATGGCATCGTCGCCCGCTGCGTAGCCATACGCCGCTCCCGAACAACCCAAGTCCCCGCGTCATCGCGCCTTGACGGAGTCACTGCGTGCAGGGCCCCAACCGCGCTGAATTCCGCGGCACGAGGTTGCCGAAATCTCCGTTGCGCGGCGCGAACCACCGGGCGACCACGCGAGTCGCACCATCACGTGCGGGCCCGGCCAGCGCAACCGCTACCGGCGTCGAAATGTCCTCCATCGCCCCCAGTTCGAGAACGTCGTCTGCGGCCCGGGCCGAGGACGGCATTGCCATCGCACCGGCAGAACGGGTGATCAACCCGCGGCCGCGTCCAATTCCTCGGTCGATCCTGCTGCGAAGGCGCATCGTCTACTGGTGGAACCGCCTCAAGGCCATCGGTTGGCGGCGACGTTTCGCCGAGTTCGGCATGGGCTCGCGCATCGGGCCGAACTTCCGCGTCCACAACCCGCGCCGCATCGCGATCGCGTCCGACGTGGCGATCTGGAGCAACGTCCGCATCGAAGCCGTCGGAGGAGAGGACGCCGAAGTCGTGCTGAGGATCGGTCCGGGCTGTGTGATCTCCAGCTATTCACGGATCGCAGCGGCCTGGTCGGTCCACCTGGGATCCGGGGTCGGCCTGGGACAAGGCGTGTTGATCACGGACCACAAC
>JRYL01002522.1_pt1 | contig 13784 bp, 12 predicted proteins | sample 235391 | NCBI WGS metagenome assembly JRYL01 (sample SAMN03074223, study PRJNA261481) | activated sludge metagenome | biome: Wastewater Treatment Plant; feature: Wastewater; material: Activated sludge; isolation source: activated biomass of a wastewater treatment plant treating wastewater from... ... | reverse complement strand
CACTTTATGGGATAGTGTCGATTTTGGGATTATTGGCGAAAAATTATCAATATAAATTAGTGCATATTTTAACCAATTAATATCTTTGGGTTCTAAAGTTGGATAGTAGATTAGCTTTTTCATGGTTTTTTTTATGATTAGTACGAAGTCTTTTCGGTTTCGATAGTATAAGCTTGAATTGATAAAATTATTAGTGTTGTTCAATGCCAAAATCAAAGGATTTAAAAGACATTTATTATAGATATTAAAATACTTTTAAAATCTTAAGTTCTAGAAAACATTTATATGTAGCTTTTATGTCATTAGCTGCATTATGTGAGTCAAGGAAATTTTCTGCAAATAATTTATGGTATAGTTCACTTAATGTAGGCCATTTGTAACCTCCATATTTGTTTGGAATTTTACAAAAATTTGTAGAATTTAACATAGTACAAATTAATCTTTTTTGCTTTAGGGGATCTTCAATTTTTTTCCTTATAAATTCAGCACTAATAATCTTAGCATCAAATTTTATATTGTGTCCAACAATATTACTTGATTTATTTATTCGTTTTTGGAGAATATCCAAAGCCTCATTTATTGAAATGCCGCTTTCAAAAGCATATTGATGTGATATTCCATGTATACGTGTTGATTCTTTAGAAATAATAAATCCTTCAGGCTTTATGATTAAATCTTTTTCTTCTATTATTTTAAAGTTTTCATCCGTCAATATAAAGGCTATCTGAACTAGTCTTGGCCAATTATTTATGTCAGAAGCTGGTGCATTATAATTATTAGGCAAGCCATTTGTCTCAGTATCAATAAATAAATAATTGTTGTTTTGTATGAGTGGTCTTTTTTCACTAATTGCTCTACGATTGTTTTTTTCATTTATTTCTTGGACTATTTTCAAAACACTTATTCTGTTGTAACCTAAAACAGATCCTTGTAAAATATTGAATTTTAATATTTTATTTTTGAAGTCGTCTAATTTCAGCTTTTCAATTTCAGACAAATCATTTAACTTTTCACGTTTTATTAATTCCCGATAAACGCTGAGTTCATTAGAAGACAATTCTTTAGTACTAATTATGTCATCAAAACCATCAAAATATTTATTAAACATATGATTGTTTTTGTATATCCACTCAATTTTTTCTTCTTTGCTTATAATGTTCTCAAGTTTTGTAGTTAATAATTGCTCATCTTTTATTCTTTTTTCTAAAACGTTTAAATTAGAATTCAAATTAAAGATTTTTGATTGAAACTTATTATTTAAATGTTCTTGAAATTCTGTTAGGGTTAAATAAGGTCTTAGATATAATGGGTGTCTGAAAAGTAAATTAAAGCTTTTGATTATATTTCGCTCTTTATTTAACTCTTCGAGATTGGTGAAAATAGTAAATGTCTTTGGTTGATAGTTTTTGTAGCATTTTAATGCATCAAAATACTCATTTCTCGCTTTTAAGATTTTTTCTTCTGAAAACCCGTCAGATTTGAATAGCTTTTCAAGATTTTTTAATTCACTCTCAAGATCAAAGCTATACTTTTCAGTTATGGCTAATGATATTTCATTATAACGGTTAATACTATTTATTTCAAACTCGTTGTCAAATTTCTTAAATTTATTTCCAGGATATTTTCTCTCAAACAGAGTTTTTTTCTTTTGTCTATTTATCCTAATCATATAAATTATGAATAGAACAAATAAAAGAACTCCAACAAAATATGAATAATGCATTTTTAAATAAATTTATTAAATATTAATCCCTCCACTCTATCGCCTTAAAAACAATCTCACTATAATTATCTCTTTCATAGAGAATTCCGATTGTGTTTTCATCAATTTTCACCAAATCCGAATAGGCAATAAAATCTCCTTTGTATCCTTCCGGGCTTTTGTCAATCAGAATTGATTTTGTCCAGGATTTTCCACTGTCATCACTGATTTTAACAGTCAGATTGTCTCTTTTCTCAGTATCGGCAGCGTTACTGAAAGCAATAACCGCTTTTCCATTTCTGATTTCCAGCAACAAAGTACTTCCCTGATTGACCGGGTCGATTAAATTTTCATCCACATAGGTTTTCGACCAGGTTTCACCACCATCATCACTGATTGAAATAATTCTTGATTTAAAATCCCCGCGCTGATTCCGGCTGTTCATCATTAAACGATTATTATCGAGTTCCACAGCAGTGGATTCATTGCTTCCCGGAAAATCAACATCTTCACTTAAATGAAAAGTTTTTCCGTGATCATCCGAATAAAAACCATGTGCGGTATAATCACTCCAGTCATTTTTAGGATTTCCAACAGAGTGATTGGCTGCAACATAAATCCTTCCTCTGTATTTTCCATTCCGAATCTGGATGGCGTGACCCGGTAAGTTGGCATAAGTCCGCCAGTCTTCCTTAAAATTATAATTCGGATTTCGGTCCGGCTGATTCGGTTTGTGAACGTGAATTGTGATGTTCACCGCTTCACTCCAGGTTGCACCGTTGTCAACAGAAGTTTTGTACCAGACTTCGCGCAAACCTTTTCCGGTTCTGACTTCATATTCGTGATTGTCTCCTGTATTGAAAAACAAAAAGATTCTTCCGTTGGGAAAATTCGGATCGGTCAAATCGACAACCGGCGCTGAATTTCCAATCTGCAAACCTTCGCTGTCTGCAACCACAAGAATTTTCTCCCAGGTTTTTCCACCATCTGAACTTCGTTTCATCACAATATCAATATCTCCATAATCTGCCGCATTATTGACTCTTCCTTCTCCAAAAGCAAGCAAATCACCGTTGGGAAGAGCAGTCAGTGCAGGAATCCGATAACTCTGATAGCCGTCTATGCCCGAAACAAAAACAGGTGTCGCCTTTTCCTGTGCAAATACAGAAAAACTGAATAATAGAATCAAGCCGAAATACAGAATCTTTCTCATGGTTTCAAATTTATACAAATTATTATCAAAATTTAAATTGAGACCACAATTGCGAATAAATCAAAGAGAATTTAAAAGAATAATGCGGTTGTTTTTTAATTGTTCAGTTAAATTTGTTGTGATGAAAACAATCATCCAAAAATATTTGATCGATACCAATTTCTGGGTTTCATTCTGTTTCGGCTGTCTGCTTGCATTTTTTCAGCTGAGTTTTTACGAATTGAATTTCTATGTGCTGGGCATCGTATTTTTTGGAACGCTGGCGGTTTATAATTTCACACGGATGTCTGATTTGAAAGAACTTTACACATTCAAACCCGAAACAGGAACCAGAGTAATCCTGACTTATATCGGTCTGATTTTTACGCTTGGCTTTGTGATTCTTCGTGGTTTTGAACTGAAAACCTTTTTGTATCTAAGTGTGCTTGGTTTTGTGAGTTTTTGTTATTCACTTCCATTTTCAGGTCTGGGTTTGAGGGCAATTCCGTTTCTCAAACTGTTTCTGATTGCATTTGTCTGGGCCGGCAGCTCTGTTGGGCTGCTGCTGGTTGTTCACCACGAACTGATTCATCACAAAATGATATTTACTGCAGTATTTCTGTTCGTGGCCGGAATTACGATTCCGTTTGATATTCGCGATCAAAACACAGATGACAAGGAATTAAAAACTATACCGATGGTGATCGGTTTCAGAAATTCAAAGATTCTTGCCATCGTTTTTTTGCTGCTGAGCGCATTTTTCTTTTTTTGGGAATTGAAGGAAATCGACAAAACCGTGATCAGCTGGTTTTGTGCAATTATCTTTTCATTGGGCGGAATCATCAATACAAAAAGCAGCAATTCAACCTTTTATTTTTCATTTTGGATGGAAAGCTGTTCGCTGATTCCGTTAATCGCCTGGCTGCTTTTTTCGATTTAAAGAATGTAAAAGAAAACACCGATAAAATGAAAGGTGCTGCCTGCCAAAACAAAAACGTGCCAGATCAGATGGTTGAATTTGATTTTGTGATTGGCGAAAAAATAAATCCCGACAGTGTATGCCAAACCGCCCAATCCCAAATGGACAAGCGCAGCGGTCGAAAGATTTTCAAAAAGCGGTTTGATTGCAATGACTGCCATCCAACCCATCAGTGCATACAGAATCAGTGAAAGTTTTTCATTTTTTCTGAGTGGTGAAAATTTGAATACAAAACCGATGATGACCAGTCCCCAGATGATTCCGAACATCGTCCAGCCCCAAATTCCTTTCAGCCCCAAAAGCATGACCGGTGTGTAGGTTCCGGCAATCAGCAGATAGATACAGAGATGGTCAAATTTTTGGAGGATTTTCTTTTTTTTCGGATCGGTTTCCGCATGATAAACAGTTGATGCCGAATACAGTAAAACCAATCCCAAACCGAAAGCAAGCGAACTGAAGACAGCAATTGCAGAACCGCTGACTGTGGAATAAACCAGCAGCAAAATCAGTGCTGCCACCGAAAGTACAGCACCAAATCCGTGGGTGACTGTATTCCAGAATTCTTCGGTTGCTCTATATTTTCTATTAAATATCATCAAAATTAATTTTGATTTNNTCCCAGATTAACTTCTCCTTCCTCAAGTCTGCACATGCAGCTGCTGCAGATTCCGCCTTTGCATGAGTATGGCGCATCGATTCCTTCGTCGAGTGCAGCATCGAGCAGTGATTTTTTACCGTCCCATTTGAAATTGTAAACATCACCATCGAGTTCAACGGTCACATCCACTTCTGATTCGAGTTGTTCAACGGTTTCGGCAGCTGCAGCCGAAACAGGAGGTGTGAACAGTTCAAAATAAACCTGATTTTCAGACAATCCTGCTTTTATAAATTCATCAGTAATTTCTCTGATCATACCGTCGGGACCACAAACCAAGACTTCGTCTATTTCGTTGATCTTCACCAGTATATTCAGAATCCGATTGATCTTCTCAGCATTCAGCCTGCCTTCGTACAATGGATTTTCCTGTTTGTGACGGGTAATAAACCAGTGTGGAAAAAAGTTGATCGGATACTGTTCTTTCAGCTGTTCTATTTCTTTCCTGAACATGGTTTCCTTTGGCGTCCGATTACAGTAAAACAGATTGAGCAAAACTTCTTTTTCGGTTTGAAGCGTATATCTGAGAATGCTCAAAACCGGTGTAATCCCGCTTCCGGCAGCAAATGCAAGCACCGTTCTTTTTTTGTCGGGTTCGCTTTTGATTCCAAATTTTCCTTTTGGAGCTGAAACCTTCAGAAAATCTCCTTCTTTCAAATGTGAATTTAGGAATTTTGAAACATATCCGTCTTTTACCGACTTGATTCCAACCGACCATTTGTCGTCCAAAGGGCTGCTGCAGAGTGAATAATCCCTGCGCTGCCCGTCCATGTCGATGGTTATATACTGACCCGCTTTGAATTTGAATTCGGGTTTTAATTCTTCCGGAACTTTAAAATCTATTCTGACCGATTCTTTGGTCAGTTTGGTTATGGTTTGAACCTGAAGTTCGTGAAATTTCATCAAAATTAAATTTGTGCAAAGGTATTGAATTAACACCTGAATTCAGCTATCTCGAACTTATTTATACTGACAGATATCGTTCTCTGATGATATTTTCATGGTGTCTGATGTGACCGACCATAAAATAAAACCAGGTTTCAGCATTCATCTCTATGTCAGATGCAAAACCGGTTCTTTCCAATTCTTCACGACTCAGATTTTTATACAATNNCCTTCTATGTCTCTCGAATTGAAATCAGTAGCCATCACATAATCGTCTTCATTAAATCCCGGATTCAATGTTTTGTCATTTCTTGCAATTCTAAGTGCAACCGCTGCTTTGATCCTTTCGGTGTCTGTATTGTGACCGACCACTTCTTTGATTGTCCATTTGCCGGGTGCATATCTGAACAGCTGTTTTTCTTTAGGGATTTCTCTGATAAATTTCGGATACGTTTCAAGCTGTCGGCTCAGTTCTGACAATATATCGTTTTCCGTCAATCTCAAATAGGGAATAAAAAATCGCGGGTATTGGTCTTCTGTTAATTTCATTTTGATTGAATTAATTCAGTCCAAAGTTACCCGATTTGATAGAATGACGCAAAGGATTTTACCGAATTTCTTTAAATCATCAGGGTGTTGAAACCGAAAGCTGGATAGTCTTTCCGTTTTGAAAATGATGGCCTTTCAAACCGAAATTGTACAGATATTCAGCCATTTCTGAGGCGGTAACCGGTGCTTTGTAACCCGGAAAAGCTTCTTCGAGCATTTCGGTTTGAACCGCACCCAAAGCCACACAATTGATCTTTGGCTGATTTTCGTCAAATTCTTCAGCCAGTAATTCTGTCAAGGTGATGATTCCAGACTTTGAAGACGAATAGGCGGCAAGACCCGGAAATTTCACAGAGCCCTGAACCGCACCCATGGTGGTGATATTGACGATATGAGAACCGGAATCCATTTTATCCAACATCAGCTGAATCATTCTGAATGGTGCTTTGTAATTGACTGAAATTGAATTGTCAATATCTTTTTCAGAAATTTCAGAAACCGGTTTATTGATTAGAAAACCCGCATTGTTGTACATTACATCCACCCTGCTCCAATCCGAAATCTCTTCCCTGATTTTATCCAAGCTTTTGAAATCAGACAGATCTGAAGCAAGGAATTTGAATTCCGAATTGTTTTCAAACTGTTTCAATTCTTTCAGTTTCTCCAAATTTCTTGAAATCGCAAACACATTGTTTCCGTTCTGAAGATGGATTTTCGCCAATTCTCTGCCTATTCCGCGGCTGGCTCCGGTGATGATGATGTTTTTAGCCATTAAAGTTCATTTTTTCAAATATTCGATCAAATCTTCTATTTCATCAAATTTAAGTTTATTTACCAAAATCCGGTTTTGTAAAATTTCAATTTTTATTTCTGAATCTTCAGTCAGATCAAACCCATTCCGTTCCAACGCATGTTTCACCCAATAAGCCAAATCACTTCCATCGCCTGAAAATTGAACTTTTTTTGTTTTGGGATGCTGAAACTGAAAACTTCCGGTTTCATAATCAAACCTGATTCTTTTTTGTGCCAGTTTCTCATAAATTTGCTGTTCATGAGCCAGCTGCTCTGGAAATCCTTCGTAAAAACTGCCGTTGTCAATCCACCAAAGCCGGCTTGCATTCTGAAGAATCAGTTCGATCTGATGGGTTGCAACGATAAATGTTTTATTGGTTTCTTTTGATAATTTGTAAATCAGTTCAAAAATCTTAAACTGATTTTCAATGTCGAGATGCGAAGTCGGTTCGTCCATAATGATCAGATCGGTGTCCTGAACCAAAGCTCTGGCAATCATCACCATTTGCAACTGTCCGTCGCTCAATCGGTTTACAAAGCGATCCTTCAAATCAGCAATTCCGACTTTTCTCAAGGATTCATCAATCAACTCAATTTCAGCCGGTTTCAATTTTGAAAAACCATTTGAATACGGCAGCCTTCCCAATGCAGCCAGATCAAAAACAGTCAATGCAGGCAACTGGCTGAGTCTTGAAAAAACCACCGAAATTTTATGTGATCTTTTTGCCAAATCCCAATTCCCCATGTCGTCCAAAAGAAATTTGATGTGACCCGACAATATCGGCTGAAGACCCAAAATGCTTCTGATCAGTGTACTTTTGCCCGATCCGTTTTTTCCGGCCAGACCGATCAGTTCACCTTTTGCGACAGCTGCATTGATCTGACTGCAAACCGGTTTTGAATAACCGATGGATAAATTTTCTATTTTGAGCAGGTCGTCAGTCATTCCAGCTGTATTGGTTACGGTTGAGCAATATACTCATCACAATCGGCGCACCGATGAGCGAAGTAATGATGTTGATCGGCAAACTTCCTTTTGGGAAAATCTGTGAAATCCATGAAAAAATCAGCATTGAAAAAATTCCGAGCAGTACAACAAGTGTATATAACCTGCCGACTGATGTTTGTCTGAAAGCAATTCGACAGATATGCGGAATCGCAAGACCGATGAATGCAATCGGACCGACAAATGCAGTTGCGGATGCAGTTAGAATTGCGGAAGAAACCAAAATCAGCCATCTTATTTTTCTGACATTGATGCCCATGCTGTAGGCGTAATTTTCACCCAGTCTCAAACCTGAAATTCCTTTGAGCGTAAAAATTGAAATCATCGACCCGAACAAAGTTGTAATTGAAAATACAGAAATCTGAGACCACGAAAGACCGCTGACCGATCCGAAAGTCCACATCAGATAGGTTTTGATTTTTTCGGATGGTGCAAAAAACTGGAGTACACCGATGATCGCAGCTGCAAAACCGGCGATCATGATTCCGATGATGATCAGTGCTGTGGTTGAATTCAATCTTGCAGAAAAAAACACAATGATTGCCAAAGCCGAAATTGCGCCCAAAAAAGAGGCAATACAGATCAGCCAGGAATTGTTGACCCATTCAGAGAAACCAAGCACAGCAGATAAAAATATAACCAATGCAACGCCGAGCCCTGAGGCAGAAGTGATGCCCAAAACCGAAGGGTCAGCCAACGGATTCCTGAACAGCTCCTGCAAAATCAAACCGCTGACCGGCAGTGCGATTCCCGCCAAAACTGCTGCAATGGTTCTGGGCAACCGGAAATCAAAAATCAACTGTCTGGCATTTTCATCCGAAGACCAGTCAGAAAGCCTGATGTCGGAACTTCCCAGATTCAGATTGATCAGGAAAGCTGCGGCTATCAGCAAAATCAGTATGATGACAGTGATTTTAAATTTCAATCTGTACAGTTTGAAGCAAAGATAAAAAAGACAACTCAGTTTCGGTCAAAACTGTTCAATTGGTTAATATTAATCATAAAAATTCTTAAAAATTCAATTCTTTGATTTCGAGTTTCAGATTTGCTTTGGTGTCGATTACCACCGTAATAAAACCGTTGAACAGCAGGATCTGAGAAGGGCTCAAATCGATCACCCTTCCTTTCAGAAAGATTCCCGGATAATATTCTTTGTTAAAACTTTCGAGCAGACTCTTTTTTGAACTGTCTTCGATTTCAGCCAACGGAATCCCGTATTCTTCCTCAATCATCCTTCTGATTTTGCCTTTGAAGAACAGCAAAGCGGTTTTGTGCAGCAGATTTTTTGTTTTGAATTTGAATTCGGTATCCCTCAGTCTGATTTTTCGCTGAACCGGATCATAATAAGGGAAACCCTTGATTTCCATTGTTCCTTTAACTGCTCCGCTGGTGACAATTTCTAAACCGACTGCCTGTTTTGCGGAATAAACACTGATATTCTCCACTTTCACTTTTTTTTTGTCGGACATTTCAAATTCATAACCCAAAAACTGATTTCTTGCCAGAGCAGTCGCTTTGTCGTATGAAATATTGGCGGTAGTTTTCAGATTAAAATCCTGGGCAAGATCCTGTTTTAGTGTGAAATCGGGAAATTTCAAAACCATGGGCGAAGGATTCGGAATCTGACCGATATAAGTTTCTGAATTCAGATTGATTCCGATGTTGGTCTTGATCAAATTCGAATAAATTTTTACCGGTGTCATATTCAGCGATTTGGGTGTCAGTTTCAGCCAAGTGTCATATTCTTCTGAGATTTGAATCGGCATTGCAAACTGATTCCAGATTCCGAGCAGATAGGGTTTCAGATCAAAACTTTCGGAAATTTTCTGATCAATCATCGAGCTGAAATCCTTTTGCTGCTCCTTGAGAGAAGATTCGACCAAAGGTGTAATCGGAATTTTGACACCGCCAAAGCTCAGCACCGGTTTGTCTGTCCATTCAAAACCGTTGGCAGCGGTTTGGGTTGCAATTGTCCAGTTGGTATTGAACTTAATGGCTGTTATAAACTTCATGATCACACCAAATTCGGTCTGCTGGTACATATAATGACCCAAGGCTCCGTAACCCTTCTCTGCATATATGTTCAATGGAATTTCAATCAGCAGCCGGTTATCTTTCAGCGCAGTCAGTTTGATATTTCCGTTTTTAAAAACTTTGACTTTGAACTGGTCATTGTCGTTGTCAGTAAACGAATCGTCTTCATAAATCAGTCCTGTTACCGATTTGTTGATAAGCGAACTGATTTCTCCGACCGGAATTGAAACCGGAACCGTTACATGGGTTTCGATTTTTGGAAAATAGTAAACCGCTTCCTGGGCATCGGTTTTGACAGCCAAAAGCAGCAGCCATCCAAATATTAAAACAAAAAACGATTTCATTTCTTCAAATTCTGTAACTGCCGGTCAATTTATATTTCCTATTGTTATGCGATTCTTCCGTTTTTGATTTCCTCAACCGATTCGGGATTCAGTAAGGTCGAAATGTCTCCAAAGCTGTCAAAATCTCCGGCTGCAATTTTTCTGAGAATCCTTCTCATAATTTTACCCGACCGGGTTTTTGGAAGCGCATCCACAAACTGGATTTTGTCGAGTTTTGCAATCGGGCCGATGAGATTTGCAATGTGTTCGTTGATTTCACGTCTCAGATTGTCACGGTCTCTGACTTCTCCCGTTTCTTTGAGGGTGATGTATCCGTACAGCCCGTTTCCTTTGATATCGTGCGGATAACCCACAATGGCAGATTCTGCAACTGCCGGATGTTCGTTGATCGCATTTTCAATCGGTGCAGTACCGAGATTGTGACCCGAGACTATGATCACATCATCGATTCGGCCGATGATCCTGAAATATCCGACTTCATCTTTGAGTGCACCGTCACCCGAAAAATATTTTCCTCTGAATGCCGAAAAATAAGTTTCTTTATATCTTTCATGATTTCCCCAAATCGTTCTTGCCATTCCGGGCCATGGAAATTTGATACACAAACTTCCCTCTTCATGATGATTTTCAATTTCATTTCGTTTTGAATTCATCAGTACCGGCTGTATTCCGGGCAGCGGCATAGTGGCATAAGTCGGTTTTGTCGGTGTGACAAACGGCAGCGGTGAAATCATAATTCCGCCGTTTTCGGTCTGCCACCAGGTATCGACGATCGGACATTTTTGTTTGCCGATATTGTTGTTGTACCAGTGCCAGGCTTCTTCATTGATCGGCTCTCCCACCGAACCGAGCACTCTCAATGATGACAAATCATGTGATTCCACATAACTCAGATTTTCTTTTGCCAATGCACGGATGGCTGTTGGCGCAGTGTACAGTTGTGTGATTTTATGTTTGTCGACCACATCCCAAAATCTTCCAAAGTCAGGATAGGACGGAATTCCTTCAAACAAAACAGTGGTTGCTCCGTTGAGCAAAGGACCATAAACGATATAGGAATGTCCTGTGATCCAGCCGATATCTGCGGTACACCAATAAACATCATCTTCTTTGTAATTGAATACATTTGTAAAGGTGTATGCAGTGAAAACCATGTAACCGGCTGTGGTATGAACCATTCCTTTTGGTTTTCCGGTTGAGCCCGAAGTATAAAGTATAAACAGCGGATCTTCTGCATCCATAATTTCGGAAACATTGTCTTCTGCCGCACCATCCATCAGCGGTTGAAGCCATTTGTCCCTTCCTTCTTCCATTTGAATTTCAGATTTGATTCTTTTTGCAACCAATACAGTTTCGATCGACGGACAGGTTTTGAGCGCATCATCAGCAATCCCTTTCAGGTCAATGGTTTTGCTGCCTCGATAACCGCCATCGGCTGTAATCAGCATTTTACAATCCGAATCCTGAATTCTTGATGAAAGTGAATTGGCTGAAAAACCTGCAAACACCACTGAATGAATGGCGCCGACCCTTGCACAGGCAAGCAGTGCAACAGGCAGTTCGGGGATCATCGGCAGATAGATACAGACCCGATCTCCTTTTTTGATTCCGTTGTCTCTCAGTACATTTGCCATTTTGCAGACTTTTTTGTGCAATTCTTTGTAGGTGATATGCTGTGCTTGCTCGTTTGGATCGTTGGGTTCAAATATGATGGCAGTTTTGTCTCCTCTTTGATTCAGATGCCGGTCCAGACAGTTCCTGGACATATTCAGTTTTCCGTTGACAAACCATTTGATATCGCCATTTAGCATATCATTGTGCAGAACTCTGTCCCACTTTTGATACCAGATAAAATTTTTATCGGCTATATCTCCCCAAAATTCTTCCGGATCTTTTACAGATTTTTTATAAGCCTTGATGTATTGTTCAAGGTTTTTAATTTTATAATAATTCATTGCGGATGATTTTTGTATAAAATTAGAGATTTTAGGATTTAAGCCAAAATAAGCGGTTTGATTTTTTGAGAAAGTCAATAAAAGAAATTAAACCATACTGATAATCAATAATTTAAGTACGCTTTAAAGGTTTATTTAAAAAAAGGGGTTTTTCCCCTTGTTTGAGGTTCGATTTTCAAATTACCTTTACACAAAATAAAAGCAAGCTGACACACAAGTTCAAATTGCCTTTACTAACTTAACTATAATAACTTTCTCATCAGAAGAGCGGAACTAATCCCAACCCCACCGCTCTTCTTTTTTTGTGTTTATATCATTCAAATTTATTTGCTAAATTTCTAACTTTGTCAACTTCTAAACCATAGAATTACGGGAAACTTAATGAAAAACAGTCAACGCAACTGGGTATTGCTTGCGTTAATGATTACAATGATGCTCGCTGCGATGGACAGCACCATTGTGGCTACCTCAATTCCTCAAATCGTTGGCGACCTCGGCGGATTTTCACTGTTCAGCTGGCTGTTTTCTATCTATCTGCTGGTTCAGACTGTAACCATTCCCATATACGGAAAACTCGCTGATATATATGGCCGCAAACCGATACTGATCATTGGAATCATCATTTTTTTATTTGGATCTGCAGCCTGTGCAACTTCATGGAATATGAATGTACTGATTCTTTTCAGGGGTATTCAGGCAGTCGGTGCAGGTGCGATTATGGCAACCGTCAATACGATTGCGGGCGATATATACACCGTAAAAGAAAGAGCGAAAATTCAAGGCTGGCTTTCCAGTGTCTGGGGAATTTCAGCAGTAATCGGACCGGCGATCGGAGGTGCAATAGTCGATAGTATTTCGTGGAGATGGATTTTTCTGATCAATCTTCCGGTGGGCATACTGGCGATCTCACTGATCAGTATTCATTTGGCTGAAAGAAAAATTCACAACATCCACAAAATCGATTGGGCAGGCGCAATCACAGTTCTGATCGCAGGTTCGGCGCTTCTTTTCGGATTGTTGCAGGGCGGTCAATCCTGGCCTTGGATTTCAGTTCAGAGTCTGATTGTTTTGATTATTGCGGTGGTTGCCGGAATTTTGGTATTGAAAATTGAAAGAAGAGCCGAAGAACCGATATTGCCAGGCTGGGTATGGAAAAAAAGAGTTTGGTTCGGGTCAAATCTCGGAACCATCGGTATGGGAATTACAACGATGGGTGTCAATATGTTTATACCGGTTTATGCACAGTCGGTTCATATGGTTTCTGCTACCGAAGCCGGTTTCATACTGGCTGCAATGAGCATCACCTGGCCATTGTTTTCGTCATTGTCAGGAAATCTGTATTTAAAGATCGGTTTTAGAAACACTGCGCTTTTGGGTATGATTACAGTAATCATCGGTGCATCGATATTTCATTTTCTGCCGTTTCAAGGACCGATTTGGGTTTTGGTTCTGATTCAGCTTGTACTTGGTGCAGGTTTCGGACTGACCAGTACACCACTGATGGTCGGTGTTCAGTCAACCGTCAGATGGGGCCAGCGCGGAGTAGTAACCGGTGCAAATATGTTTTCGAGATATTTTGGCCAGAGTTTGGGCGCAGCAATTTTTGCAGCTGTTTTTAACTCTGTGCTGACATCAAAAATTCAAAATCCGCCTGCTGATTTGAAATCAAAACTGCCGGCGGTCAATGATGT